>Ga0163209_1000021_pt1 | contig 60945 bp, 47 predicted proteins | sample Kivu_160m_FD_113538 | JGI IMG/M metagenome (GOLD analysis project Ga0163209, IMG submission 113538) | Freshwater microbial communities from Lake Kivu, Western Province, Rwanda to study Microbial Dark Matter (Phase II) - Kivu_160m | ecosystem: Environmental > Aquatic > Freshwater > Lake ...
TAAAATGATGGACCGGTTTTCCTTGACCCCTGCATACCGGTAGGATGCATAGGCCATGCTGCTCAGGTAGTAAGAGGAAAAGAAATGCCCTACCTTATCCATCTGCAACCACTCGTCGTTATCGTTGAAAAAATGGAAACTGGTTTGGGGATAGTCTTTGTACCAGAGAAAATAAAGTCCGGTGAGGGAACCGAAATAAACAACCCCCTGGGTGGTTACAACTCCGATCAGACGACCTTTGCGCAGCGTGTCAGGATAGAGGATGTTGGGTTCAGGATGATACCGCTGTGCCAGAACAGGGGTGGAAAGAAGGATAAGAATGAAAATGTGGAAAAATTTAACCTGAATACGCCAGTTGCCCCAAGTAATGGCTCCCTGGTGATGTTGCCCTTCGTGGTTCATTCTCAAATTCCGCATATCTTTTATCTCATCCTTCTTTTGTATGAAGGATCCAAATCGGTTTTATCTCTTTTTTGATTAGCTCTCCAGGGAGGAGAGATCCCTCAAAGATAGGAAGAATCATGTTAGAGTGATACCGGAGCTACTGCAATGGTTGGCAAGGGTGTGCTGCCCGAATGCCTTGACCATCATCAATTCAATAGCAATAGGCTGTGATAAACAGATGCTGAAACCCAGAGACATCATTATATTATCATCGGTTCAGTCGTAGAATAACCAGGATGTGGCACCAGATGGCCCTTTCTCAGTAGTCATGCGTCTTTACTGGCCGAAAGACGAAGCGTTGGACGGAACCTGGAAGTTGCCCCCGCTGATGCGGGTGGTTACGGGGTAATCCTCTCGGCCTGTCCGCCTGTCACAACTTGTCCGCCATGACCAGCGCTGCCATCGCTTCCACAATGGGCACGGCTCTTGGGACCACGCACACGTCGTGACGCCCTTCGGCTTTGAAGATGATCTGGTCGCCGTCGCGGTTGATGGTCTGCTGTTCCATCATCAGGGTGGAAACCGGTTTGAAGGCGACATTGAAGGTGATGTCCATCCCGTTGGAGATGCCTCCCTGGATGCCTCCCGAGTGGTTCGTTCGGGTTCGGATCAGGTTCTCTTCCAGGATGAACTCATCGTTGTGTTCCGAGCCTTTCATGGAGGCGGCGTTGAACCCCGAACCGTACTCAAACCCCTTCACCGCATTGATGCTGAGCATGGCTTTTGCCAGATCGGCCTGCAGTTTGCCGAACAACGGATCGCCAATCCCGGCGGGAACTCCCTGGATCACGCAGGAGATGATCCCTCCGGCGGTATCTCCGGCTTTTTTCAGGGTGTCCAGGTAGTCGAGCATCTTCTGGGTGGTCTTTTCATGCGGACAGGCAAGGGGGGAGAGCTTGACCAGGGCGGGATCGGAGAGGCTGAAACCGGCGGGCAGTTTGCAGGGACCGATCTGCGAGACATAAGCGGTAATGGATATCGTGTGCAGGGAGAGAAGCTGTTTGGCAAAGGCTCCGCCGGCAACCACCGCCAGGGTGGTCCGGGCCGATGCACGCCCGCCTCCACGGGGATCGCGGATACCGTAGCGAGCCTCATAGGTGAAGTCGGCATGGGAAGGACGGTAGAGATCTTTGATCAGGTCGTACTCTTCGGAACGGAAATCATGGTTGTAAACCAGGAAAGCGATGGGAGCCCCGGTGGTCTGATCTTCGTAGATCCCCGAAAGGATCTCCATCTGATCATCTTCCCTGCGCGGGGTGGCAAAAGGATATTTGGCGGGATTCCGGCGGTTGATCTCCGACTGGATGAACTCCGTATCGATGGTGATCCCCGAAGGGAACCCATCGAGCACCCCGCCAACGGCCTTGCCATGAGACTCACCGAAGGTGGTGAGGACGATCTTATTTCCAATGGAATTGCTGGCCATTTTTTCGGATATTGGATGTTGGATATTGGGTACTGCCAACTGCCTTTTGGAGTCGCGGCATGCCGCGACTCTACTGGCGCAGGATCTTCAGCTTCGCCTCCATCACTTTCAGCTCGTTCTTGGCCTGGTCGATCTTTTTCTCGAATTCGGCTTTCAGGATGTTTGCATTCTTTGAATTGGCCAGAAAGCCGATGTTATTCTCCCACAGATTGATGTCGTCACGCAGCTTGCTGATCTTCTGGCTCAGCGTTTCCCGCTCACGGGAGAGCAGTTTCCGGGCCTGAGGATCATTCTTCATTGACTCCATTTTCGACTGGTAGTTGATGGATGTCATCTCCATCTCACTGATCTTGAGTTTATCGAGGTGCATATTGACGAGTTGCCTGAATTCGTTCTGAAGCCGGTCGCGCTCCTTGAACGGTACATGGCCGATCTGGGTCCACTCCCGCTGAAAGGTTTTCAGATCATCCAGGTTTTTGTTCTTGTCTTCCGAAAACTGATGCTCTTTCAGTTTCGTCAGCAGCTCTTCCTTGGCTTTCAGGTTCTCTCCTTCATGCGTATGGATGTTGACGAAGTAATCGGATTTGGCTTTGAAAAAATCATCGCATGCGGAACGGAACCGTTTCCAGATCTTATTGGAGTGCTTCCGCGGGACAGGCCCGATTTTTTTCCATTCGCTCTGCAGATGGATCAGTTCATTGGTGGTCTTTTTCCAGTCGGTGCTGTTGCTGATCGCCTCTGCCTGAGCACACAGATCCACCTTGAGATTGTAGTTGTGCATCTGCTGGTCCTTCACACGGTCGAAGAACTCCTTCTTGCCGGCGAAAAAATTGTCGAGGTACCCTTTGAACCGCGACCAGATCTCCGTGTTGTGTTTTTGCGGAACCGGGCCGACACTTTTCCAGATCTTCAGCAACTCGTTGATCTTGTGGGTCTGCTCCTGCCACTCCTTGACGGTTTCGTTCCGCTTCGTCAACACCTCTTCAGCCTGCTGACACAATGCGCTTTTCGTCTCCAGGTTTTTGTTCTGCTCCTCTTCCAGCGATGCATAGAATTCCCGTCGGCGTTCGTTGATCTTATCGGTAGCATTCTTGAACCGTTCCCACACTTCGTCTTTCTTGTCGGAAGGGGTCGGGCCGATCTCCTTCCATTCATCGTGGTATTTCTGAAGTTGCTTGAAAGATTTCAGGATGGAGGGTTCCAACAGCAACTCTTCGGTTTTTTCGCAAAGTTCAATCTTGGCTTCAAGATTCTTTTTCAGATCCAGATCCTTCAGTTCTTTATTCAGTTTGACCTTCTCAAAGAACTTCTCCACCAGGAAGTGGTAATTCTGCCAGAGGTCGTTGATCTCGCTGCGGGGAACCATCCCAATCTCTTTCCATTGATCCTGAAGGACTTTAAACTCATCGTAGGTCTTTTTCAGGGTCTCTTCCGAGTTGATCAGGGTGCGTAACTCCTCCAGGATCTGGCGTTTCTTTTCCAGGTTCTCCTTCTTCAGCTTCTCCTGCTCGGCCATGAACCGGCTCTTGTTGGCCTTGTAGATGCTGAACAGGGATTCAAACCGGTTATTCAGCGCTTCATGCTCCTCGCGTGCCGCCTGCTGCTGTTCCGTCCCTTCAGAGAGATCAACAGGTTCATGCGACTCATCCTGTTTTTTCAGGAAAGCCATCCGGATCAGGGCGACCCGGGATTTGACGGCATTGAGGTCGGGTTCTGCCACCGACTCCTCCAGGAGGTCAAGAAGTTGCGATGGGCTGTACTGGTTGAGATCCTCTTCGGAGAAATGCTGATGGAGGACATCCTCCTCTTCTTCCTCTTCCTCCTCTTCTGTCGGTTTTTCTGTCTCTTTTTCCCTTTCAGGAGAGGTCTCCCCGGTGGTGGCAGCAGGTGGGGAAGTCTCAGGCGCTGCGGGCGAGGGTGCGGGGTCTTCAGTAATTTCAGTTTCCGCCGGAACGGTATCCGGGGTTTCTGCAGTTGTTTCCGTTAATTCAACAGGTGAAGAATTCTCCTCCTGAACAGGGAGTTGCTCCTGATCAGGATTCTGATTGGGGTGTTCTTTGTTTTCCATGAGTTAACAAACGTCATATAAATACTCTAAAAGATTCCGAACGATGCCGGTAGGTTCTGTTTCTGCTGCAAAAATAGTATTTATTCTGAAATACAAACACCGGAGGTCAGGGGAGGGCGCTCCGGTTGAAAATGATATATCCGAAATTGAGATTGAAGGTGAAGGGGCTTGAGAGCTTGTCGTAATAGCTGAGGCCCAGACTCAGGGGGCCGAGAAACGTATTGTAGACAAGTGTGGCTGCTGCGATGTAAGAGCGGTCGCTCAGGATAGGGCCATAGGAGGCGGTATAGTTGACCGGATCCTGCAAGATCTCCTGATAGGGTTGGAAAATATATCCTTCCGCCCTGAATTCCAGTTTTTTATAGATCTTTAAAACCGCTTTCAACCCCCCGGCGAGGTAATTGTTTGCCCGGAACTGCGGGAGAAACAGCGACTGCATCTCAGGAAGCGGCTGAAAGGAGGGAGCGTACATCATGGTGGATGTGTAATTCAGGAAGAAGGGCTGGTTGGTGATGCACAGCTCGCCGAAGAAACCAAGCTTCAACGGTCCGATCGTTTCAAAATAGTTGTCGTATACCGCTTTGATCTCAAGCCATTCTGGGTAAGCCGTCTGCTCGGTCTTGTTGGTCGACTGGGAGCCCGGGAGAAGCACCTCCCTGCCGTTCATGTATGAAACCGAGACGGAGAGCAGGGCGCCGGCATTGGCGTACTGTTTCCGGTTCAGGCTGTTCATCTCAAAGCAGATCCGCGGACTGAAAAAATTATATTTGGTTTGATCTGCCGTATCCAGCCTTGAAAAATCATTGGTCTGGTAATAAATGGAGGAGGTGATCGCATTGATCATCGAGAGGTTCAGCTTCCCTGTGCTGGTAATCGGAATGCCTCCCTGGAGGGCGGTGAAGCTTTCCCATTGCCGGAGGTTCGAGGGGGTGAGGTCGTCGAAAAAATAGGTGGTGTTCTTGAAATAATCGTAACTGTTATAGGTGTAATAAAGATCAAGATACCAGGGAAGCCTGGAGGTGAAATCAATCCGGCCACCCACTTTCACAGAGCTGTAAAACCTTCCGAAATACCCGTTTGCCAGTACCCTGAGGGCATGTTTCCAGAGGTATTTGTAACGGATTTGGAGAAACCCCTCGTTGCTGGTCCCGAGAGAGAGGTTCCCGCCAAACTGGGCATTGAAGTTGGGCGCTTTCTGGACATCCAGGCAAAGGGCGTAACAACCCGTTTGGGGATTGTAGCGTGCCTCGGGAAAGACCGACTTGACGAACCCTTCGTCAATGAACCTGAAATAGGCTTTTTTCAGTTCCGTGACCGTGACCGTTTTTTTGCTGTGCTTCAGGATCTTTTGTACGTACTGTATCTGGGATTTGGACAATCCCTTCACAATCACAGAATCAAAGATCAGCTCATGCTCTTTCGATTTGAAGATCGTCCGTTTCCTGAGCAGATCCGAGTCAGACAATGAATCCTTCACCAGTTTACGGATCTCCGGGACCATGGCTTTTGCTGCAACGTACCCGCTGTCGATCAGGATGTCGGTCTGCGAGAAATCCAGAAGGTTGATCTTGGGAAGCGAAGGGACGATCATCACGGAGTTGGGGTAGGAGATCGTATCGCTCTGCCTCTCCATCAACATGGTCATCAGCTGGCTGATCACATCATCCGGATCAGGATTGCTGTAGCGTTGTGCCACGCGAGAACCGATGATGACATCGGGATGAAAGTCCTCCATGGCCACGTTCGCTGGAAAATTGTTGTACATCCCTCCGTCGAAAAATAACCGGTCATCATATCGTAATGGGTTGAATAACAATGGAATCGACATCGACCCGCGCACCGCGGTACTGAGGTTGCCTTCCCGGAAGACCAGCGGTTGAGTGGAATCGATATCGGCTACGACACACCGGAACGGGACCATGAGGTTATCGAAATTGTAGCCGGCAGCCGCTGAAGCCGGACCCATCAGCCGCATCAGTTCAAAATCGATCTCATACGGATTGATCAGGTTGGTGGGCAGCATGGTGGTTAGTTTCCTCTTCGGATTGAAATCGAGGGAAAACCAGGAGGCATTCGGGTCATCTTTCCGGAAGTAGTAGCGGTATTTCTCATCCAGCGTACCCGAAACCCAATTGGAGAACTCCTTCGACGCCAGCAGCTCCCCCATCTCATCAGGGGTGTAGCCGATGGCATAAAGGGCTCCCACAACGGCGCCGATGGAGGTGCCCACGATATAATCAATTGGGATGTGCTGCTCTTCCAGGGCACGGATGACACCGATGTGGGCAGCGCCCCTGGCTCCTCCGCCTGAAAGTACCAGCGCCACTTTCTGAGCAAGGATGGGACCGGGAAGGATCAGAAGAGGTAACAACAGGATTGCGGTGAGGAGCTTTTTCAGGCGCAACATCCGGATCGGTTTTAAGTCGAACGTACAAAGATACCAGATTATTCTGATGCCGGATGCCGGATTTCCGTTTTCACCTCCTCTCCACGGTGATCTCATACTGGATCTGATCCGACATGTGCCGTTTCACCGCACATAAAGCGGCGGAGTTGATCAGGGCGTGGTCATATTTCTCAGGAAAATCAGCGGGAACATAGATCCGGATGATGAATTTTCCAATCATCCTCAAGGCCTGGTTGTACTCCAGCTCTTGCGTCAGGCGGATCTCATCCGTGGGGATGTCCCGCTGGTCACAGAACGATTTTACATAGATCCCGGCACAGGTGGCCAGGGAGGTCAGGAACAAGGTGAAGGGCTCGGGGGCGCTTCCTTCCCCGCCCGATCTCACCGCCTGGTCGGTCTTTATTTCAAAGCCATCTGCCAACGCATTGACTTTCTTGCCTCCGTCAAAAAAAACTTCAATCATCGTTTTTAGTTTTGGGCTGCAAAGATATGGATTAAACGAAGATGATGTTTTTTATCACGGTGATCGTGCAAATGGCACCAAATATCGAATTTCTTTGAGTGGTTCCGGATTTTTCGGGTAAATTTGACGATGATAAACACCAAACTAAAATCCGATTTATTGACAAAACATTACGACATGAAGAAGATTACATTGTTCTTGTTGGCGTTCCTTTTCGCCGGAGTGCTCCATGCCCAGGAGGAGGCCCGCCTGCTCCGGTTCCCGGCCGTTCATGGTGACCAGATCGTATTCACCTATGCAGGGGATCTTTACACGGTTCAAAAAGCGGGTGGATTGGCCCGGAAGCTGACCAACGATGCCGATGGGTATGAGATGTTCGCACGCTTCTCGCCCGATGGCAACTTCATCGCCTTCACCGGTCAGTATGACGGTAACACCGAAGTCTTCCTGATTCCTTCGGAAGGGGGTGTGCCGAAACGCCTTACTTATACGGCCACACTGGGACGGGATGACATCTCCGACCGGATGGGTCCCAACAACATCGTGATGACCTGGCGCGACAACGACAATATCGTCTATCGCTCCCGGAAGCAATCGTTCAACGATTTCAAGGGCCAGTTGTTTCTTGTGAAGAAAGAGGGCGGCCTCTCCGAAGAGCTTCCCCTGCCCGTGGGAGGATTCTGTTCCTATTCCCCTGATAAGACCCGAATCGCCTACAACCGAGTCTTCCGGGAATTCAGGACATGGAAATACTATCGTGGGGGAATGGCCGATGATATCTGGATCTATGATTTCAAAACGAAGAACACGGAAAACCTGACCAACAACCCGGCACAGGATATCTTCCCGATGTGGAAAGGGGATAAGATCTATTTCTGCTCCGACCGCGACCGGACGATGAACCTTTTTGTCATCGACCTGAAGACAAAGGAGACCAGGAAGCTTACCAATTATACCTATTACGATGTGAAGTTCCCATCCCTGGGGGATGACGCCATTGTTTACGAAAACGGCGGGTATATCTACCTCTTCGACCTGGCCACCGAACAATCGGTGAAGGTGGATATCCAGATCGCCAATGACTTCATCACGGGGAGAAACCAGCTGAAGGACGCCAGTAAATTCATCAACTCCTTCACGATCTCACCCGACGGGAAACGCCTTGGCTTCGATGCCCGCGGGGATATCTTTACGGTTCCGGTGACCTCCGGGATCACCAAAGACCTGACGCTCACATCGGGGATTCATGACCGGGATGTCTCCTGGTCGCCCGATGGCAAATACCTTTCCTTCATCTCCGACAAGACAGGCGAGGATGAGATCTACATCATCAGACAGGATGGGAGTGAGCCGGCGGTCCAGATCACTCAACATGCCGATACCTATAAATATTATCCCCTGTGGTCGCCCGACAGCAAAAAGCTTCTCTGGAGCGACAAGATGCTGCGTCTCCAGTATGTCGACATCGACACCAAAGAGGTGACCGTTGTGGCACAGACAAAAGAGTTTGAATACAATGATTACGTATGGTCCCCCAACAGCCAGTGGATCGCTTATACGGAACCGGCCCAGCGCGGGGAATCCAGGATATTCCTCTATGAACTGGCGACGAAAAAAGCGACAGCGGTCACCGACGGATGGTACGATGTGGGCGATCCCGCCTTTTCATCCGATGGGAAATACCTCTTTTTTACCTCCAACCGCGATTTCAATCCCATCTACAGCTGGACGGAATGGAACCATGCCTATAACGACATGAGCAAGATCTATTTCGTCACCCTTGCGAAAAGCACCCCCTCCCCCTTTGCCTACGAAAACGATGAGGTAGCGGTGGAAGAAAGCCCAGCGAAAAACGAAGAGCCAAAAGCAAAAAGCGAAAAGCCAACAGCGAAAGAAGAAGGACAAGGGACGAAGGACGAGGGAGTTGAGATGAAGGTGGACCTGGATGGCATCATTGCCCGTACGATCATGCTCCCCATTGATGCCGGAACGTATTGGGGCATCAACGCCATCGGCAATAATGTCTATTATGTAAAAAGGAAACAAGGGGAGAGACCCTCGCTCTGCCTGTTTGAACTCAAAGATAAAAAGGAGACGGAATTAGGCGACTTTGGAAATTATGAGATCTCAGCCGATCATAAAAAGATGGTCCTGGAAAGCAGGGACAAGTATGCGGTGATCGATTTACCCAAATCCAAGATCAATGTGAAGGACTATGTAGATCTCTCCAACATGAAGATCATGGTCGACCTGCGGGCCGAATGGAACCAGATCTTCAATGAATCATGGCGGCAGATGAAATATTTCTTCTATGCACCCAACATGCATGGCCTCGACTGGGAAGCCATCCGGGAGAAATATGCCCCTCTTGTCCCCTATGTCAATAACCGGAACGACCTCAATTACATCATCGGTGAAATGGTCGGGGAGCTGAACATCGGGCACGCCTATGTCAGCGGAGGAGACAAGCCAAAACCCGAGCGGATCAAACTGGGCCTGCTGGGCGCCGCGGTCTCGCGCGATCCATCAGGATACTACCGCATTGAGATGATCCTCCAGGGAGAGAACTGGTCGAAGAAGAACCGTTCACCCCTCACGGAGATGGGGGTTGACGTGAAGGAAGGGGATTATATCATCGCCATCGACGGGATCTCCACCGGGGAGATGAACGATCTCAACCAGGCGCTGGTCAACCGGGCGGATGTCCAGGTGGAGCTTACCGTTAACGGGAAACCAAGTCCCGACGGAGCGCACAAGACCATCGTGATGCCGGTGGGGGATGTGGCAGACCTCTACTACTACAACTGGGTGCAGAACAACATCCGGAAGGTGGAGGAGGCTACCAACGGCCAGGTAGGGTATATCCATATTCCCGATATGGGGCCGGAAGGGCTGAACGAGTTCATCAAGCATTTCTACCCCCAGCTGACCAAACGGGCCTTGATCATTGATGACCGCGGAAATGGCGGTGGGAATGTCTCCCCCATGATCATTGAGCGGCTGAACCGGGAAGCGGTCATCATGCGGATGGCCCGCAACACCGATCCGGTGCCGGGGAGGATCGCCTTCATGTGGGGTCCCAAGATCTGCCTGATCGACCAGTACTCCGCCTCCGACGGCGACCTGTTCCCTTACCAGTTCAAGCAAATGAAGATCGGGAAGCTGGTGGGTACGCGCACCTGGGGCGGTGTGATCGGGATCCGGGGCTCTTTGCCCTTCATCGACGGAGGATCGTTGCAAAAGCCCGAGTTTGCCAACTACGACTTCAAGGAGAACAAATGGGCAATCGAAGGGGTTGGCGTCGAACCCGATGTGTGGGTTGACAATGACCCCGCCCGGGAATATGCCGGCGATGACCAGCAGCTCAACAAAGCCATTGAACTGATCCTCGAGGAGCTGAAGAGTTGGCCGGAAAAATTGCCTGAGATCCCGGAATTCCCAGATAAAAGCAAGTAATTGATTCGGTATGGGTGAAGGCTCCTCTTGTAATTATCTCAGGAGGAGCCTTTTTGTTTGACCGTATCAAGGATAATGGAGAGCTGATCCTCCTCTTGGGAGGCCGGATCGAGCCAGTGGATCCGGATACCTTTCCTCTCCATTCTCCGGAACCAGGTCATCTGCCGTTTGGCAAACTGGTGTATGCTGGTGTTGAGTTGGGCAGCCATCTCTTCCCAGGTGAGTTGCTTCTGCAGGTAGAGGGTGATGAACCGGTATTCGAGCCCGTAAAAGGTCAGCGATTCCGGCGCAATGCCGGATGCCAGGAGATGCTCTACCTCCTCAACCATCCCATGCTCCAGCCGGTAATGAAGACGCCGGGTAATCCGTTCCCTTTGGATCTCCCGGGGAGGGGCAATCCCGAAAACGATGGAATCGATTTCGGGAAACTTATCCTGCTTCTCCGTATCATTCGACTCCAGCATTCCGATCCGGATTGCTCTGATCATCCGCGTGCGGTCAGTTACATCTGTGGTGTTGTGCTGGACCCTCAGCGACTTCAGCAATTCAATGAGCTCTTCGTTGGATTTGGAGGCAAGCTCGGCTTCCAGCGCCGGATCGGCCTGCAGCTCAGGCAGCCGGTAGCCCTGCAGTACCGACTCAAGGTATAACCCGGTGCCTCCGCAAAGGATGGGAAGTTTTCCCCGGGATGTGATATCTGAATATGCTTCCAGGAAGTCCCGCTGGAATTCAAACACATTGTATTCATATCCCGGATCCACGATATCGATGAGATGAAAGGGGATCTGTTTTCCCATCACAAGGTATTCCTTCAGGTCCTTCCCGGTGCCGATGTCCATGCCCCGGTATACCTGTCTGGAATCGGCGGAGATGATCTCCCCGCCGAGCCGGTATGCCAGCTGTGTGGCCAGACGGGTTTTGCCTGATGCAGTGGGGCCGAGGAGAATGAGGAGAGTCAATGAGGAATTTGGAATGAGGAATTAGGAATGACGAAGTTACCATAATTATGATGGAGCTGATCTTTTACCCGATGACAATTGCTTCAAATATCCTACATTTGTGACATAGAATTCGATCCATGGAAGCGCCTGATGTCATCGCCGCGAGAGATCTGACCAAGTATTACGGTTCGCATCTTGGGATCAAAGATGTTTCGTTTGATGTAAAGGCAGGTGAGATTTTCGGTTTCCTCGGCCCGAACGGAGCAGGTAAAACCACCACGATCCGGATCCTGCTGGATCTCCTTCGTCCTGATTCAGGCAGGGTGGAACTGCTGGGACTGGATATTAAAAACCAGAGCATCGACATCCGGAAAGAGGTAGGTTACCTTCCGGGAGATTTCCCGGCATTCGGATATCTAAGCATACTGGGTCTCTTCAGGCTCCTTTCAAAGATCCGGCAGTTCCCCCTTGAAGAGGATTCTCCATTGTTTCGGCGGTTCGACCTGTCGGAGCATGACCTGAAAAGGAAACTGAAAGCCCTTTCGCATGGCACTCTCCAGAAGGTTGGGATCATCCAGGCGCTGATCCACAGACCACGGCTCCTGATCCTCGATGAGCCGCAACCGGACTGGATCCCCTGATGCAGGAGGTGGTCTATGAGATCCTGTCCGAAGAACAGTCGCGGGGCACAAGTATCCTCTTTTCATCTCACAACCTCGACGAAGTGGAAAAGCTGTGTGACCGCGTGGCGATCATCCGTAAGGGGAGGATTGCCGGGTTAGAGTCGTTGGAGGTTATGAAAGCGAAAGCAGGACAGATCGTGGAATGCAACCTACAGGATCCACTCCCGGAAATCGACATTCCCGGAGCGGACCTTATCCGGCAACAAGGTGCCAGGTTTACTTTTCGGTTCAGAGGGGATATCAACATCCTGCTGAATCAGCTATCCGGTTTTAATGTGAAGGATTTGTCGATCAGCAAACCGGATCTGAATGAACTTTTTCTTGATTATTATCAGGATCAAAACAGAACAGGCAGTGACATATCTTAAACTGATACTGAGAACCAACATGATGTTGACCTTGTTTAGCATGGTCTTCGTCAGCCTGTTCCAGATGATGATCCTCTTTCTTGTGTCTACCTTCGACACGCAGGCTATTTTGCGGTCTTTATTGGACCAGCTTCCTGAAGCTGTCAGAATCTTTCTGAATGACTCCTTTTTCAATATGCTTAGTTTCAACGGCGCTGCCGCATTCGGGTTGAATCATCCGATCATTTTGGCCATTCTTGCCGTGGTAGCCATCACCTTGCCTGTCAAGCATATCTCCCGGGAGATCGAAAACGGGAATATGGAACTTCTGCTTTCCCTGCCCTTCCAGAGAAGAACCCTGGTATCCCTGTTATGGATCTCAAGCACCTTGATCCTCGGGGTTATCATCCTGGCAGCCCTAATCAGCTCATTCGCCTCCATCCTGATCTTTCACGAGCTGACCGGACCGGTAGCAATACACTTGACAGAGATCGCACTGAACCTCTGGCTCCTCTTCGTCCTGATCATGACCTATACCCTGCTGATCGCCACCCTTGCACCCGGCGGGGGATCTTCCGGAACCGTCAGTGCCATGATCACACTGCTGTTCTATCTATTGTTTTATATCGGGCAGCTTTGGAGCGAGCTGAAACCTACCCTTCCATTCAATATCTTCAATTATTACCAGCCGCAGAAAATCATGTTTGGACAGGAGAACCTGGGATTCGATTGCTTGATTCTAGGGATCCTGATTATTGTACTGGGAGCAGTGAGCTTGATTCGCTTCGAAAGAAGGGATATACCTTAAGCCCTTCAAACTTCTACCTTCTAACTTAGCTTCTAACTTCTGACTTCTAACTTCTAACTTCCCTTCTTCCCATCCAGCTCTTCATAAACCGAATTCTGGCTTTTGTACTCGGGGATCACCTCTTTCAGCTTCTTCACGAGATCCATGGCTGAATGGGTGCCGGTCATGGCGATCAGCTCGCCGGTATGGCGCTTGACCTCCTCCAGATCATACTCCCTGACTTTGGCGATCAGGATCCGCTGGTGATGGGTGGGAAGGGTGTTTTCCTCCTTGTTCAGCAGCTCTTCATAGAGCTTCTCTCCCGGCCGTAGCCCGATGTAGCGGATCTGGATATCCTTCCCCAACGTGAGGCCCGAAAGCTGGATCATCTTCTTGGCCAGGTCGAGGATCTTGACGGAGTTGCCCATGTCGAAGATAAAGATCTCCCCGCCCTTGCCCATGGCTCCGGCTTCCAGTACCAGGCGGCAGGCTTCGGTGATGGTCATGAAATAACGGGTGATCTCCGGATGGGTGATGGTGATCGGGCCGCCGCTTTCGATCTGGCTCCGGAAGAGGGGGATCACCGAGCCGTTGGATCCGAGGACATTCCCGAACCGGGTGGTGATAAAACGGGTCTCTCCGCTCCGGTCGAGCGATTGGATATAGATCTCGGCCATCCGTTTCGAGGCGCCCATTACCGAGGTGGGGTTTACCGCCTTATCGGTGGAGATCATGATGAACCTGCGGGCTCCGAATTCAACAGCCAGGTCAGCTATCATCCTGGTTCCCATCACATTGGTCAGTACCGCCTCCACCGGGTTAGCTTCCATCATCGGGACATGTTTGTAGGCGGCGGCATGGTAGACCACATCCGGCCTGTAGGCTTCAAAGAGAGCCCGCATCCTCGCTTCATTGGTGATATCCCCCAGGGTGAATCTTACCTCCGTTGAGGGAAAATTATTCATCCATTCCAGCTCAAGAAAATGAAGCGGTGTCTCTGCCTGATCGACCAGGATCAGCTGTTTCGGATGAAACCGCACCAGTTGCCGCACGATCTCACTCCCGATCGAACCGGAAGCTCCGGTGACGAGGATCACCTTCCCGGATGTTTCTGCGGAGATCTTCTCTTCATCGAGCCGGATCTCATCCCGTTCCAGCAGCTCTTCGATGTGGATCTTCCGGATCTGCTTGAAACTGAGCTCCCCGTTGATCCAGCGTATCATCGGCGGGACGGTGAGGACCTTGGTGTTGTACCTGAGGCAGAGATCAACAAGCCAGTCGCGCCGGTCGGGGTCAAAGCGTTGGATGGAAAAAATGACGTGGGCGATGGTATTGGTCTTAAGAAGGTTCTCAAGCTTGTCGGGCCCGATGATATCGACCCCTTCCAGCTTTTTCCCCGGTTTCGCCGGGTCGTCATCCACAAAGGCAAGCACCTTGTATTTGGTGCCTGCATCGCGGTCGAGGACCCGTTTTGCCGTAATGCCTGCCTCCCCGGCGCCATAGATGATCACATTGACCTTTGACCGCAGGGGGTTCTGGAATTCCAGGAAGGCGATCTTCACCACCATTCGGAAGGTGATCATCCCGAAGGTGCTCGCCAGGAGGTCGATGATGATGATGGAAAAGGGAATGAAAAAGGTGTGGTCATAGAGCCAGGTGCCGATGTTGGTAAGTCCGAACCAGACACTCCCCGCCAAAAGAGTGAAAAGCAACCGTAGCGCATCGGCAGTGCTGGTGTGACGTACAATGCCCGCATAGGATTTTGCGACAATGAATGAGATGGCCCGGATGGCCATCATGTAGGCCAGGATCCGGGGAAGCGGATCCAGCTCCACCTGCGGAATGTCAAAATTGAAACGGAGCAGGTAAGCCATGATCACAGCTGAAAAAACGATCAGCATGTCGATCAGAAAAATCAGCCACCTGGGGGTGTTTTGTCGCAGGTTTATCATCGTGACAAAGTTATTATTTTTTTCTATTTTTGTACCGGTTCCCAATGACACTCATCCTGGCAACAACCATCACGATGATCTACCCCTGCCCCTTCCTCTTTTCATTCCTTCTTTCAGGGCCTTTGAGGTATTTTATCTGACCATTGATAATCTAAATCGCACGCAGATGAAACGGACTGCATTTACAAAATTTCATGAAGAGCTGGGGGCCAAAATGGTTCCCTTTGCCGGATACACGATGCCGGTGCAATACGAAGGGATCAACGTTGAACACGAAACCGTCCGCAACGGGGTTGGGGTGTTCGATGTTTCCCATATGGGGGAATTCTGGGTGAAAGGGCCAAAAGCCCTGGAGTTTGTCCAGTGGGTCACCTCCAACGATGCCTCCAAACTGGTGGACGGAAAGGTACAGTACTCCTGCTTCCCGAATGACCGGGGCGGAATTGTGGACGACCTGCTTGTCTACCGGATCAACGGGGAAACCTTCCTGCTGGTGGTCAATGCCGCCAATATCGACAAAGACTGGGCCTGGTGCAACAAGCAGAACAAAATGGGAGCGGTACTCTACAACGCTTCCGACGAGATCGCCCAGTTGGCCATACAGGGGCCAAAGGCGCTGGAAGCCATGCAACAGCTCACCGACACGCCGATCACGGATATGGAATACTATACCTTCAGGAAGCTGACCTTTGCGGGCGTGAAGGATGTGATCCTCTCCACCACGGGATACACCGGTTCGGGCGGGTGTGAAATTTACATGGCCAACGAAGATGGGCCAGCGATCTGGAAAGCGGTGCTGGAAGCCGGCGCCAGTTACGGACTCAAGCCCATCGGACTGGCTGCCAGGGATACCCTCCGGCTGGAGATGGGTTTCTGCCTGTATGGAAATGACATCAACGATACCACCTCACCCATTGAGGCAGGCCTGGGATGGATCACAAAATTCACGGATGAGAAAAATTTTATCCATAAGGATGCGTTATTAAAACAGAAAAAGGAGGGGGTTGCCAGAAAATTGATCGGTTTTGAAATGGTTGACAAGGGAATCCCCCGGCATGGCTACGAAATAGTGGATGAGCAAGGGAACACCATCGGCGAGGTGACCAGCGGAACGATGGGCCCGGCGGTGAAAAAAGCGATCGGGATGGGATATGTGCCGGTAGCCTATGCCAAAGAGGGTGATGAAATCTATATCAAGATCAGGGATAAGGCCCTGAAAGCAAAAGTGGTGAAATTCCCGTTTTATAAATCATAACAACCTGAATCATGACAAAGATCGTTAGCAGATTGAAATCTTTTGGATGGCAGCAATTTGTGATCATCACAATGGTTGCCCTTGTAGCGGTAAGTTTCGATGCCTGCAAATCATCAGGAAAACTGACACGCAAGGAAAAGAAAGCGCAGATAGAGATGTATAAGCAGAAGATGAGAGAGATCATCAACGGCACCACCAAAATGACCCTGGAAGAGCAGGCCCAGATCATCTCCGAAGCCGTGAACAAACATTTTGGCAATAAGGAGCTGGATCAGCTCATTCAGCAAGCCCAGCAGATCAACAAGAACGCCTATGCCGAACAGGACAGGATACGCACGGAGAAAGTGGCCCTGGCGCGAAACAAACTATACGACTTGCTGGTGAATAAGCAAAACCTCTCTGCCGACGAACTTGAAGCGGAGATGAACAAGATCAAAGCCGAGAACCTGGGTAACGCCGAGATCGATGAGCTTCTGGAACGGCTCGAGGCAAAGATCAACGAAATGCGAAAAACAGCCTCCACGGAGATGACGCTAAAGACAAAACTGGAAAGCTCGTTCCAGTCGATCGCAGATGCTTCCCGAAGCGGGAACACCAGCATGGCGAACAGCCTGATTGAAGCCGCTCTCAACTATTTCACCGCCCCCGACATTCCCGTCCTGATCATCATCAGCCGGGAGGGAAGCATCGTGGATTACGACAAACCGACCACCATCTCCAACTACCTCAACTTTGTCAAAGACCAGAAGGAGAGCCGCAACAATGTGGATTCATACCAGCTCGATGCCGCAGGAAAAATTAAGGAACTTGATTTGATTAAAAAGTAAATCCATGAAAAAGACACTTGTTTTATTCAGCCTCATACTGATTTCGGCCGGCCTCTTTGCCCAGGCAGATGACGACCTCTCCCCTCAACGAAAACAGGCGATCGACAGCCTGGCACTCGAAAAAGTCCGTGACCTCAGCAAGTATGTCAGCATCATCGGGAATAAGGACACGCCCTGGTCGGAAGCCCAGCGGGTGATCGAACGGGCGGTGGAGCTCTTCATGCCTGGGAGCGAAATGGGGGTCTCCTCCCTCTCGCGTCCCGAGGTTCACTATTACAAAGTGCGCGAATACTTCGACAGGCTGATGCAACTGAACTACGACCGGGTGGTGATCGAGTGGTACAAGATCCAGTACGTGAGCGATCTGGAAAGGCAGCCCGATGGCACTTATGTCGGGGTGATCACAGTATTCCAGCGCTTCCAGGGCTATGATAAAGAGAAAGGGCTGATCTACGAAGACACGACTAAAAAGGATATCACCGTCTATGTCAAACGGAAAGAGACACAGATCGGAGGCCGCCTGATCGGCTTCTGGGATGTGCTATTAGGCGATATCCGGGTCAAGGAAACCTCGAAGTAACCAACGATGAATACAAGAATGCAGGATGCAGACGAAACACTTCACGCTGCATCCTGCATTTTTCATATACTAAATTGCCTATGCCCACTATGAAAAAGATCCCGGCCATCCTGCTCTTTCTTGCCGCTGCACTCGTCTCCTCCGCACAGGTACGTACCTACCAGGGGGATGAATCGATGTTCTACGCCCAAACCAAACAGATCAACCAGTTCTACAGGAGATTCAACGGAGAAGAGGATGTCACCGGAAAACGACTCTATGACAACGATGCGGACTACCATTCCCAGAAACTTCGCACCAAGTACCTGAACATCCTGTTTGACCTCTCCAGCCCCCTGATCACTAAGGATGCAAGGGAGGTGTTCATCATGGAGGTGAATAATAAAAAATTGCCGCTCTACCTCGATTTTCATGCCAACAGCTGGTTCGCCGAGGTGAGCACCGAATTCACATACAAACGTCAGCCCCTCCAAGTGTTGCTCTACTTCAAATTGGAAAAGGAGCGGCAGGGGTACAAGTGGGTGCTTTCCAATGTCTATTGCAGTGCCTTTGAACACTATTTTAACCATGTAGGCGACAGCATTTCGGGGGAGAATTTCCTCCATCCGATGAGCCATGAGCTTGATTTTATGAACCTCCGGAAGATGTTTTCCACACCATCCAATATCGGATATTACATTGAACACGAATACCGTCCCGATCAACTGACCCTCTTCCTGAAGGAGTACCAGGAGGGAAATCTGAAGTTCGTCTCCTCCAATAACGTAAAATTTCATTTCTTCCAGATCCCCAACTGGTACTTTGAAGTCTCCTACTTCAACCGGGCACAGAACAACTCCGGATGGCTTATCTCAAACCTGGTCAGGCTCAACGACCAGGAGAAAAAAGAACTTATCAGGAATTATACCCATGAAAATTAACATTTACCCGCTTCTCCTGGGAGTTGCGATTGCCTCCCTGTTCCTTGTCCAGCCTCCGGCATTCGGACAAAAAAAAGGCAAAGGAAAAACCCCCACGAAGACCGAAGAGCTCAAGGCCTCCTCCATCCCCCCCGAAGAGATGGAGATGTACCGCCAGCAAACCACTCAGATCGTCAAGTTTTTAGAGAGCACACTGAACTTCCTTGCCGACAAGCAAAATACGGTAAAAGAGAAAGAGACGATCATCAACGAAAGCTACCTGAAATTCTTCTGGGACAAAGAGGTGCAGGTGGAGGACGACCTGGATACAAAGCGGCTTGTCCCGCTCTACAAGGATGTTCAGGCCTACCTGACCGATGTCGATTTTTTCTTTAAAGGGGCGAAGTTTGAATACCAGGTTCAGGATGTGGGCGTGATGAGCAACCATGCCGGACAAACCTATTTCAAGGTCACCGCCAACCGGTCTTTAAAAGGACTTACCCTCGACGGGGATTCGGTGAACACCAACCTGGTACGGTACCTGGAGATCAACTACGACGAAAACAAGAAACAGATCAAGATTGTCAGCATCTACTCCACAAAACTCAACGAGAAGGAGGATCTCCGGAATTGGTGGAACGGGTTGTCACAGCAATGGCATGAGATTTTTGGTAGGAACCTGAAGGTGGATGAGGGCTTGATGCTGAGCCAGGTGGAAAATTACAACGATACCGTGGCCATGGTTGACGGCATGCCCGTCCCCATCCGCGATTCCAGGATCTACGGATTATTCCTGCAGATCGTCGACAGCAAGACCCTCGACCTCTCCGGCAACCAGACAGTGACCGACCTGGACCCCCTGACCAAACTCTCCAATCTCATCACCCTGAATCTGTCTGGCACACCGGTATCCGACCTCCTGCCGCTCAGGAACCTAAACCTCCTGGAGAACCTGGATCTTTCAGGAACCCAGGTGACCACGCTGGAACCTCTGAGGTACTGCAACCATATCCGGGAACTGAAGCTGAGCAATACGGCTATTCTTGATCTCTCCATCCTGATCAGTTTCCCGAACCTGGAGGTGCTGGATATCTGTTCCACCGGGATCTCTGACCTGAAGCCGCTGACCGACCTCGCCCAACTGAAAGTGCTTGTCATGGATAAGACCAAGGTGAGAGATCTGGCCCCATTGGCTGGATTGAACAAACTGACGACAATGAGCTTCTCCGGCACACAGGTAACAACCATCGAGGCCCTGAAGAACCTGGATGCCCTCGAATCAGTGACCTTCAACAACACGCAAGTGAGCTCCCTGGAACCGCTGGCTTCCCTCCCTTCGCTCAGGAAGATCTATTGCGACCAGTCGCAGATAAGGAAAGACAAGGCGGTTCAGTTCATGATCGACCACCCGGGAGTGGTGGTCAGCTTTGCCTCAACCGAACTGGAAAAATGGTGGGCCCAGATGCCCGATGAATGGCAGAAGGTCTTTTTCCTCTACCGAACGCTTGACAATCCGCCTACGCGGGAGCAGCTGCACAAACTGATGACCATCGACAGCCTCACGATCAGCGGAAGGAACCTCATCACCAACCTCAATCCCCTGACGGAGCTGCCGAGGCTCAGATGGCTGGATTGCTCCATGACCCCTGTAAACTCGCTGGATCCTTTGAAAGATATGCTCAACCTGAGTTACCTGAATGCAAAATCCACGGCGGTAACCTCCGTTGCCTCCCTCTCGGCTCTGGCAAAACTGAAACACCTTGACCTGGATAATACCAAGGTATCGGATATCTCTCCCCTGACCAGGCTGACCTCCCTGGAGCTGATCCTGGCCGACAATTCAGGCGTTACCCAGGAAGAGGCCAATGAGTTCATGACAAAAAATCCGGGGTGCCTGGTGGTCAGCCAGACTTACGAAAACACCAACTGGTGGAAATCACTGCCGACGGTGTGGCAGGATGTTTTCCGCAAGTCGGTGGGATTCAGCAAGGAACCGGATAAGTATCAGCTGCAGCAGATCGCCAACCTGAAAAGCCTGGTGATCAAAGACGATCAGTCGATTTCCTCGCTCCAGCCGGTGGTGTTCCTTTCCCGTTTGGAGGAGTTGCGCTTTTCCGATACGAGGGTCACTACCCTGGAGCCCCTGAGCCGGATGCTCTGGCTGAAACGGCTGGGCTTCTCAAAGAACGCGATCAGTGACCTCACGCCATTGTCGGGGCTGACCGGGATGGTGGAGATCGATGCCGAAAATACCCAGGTGGAGGATCTGAGACCCATTGAGAACCTGACAAACCTGGAGGTGCTGAAACTGTCGGGCACCCAGATCAAAAACCTGAAATACCTGGCAAACCTGAGGAAACTGGAGGTGTTTGAGATCTATAACACCAAAATCAGCAACATCGATGTGCTGAACAACATGTCTGGCCTTAAATCAGTGAAAATATTCAATACCAGAATTTCATCCAAACGGATTGAGAAGTTCAAAGCCGATCATCCGGGATGTAAAGTGTATGACTACTAAAACAAAAGGACTATGAAAAAATTGATTTACTTAACTGCAGTGATGATGATGGTTACAATGACAGCTTGCAACGGGACGAAAAAAGAGGAGAAGGCCGATTTCAAATGGCAGACTGAACAGTTTGCCGACTTGCGCATTCTTCGTTACCAGATCCCCGGTTGGGATGAACTCACCCTGAAGCAGAAAGAGCTGATCTATTACCTCTCACAAGCAGCGCTTTGCGGCCGGGATATCACCTACAGCCAGAACTACAAAAACAACCTCCTGGTGAGAAAAACCCTTGAAGCCATCAACGGAAATTACAAGGGAGACCGCTCCACAGAGGAGTTCAACCAGTTTCTCACCTACCTGAAAAGAGTCTGGTTCTCCAACGGCATTCACCACCATTACAGCATGGACAAGTTCTTCCCGGAGATATCGACCGACTATTTTGCCACCCTTTTAGCGGAAGTTCCCGCTGAACAGCTTCCCCTGAAGGAGGGACAGTCGCCGGAGGAGTTCACCGAAGAGATCACCTCCATCATTTTCGATCCCAACGTGGCTCCCAAGCGCGTCAGCCTCGATCCCTCCACCGACCTGATCCAGGCTTCAGCCTGTAATTTTTACGACGGGCTCACACAGAACGAGGTGGAAGAGTACTATGTCCAGAGACGGACGGATGACGAGAAAGCCGGCAAGGATACACGGATCTCCTACGGGTTGAATTCCAAACTGGTGAAGAAGGATGGCCAGATCACCGAGGTGGTGTGGAAACTGGATGGCATGTACTCCCCCGCCATCGAGAAGATCCTTTACTGGCTGGAGAAAGCGGCCACCGTGACCGAGAGCCCGGAGCAGCAAGCCGCGCTGGATAAACTGATTGAATTTTACAAAACAGGCGACCTGGTGACATTTGACGATTACAGCATCCTATGGCTCAACGACCGGAATTCGGATGTCGACTTCATCAATGGATTCATTGAGACCTATGGCGATCCCCTTGCCAGGAAAGCCACCTGGGAGTCGGTGGTGAATTTCAAAGACAAGGAGGCAACCCACCGTACGGAGATCCTGGCGAACCATGCGCAATACTTCGAGGACAACAGTCCGGTCGATCCTGAATTCAAAAAGAAGGAGGTGAAAGGGGTGAGCGCCAAAGTGATCACGGTGGCGCAGCTCGGAGGCGACTGCGACCCTTCCACGCCAATCGGGATCAACCTGCCGAACGCCGAATGGATCCGCAAGGATCATGGCTCCAAATCGGTCACCATGGGAAACATCACCTATGCCTATGACCAGTCATCCCTGGGGAACGGATTCCTGGAAGAGTTTGCCTGTTCTCCGGAAGAGATCCAGCGTCAGCGGGAGTTCGGCTTCCTGGCCGGGAACCTCACTACCGACATGCACGAGTGTCTTGGCCACGGAGCCGGACAACTCCTCCTGGGCGCCAATCCCGATGCCCTGAAGAACTACCATTCCGCCCTGGAAGAGGCCCGGGCCGATCTTTTTGCCCTCTACTACATCATGGATCCCAAACTGATGGAGTTGGGACTGGTACCCTCGATGGAGGTGGGAAAAGCCGAATATGACAATTATATCCGCAACGGCTACCTGACTCAGCTTGTGAGGATCCAGCCCGGTAAGGATGTGGAACAAGCCCACATGCGCGACCGAAAGCTGATCGCCACCTGGTGTTACGAACAAGGGAAGGAGAAAAACATCATCGAACTGGTGGAACGGGATGGAAAAACCTATATCCGGATCAATGATTACGAAGGATTGCGGAACCTCTTCGGAGAATTGCTGAACAAGATCCAGCGGATCAAGTCCACCGGCGATTATGAGGCCGGCAAGGAGCTGGTGGAGAGGTATGGGATTAAAGTGGACCAGGGTCTCCATGACCAGATGCTTGCGAGGTACAAGAAGCTGAACATCTCCCCGTATGCCGGATTTATCAACCCCGTGCTGACCCCGGTGCTGGTGGATGACACCATTTCGGATGTCACGGTAACCTATCCCGATGATTTTGAAAAGCAGATGATCAGCTATTCAACCGATTACTCCTACCTCCCTGCCCGTTGCCAGCATGATTAAACAGTTGATATTCGACTGGGGCGGGACCATTATGATCGATTATGCACTCCCTGGTCCGATGTACCAGTGGGAAAAGGTGGATTGGGTCCCAGGAGCCCGACAGGCGCTGACAGAATTAACGGCCTGCTTCCCGCTCTGCATTGCGACCAATGCACCGCATTCGGGAACGGAAGAGATGATCAAAGCCCTTGAGATGGTGGGCGCAGAGAAGTATTTTACGCATTTCTACTCTTCGAAAGAACTGGGCTACGGGAAACCCGATCCCCGGTTTTTTCTTGCCATTGCCTCGCGCCTTGGGATGGCTCCGGAGGAGTGTCTGATGGTTGGGAACCATTACACCAACGACATCATCGGGGCCAAGGAAGCCGGCATGACGACGGTCTATTTCAATGAGAAGCATCTCACCGGGCCGTTTGAAAAAGCCGACCAGGTGATCGATGACATGGAGGACCTGACAGCAGCCATTGAGGCTGTAGAGGCGAGGCATGCCTCGCCTTCAGCGGGCAGTAGGTCGTAGAGGCGAGGCATGCCTCGCCTTCAACAGGCAGAATTATGAAAAATCACCATATATCCCGCATCCGGCATCCGGCATCCGGCATCTGGTATCGCGCCACGCCAAGGCGTGGTCTTCGCTTCACTACGACATCGCGCATCGCGCCACGCCAAGGTGTGGTCTCCGCTTCGCTACGACATCGCGTATCGCGCATCATTCTGTTGTTTCTGACCCTTTCAGCCGGTGCCCAGACCAATTACCCTCAAACGCTCTTCCGATCGCCGGTGGACATAAAAATCTATCTTTCGGGAACCTACGGGGAGATCCGCCCAAACCATTTTCATTCGGGGATCGATATCCGCACGGAAGGCGTTACCGGGAAACCGGTCTATGCCGCTGCAGACGGCTATGTCTCCAGGATATTTGTCTCCCCATGGGGATTCGGGAAAGCGATTTACATCTATCATCCTGCAGGCTACACCACGGTGTACGGCCACCTCGACCGTTTTCGCGGAGAGATTGCCTCCTATGCTTTGAGACAGCAATATGCCAAAGAGTCCTTTTCGATCGATGAGGAGGTTCCATCAGGCAAGATCCCGGTAAAAAAAGGGGATATGATCGGGTATTCCGGAAACTCAGGCTCATCGGGAGGGCCTCACCTCCACTTTGAGATCCGTGATGCACGAACCCAGGAACCCCTCGATCCCCTCTCCTTCGGAATCCAGGTGGCGGATCATCAGCCGCCTCAGATACGGTGGATAAGGATCTACCCCTATGGGGCCGCATCGATGGTGAACTATACTATCAATCCCAAGTCCTTGCAGGCAACCGGGAAAGGTGGGAGCTATGCCCTTACGGAGAAGGATACGGTGATGGTTTCGGGAGATATCATCTTCGGGATTGAAGCCTATGATTACCTGGATGGCTCCTCCATCCGGTGCGGGATCAAATCAATTGAACTCAAGGTGGATGGGGTTCATGTGTTTGGACAGAGGATCGATCGCTATGCGTTTGCCGATACACGATATGTCAATGCCATCCTTGATTATCCCCAGAACCAGCAGAACAAGCAACGTTACTTAAGGTCTTACATCACCCCCAACAACAAGCTGGATATCTTCAATGACGTGTTAAACAGGGGTGTCGTGAATTTCAGCGACAGCAAAGCGCATAAGGTTCAGTACATCGTAAAGGATGCACATGGCAACACCTCGCAGATTGCCTTCTGGGTGAAAAGCCATCCCCCTGCATCCCTTGGCGCCAGGCCAACCGTGCAGGAACTGCCAGGGAACCTCTTCAGGTGGAACCAGGAAAACAGGTATGAGAATGCCTGGCTTACCTTTACCGTGCCTGCCAACGCGCTTTATGAGGATCTGGATTTTCTATACACCTCTGCGGCGCCCGTCAACGGAAGCTACGCCCGTGTGCATTCACTTCAGAATGAGGAGACACCCCTTCAGCTGCGATGCTCCCTTGCGATCCGGGCTGAATCCCTTCCCCGGTCGCTGGAGGGGAAAGCAGTGCTGGTGAAAGTGGAAAAAGGAGGAAAATTCAGCAGCCAGGGAGGGACTTTCCGCGATGGATTCGTTGAAGGGTCCATCCGTGAATTCGGCAGCTACACGATCAGCGTGGATACCATCCCGCCAAAAATCAAACCGGCCAATATCTTCAACAACAAGAATGTCAGCAAGCAAAGCACGATCGTGGTGACAATCTCCGACGATCTCTCCGGCATTGAGAGCTACCGGGGAACCCTCAACGGCCGATGGATCCTGATGGATTATGATGCCAAGCGCAACCGGCTTGAATACAAATACGATGACCGGATCAAGACAGGAACCAATCAGTTCCGTCTGGTGGTCACCGATGGTGTCGGAAACCGGGAGGAATACAACGTTACCCTTGTCAGGTGAAATAATTTCCTATTTTTGTGATATGGAAGAGACGATCCTTATCCTTGACTTTGGTTCTCAGTACACCCAACTGATTGCCCGACGGATCAGGGAGCTGAATGTCTATTGTGATATCTATCCCTACAATGACATTCCTCCCCTGGGGGCCCACATCAAAGGGGTCATTTTATCAGGAAGCCCATTTTCCGTGAGGGATAAGGATCCGCTGATCCCCGATCTTTCAGGGATTCGCGGCCGTTACCCGATCCTGGCCATTTGTTACGGTGCCCAATACCTCGCCATGGCTTCAGGGGGTGATGTGCTTCCGTCAAAGATCAGGGAATACGGACGTGCCAACCTTTCCTATATCCATCCCGACAGCGAACTGATGAAAGGGATCTCGCAGGGGAGCCAGGTCTGGATGTCGCACGGGGATACCATCCTGAACGTGCCCGACAATTTCTGCATCATCACCTCTACTTCCAGCGTAGACATTGCCGGATACCGGATCAACGGGGAGACCACCTACGGGATCCAGTTTCATCCCGAAGTCTACCATACCACCGAGGGAAGCCTGCTGCTGAAAAATTTCATGGATATCTGCGGGTGCCACCGGTCGTGGACGCCCGAGTCATTCATCGATTCCACCATCCGGGAGTTGCGGGCCAAACTCGGGAATGACCAGGTGGTGCTTGGCCTGTCAGGAGGGGTTGATTCTTCGGTGGCCGGGATGCTGCTGCACGAAGCCATCGGGAAGAACCTGCACTGTATTTTTGTCGACAACGGATTGTTGCGCAAGGATGAGTTCAGCCAGGTGCTGTCCTCCTACCGGCACATGCACCTGAACGTGACCGGGGTCGATGCATCCGAACGGTTTCTCTCCCGCCTGCAGGGCGTCTCTGACCCGGAGAAGAAGCGGAAGATCATCGGCAATGTATTCATCGAGGTGTTTGAAGAGGAAGCCAGAAAGATCAGCGATATCCGCTGGCTGGCCCAGGGAACGATCTACCCGGATGTGATCGAATCCAGATCGGTCAAGGGACCGAGCGCCACCATCAAATCCCATCACAATGTGGGGGGATTGCCCGAACACCTGAACCTGAAGATCGTGGAGCCGCTGAGTTCCCTTTTCAAGGATGAAGTCAGAAAGGTAGGCAACGCGCTCGGGCTGGATCCGCTGATCCTTGGCCGTCACCCCTTCCCGGGACCAGGACTGGCTGTAAGGATCCTAGGTGACATTACACATGAAAAAATCCGCCTGCTCCAGGAGGCCGACCATATCTTCATTGAAGGACTGCGCCGGTTCAATCTGTACGATGATGTATGGCAGGCCTTTGTGGTGCTGCTTCCGATCCAGTCGGTAGGGGTGATGGGGGATGAACGGACCTATGAGAATGTGGTGGCCCTGCGGGCAGTGACCTCCACCGATGGCATGACGGCTGATTGGGCGGACCTGCCCCATGACTTTCTCAGCTGGGTTTCCAATGAAATGATCAACCGGGTCAAAGGAGTGAACCGGGTTGTTTACGATATCAGCTCAAAACCTCCATCAACCATTGAATGGGAATAATTTTCACAGCATGAGATATTTACTCATCGTTGGATCTCTTTTTTTCGCCATTTGCAACGTTACCTTGTCCCAGGATGGCTACGAACAGATCCGGCAGGACCAGGTACGCACCGTCAGCGGAAAGCAGTATTATGTGCACCAGGTGAAAAAGGGCCAAACCCTCTATTCCATTTCCAAAGCCTACGATGTCTCCATGGAAGAGATCATTGCCGCCAACCCGGAGATCAAGCTTGGACTGAAGGCAAATCAAACCCTGCTGATCCCTTCTCCCGGCCAGGAACCCCTGCCGGAATTAACCCCCCTGCCTGACGTGAGTGAGCAGGATAGCCTGGGAACCGACCTGAATGACCTGCCCGGAGAGGAACCTGCTTTAAACGAGCTTCGTAATCCCCTGGTCCATATTCCCTGTACGGTGGAACCGGGTTCCGGAGAAGAGGTCTACAACATAGCATTGCTGATCCATCTTTTCCTGAATGAACAGGATGTCAGGGAAACGGAATTGCGTGCACAGCAACGGACAGATACCTACAAATCTTTCCGTTATATTCAGTTCTATGAGGGTTTGCTCCTCGCTGTGGACTCTCTCAGCAAAACGGGAATGAAGCTGAACCTGTATGTTTACAGCCTTGAAACAAATCCTTCCGCTGTTGGCGAACTCCTGAAAAAACCTGAACTGGAAAAAATGAACCTCATCATCGGGATGATCTTCAACAGCCAGTTTGAGGTGGTCGCCTCCTGGGCCCGCGACCATCAGATCCCGATCGTGAGTCCGGTTTCGGAACGGGAGTCCCAGGTGAACGGCAATCCCATGGTGATCAAGATACGCCCCTCCGCCACTTCCGAACAGGTGGCGGTTAGCGGCTACCTTGCCGAACATTGCCGTTCTGATCATATCGTACTGATCCGAAGCTGGGAGGAGGATGTGAAAAAGATGGCCGACCAGTTGTATGCCTCCTGCCAGGCCCAGGGATTGAACATCACTCCTGGTTCACAGGATGCCGTGATGAAAACCCTCAGCAGGAAAGCTGAGAATGTCGTGGTGGTCTGCTCGAGGGAAAAATCCTTCGTGATGAATGTGCTGTCACAGTTGAATGCCGATACCACCGGATACCGTTTTACCGTGGTGGGGTTGCCCCGGTGGGACCAGTTTGAGGGGATGGATTATCAATACATGGAGAATGCCAAGGGGCACCTGTTTGTCCCCTCCTGGATCGATTATTCCGACCCGGCTGTCAAACGGTTCGTCCTCAGGTTCAGGGAGGACTATAAAACAGAACCGGAAAGCCTTGCTTTTCAGGGATACGATGTGGCATGGTACTTTCTGAACGCCCTGAAATACTTTGGAGCCGGATTTATCAACTGCCTCTCGGAAATACGCTTCAAGGCCCTCCAGACCACCTACCGGTTCCAACAGTACGATGGCAATGGCTGGGAAAACGACAACTGGAAATTACTCTATTACGACAATTATACCCTGACCCCGCTGCCTTGAGGATCGTGGCCCGTTAAAGGACAGGGATCGCAAGTAACGGGACATTGGTGGAGAAGAGGTTTTTCTTTGTGATATTTTTTGTAAAAAGCCGGTAGAAAACGCTTCTTCTATGAGGATGGAAAGCGATCATCCGGATATCATGGTCAGAGAGGTAATCATCAAGGGTCTTCTGGATGTCCTCCCCGGCGCCGACCAGGTCAAAGCAGACCTTCCCTGACTGTTCGAGGTCCTTGAATTCGGATTTCAGCAGCGCCATCTTGTGTTCCTCTCCCTCTTTTCCGGTGAGGAAATGCACCACACAAAGGGTGCTGATAAACGGTTTGAGCAGTTGGTTGACCTGTAGGATCGCTGCGGCATTCCCTTCTGACAGGTCTGCCGCAAACATCACATGCTCAAATCCCATGAATTCCCTGATCTTCGGAACCGTCAGGATAGGAACCCTGGCATGGTTGATGATGTAGGTTGAAACCCTTCCCCAAACATTCACGTTCTGTCCCTCTCCCCGGGTCCCCATCACAACCATCCCGGGAGCGTATTCTTCACATACCATTTTCAGTTCCATCTCGATGTCCCCGCCAACCACCGTGCTTCTAACCCTCACATCGGGGATCTTCCCTTCTGCAATCTTTTTTTCGACGGTTTCATGAAGCTTCTTCATGTTATCTTCCGCCTGGCGGTGCATCTCCTGGATCAGCTCCTCATTGTAGACGGCATTCATGTTCATGCTGTCGGGGAAGGTGGTGTCGGTCAGGATGACCTGATCAAAATAGGTGTGAAAAAGCATGATCTCAGCCTTGTAGGCCGCCGCTATTTTCAGGGCATATAAACAGGTGATCTCCGTGTGCTCGGAGAAATCGACCGGGACAAGTATTTTTTCCATATTACAAATTTAATAGATCGATCAGCCTTTTGCAATTCTTTTTATTGGAGTAATTCTCCATGACGATCTTTTCCCGTTGGGCGATCTCCTCGATGGTATATTCTTTTTCGAACAGGAATGAGATCGAATCACGGAACTGCTGTGGTGTTGAGGCAATGTGGCACACCGGTTCCAGACCGGTCCCGGCAAGCATCGCCGGGTTGACAAGAGCGTGCCGTCCATGAAAAAGGGCATTCAGGAGTTTCAGTTTCAGCCCGGTTGCCTGCATGGTGACCATCAGGTTGATCTGTGCATCCCGGATCAGTCCCGCCATGCGTTCCTCATCGGGATTGGCCTCCAGGCGCATGTTAGGATGCCGTTCAATCTCCCTGACGAGGGATAAAGGTGGATTTAATCCGGCCACCACCAGTTCGGGAAGGGTGTCATTGTAAATCTGACGGATGATGTAACGGACTGCCCGGATGTTCTCGGGAACGCTGAGGTTGCCCTGATAAAGGAGATAGTTGCCTCTTCCGGGCAATGAGTTGATCCGGTCATCACGGTGAAATGAGGGCAAGTATAGGATGTCATTCCCTGGGAATCTCTTCTTCAGATAACGTTCATCCTCCCTGGAGACCACAAGCATCAGGTCGGCATAGCGAAGGTTTCTCTGGTATTGCCTCAGTTTCATGCTTTCCATCAGGAAGAAAGCCCGGTCGCGAAGGGTTGAAGCAGCTTTGAACAGCTGGAAATAATAGTGGTGTTCAATGTTGCTCTCCCGGTAAACCTTTTTACGTCTCCGGAAGGCGGGATCTCCCATCAGAAAGCAGGTGTGCAATCCCTCGAACAGAATCGGAAACTCATCCTGAAGCAATCGTTCCCTCAATGATTCAGAGATCCGGCTGTAAACGATGTAGGGGGTGAGGGAGAGGTGCCGGCTGATACCGGTCAGACGCGGGTAATAGTGGACCTCCTCACACAGAGACCCGAGCTCCTTTGCCGAATCCCGCTGATCATGGAAACAGTGTAAAATAATGCCGACACCGGCCGAGTGCAACGCCCGGATCTTGTAATAGACATCGATCACCCCTCCGTAATTGGGTGGGAAGGGGATGTCAAAACTGACGATATGAAGTTTTTTTTCAGCCATCCAGCAACCTTTTCAGTTTCGGCGCCTCTTTTTCCCAGCAAAGTTCCTCAGCGGCAACTTTAAGGTTTTCCCTGTATACAGCCAGCCGTGATTCATTCATCAGCATCCCGTCAATCTTCCCGGCAATATGGTGCGGATCATGGTTCTCTATGACCTCTCCGATGAAATAGCGGTCAAGAATGGCTTTCATCTCCGGAAAGGGGGAGATCAGCACAGGTACGTTTGCCTGGATGTAATCAAGGAATTTATTCGGCAGGGCGAAGCGGTAGTTCAGACTAACATCCTTCTCAACCGACAAACCAATATCGGCCATGAGGGTATAACGGTAAAGATCCTGAAAGGGGATCTGGCCGGTAAAGATCACCTTCCCGGGAACCTTCATTCGGTTCACAAATTCCCGCAGTGCTTCAAATTTATCCCCCGTACCGGCGATGACCAGCTTTGCATCGCTCCGCAGGTATTTCATCGCCATGATCACCTCCTCAAGCCCACGGTCAAGGTTGACAGCCCCCTGGTAAAGGATCACCTGCTGATGCGGCAGGATCCCCATCGACTCTTTTGACATCGCTTCGCATCCCTGTTTTCTGAAAGGGACATTCCGGATCACGGTGATGGCATTCCCGTACTCATCCCGGTAGAGCTTTGCAATGGAATCGTTTACCGCAGTGACCAGCTCAAGCTTCGGGAAGATCAGATCTTCGATCCATTTCCAGATCCTGATCGTCGTTCTGCGTCCGACAAGTTCAGGGACCCCCCTGAAAAATTCGTGACAGTCGTGGAGCAGCCTCACACGGGGGGATGAACGAAAGGAGAACAGATTTTTGATCCTTACGGCCAGGTAACAGGCGGGGAGGGTGTCGAGGTCGTTGGAAACGATCAGGTTGGCTTTGCGAGAGAGCAGAAAGAAAAAGAGCCGGACATTGAAATTGGCGTAAAAGAGAGGCCCCCTAATGAAACACAACCGCATACGGTGCAGGTGATAGGCCCGGGGCTGCAAGGGAAGGCTCCGTTTCAGCTTTCGGCCTACCAGAAGCACCTCGAAGCCGAGGTCCAGCAGGGTCAGGCAGGTACGGTTGACCCGCTGATCGGTGGTCAGGTCGTTGGTTACACAGACGATGGCGGGGTTGACCGGCATGACAGGCTTTCTTCATCAACGGTGATGCAAGTTAATTATTTTTATACTTTTGATCTGTTATGAAACTTCAGGAGAATAAATCCCTTCACCAGGAGCATACGTTCCGGCTTCCTTTCTCGGCAAGGTACTTCGCCGAGATCAACCTGGAGGAGGAGGTGTCACCCCTTTTGTCATCATTGAAAACTGAACACCATCCCTTGCTTGTGCTGGGGGAAGGAAGCAATGTGCTCTTTACAGCTGATTTTCCGGGAACCGTCATCCGTCTCAACACCAAGGGCATTACGGTGAGGCAAGAAGATGATAATGGCATCACCCTCCGGGTTGCAGGAGGGGAGGTGTGGGATGATGTGGTTGCTTACTGTGTGGAGAGGGGATGGGGAGGGATCGAAAACCTTTCGTTGATCCCCGGCAGGGCGGGTGCCAGTCCGGTGCAGAATATCGGAGCATACGGGGTGGAACTGAAAGAGGTATTGCAGGAACTGGAGGCCATTCACCTGGAGAGTGGTGAAAAAAAGATTTTTTCACGGGATGATTGCCGCTTCGGTTACCGTCAGAGTATTTTCCTCACCCTCCTCCGGGGGCAGTATTTAATCCTGAACATCTACCTTCAACTCACAAAGAAACCGGAACTGAAGCTGGACTATGGATCCATCCGGGAGGAGTTGGAGCGGGATGGGATTACCGCTCCGACCATCCGGGATGTTCGGGAGGTGGTTTGCAGGATCCGGCGAAGCAAACTCCCCGACCCGAAAGTCACCGGAAATGCCGGCAGTTTCTTCCGCAATCCGGTCATCAGGACGGATCAGTTCATGAAACTCAAGTCTCAATATCCCGAGGTGGTCAGCTATCCTGATCCAGATGGTGTCAAGCTATCGGCGGCCTGGCTGATCGAACGCTGCTCCTGGAAGGGCAAGCGGGCAGGAGATGCCGGCGTGCATCCGGATCAGCCACTGGTTCTGGTAAATTACGGGAATGCCACAGGGGAGGAAATCCTTAACCTCGCCTCCATGATCCGTCAGTCTGTCCTCGCCCGCTTCGGCATCCTGCTGGAACCCGAGGTCAATATCGTGTAATGGCGGGGCGTTATTGTAGAGACGAGGCATGCCTCGTCTCTACAATACCACGATTTTTCCTGTGATCCGGATACGGTTCCCTTTCATCTCCACCAGGTAGACTCCTGCAGGGATTCTCGTGATATCGGTGAGCTCTGCCAGCCTGATAGAATGATCTCCCTTTTCCATACTGCCTATGACAGTGGCATTAACACTGACCGGCTTCCCGTCGATGGCGATGACAGAGCATGTCACCTGATCGGGTTCCGGAAGGTAAAAACGGATGATGCTGCTTTCCGTGACGGGATTCGGGCTGACAGTAAGGTGTCCGTTCCTGACCAAATGCCTCTTTTCGATCCCGACAAAAATATCATCCAGATTGGCTGAATAGGTGGAGAGACCATAGGTGCCTACCACAATCTTGCGTGTGGGCCCATGCACTTTCAGGGCATAGGTGGGGACAGCCGGAAGGTCCGTCCAGATCCATTGCCAGGTGTCTCCGCCATCCATCGTGCCATACAATCCGGCATCCGTGGCAACGATCAGCACACCGGCCACATCAGGATCGGCAACAATATCATTCACGGGAAATTCAGGGAGGTTCCCGGAGATCGATACCCACGTTTGTCCCAGGTCGGATGTCTTGTAGACATGGGGCAGGGGTTCGTCCCACCGGAAGCCCGACAGGGTGACATAGAGGGTTTGATCGTCAAAGGGGTCTGGCGTCACGCGCGTGATCCAGCGATCAGGAAGGCCTGCAGAGATGTCATTCCAGGTCAGGCCGTCGTTCGTGGAGACCTGCACCTTCCCGTCGCCGGTGCCGGCAAATACGGTGGATGGGGTCACCGGTGAAACAGCCAGCGTGGTGATAGTATGGAAATACTGGTTGGTCCCCTGGGTAAGGTCGCCGCTGATCGGGGTCCAGTTGCTGCCCCGGTCGAATGACTTCCACACCCTGTAGGTCCCGAAATAAAGAATGGAAGGATCTTCGGGATGCATCACCAGGGGCGCCGACCAGTTAATACGATCGTAGGCCCACGCATCTCCGATATATTGCATATTGCTGCCACCGTTTGTCGATCTGTACAGGTTCCCCCACTGATACTCGGCGTAGATGATGTTCGAATTGGTATAATCCACCAGCGTGTACATACCGTCGCCCCCGAGGATCGGCTGCCAGTCGTTCAGGTTGCCGGTGAGGGTGCGGATCGTATTGTTGTCCTGCGTGCCGCCGTATATCCGGTTGGGTAACTGGTAATCCACGTCAATGGCGTAGAACTGGGTGAGGGGCAGATTGTTGATCTTGTTCCAGGTGAGTCCGTAATTGTCGGTGGAATAGAGTCCTCCATCGTTTCCTTCGAGGATGGTGTAAGAGGCTTCATCGATCACCATCGCATGATGGTCCACATGGTTGTTTATGGCCGCTTCATACCAGCTGGCGCCTCCGTCTGATGAGCCATAAAGGGGGACTCCCATGACAAACACATGCTGGGGATCATTGGGGTCAACACGGATCTGTCCGAAATACCAACCGAAATTGCTCATCATGCCATACAATGTTCCGTCGTTGGTCCTTGTCCAGGAATCGCCTCCATCACTGGTTTTGAATACGGCCACTTCATAATCGGGAAGGTCATACACCGCATAGAGGACTTCAGGGTGCGATTGGCAGATGGTCAGGCCGATCCGGCCGACATCCTCTCCCGCCATCAGGCCGTTGGTCAGCTCCGTCCAGGTATCCCCCCCGTCAGTCGTTTTCCAGATCCCCGAGGTCGCACCGAAGGAGTTCCGGTATTCTAATCCGCGGGTCCGTTCCCACATGGCGGCGTAGAGGATATCGGGATCGGTGGGATGTTGCACCAGGTCGATGGCGGCAGTCGAATCGGTGAGGTAGAGCACCCTGTCCCAGGTAGACCCGCCGTCGATGCTGCGGTATACTCCCCGCTGGTCGTTGTAAGAGAAGAGGTACCCACAGGCAGCCACAAAGACCCGCTCCTCATTGGAATAATCCACGATGATCCGGCCGATGTAGGCCGAACTTTCCAGTCCTATATGCTGCCAGGTCTGGCCGGCGTCTAACGATTTGTAGATCCCGTTACCCCAGAAGCTGAAGCTGGAGGAGTTGGCTTCGCCGGTTCCTACATAAAGGATATCGGTGTTGGTTGGGTTAATGGCGATATCCCCGATGGAAACCACCGGAATATCACCGAAGAGATTGGTCCAGGTGGTCCCTCCGTCTGTGGTCTTCAGCACCCCGCCCGTGGATCCGCCGATGTACATGGTTTGAAAGTCTCCGTCGGGAACCTCGATATCGGTGATCCGGCCTCCGATGTTGGTGGGGCCCGTAAAGACCCAGGGCGTGTTTCTCACCATTCCCTGATCGATCAGCGATTGTGCCTGTGCCATGGCATCCTGGTAAACTTCGGGACGGATGCGGTCATAGGGATAGATCCGCTGCAGCGCCATCCAGTCGTTCGGGGTGACGGAGGGGCGGTTAAGTTGTTTGCTGTTGAGATCCAATGAGTTGTCGAGCCGGTTGGCATACCAGGAGACCAGCGTGATCATCGCTATCAGGGCAATTGTGAAGAATGCAGATACGCTCCCTGGCTTGTGGAAATGAATGGTTTTTCTCATGATAAAGGGGTAAGGGGTTATTCAGGTTATGCTGTTTTCAGTGCGCCGATCAGTTCATTCACATCGGCAATCCATTTTCTTCTAAGGTAGGCTTCAATACCGTCCACAATGTTCACGGAGGTCAGGGGATCAATGAAGTTGGCTGTTCCTACCTGAATCGCGGAGGCACCGGCTAAAAGGAATTCAATGGCATCGGTGGCATTTGTGATGCCTCCCAGGCCGATCAGGGGAACCTTCACAGCCTTATGCACCTGCCAGACCATGCGAAGTGCCACCGGCTTGATGGCAGGGCCGGATAACCCGCCGGTGATGGTGGAGAGGATGGGGTGCTGGCGTTCGGCATCGATGGACATCCCCAGGAGGGTGTTGATCAGCGTGATGACATCGGCTCCGCCGTCCACTACGGCTTTCGCCAGATCGGTGATGCTGGTCACATTGGGTGAAAGCTTGACCATCAACACCTTTTTGTAGACATCGCGAACCGCACGGGTTACCTCGGTCGACATTGACGGAACCGTTCCGAAGGCCATCCCGCCCTGTTTGACATTCGGGCAGGAGATGTTCAGCTCGATGGCCGGGATCTTTTCCAGTTCGTTGATCCTGGCTGCCACCTCAACATACTCTTCTATGGTTGAACCGGATACATTTACAATGACATGTGTGCCGAAATCCTTTATCCTCGGATAGATCTCCCTGACGAAATGATCCACCCCTTTGTTTTGCAACCCAACCGAGTTGAGCATCCCCGAAGCTGTCTCCGCCATCCGGGGATAGGCATTTCCCTCCCGGTTGGAACCGGTCACGGCCTTTACAAAAATCCCTCCAAGCTTCCCGGGATCAAAAAAATCCACGAATTCCTCACCGTAACCAAAGGTTCCTGAAGCTGTTGATACCGGATTTTTAAAAACCAGCCCGGCAATATTAACACTAAGATTTATCATTCAAACTAAATTCTAAGTAGGTTTCAAGTTTACTCACGAGAACCTTTATTTTCAAAGGAGTTCGTGAATGCTTCGCATTTCAGGTTTCAGGTTTCTAACTCTCACACCCTTACTGCCCACTGCCTACGGCTCAGTGTCTACTGCCAGTTCAACCGTTTTGTATTAAATACAGGTCCCTCCATGCATACACGCTCGTTCCCCTTGTCCGTTTCCGTTACACAACAAAGGCATACGCCAAAGCCGCAGGCCATGGTGTTTTCCAGGGAAACCTCGCAGTCGACCCCGTGCCTCCTTGCTATGCGGGCCACCGCCTGCATCATGGCCTCCGGGCCGCAGCAATAGATTTTTTCGAAAGGCAGGTGTTCTTTCTGCAGGATGGAGTGATCCAACACCAGCCCGCATTCCCCTTCGGTTCCGTCATCGGTGGTAATAAACACCTCCCCGGAAGCTGCATAGGCTTCGATCTCCGACACCTCCTCCTTCGTCCTGAACCCAACGAGAATAGTTGGCCGGATCCGGTTTTTGTTCAGGAACTGGGCAAGGAAAAGCAACGGAGCCACGCCGCATCCCCCTCCGATGAGCAGGACATGGCTGACAGATGGAAGCGAAAAGGAGTTGCCGAGGGGGTAGATGGTGTTGAGCTGGTCGCCTTTTTTCAGCGTACTGAGATGATAGGTTCCCTCCCCTTTGATCTGGATAAGCAATCGGATGCTGCGTCGGGAATAGTCCACCTGGTGGATGGAAAACGGACGCCGCAGAAAGGTGGAAGGGGAATCCTTCACCTGAACCTGTACAAATTGCCCCGGCAGCATCAACGGGAGAGGCTCCGGGGCAATCAGGTCGAGCAGGAAATGACGTTTGTTCAGGGGGATGTTACTGGCAACGGTAAGGTCCTGAACGGTTTTCTTTATCTCCATGCAGTGAACCGGTAATTAGTAGGCTAAACGGGATTGGCACTCAAATACAACCTCTTTGTACTTCCTTAATACACGATCCCAATCACGAAACAGTTCATCACTCTTTACACTGGTTTGCGGTTTCTGGGATTCTTCACTTACCAGTTTGATCTTGTATGTAAGGGGATTGGTGCTTCCCAACTTGACAATCATGCGTGTACGGATCGTGTTTTTCTTGAAGGTCTGCACTGTCCAGGCAGTTCGGAGATATCCAGTCTCACGGTCGGTCACCTCAATCACATCAAAGTAGGAGGTGATGATCTGACTTAGAAGCTGCCAGGCTTCCAGTTCCGATTTATTGGTCTTGACTTCGATATCTATGTTGGCGACATCCGTGGCTTCCGAAGCATCGTAGGCATCATCTTTCTGAAGGACGAGGTTGTAATTCTTCGGGGGTGGGGCGAAATCCGGCTTGTTGCAGAACTCGATCAGTTCGGTAAGGTAGGCCGTTTTCTCCACTTTGACGGTAATGCAAGCATAGGCAGGAACAATGATATCCATCTGTCCGGTACCCATCAGGCGTCCATCGATGAAAATTTTTGCATCGGCTTCCGAAACAACAAAATGCACTTTCTTCTTTGCAGCCATCGCATCAGATCCGCTGAGGAAGATCAATATCGCGATGAATACGGATGATAAGATGATTTTTGTTTTCATATTTGTAATTTTAATTAGTTAATTTTCTGGATTTAACACTCAAAGATAATCAATTTATCCTTTATTCCATCTCCTCTTTCGTCTCTTCCTCCTCCGTGAAATCCAAAAGCTGGTGCTTCTGCAACAGGTTGTACCAGGTCAGGATTTTCCGGATGTCAGAGGCGTAAACACGTTCCTGGTCGTAATCCGGCACGATCTCGAGAAAGAATTGCTGCAGCAGGGCCGGCGCCGATTTCGGATCGAGGCTCTCTTTTTCCTGAAGCTGGTCATGAATCTTCTTCAGCACCTTTTTCAACGGAAGGTCTTCTCCGGTGGTGAAGAGACTGATCTCCTCCAGCGAACTGATTTTCTCATGGCCAAAGGCAGGGAACCGCTTCTGATCGATGAGCGATTCAACGATCACGGCATTTTTTGTCTGGGAGATCATTTTATAAAGGCCAGGTTTTCCGGAAATGGATAAGATTTTACTCAGGTCCATGGCAGGGATTTTTTACAAAAATACAAAAATTGAGGATAATGAGGGTTGTTGGGTGCCAGGGAGGATTAGGTCATTAGGTCATTAGGAAACCTCCAATATCCAACATCCAACATCTTATATCGACAATCGACAATCGACGATCGACAATCACTCAATCACCCGGTAATTCCTGTATTCTCCGATCCTCCAGCCTGTGAGGGCTTCGATCCGGTCGAGCATTTTGTGCCGGAAACTGAGCGGTCTCACCCCATGTTGTGGTTCAAAGTCCCAGTTTTTCTTTTCAATTCGCGGAAGGAGCAGGGCCGGGTGCGTGCCTGTGAACCGTTTCAGGGCATTGATCACGGTATAATCAAATTCCTGTTCCGTTGAGATATTCTCCCGGATCCATGTTTCGTCGTGCCAGAATTTGTGAAATTCCTGCTGTTTGGCCTGCTGTGCTGTTGGTTGCTTGACCCATCCGTAATGGTAAATCCAGGCATCCAGGGGTTTGACCCGGATCTTCTCTTCGCCCCGGCGGAATCCCTGGGCATCTTTGTATGACCGGATGCCGATCCCGGGCCGTATGATCCTGACTTCCCGCCGGTACCACTTCCTGGAATTGCCTGTCCAGTCGTAGGAACCCCAGAAATGAAGGTAATTGAAGAGAAGCCCTTCCACTTCGGGATGATCTTTCCATCGCTCCATCCCGGCGAGGATCTGTTCGCTATATGCTTCATGCACCACCTCGTCTGCCTGGATGCAAAAGGCCCAGTCGGAATCAGCGGAGACCGCATCCAGCGCTTTGTTTGTCTCCTCCGCGAGCACCTGCCCCCCTTCACGAAGGGATTCGTCCCAGTGGGTGTCAATGATACGGATCTTTCCCGGATGGATGGAGGCAATCAACTCGCGTGTGCCGTCGTCTGAATCACCGACCGCAACCACAACTTCATCACAGAAAGGCAGAAGGGAAGAGATGGACTCCACTACCGGGTAGTCATATTTGATCGCGTTGCGAACGATGGTGAAGCCGGAGACTTTCAACTCATAACTTGATTATCCCGATATAGTTTTCCGGGGTGATCCGCTTCAGTTCCACTTTGACGCTCCTGGTGATCTTCAGGCTGTCGATGAAGTCATGAAGAGATTTCCGGTTGATGGCCGTCTTGCCACGGGTGAACTCCTTGAGGGCTTCATACGGATTGGGATACCCTTCGCGCCGGAGAATGGTCTGAATGGCTTCAGCGATTACTGCCCAGTTGCTGTTGAGATCCTGCTGCAATTTTTTCTCATTGAGCAGCAGTTTATCCAATCCTTTGAGCAATGATTTCATCCCCAGCAGCATATGGGCCATTGGCACGCCAATGTTTCGGATCACTGTGGAATCGGTCAGATCACGTTGCAGGCGCGAGATGGGCAGCTTTGCCGAGAGAAATTCAAACAGGGCAATGGCGATACCAAAGTTGCCTTCTGAATTTTCAAAGTCGATGGGGTTTACTTTGTGCGGCATTGTGGAGGATCCGGTCTCCGTTTTCCTGATCCGTTGTTTGAAATAGTCCATCGAGATATAGCTCCACAGATCCCGGTCGAGGTCGATCAGGATCGTGTTGATCCGCTTCAGGTTGTCGAAGAAGGCAGCCATGTTGTCGTAGTGGTCAATCTGTGTTGTGGTTTGAAGCCGCTCCAGCCCCAGGCTTTCAAATACGAACTTGTTGGCGAACTTCACCCAGTCGGTTTTTGGGAAGGCGATGGCATGCGCATTGAAATTACCGGTGGCGCCGCCGAACTTCCCCGAAAAGGGGATAGTCTCCACCAGAGCCATCTGCTGAGACAGCCGCTCCACAAAAACATAAAGCTCTTTCCCGACGGTAGTGGGAGAGGCGGGCTGTCCGTGTGTATGGGCCAGCATCGGTACCTTTTGCCAGTCGGCGCTCTTGTAGAGCAGGTTGTAGTGGACCTCGGTGAGGGCCGGCTCCAGCACCTCCTCCCACGCATCCCGCATCGCCATGGAGAAAGCGTTGTTGTTGATGTCCTGGGAGGTGAGGCCGAAGTGGACGAACTCCTTGAAGGCGCCTAATCCCAGCTGCTCAAAATGCTCTTTGACAAAGTACTCAATGGCTTTTACATCATGGTTGGTCTCCGCTTCCATTTCCTTTACCCTGACGGCATCTTCCGGCATGAAGTTCTTGTATAGCTTCCTCAGTTTCGAAAAATCCCGTTTGCTGAAAGCCTTAAGCTGGGGCAGGGGAATGCCGCAAAGGGCGATGAAGTATTCCACCTCCACCCGGATCCGGTACCGGATGATCGAGGCTTCGGAAAAATAATCGGAAAGCCGCTCCACCTGTTTCCGGTAACGTCCGTCAACCGGTGAAATAGCAAAAAGTGAACTGTCCATTGCAGGAGGAATTAATAAAGGTCAAATATAGGATAATTTTTCCTTTCAAGAATAATGGAAATGGGATAGGGGATAGGAGATGGGAGATGAGAGATAGGAGCTGGGAGATGCGTGATGCGCGATGTCAGTGCAGTAGGCAGTTGACCCACAAGATACCGCTTTAACCTATAATTTCGCTATTTCACGATGGCGCTCGCCCACGAATTGGAGTAGGCTGCAAAAAATCCGATCCCTCCGTTGTTGACATTTCCCTGGACGTTGGCCGGGGGGCCGGTGAAGAAGGGGATGTTGATCCCCGAGATCTTTACCTGGTTGATGAAATCGTAATATTCGCGGGTGATCCCCGACATCCTGAGGGTGACTTTGTCTCCCGGGTGGACCGTCTCCCAGAAGTTGGCATTGTTGATATACACGGCCGCCAGCCCGTTGATGTAATTTCCGTTGATGTACTTGTCGTCCGACACCGCCACTTTCCAGATGGAATCGGTCATCAGGGTGTCATTCCGGAAATAATGGAACATGTAATAGTTGACCTCATCACCTGGTTCCTGGGCAAACACCCGGATCTCCCAAACCCCGTCGGTCCCCCAGTCGGGTTGCAGTACCAGCTGAATGGAATCGAGACGCGCCACCTTCATCATCCGGCAGGAGGCTGAGTAATTAGTCTCTCCGTCAATCGGCTCGCTGAGATCAATGTCCAGGGTGTAGGTCTCCCCGATGATCCCTGAAAAGGTGGAATCGGTTTCATAGATCCCCGACACGCTTGGATCCGTTTCATGCAGCGCATAACTGTTGATCCCGTCGGAAAGCCTTACGGTTGCGTCCACCACACGGGGAGCAGGCTCATTATAGAAATAGTCGGCCGTTTTGGTTAGGGAGACCTGGTAGCTGGCGGTATCGTTTGAGATCCCTCCGTCGACAACCAGGCGGGTATAGGTCTCGTCAAGGGTCAGGTCAATCCGTTCCGTACATGACGATGCCATGAGGAAGATCAGGAGAGTGCTATATATCAGTCGTTTCATCTTGCCGTGCGGGTTAAAAATGAAAGTTAAAGGTGACGGAGGGGACGATCCCGAAAAGATAGATCTTTTCGGCATAGGTAACATTCGGATCCTCTTCATCCTGCACAAAATTGATCGACCATGTGTTGTGCCGGTCATATACATTGTAGATAGAGAGGTTGATATCCCATTTGAAACGTTTCTTTTCATTGACTTTGGAGGAAAAGGTCACCGAAAGATCCAGCCGGTGATAGTCCTGGTAACGGTAAGCATTCCGGTCACTGTAGATCGGAATCACCTTCCCTCCGATCTCCGCTCTTCCGGTGGGAAACGTCACCGGGTTCCCGGTAGCGTAAACCCAGTTGGCAGAGACCGACCAACGGGGGAGAAACTGGTAGTTTGCCACGATCGCAATGTTGTTCGGTTTGTCGTAAGGAGCCGGATAGGGGTCGCCGTTATTGATTTCCGGGATCTGCCGCATGCTCTTCGAAAGGGTGTAACTGACCCATCCCCCGAATTTCTTTTCGCTCAGCCTCACCAGAAATTCCGCGCCATAAGACCATCCTTTCCCTTCCCGGATCTCTCCCTCCAGTTTGTCGTTCAGCAGCAACTGGGCAAAATCCTTGAAGTCGATCACATGATTCATGTGCTTGTAATAGACCTCTACGGATGTTTCAATGGTGTTCCGACGGAAATTCCTGAAATAGCCCACAGCGCCCTGATCGGCCACCTGTGGTTTTACGTTGGGGCTTGCAGGAAACCAGATATCCAGCGGGGTGCCGGCCGTGGAGTTCTGGGCAAGCTGCAGGTATTGGTTGGTGCGGGAGTAACTGACCTTGACAGAGGACTTCTCATTGAACGTATAGAGGATGCCGATCCGCGGCTCGATCCCGTAGTAGGTGTTGTAAAACTGTCCCGACGGATAGACCGTGGAGTCGATCGGATTGTAAAGGGAATCGAAGTTGTAAACCGTGCCGGGACCAATATTCTGGAAGAGGGAGAAGCGGAGTCCGTATTTGAATGTCCAGTGTTCCCCCACTTTTTGCTCATTTCCTGCATAGATCCCTGTCTCAAGGGAATAGTTGTCGGGAACTTTCACCTCTGTGTAGGATGACTCACTGCCGGTCCCTCCAGCCACGCCGGGACTGATCATATGGTAGGTCCCGGAGATCCCGAACCGGAGGGTGTTGTTGGTGTTGATGTAATAGCTGAAATCGCCTTTCAGCCCGAGATCGCGGAGGTTCGAATTCCATTCAAACGAAGTGGTGGTCCCTTCGGGTGTCCCCAGCATGTAACGGTAGTCACTGTAGACGAAGGTGAAGTTGGCAAAGAGCTTTTTACTGAACAGGTGGTTCCACCGGATGGTGCCGGTGCTGTTTCCCCAGCTCATCTTGGCAAAATCGTTTTTAAAGACATCCCGGCCGAAGTAACCCGATACAAACAGGTGATTGTTCTCGTCAATCCGGTAATTCACCTTGGCATTCAGGTCGTAGAAATAGAGTTTGTTATCGCGCAAAGCCTCTTCACTGGAGAGGGCAAGAAACAGGTCGGCATAGGTGCGCCGCCCCGATACGATGAAAGAGATCCTGTCTTTCCAGATCGGTCCTTCCACCGTGAGCCGGGAGGCAATGATCCCGATGCCGCCGGTCACCTCAAACCGTTTTGAGTTTCCCTCCTTCATCCGTACATCCAGTACCGACGACAGGCGTCCTCCGTAGATGGGAGGGATATCCCCCTTGTAGAGTTTGACATCCTTGATGGCATCGTTGTTGAACACAGAGAAGAATCCCATCAGGTGGGAGGCGTTGTACACCGTGGATTCATCCAGCAGGATCAGGTTTTGGTCAGGAGCGCCACCCCTCACGCTGAATCCGCTTCCGCCTTCGCTCACCGACTGAACTCCCGGCAACAGCTGGATCGCCTTGATGATATCCACTTCTCCCATCAGGGAGGGGATGCTTTTAATGGTCTTGATATCCATCTTGAAGGTGCTCATCTCGGGCCGGGCGACATTTTTGTTGGCCTGGTCGCTCATCACCTCTACCTCATTGAGGGTCTCTGCGGCAGGACTCAACTCAATATGGATCACGGTGTTATTATCCAGGAAGACCTTTTTCTGGATCGTCCTGAACCCAACAAATGAGTATTGGATCGTATAATGCCCTTCGGGAAGGGTCATGGAATAATTGCCATAGAAATCGGAGACGGTCCCGCTTTTCAGCTCAGTGACAAACACGGTGGCACCGGTCAGGTCTTCCCCGTTGGATGCATCCCGGATGGTTCCGCTGATGGTCCATTTTTTCGGAAGATCCTCATCAGCCATGACCGGAGATGAAGAGAGAAGGTAAAGCAGGGGAAAGAAGGTAAGGAAAAAAAACTTCATCCGGATCACTGGTTTAATTCAATCAAATTAACGAAAGAATCGAGCGAAAGTATATTACACGTATGTTAATTTTATTTACGGATGATCTCAAATTCTCCGAGGGTATTCACTTTGATGATCGTGGATGGCTTGGTCTCATGGATCTCTTCCCTGTATAGATTTACCGTGTAATCAACCTGTTGGAGAATCTCTTCCGGGATGTTCCTGAACATCAGCGGGGGATTTTGACCGGCTATGTTGGCAGAGGTGGAGACGACCGGCTTGCCGAACATCCTGACCAGCCGGTAACAGAATTCGAAATGTACCACCCGGATGGCGATGGTGCCATCTCCGGCAATGATATTTTTTGCCAGGTTCTTCGCGTTGGGATAAATAATGGTCAGCGGCGTTTTTATGTTTTCCACAAGATCAAGGGCGATCGGAGGGATGGTCTCCACATAGGTGTCAAGCTTCTCTTTCTGATCCAGCAACACGATCATGCTCTTGCTCTCCATCCGCTTCTTGATCTCGAACACTTTCTGAACCGCCCTGGGATTGGTGGCATCACAGCCAATACCCCAGATGGTGTCCGTAGGATAGAGAATGGTACCCCCTTTCCGAAGGACATCTATGCAATGTCTGATCTCCTGGTTTATCAACTCATGTTCCATCTCTACCTTCTATGTGTTGCAAAAATATTGAAGATTTTGAATATTTGCAGGCGAAGTTGAAAACTTTCACGGGGCTACAACCGGGATGTCAGGAGGTTCATGCCGATTTGGTAGGCGCAATTGAAATGTCCTTCAGGGCACCGGTTTCGACCGTGCAACCCGCAGGGCCGGCAGGAGAGGGGTTCAGTCACTTCGACAACGACGCTGTCATCGGAAAGGGGGCCGAAGCCGAATGCGGGGGTGGTGGAACAATAGATCGCTGTGACCGGAGCATTGACGGCCGATGCCAGATGCATGGGAGCGGAATCGTTGGTGAAGTTCATCCTGGCTCCCCGCATCAGGGCCGCCGATTCAAGCAGGGTTAACTGACCCGCAAGGTTCACGATCTCGCTTTTCGCTTTTCGCTTTTGGCTCGCTTCGCTTCGCCGAGCTCCGCTGCGCTCCGGTTCGCTTTTCGCTTCTCGCTTTTCGCCCATCGTCCTTCGTCCCTCGTCTTTCGTCCCTCGTCCTTCGTTTCCACGGCTCATTATCTCTTCACAGAGCGGGTGATCCGCTTTGGAGCCGAGAAGGAAAACCGTTGCTTCTTCCGGGATTTCCCTGATCAACTCCACCCAGCGGTCGGCCGGAAACTGTTTGGTGAACCAGAGGGAGGCGGGGGAGATGGTGTAATAGATGTTGGATATTGGATATTGGATATTGGATGTTAGGTTTTGGATGTTTTCTTTCTTCAATATCCAAAAACCAATATCTGATATCTGCGGAGCATACAGCCTGGGTTTGGCTGGAATGCGATCTGTCAGCCATTCGATCAGTTTCTGGTTGCGGTGGATCTCATGGATCCCAGGGCCGATCTCATGAGGCACGCGTTTACTGAAGAACCGTGACAATGGGTTCTTATCGAAGCCGATGGTCACCTCTCCCCCCGAAAAGGCCGTGAGGAGGCCGGTCAGGGTAAACCGCTGGAGATTGATAACCAGGTTATACCGTGATTGGCGGATCGTGCCGAGAAGCCGGAAAAAACTGCTGCTCTTTTTTGATTTGTCCCAAACCAGAAGCTGATGGATGAAGGGATGTTTTTCGAAAAGCGGTTCCATCCCCTTTTTTACCAGAAAGTCAATCTGTGCTTCCGGGAAGGCCTGGGTTAATTTCTCCAGCAGGGCTGTGGCAAGGATCACATCTCCGATAGAGGCTGTTTGGATGACTAGGATCTTTCTCATACGGGGACGTCGAACTCTCTTAGCGCTTGGTTCAGGGATGTCTTGAGGTCGGTGGAGGCTTTTCGTTTTCCGATGATCAGGGCGCAGGCAACCTGAAAATCCCCTGCCGGGAACGACTTTGAGAAGGAGCCGGGGATCACGACAGAGCGTGGCGGGATATGTCCTTTCAGCTCTAACGTAGTGCTTCCCGAAACATCGAGGATGCGGGTGGAGGAGGTAAGGACCACATTGGCGCCCAGCACGGCCTCCTTTTCAATCCTCACCCCTTCCACGATGATGGAGCGGGATCCGATGAAACAGTCATCCTCCACGATCACCGGAGCGGCCTGAAGAGGTTCCAGGACCCCTCCGATCCCGGCGCCCCCGCTGAGGTGGACCCGCTTGCCGATCTGGGCGCAGGAACCCACGGTGGCCCAGGTGTCGACCAGGGTTCCGCTGTCCACATACGCTCCGATATTGATGTAGGAGGGCATCAACACCACCCCTTCGGCCAGGTAGGATCCAAACCGTGCCAGGGCATGCGGAACCACCCTCACGCCCAGCTTGGCAAAATCCCTCTTCAGGGGGATCTTGTCATAAAATTCAAACGATTCGATCCGGATCGTCTCCAGCTTCCGGATCAGAAAATAGAGAATCACCGCTTTTTTGATCCATTCAAAGGTGACCCAAACATTCCCCGATGGTTCCGCCACCCGAAGCCGGCCTTTGTCTAAGAGATCGACAACATGATGAATGGCCTGCTGTGTGTCAGGCTTTTTCAACTCCTCCCGGTTCTCCCAGGCCACCTCTACTAGCGATCTGATATCCTCCATGTTATCTGTTTTACCATTCAAAAGTAGCTAAAAATAATTAGTTTCTTAATTTTGCACCTGTCAAACGATGGGAAGAATCCTGGCAATCGATTACGGCCGGAAAAGGGTCGGGCTTGCTGTTACTGATGAACTTCAGATCATTGCAACGGCCCTTGGAACTGTCCATGCGGCCGATGTGGTCACTTACCTGAAGAGGTACCTGAAGGATCATGAGGTGGAATGCTTCGTGGTGGGGGAACCCCGGACTATGGGCAACCGGCCATCGGAAGCCGAGAATTTTATTGCTCCTTTTCTGAAAACCCTCCGGAAAAATTTCCCCGGTATCCGCATTGAGCGGCATGACGAGCGGTTTACCTCACGCATGGCCTCCCGGGCGATCCTGGAGTCAGGGGTGAAAAAGAGCGACCGGCAAAATAAAGCGCTGATCGATACCGTTAGTGCTACCCTGATCCTGCAATCCTATCTTGACGCGCAAGAGATGAAACGATAATCCTGATCCCATGATACTGCCTGTTGTTGCATATCCACATCCCGTTCTCAGAAAAGTAGCGGAAGAGATCACCCCCGACTATCCCGGGCTGGATCAGTTCCTCACAGACATGTGGGAAACGATGTATTACGCTGACGGCGTCGGGTTGGCAGCCCCCCAGGTGAACAGCTCCATCCGGCTGTTTGTCATTGATGCCTCGGTGTTGTCTCAGCACCACCATCCTGAAACGGCCGGGTTTAAAAAGACCTTTATCAACGCCACCATCTACAAGGAGGAGGGAGAGGATTCCGTCCATAATGAAGGTTGTCTCAGTTTCCCCGGTTTGCACGAAGATATCGTCCGCAGATCAGTGATTCACATACGCTACCTGGATGAGCATTTTCAACATCATGATGAGCGGTATGACGGCATCCTGGCCAGGATCATACAGCACGAATACGATCATACCGAAGGAATCACCATGGCTGAACGGATCAGTCCCCTGAAAAAGATGTTGCTGAAACGCCGGCTGAAAGAGATTGCAGAAGGATCGGTGGATGTACATTACAAGATGATCTTCCCGATGCTTAAGAAAGGTAAGAGGTGAGAGGTGAGAGGTTAGAGGTAATAATTAAAAAGCAACAAATTAACAATAACCATTCTGATGAAAAAGATTGAATTGATCATGATGCTGGGTGTCATCCTGCTGGTCTCATCCTGCGGGACCTCAAAAGAGAGGAGTGAAGAGAAGATTGCCTCCATGGAGGAGAGGCTCTTCAATTCCGAGAACGGTTTTTCCAAAGCGGGAGCGGATTCCCTGATTCAGCTCTACCAGGATTTTGCCGCGGCCTATCCCAATGACTCACTCTCTCCCACCTATCTTTTCAAAGCGGCTTCCGTTGCCATGAACCTTCAGGACGGCTCCACGGCACTCGAACTCTTTGACCGGATCAGGGAGTCTTACCCCGATTACGACAGAGCGCCATTATGCCTCTTCTTCAAGGGATATGTTCAGGAAAACCTGATGGGGGACATCGACAAGGCAAGGGAGACCTACCAGCTCTTCATCGATACCTATCCCGATCACGATTTTGTGGATGATGCCCAGGCATCGATCAACAACCTCGGGAAATCGCCTGAACAGATGATCCGGGAGTTTGAGGAGCAGCAGAAAGCGCAGGCGGAAAACCAGAAATAGCAGCTCCTGTCCGGAAGGCCCTCAGGACCGGAGAAGTTTTTCAAGAATTTCATTAAGCTTTACCGGCTTGACATCCAGGAAGAGTTTTCCTTCCAGGCTGTACGAGATGTCACCGGTCTCTTCCGAAACGATGATGGCAATGGCATCGGTCTTTTCCGTCAGGCCGACAGCAGCCCGGTGCCGGAGACCGCATTGGGCCGGAATGTCGGGGTTGTTGGACACGGGCAGGATACACCGTGCCGCTTTGATGGAATCATGCAGGATGATCATGGCTCCGTCGTGGAGCGGGCTGTTTTTAAAAAAAATGGTTTCAATGAGCCAGTCCGAAATGCTTGCATCCACTATCCGGCCTGTCTCCACGTAAGGGATGAGTTCATTTTCCCGTGCGATCACGATCAGGGCTCCGGTTTTCATATCGGCCATGTGCTTGCAGGCTTTCACGATCTTGTCCAGATCGAGGTTCACAATGGTGTTCAGGTTGCTTTTCCAGAAGAGGATCCTCCGCCGGTGTCCCCGTATGATCCGGGTGTCGCCAACCATCAGCAGGAACTGCCTGATCTCGGGTTGAAACACCACGATGAGCGCGATCACCCCCACGCTGATGAACTGACCCAGGATCTCGCTGAGCAGGGGCATTTGGAGCGCCGTCACCACCTTCCAGATCACAAACAGGGCAATGATGCCGATAAAAATTTTAATGGCAGCCGTTCCCTTTACAATGTTGTAAATCTCGTAAAGAAGGATGGAAAAGAGCAGGATGTCGATGACATCGACTATCCGTATTGAAAAAAGACTCTCTAGAAGTATCACTGTTCGCTATTGGCTATTGGCTATTGGCAATTAGCTATTGGCTATTCGCTTTTCGTATTTTACTTGTCCGCTTGTCCGCTTGTCCACTTGTCCGCTTGTCCACTTGTCCGCCTGTCCGCTTGTCCGCCTGTCCGCTTGTCCGCTTGTCCGCTTGTCCGCTTGTCCGCTTGTCCACTTGTCCGCTTGTCCGCCTGTCAGGGTGCAAAATTAATCAATTTCCCCACGAACTGCCTGAAGCAGCTTTACCACCTCCACCGCCTCTTTCACATCATGCACCCGGAGGATGGAAGCCCCTTTCTCCAGTGCAATGGTATGCAGGACAGTGCTTCCGTTGAGCGCTTCCCGGGCGCTGATCCCCAGCGTTTTCTGGATCATGGACTTTCTCGACAGGCCGACAGCCAAAGGGTATCCAAGGCTGTCAAATTCCCTGAGCCGGTCCAGGATCTCAAAATTGTGCCCCGTCGTTTTCCCGAATCCGAATCCGGGATCGATCACTAACTGCGTGGCTCCGAGTGCCCTCAGTTTGTTTGTCTGCTGGTGGAAAAAATAGGCGATCTCTGTCACTACATCCTGGTAGTCGGGATGCAGCTGCATGGTGCCGGGGGTTCCCTTCATGTGCATCAGGATGCAGGGGACATTCCACCGGGCGATCGTTTCAGGCATTCCCTCCCCGAACCGTGCGCCCCAGATGTCGTTGATCATGTCGGCTCCCAGGGAAATGGCTTCTGAAGCAACCTGAGAATGAAACGTGTCGACAGAGAGGAAACAATCCGGAAACCTTCTCCTTATGGCCGTGAGGTCAGGGACCAGCCGCTTCAACTCTTCGTCGACCTGGATATATTGGGCGCCTGGACGCGTGGAAACAGCCCCGATGTCAATCACCGATGCCCCCTCCTCCAGCATCTGCTCCACACGCCTGAGCCGATCATCCATGGAAGCATACCTTCCCTGGTCAAAGAACGAGTCGGGGGTGATGTTCAGGATCCCCATCACCCTGGGGGTACTGAGATCCAGTTGTTTCCCGTTGAAAGAGAGCACCACGGCGCAGAAAGTTAACGGATAGAGGGGATCAAAGATAGGTGATTTGTTAAAATTGAGTAATTTTAACCGCCACAAGAGACGCTAATTCATGGATGATATACAGAAAACCTCCCGGCAGTTTGACCAGGTGATCCAGAGCTGCCGGGAGATCTTCCTCATGAAGCTGAAGGACTACGGCGCTGCCTGGAGAATCCTGAGGATTCCCTCCATCACCGACCAGGTGTATATCAAAGCGCAGCGGATCCGGAGCATCGATACCAAAGGGACCCAGAAGGTGGCTGAAGGGATCCGCCCCGAGTTTATCGGGATCATCAACTATTCGGTGATTGCGTTGATCCAGCTTGAACTCGGCGCCGTGGAAACGCTTGAAACCCTGCTTCCCAAAGAGGGGGAAAGGCTTTATGACAACTACGTCAACGCAGCCAAAGAGCTGATGCTGAATAAGAATCACGACTACGGTGAAGCATGGAGGAACATGCGACTGGGATCTCTGACCGATATCATCCTGATGAAGCTGATGCGCATCAAACAGATCGAGGATAACCAGGGAAAGACCTTTTTTTCAGAAGGAATTGATGCAAATTACTACGATATCATCAACTATGCTGCGTTTGCACTAATCAAACTCGATTATGAAATTCATTAGGAATCTGTTCCGGATTCTTGTTGGTTTGGTCTTTATTTTTTCCGGATTTGTCAAAGGGGTTGACCCGCTGGGCACCGTCTACCGGATGAAGGATTACTTTCTCGCATTTGATATGCCCTGGGCTAACGATTTCGCCCTTCCGCTGACGATTTTTCTGTGCGTTCTCGAGTTCGTCCTTGGGATCAGCCTGCTGTTCAACCTATGGATCAGGAAATGCGCATGGGTGCTTTTGCCTGTCATGACCTTTTTTACGATCCTGACCTTCTTTGATGCCTTCTTCAACCTGGTGGCCGATTGCGGTTGTTTCGGCGAAGCGGTCAAGCTGACCAACATGCAGACATTCCTGAAAAATGTCGTCCTGATGGCGCTGATCATTCCCCTCTTTTTCTGGCGGAACAAATACAAAAGCCCGGTGTCAAAAGCCGGCGAGCTCCTTGGATTGTCTTTCGCGGTGGTCCTGTTCACCGGTTTTTCGCTATATTGCCTGTGGCACCTTCCGGTCCTTGATTTCCGGGAGTGGAAGGTAGGAGCCAGGATCAACAAACCCAACGAGCTGCCGGTGCGGTTTTACGTTACCTATATGAACCGCTATACGGGCGAGAAGCAGGAGTACCTGAGCCCCGAGTATCCGTGGAATGACTCCACCTGGCTGGCCGACTGGATCTTCGTCAGCCAGCGCGTGGAAGATCCAAACGAGAATGCGATGACCCTGATGATCGAAGACACGCTGGGAAACGACCTGGCCCAGGGCATTCTGGATATTCCGGATTACCATTTTCTTGCTGTCATTTATGACCTGGATAATGCCAACTGTAAAGCCATTAAGAAACTTCAGCAGCTTTACCTTGATGCCACCGAATCAGGATATTCATTTATCGGGCTGACCAGCACCATGCCGGATAAGATCAGTGCATTCAAAACAAAAACCGGGGTTGGATTCGATCTGTACAATTCCGATGATGTTGTCCTGGAGAGCATGATCCGCTCAAGTCCGGGACTGATCCTGTTGAAAGACGGAGTGGTCATCAGGAAATGGCACTACAACGACTTCCCGGATTGGGAGGAGGTGAAGGCTGACTATATTGAGAAATAGATACCCGATGCCTGGTACACGATGCCAGATAATTCTCTCATCTGACATCTGGCATCCGGCATCTGACATCTGACATCCGGCATCATGTTACGCTTCATTATAAAACGGCTTTTTTACGGTCTCCTGGTCCTCCTGGGCGTGATCCTGGTCATCTTCTTCCTGTTCAATGTGCTTCCCGGTGATCCGGCAAGGATGATGCTGGGTCAACGTGCCGACCAGGCCTCCGTGGATGCCATCAACAAAGAGCTTGGTCTTGACAGATCCCTCCCGGTCAGGTTTTTCGGCTACCTGAACGACCTCTCCCCGCTGTCGTTCCACCAGCGCACCGACTCCTCCAGCTTCTGGTTCCTCGACCGGGCCAAATACAGCTCCGCGAAGGAGTTGCTGGTGCTGGGGGATCATTCCGTGGTGCTGAAGAAACCATACCTCAGACAGTCATACCAATCGAAACGGAATGTCACGGATATCCTGTCGGAGGCGCTGGTCAACACCCTGATCCTGGCAGTGGTCTCCATGGCCTTCGCGGTGCTGATCGGGATCGCCATCGGGATTCTCTGTGCCCTGAAGAAGAACAGCATCACCGACCGCATCGCCCTGGTCTTTTCCGTGCTGGGGATGTCGGTCCCCTCGTTTTTTGCAGCGATCCTGAATGCCTGGATCTTCGCATTCGTGCTGGTCGACATCACCCACCTGAACATGGTGGGGAGCCTGTTTTCGGTGGATGACCTGGGCCGGGGGGAATACCTCGATCTCAAAAACCTGATCCTGCCGGCCTTTACCCTCGGCATCCGGCCATTGGCCATCGTGGTGGAGCTCACCCGGAATTCCATGCTGGAGGTCCTGTCACAGGATTATATCCGTACCGCCAGGGCCAAAGGGTTGCGGACCAACAGCATCGTATTTAAGCATGCCCTGAAAAACGCCCTGAACCCGGTGGTGACAGCCATCTCCGGTTGGCTTGCCTCCCTCCTGGCCGGGGCGGTGTTCGTGGAGTATGTCTTCGACTGGAAAGGGGTAGGGGTGGTGATCGTCAACGCACTCGAAAAATACGACTTCCCCGTCATCATGGGAGCCGTCCTCCTGATCTCTGTCATCCTCATCCTCATCAATATCCTGGTGGATATCATTTATGGATTGCTGGATCCGCGGGTGAGAGTGCACGGATGATGATCGGGAAAATGCTTATTTTTGCATCCATCTAAATACAATATTCTATGCGTTCCAAACTTGTTGCCGGCAACTGGAAGATGAACAAAACGTTCCAGGAAGCTGAAGATCTGACCGCTGCGATCACTGAAGAGGTTGAAAAACTGAATACCTCCAATGTGGAGGTGATCCTTTGCCCCCCTTCCCCCTACCTTGAAATGGTACTGGACCTGACCGATGAGACCCATGTGGCCGTCGGCGCCCAGAACATCAGCGACATCGACTATGGCGCTTACACCGGTGAGATATCCGCCCCCATGCTGAGATCCATGGAGGTTGAATTCTGTATCATTGGCCATTCGGAAAGGAGAAAATACTTCTCGGAATCAGACGAATTGCTTTCGAGAAAGGTGGATGCCGCCCTCCGGTCCGGTATCGCCCCGATCTTCTGCTGTGGAGAACTCCTCCCGGAACGGGAAGCCGGAAATCATTTCCGGGTGGTGCAACACCAGCTTGAGGCTTCCCTGTTCCATCTGGAGGAGAAGCAATTCCGCAGCGTGGTCATCGCCTATGAGCCGGTGTGGGCCATAGGCACCGGTGTGAACGCCACTCCGGAACAGGCGCAGGAGATGCACGCCTTTATCAGGCAACTGATCCTCTCGAAATATGGGGAGCGGGTGGCACAGGATGCAATCATTCTCTACGGTGGAAGCTGCAATGAGGCCAATGCCTTCGAGCTGTTCAGCCGACCGGATGTGGATGGCGGGTTGATCGGGGGGGCATCCCTGAAGGCAGGGGAGTTCCTGAATATCGTGAAAGCGGCGATCGACTGCGCCGACTGATCCCGCACTATTTCAGGACCTTCTCCAGCAGGATATTCATCACCTCAATAAAGATCAACAGGATCACAATCCATTCCAGGAAAGCATTTTTCCGGTGGAAGATAAAGTTGGTGAACAACTCCAGGTTATCGGTGATGATCCTGATGTCGTCCTGAATGTTGCGCGTTCTTGCCTGGAGGTAAAACTCCTTTTTCATCCCCTGGTCAATCTCATAAAGACGCTCATTCTCCCAAGCCATCGGGGGCATGTCAAAGATGTATAGATTGTCGGAGATCCGGTTCTTGATGTTCAATGCCCGGCCGATGAACATCTTCAGCTTGACCCAGCTGATCTTGAAATTCCCGTACTTTTCCAGCCGTGACGTGTAGTTCTGGATCTCTTCCAACAATTTCCCGGTTTGGTTGGAGAAGTAGTTCAGGGCAACCGATTGCGAGATGTTCAGCATGATCAGCTTGATGCAGGCCGGATCAGCCTCCCCGATGGTGATCTGGCTGAACCCGATCTCAAAGTTCCCCGGATCGATCCGGATGTCGTATTCCTCCTCAATCCTCTCCTCAACCACCTGGGAACTGCAACCCTGGATCTCCTTCACCAGTTGTTCGATCTCCGATTCATGGTAACCAAGAAAACAGGCCACGCCGTATCTGAATAGATAGAGGTACTGCCCCTTCTCATTTCGCAGGAAATAATCGTTGGAATCAACCTGGAGGGCCGACCCCGTATGGGCCAGGACAAATTTCTTCAGATCAATGTGCCCGCTGATCTGATAGGCAAGGATTTTCTTCGTTTCCATGCTCAAAGATAGAGGAAAATTCGAAGCATCGACAGGATCAAATGACTTCGTTTCTTTCCTTACCTTTGCAGGGATAACCCATCAAGAGGAATGAACGAAATCCCTTCACACACCCCTTTTCTGGAAGTGGTTTTTCAGCCCGTACCCGACGGATGGGCCGAGATCCTGGTTGCCGGTTTGAGCGAAGCGGGGTTCGACAGCTTTGCTGAAGAGGAGGGGGCCCTCAGAGCCTACATTGAGGAAAGCACCTTTAATGACCAGTCTGTTCGCCAACTGGTAAATGGCTACGCTGCATTGAACGGTGTTACCTGGAGCGTGACCCGGCTGCCCGATAAAAACTGGAATGCCATCTGGGAAAGTTCCTATGAACCGGTTTTGATCGCCAACCGGTGCTATATCCGGGCACCTTTCCATCCATCTATGGAAGCCATGAGCCATGGGGCACGAGGCATGAGCGATCCAGTATCCGGCATCGGGTATCTCGAAGCGCAGCAGAGACCACGCCTTGGCGTGGCGGCATCTCTCATCGAGATCGTGATCGAGCCCAAGATGTCCTTTGGTACGGCCCATCACGAAACCACCGCCATGATGATCGAAGCCCTTCTGGCAGAAGATCTCACGGGAAAGAGCGTGCTGGATATGGGATGCGGTACCGGCATCCTGGCCATCCTTTCCTCCCGGCTTGGGGCAGGCAGGGTGGTGGCGATTGATCTGGATGAGTGGGCGGTGGAGAACGCCACGGAAAACCTTGAGAAAAACAACGTACCTGGCGGAACTGTCATCCTTGGGGATGTCAACGCCATTCTGGAGGAACAAGTGGATGTGATCCTGGCCAATATCAACCGCAACACGCTGATGGAGCACCTTCCTGCCTATGCCGGGGCATTGGCAAACGGAGGCACCCTCTTGCTGAGCGGCTTCTATTCAGAGGACCTCTCTGCCATTGAAACCCGTGCAGCCTCACTGAAGCTGAAAAAGGAGGATGTCAGGGAGAAAAACAACTGGATTGTTGCTAAATTCGTCAAATGAAAAGAGCTCTCTGCATCCTGACCCTTACATTCATGCTTTTTTCCGGTATGGACCATTCTCTCCATGCACAGCAGCTTAAGCGCTTCTCAGGAGATTCCACCAAGTTCATCGGGGAGCTGGAACAGCTCTTTTCCACCCTCAGCAAAGATGACCATAAGATCGTGGAAGAGGCGCTGATCCCCTTCCTGCAGCATTGGCAGGCGGAGGATTTTTCCCCGGCGGCGAAACGGGCGATCTACTCGGTGTGCAACGGGATGCTGAAGAAACGGATGCGTGCATTCCCCGATTTCAACAACCTCCTGGTCGCCCTGAACCTGACCCGCGGGAAATCCGTCTCCGATCCGCTTTTTCTTGAGTGGACCGGGATCCTCGAAAAGTTGGCCGGTGAAAAATACACCCGGCATTACCAGGCTTTTATCGAATTCAGCCTCCATCTCTTCAGGGATGACATGCTCTATCAGTCGGCTTCCGCCGCATGGAAACTGCTGCAGCCGAATTACCGGTTCTCCTATGATTCAGTGCCGGTGGTGGAGGTGCGCACCACCGACATCATCTGCTATTCCAACCGCGACAGCCTGACCATCTATCAGACGCGGGGATTCTACTTTCCTCTGGAGACCCGGTGGGAAGGGGAGGGCGGAAGAATTGACTGGCAGCGGGCAGGCCTCGATCCTGCGAAGGTGTACGCCCTGCTCAGTGATTACACGATCCAGATGAAGTTCTCCAAATACGAAGCCGATTCGGTTGAATTCTATAACAAGGATTACCTTCCCTCCCCGTTGGCCGGACGGGTGATCGATAAGATCCAGGTGGATGTGGAGGAGGAGCGGGCCTCCTATCCGCGGTTTTATTCGTATGAAGGGCTGATCGGCATCCGGGATATCTTTAAAAACATCGATTTTATGGGCGGTTTCGCGATGGAGGGGATCAAGGTGGTTGGATTCGGTCTGAACGACAGGGATGCCGAGCTGCTCTTCCGAAGGGATGGCAAGGAGTTCGTGACAGCCAGGTCCAAAACCTTCATCATCCGCCCCGACAGGATCAACTCAGCCGATGCCGCCGTCACCATCCATCATGAACAGGATTCCATCTATCATCCCGGCCTGGTACTGAAATACCTGGATGAAAAGAAAGAGCTCCAGCTGAACAAGAACGAGCGGATTGCCCAGGTCACCCCCTGGTTTGACACCTACCACAAGATCGAGATTTACAGCGAGGCGCTCTCCTGGAATACCGGTGAACCCCGCATCAATTTCGAGGCCATGGCGGGACCCGGGAGCTCCAGCAAAGCCACCTTCGAATCCAGCAATTATTATTCATTACAGCGATATGAGAAGCTGCAGGGGATCGATGTGCTGAATCCACTCCAGGTGATCAAAACCTTCACCGAAAAGCGTCATTCACGTGAATTTACCTTGCGGGAACTGGTGGAGTACTGGCGGATGCCCCCCGCCCAGGTCGAGGCCCAGTTGCTGTTGCTGAGCACCAAAGGGTTCCTGATCTATGACCCGGATGATAAAACGGCCGTGGTGAAGGATAAGCTGATCCACTATGTCAATGCCAACCAGATGAAGACGGATTACGATGAGATCGTCTTCTCGTCGGAGGTGGAGGGCAAGAGCAATGCCGTTCTGAACCTTGATAATTTTGACCTGAAGATCCGGGGGATCCCGGGGGTTTTCCTCTCTGATTCGCAACATGTGTATATCGAGCCCCATAACCAGGAACTGATCCTGAAGGAGAACCGGAACTTTCTCTTCTCAGGCAAGGTGGAAGCCGGCCTGTTTGATTTCTACGGCGACAGCTGCTCCTTTGATTACGACAAATTCAGGTTGAACCTTCCCGAGGTGGACACCCTGGAATTTTTTGTGATCAGCCGGAAGATAGATCCCGTCACCGGGCGGTATCCGATGAAAAAGGTGCAAACTGCCCTCAACGACCTGAGCGGGTTCCTGCTCATCGACGACCCCGGAAACAAAGCCGGACTGAAGGATTTTCCCGAGTACCCGGTGTTTACCAACCAGGATACCGCCCGGGTGAACTGGGATAAACCCTATATCCATCGCGGGGTGTATGATAAGGAGAAATTCTATTTTGAGGTCTTCCCATTTACCCTGACCAGCCTCGATTACATCGATACCGACAGCCTCAGGTTCAACGGGCAGCTGATCTCGGCGGGGATCTTTCCCGATATCCCGGAACCGCTGAAGGTTCGGCCCGATTTCTCCCTCGGTTTTGAGAAATACACAGATGCCGCCGGATACCCGGTCTACGGGGGGAAAGGGACCTTTGTCTCGAGGGTCGACCTGAGTAACCAGGGGCTGTTAGGCGATGGCCAGCTCTACTACCTGAACTCCACCTCCGCATCCGATCATTTTATTTTCTATCCCGACAGTATGATGGCCCTGGCCCGGGGATTTGTAGCGGCAGAGCAGATCGCGGCCGTGGAGTACCCGACGGTGAACGCCGACAGTGTAAACGAATTCTGGCTTCCCTACCAGGATTCCATGAGCATCACCTCCACGGTCAGGCGCATGGCGATGTACAAGAACGAGTCGCAGTTTACCGGTACCCTTGGATTGACCCCGGGAGGGCTGACCGGCTCGGGAACCATACGGGTTGAAGATGCGGAGATGGATTCGAAGGGCTTCAACTTCAAGCAGCACACCTTTGATGCCCTGATTGCCGATTTCAGGATCAAGTCGTACGATCTGAATACCCTGGCCATCTCGACACAGAATTACAGGACCCACTTCGACTTCGAGGAGCGCAGGGGAGAATTTCGTTCCAACCTCGGTATCTCAAAAATGGAGTTCCCGATCAACAAGTACATATGCTCGATGGACCGGTTCGACTGGATGATCGATAACGAAGAGATCGTGCTGACCAACGAAGAGAACCAGCAGTATGCCATTCCCGACAACCTCAGCCTCGCCCAGCTGATCGATGTGGGCTACACGGGCACGGAATTCATCTCCGTCCATCCGAAGCAGGACTCCCTGCGCTTCTTTGCCCTCAGGGCGCGATTCAGTATCCGGACCAATGTGATCAATGCCGAAGAGGTCAAGATTATCAAAGTGGCCGATGCGGCGATTTATCCTGACAGCGGAAAGGTCGAGATCCGAAAGGATGCTGACATGAGCCTGCTCACCCATGCCAACATCATTGCCAACACCACCAGCCGTGAACACAATTTTTATAATGCCTCCGTCAAGGTTCTCGGGAGGAAAAACTATTCAGGCTCAGGGATGTATGATTATGTAGACCGGGCCGACCGCCACCAGCAGATCTTCTTCGAACGGATCGCGGTGGATACGGCCGGGAACACCATAGGGACAGCCACCATTTCCGACTCGGCAGGTTTTATGATCAGCCCGGAGTTTGCCTACACCGGAAAAGTCAGGCTGGAAGCCCCGAGGAGGGAGATGAAATTCACAGGCGCTTTCAAGCCAAAAGTGGATTGCCGGAACCTGGGAACCAACTGGGTGACCTTCTCGGCCGACGTGGATCCCCTCCATGTGACCCTGCCCGTTTCGGATCATCCCACCAACAGAAGTTCGGAAAAGCTATTGTTGGGGCTGGCATTCTCCAATACGGAAAATGTCATCTACCCCGCTTTTTTCACCCCCGGGAGGAGCTACAGTGATACGGTGATGATAGAGGCTTCCGGAATGATCAACTACAGGGTTCCGGTCAGCACCTTCGATATCAGTATGCGTGATTCCACGGGAGGGGCCGCGTTCAACAGCCAGAAAGTCTCACTGAATGCCTTCAATTGCCAGATGCATTCGGAAGGGAAGATCAACCTTGGCCTGAATTCAGGGCCGATGAAGATGGCGAGCTTCGGCAGCCTTGATTATTATATCCTGCCCGATTCCGCCTTCATGCGACTGGCGCTGATCCTTGATTTCCCGTTTGAACAGACGGTGATGGAACGGGTCCGGTCCCAGATGAGCGCCACCAACCTCCCCGGGATCCAGCTATTCAACTCCCCCTTCAACAATCTCTTCAATACCCTGATCCCCGAGAAGGAACATCTGAAGCTCCGATCGGAACTTGAAACCGTTGGAAGGTTCAGGAAATTCCCCGATGAACTGACCCGGACGATGATCCTGGCGGATGTGAAAATGACCTACGACACCCTTACCCGCTCCTTTGTCTCGGAAGGCCCGATTGGTGTTGCCTCCATCCAGGATGGTATCGTGAACAGGTACCTCGGCGGGAAGATCGAAATGACCAGGAAACGGAACGGGGATGAATTTACCTTCTACCTGGAGATCTCTCCCAACGACTGGTATTTCTTTAACTACCGGAACAACGTGATGCAGTTTCTCTCCTCCGATCTGGAACTGAATGATCTGATCAGGGAGGCGCAACTGAACAAAAATGAACTGAAACGGATAAATAAAGAGTGGCGGGGTTATCGGTACACCCTCTCAACGGAGAGGAAGAGGAGAGAATTTTTACGAAGATTTGAGCCCGTGGAGGAGTGAGGAAGGAGGAATGAGGAATGAGGAATGAGGAATGAGGAATGAGGAAGGAGGAAGGAGGGAAAATTCCAAAAAACAAATGACAAATCTCAAAAAAAAATCCAATATCCAATATCCAATATCCAAAATCATAGCAGACAACCTGAAACCTGCAACCTGAAACCTGAAACCTGAAACCTGAAACCTGAAACCTGAAACGTAAAGCGAACATATGTTCTGGATTGAAACAACAGCCTTGGTTCTCCTAGCCTACCTCATCGGATCGGTCCCCACGGCGGTGTGGGTGAGCAGGGCATTTTACGGGATGGATGTGAGGGAACACGGCAGCGGAAATGCCGGCGCCACCAATACCATCCGGGTGCTGGGGTACAAGGCCGGGATCCCCGTGCTGCTCTTTGATGTCTTCAAGGGATGGCTGGCGGTGCAGCTGGTCTCCTGGATCCCCTTCCCTGAAATTCCGTCCGACTACCTTGTCTATATCCGCATTGCCGCTGCCGTGGCTGCCGTGCTCGGACA
>Ga0163209_1000022_pt1 | contig 60536 bp, 55 predicted proteins | sample Kivu_160m_FD_113538 | JGI IMG/M metagenome (GOLD analysis project Ga0163209, IMG submission 113538) | Freshwater microbial communities from Lake Kivu, Western Province, Rwanda to study Microbial Dark Matter (Phase II) - Kivu_160m | ecosystem: Environmental > Aquatic > Freshwater > Lake ...
GTCACTCGTCACTCGTCACTTTTTAGAGTAATTCTCTACCTTTATCCCATACGAATGTTAATCTCATTATGATGATGTCAAGAATACCGGTCATTCTTATAGCAGGAACCTTGACCTTCTGTCTTTCTTGCGGCAAGCAGGAGCCGAATTACCCGGCCAACCGTGAACCCCTGAAAAAGAATGCTTTCATCCAGCTTCCGCTGGGATCGGTAAAACCGGCAGGATGGTTGAAGGACCAGCTTGAGATCCAGGCGAACGGGCTGCCGGGCCACCTGGATGAGTACTGGCCTGACCTGATCACCTCGGCCTGGCATGGTAGCGAAAAAGAAGCCTGGGAAAGGGGACCCTATTATCTCGATGGGCTGGTACCGCTGGCTTATCTTCTTGATGATAAGAGATTGATTGACAAGATCAAAACCTGGATCAAACCAATACTGGCATCCGGCCAGCCCAATGGCTGGTTCGGACCGGAAAAGAACAAGGACCGGTGGCCGCTTGCGGTCGGTCTGAAGGTTCTCAAAAGCTATTATGAGGGTAGTGGAGATGTCCGGGCCCTGGACATGATCAAGAACTATTTCAATTATCTGGCAGTCACCGATCCCGATTGGCCTGATAAGGAGTGGCGGGGCGTTCGCGCCATGGAGAATGCAGTGGTCGGTTTTTGGTTATTCCGGCAAACCGGTGATACCACGATTCTCAGAACGATCCGGTCGATCGAGGAAAACAGCAGGTCATGGAAAGATCAGTTCACACAATTTCCTTGGGATTCGACGGCAGCCCGCGATGGCAGGATACCCAGGAAATGGGATGCCGTCGGACTGACCGCGCATGTGGTTAACGTGGCCATGGCTGTAAAATATCCCGGAATTTATTCCCAACAGTCCGGTGATCCTGCTGACCTGAAAGCCTCCTACGATGCCATCACCAAGCTGGATCAGCATCATGGCCAGGCAGGCGGCCGTTTTTCCGGCGACGAGCACCTCAGCGGGCGGAGCCCGGTGCAGGGAACCGAAATGTGCGCCGTGGTTGAATACATGTTCTCCCTCGAGAACCTGATTGAAATTACAGGTGATGTATCAATGGCCGACCGGCTGGATAAGCTAGCCTTTAATAGCCTGCCGGGTACGTGCACACCGGACTACTGGGGCCATCAGTATGACCAGCAGGCCAACCAGGTTCTCATTTCGGTCGCCGGGCGCAAGTGGTCGAGCAATAATCCCGAATCCAACGTCTACGGAACCGAACCTTATTTCGGTTGCTGTACGGCCAATGGTCACCAGGGCTGGCCAAAATACACCCAATCTCTCTGGATGGCTTCTCCCGATGGCGGCCTGGCTGCTGTCAGTTATGCACCCTGTACAGTTAAAGCACTGACTGGAAAAAAGGTCCCGGTAAACATTGAGGTTCAGTCGAATTATCCGTTTGAGGACAAAGTAGTTATTCTGATAAATCCGGAGAAACAGACAACCTGTCCGCTATACCTGAGAATCCCCGGCTGGGTATCAACTCCTCTGATCACCGTCAACGGAGAATCCGTTATTGCCCACTTCGGGGAATTCCTGAAGATAGAACGGTCATGGAAACCCGGCGACAGGATCGAATTAACCCTCACATCGGAAATTCAACTGGAAACCCGCTATCACAATGCCGTTTCCGTTACCAAAGGCCCGCTCTATTTCAGCCTGCGCATTCCCAAGACCTATACCCCGGTGATCCTGAAGAAGAGCTATCAGTATCTGGGCTCGACCGACTGGCAGATCGAGCCGGCCGGCAATTGGAATTACGGACTCGTTTTGGATCCTTCCGATCCTGCAAAAAGTTTTGAAATAGTGATAAGCCCGATCGGCAACTATCCGTTTGGCGATTCTGGAGATCCGGTTTACAACGCCCTGACCGGTTCTTTTGAAACGCTGAATGCCAGTCCGCCGATCATCCTGAAAGTAAAAGCAAAGAAAATCCCCGGATGGGAGCTGGTTGATTTCAGTGCAGGACCGACACCTTATTCACCGGTCGAAACGGTTGAAGCCGTTGAAATGATTGAAATGGTGCCGTATGGCGCTGCCAGACTAAGAGTGACCGAGTTTCCGGTGGTGAAACAGTGACGAAAACGTGATGCGTGATGCGTGAACCGTGATGCGAAGAACAATCACAACAAGCATAACCATCACAACAATCACAACAATGCAAACTAGCACAACAATCACAACCAGCAACCTGCAACCTGCAACCTCATGAAAAAATACATTATCCCCTTTCTTCTGATCGGACTGCTGGCAGCCTGCAGCCCGAAGCCCACCGAGTTTAAAACATCCGGATTAACCCTTGGGATTTCCGGTCAGGGACAGGTAGTCAAACTAGCCGATCCGTCAACCGGTAAAAACTATCTGGCGGCTGGGCAGAAGGCGCCGCTGATGCAAATCCGAAAGGAAGGGAAATACCTTGAACCGGTCATGATGACTTTGCATCCGGATGACAAAGGAGTGATCCTTGAATATCCTGGAGGAATTCAGGCAAGCGTTGCCATTACGGAAAAAGAATCACACCTGGTCCTGGCCCTCAGGAATGTCACAGGTGCTGATTCCCTGGACCTGATCGTCTGGGGTCCCTATCCGACCATCATTGGGGAAATGATCGGCGAAACGGTTGGGGTGGTCAGAGATTCAATATATGCACTTGGGATCCAAGCTCTTAACCTGAAGACGCTCGGGGGTTACCCGACCAATGAAAGCGATGTGGAGCCCTCCTTTGACATTTTCGAGACGAACAGCCTGATTGATGTCGCGGATTCGGTCAAGGTTTTTTACCGGGGTGAAGTTGCCAAAAAGGAGAAATTCGGGAGCGTCATACAGGCGTACTGCCGGAACCGTAACAAGGAAAGGATCGTGCCCAACTGGAATCATGACTATTACGTGGCTCCTCCGTTTGATGACGGAGGGATCACCGGTTCCTCCGTTGCCCTTTTCGGATGCAAGGCCGAAGATGCGTTGGAGGCCATTGGAAAGATCGAATTGGCAGAAGGCCTGGCGCATCCGATGCTCGACGGCGAATGGGGCAAAACGGCCAAAGGCGCGACCGCTGCCTACCTGATCATGAATTTTGGTATCAAGGAGTTTGAGGATGCCCTGGCCCTGACCCGGAAGGCTGGTTTGAAATATCTTTACCACGAAGGACCGTTTGAGACCTGGGGGCATTTCAAGCTCAACCCGGTCCAGTTTCCGGAGAACTGGGAAACCCTGCGCCTGATGGTGAACCGGGCGGCCGAAGAGAATATCCGGATAGGGATTCATTTCCTGTCGAATTTTATTACGACCAATGATCCTTATGTTACCCCAATCCCGGATCCGCGCCTGGCAAAAGTCGGGAGCAGTACGCTGATCCAGGGCATCGGCATGAATGACCGCGACATTGAGATCGCTGATCCGAAGTTTTTTAACCAGATGAGAAACAACACCTTGCATGCAGTGGTGGTTGACAGTGAAATCATCAGGTATAAAGAGGTATCCCGATCGGCTCCCTGGTTGTTGACAGATTGCGAGAGGGGAGCATTCGGGACCGAAGCGGCGATTCATGAAGCGGGTGCAGCCATTAGTAAACTGATGGACCATCCCTATCAGACCTTCCTGACGGATAATGAGCTTTCAGAGGAGATGAGCCTGAGGATGGCCGATTTCTTCAACCAGACCGGCTGCCGGCAGATCTCCTTCGACGGGCTGGAAGGCAACTGGTCGACAGGTATGGGCCAATATGGTCAGCAACGCTATACCCAGATATGGTATGACCACCTGAAACCTGGACTTCAGGGGCAGGTGATCACCGATGCCAGCACACCGGGACACTTTTTCTGGCACCTGTTCACCCGTATGAACTGGGGTGAACCCTGGTATGCCGGATTCAGGGAAAGCCAGACACAGTATCGTTTGCTGAACCAGCTTTATTTCAGGCGCAACCTGATACCTGCTATGCTGGGCTGGTTCCGCATGACGCCAGAAACCAGCCTGGAGGATATTGAATGGCTTTTGGCCCGTTCTGCTGGTTTTGATGCCGGATATGCACTCGTGACCTCATTGGCCGCAGTTGAACAGAACGGAATGAGCGACAAGATCCTGCTGGCCATCCGAGAATGGGAGCGGGCCAGAATGGCCCAGGCCTTTCCGGCCGAGGTAAAAACCCGGATGCAGGATATCCATAATGAATTCCATCTTGAATTGGACGGCCCGAACAACTGGAACCTCTATCCTTACACGATCTGGAGGACGGAATACAAACCCGGGACCGGGATCATGCCTATCGAAATCGACAATCGCAATCCCGATCAACCGGTACAGTTCATCCTCTCCTTGGGTCCTGAAAATTCCGTCACCGGGATTAGCTTTGATTTTGACGGAAAGGTCACCGTGGAAATTCCACTCGACCTCCCGGCCAATCATCATATCAAGTATACCGGCGGCAGTTATATTTACCTCTATGACGCCAATTGGCAAAAAGTCCAGACCGGGCAGCTGACGCAGTACGACGTTACCCTGTCACAGGGCAGGCATACAATTAATTTCCAGGCTGTCTTCAACACATCAGGATCCCGGCAGGGTGTCAAGATCGAGATGAAGACGGCGGGATTGGCGTATCCATTAGGGACGAAGAAGTGAATTGAATTAAGTGACGAGTGATTAGTGGCTATGAATACATGAATTTATGACTAATAATCAATGGTTTAGCTTAATCGAGCTTGTTCAGGGAGAATGGCACGGTCCGCTGCCGGTGGGATTTATCATTGACTGCCCCTGGCTGCCAAATTGGGCAGGAGTTAAAATGATTGATTATTTCACCAGCGGGGAGACGTGGTTCAATTGCCATCTGAAAGCTGCCGAAGCTTTTCCGGGCATTTGGTTCCTGCCCGGATTCTGGTCGGAATTCGGGATGTGCACCGAACCATCCGCCTTTGGGGCACGCTGTACTTTTCATGAGAACGAGTTCCCACATGCCCATCAAGTGATCGCTTCACCGGATGAGATTGACCGGTTGACCAAACCTGATCCCGGAAGCGACGGGCTTCTTCCTTTCATGCTGAGGAGGTTGGTCCGTTACAGGCCTGCAATTGAAAAGGCCGGACATCAGATACGGTTCTCGGTTTCCCGAGGTCCGCTGAACATTGCTTCCTATCTGATGGGGACAACCGAATTCCTGACCCTGATCCTGATGGAACCGGAAAAAGCCCATCGCCTGATCCGCCTGATCACCGATTTCCTGCACGAATGGCACGACTTGCAGAAGAAAACAATCGACAGTATAGACGGCATTTTCATGCTCGATGACCTGATAGGCTTTATGAGCGGTGAACAATTTGCGGAATTTGGCCTGCCTTATTTTAAGGAACTATATGACAGGCCTTTATCCGTCAGGTTCCTGCACAATGATGCCCCTTGCAGGGAATCGGCACCGTTACTGAGCGGGATCGGGGTCAACCTGTTTAATATGGGAGTCGATGTGCCGTTGAAGGAGCTGAGAGATCTTTGCGGACCGGGGGTCACTCTCATGGGCAACCTGCCTCCGCGTGATGTCCTGGCAGCGGGTATTCCTGAGCAGGTTGCGGAGGCAACCCGGCAGATGATATCGGATTGGACTGAAACCAACCGTATCCTGGTTTCCTGCGGGGGCGGCATGCCCCCGGGAGTCAGCACAGAAAATATTCAGGCGTTTGTGGACGCAGTGGTTGGAGATTAGTGGTTGCCAGTTAAGTTTACTTTTGCCTTTTGCCTTTTGCCTTTTTACTTTAAGAAATGTGGATCTGTCCCGAATGCGGAAGAAAGTTTGCCAGGAACCGGCAGAGCCATTCCTGTGTTCAGTATGACCCGGAGATCCAATTCATGGGAAAGAGCCCAAAGGCCAGGGAACTTTATAACCTGCTGATCAACCGGATCCGGACGTTTGGGGAAATGGAAATATATGGAGCCAAATGGAATATCACGATACGGCGGCTGTCCACGTTCCTGTCGGTCATGGTGGGAAAGGACCACCTGACAGTGGTGTTTCTGAGTGACCGGCCAATTGATGATTTTCCGGTGTACAATTCCTTCCATCATTCAGCCAGGCGCTGGTCTAATGCCGTAAAGATCGAAAGCCCTGAAGAGATTGATGACCAGCTGATCCGGTGGCTTAAGGAAGCTTACGACCTGGCAGAATATCAATAGGTTGTCGTCATCGTTGAAGGCACAACCACTACAAAATCCCCTTTGCCCCTGGATTCTTCAGAAAGAGTGTCAATGTCATCCTGAGTCACTGTCGTTATGACCAGGATGAGTGCATCCGGCCGGAGTTTCTTCAGGTACCAGATGATCCCTTCATGATAATCGGAATGATAGGAGCCATTGTAATGAATGAATTGCTTGTCAGGCTGGTAATTCAGATTGATGAAGTGAGCCATTGTGGCATCCTTGATGGCCTGGGCTTTGAGGAGGTTCATCCCGGCGTGAGGTCCCATGGCTCCGCCTGGCCTGCCCATCGCGCCCATGTCCAGCATCTTTTTATAGCAGGGTACTTCGGGATCAAATTCGACCGGAAGGGGTGGCAGCCAGGTTTTAGCCTGATCCGAAAGGGAGTCAAGAGCTTCCAGTCCCCTGGAAGCCACAAGGGAAGCATATCGCCTGGGAACATTGGTGGCAATAAAGGGCAAGCCTTTCTCTTTGGCCAAATTAAGTAATGGCTTGTAATCAGTCGGATAGTTCTTCCAAAGCCGGCAATCCTCCTCAAACTTTTTCTCGTTTACAAAACCATCCCAGTATTCCTGTATCAGGACCTGGTCATCAGCCTCGAACATCTCCGCACCCAAAACCAGCCTGGATCCCCAATGTTCATGCATTGCGCGGGTGATTTCCAGCTCAAGCCAGTGAGCGATAGGATTATTGTGCGACTCACCGAAAAAGACAAAATCGGCTTTTTCCAGTTCCCGGATCATTCTCCCATACCTGATTTCATCACCATCCCCGGTGTACAGGCGAAAAGCGGGTTTGTCCTGAGAAAAAGCGAAAACGGTTACCAGCATCGATAAAATACAAACTACTGCTCTTTTCATAGACTCCGATTTTATTTTTCGGAAAAATAGTATTAAATCAGGCATGATTATTGATTCTTCCCCTGATCATTTGGCAAACCAATAAAAACCGACAACATGAAAACCGGTAACAAACTAATGGCGATCATAGTTCTGGCAGGCATGGCAATTGCCCCTGCAGTCGCCCAGGACGAATCAGAATACATCAAAAGGCCATTCCAGATCACCCTGCTTCCTCCCCTCGGAAGCAATGGACCGGATTATCAGGATTGCGTCAACAGGATATCCCTTAACCTTCTGTGGGGAGAAAGCGCCGGGCTGAAGGGGCTGGAGCTCGGAGGCCTGGCAAACTTTGAACGTGATTTTGTTGAGGGTGTTCAGTTTGCCGGATTCGGCAATTTCAACAGGGGAACAACACTGGGGCTGAGCGCCTCCGGATTCATTAATACGGATAATGGCCTGAACGGCGCCAGCGTTGCCGGTTTCATGACCATCAGCAGGCGGGTCAGAGGATTGCAGGGATCCGGTTTTATGAATATATCCGGCCCGGTCGCCGGAGCACAGATCGCGGGTTTTATGAACCTGGCTGCAGAAGCGTCCGGTGCCCAGTTGAGTTCATTCATGAACGTCTCAGCCAACATGACAGGAGGCCAGGCCGCGGGTTTCATGAATATAGCAGAGACGGTTAAAGGAGCACAAACGGCAGGATTTATAAATATCGCGGAAGATGTCACGGGAGCCCAGGTTTCAGGATTCATGAATATAGCCGGTGACGTCAAGGGGACCCAGGTGGGTTTTATCAACATAGCGGATCACTATGAATCCGGGGTACCCATCGGCTTTCTCAGTCTTGTAGAAGACGGGTATCAGGATTTTGAAGTTGCCACCAGCGAAACCTGGAATCTGTCGGTTGGATACCGCGTGGGGGTTGACCGTTTGTACACCCAGTTCTTTTTGGGAAAACGCTGGGAGGATCCGGATGATTTCTGGGGTTTTGGAGCCGGAATCGGAACCCGGTTCCCGGTAACGCATTACTTTAAAGGTTCCGTTGACCTGATTTCCTGGCAATTAGTTGAAGGCGACAAACTCTGGGCCCCCCGTCCAAACCTGTTGGAACAGGGCCGCCTGACCCTTGAAGGCAGGATCTTCAGGCACTTGAGCTGGTTTGCCGGTCCCAGTTTAAATCTTTTGATCGTCCCGTTTACATACCCGGAACCCGGTTTTCTGTCGCTCTTTGATCCCTGGTCAATCTATGAAAGCACCAGCGGCATCAGCTACATAAAAATGTGGCCCGGAATCCAGGGAGGGATCCGGTTTTAAGAATGAAGAATCAAGAAAAAAGATAGAAGAGAGAGACGCCGGACAGGCGTCTTTTTTTTTGTATGTTAGTTGTCTCTATAAACCGGTCTAAACAATTAACGCATGGACACAAAAGCTCTTTTAAAGAAATTCTCCGCAGTCCTTTGGGTGCTCGGAGCGATCATTCTGGGAATGATCATTATTGGTTGGTTTGTTGATTATCCCCGGTGGCTCGACCAGTTGCTGACCAAGATACTGCTGTTCGGACTGGGAATCGTATGCCTCTACCAATCCTACAAACTCCGTCAGCGGGATACGAGATTCTCCATGATATACCTGGTCCTGGGGTTGATCCTGATCGTTGTCGCTTTTATCGATTTCGATTTCCTGGCAGTCATTGCAGTCATTGGTCTCGCCATCTTTATTTTCACCCGGCCTTTTATCAGGAAAAAAATCAAGGATAACGAACCCACGTCCCAGCCATGAACCGATTACTGCTATTGATGGCCTGTGGGGTTTTCCTTGCTTATCCATCCGCTCTTGCCCAGCAGCCAAAGCACACTTTTGAGCTTGGCAAGAAAGATTTTCTCCTTGACAGGAAGCCTTACCGGATGATTTCAGGGGAAATGCATCCGGCACGGATTCCGAGAGAATACTGGCACCACCGGATCCTGATGGCTAAAGCTATGGGATGCAATACGATAGCAGCCTATATTTTCTGGAATTACCACGAGAAGGCCGAAGGTGAGTTTGATTTTGAAACGGGAAACCGGGATATTGCCACTTTTGCCCGGATTGCGCAGGAAGAAGGGTTATGGGTCCTTTGGCGCCCGGGTCCCTATGTCTGCGCCGAATGGGAACTGGGCGGCATTCCGCCTTACCTGCTGAGAATTCCCGATATCAAACTCCGATGCAGGGATCCGCGTTATATGATCGCCGTTGAAAGTTACATCAGGGAAATGGCAGCGGTGATCAAGCCCCTGCTGGTTACCAACGGGGGTCCTATCCTGATGCTGCAGATCGAGAATGAGTACGGAAGTTTTGGGAATGACAGGGAATATCTTGAGGAACTCAGGCAAATGTGGATGAGGAACGGCATTGATGTTCCGTTTTATACGGCCGACGGTCCCACTCCTTACATGCTTGAAGCAGGGAATATCAACGGGGCCGCCATCGGGCTGGATTCAGGATCGGGTGAGACTGATTTTGAAGAGGCCGCCAGGCGTAATCCGGATGTTCCGGCCTTTTCCAGCGAAACCTACCCCGGCTGGCTTACGCACTGGGGGGAACAATGGGCCCGGCCCGATACTGCCGGTCTCTTACGCGAAGTGGATTTCCTGCTGAAAACCAACCGGTCATTCAACTTTTACGTGATCCATGGTGGCACTAATTTCGGTTTTACTGCCGGCGCTAATTCCGGCGGGAAGGGCTATGAACCCGACCTGACCAGTTACGACTACGATGCCCCGATCAATGAACAGGGATCGGCCACGCCCAAGTATATGGCACTCCGGAACCTAATCGGTAAATACACAGGACGGATGGTTGATATTCCTGATCCGATCCCATCCATGGACATTCCGGAATTCCGGATGCTTCCCTGCACAAGCGTCTGGGATCAGCTTCCGGAATCGCAATGGTCGGTTCAGCCCAAACCCTTTGAAGCTTTCGGGCAGGATTACGGGTTCATCCTGTACAAGACCCGGTTGATCGGCCATAAAAAGGGGAAACTGACCATTACCGACCTGCACGACTACGCTACCATTTTCCTGAATGGAGAGTATATCGGAAAACTCGATCGCCGGCTTGGCGAAAAAACGATTGATATTCCCGCAAGCGAGATAAAAGATCCTGTTCTTGAAATCCTGGTCGAAGGGATGGGCCGGATCAATTTCGCCCAGTACCTGATCGACCGAAAAGGGATCACAGACCGGGTTACCCTCAACGGCATGACGCTGATGAATTGGGATGTGTACAACCTGCCGATGGATGAAGAATGTCTTGAAAGGATATCAGATGTTGGATATGAGATGCTGGATACGGCAAAAATAAAACCTGGTGTTTTCTTTAAGGGAACGTTTACCCTTGAAGAGGTGGCCGATACCTTTATTGACATGAGCAATTACGAAAAGGGACTTGTGTGGGTGAACGGCCATAACCTGGGCAGATACTGGAACATAGGTCCGCAGTACAGGTTGTATTGCCCCGCTCCCTGGCTCCGGAAAGGAGAGAACGAAGTGATCGTTTTTGACCTTCATCAAACAGAAGCAAAACCGCTGAGCGGGAAGAAAAGCATGGAGTAGAAAGGGGACATAAGGGCACGAGGCTCAAGGCACAAGGCACAAGGCTCAAGGAAGACAACAGTTGAGATATGGATAATCTGTTAACATGGTTATTGGAAGGTGAACCTTGGGTGAGGTATCTCACCAGGACACGTTTAATGGTATTGCCGGAAGGTGAACCTGACGTTACATCTGACTGGAATGAGTTGGCTGCTCATCCGAAAATCCGTGCCATACTTCAAGAGAGCCTGACATGGCCCGGGCAGGTGGTCAACAGCCATAAAAATGCTTCGCTGATCTACCATAAACTCGCTTTTCTGGCCGACCTGGGGCTGAACCGGAGCATTCCCGAAATAGAAGCGGTCTCCGCTAAAATCCTGGATCATGCCTCTCCGGAAGGACCTTTTCAGGTACTGATGAACATCCCGAAACATTTTGGGGGAACAGGCGAGGATCAATGGACCTGGGCACTATGCGATGCGCCGGTATTGCTGGAGATCCTCTGTCGCTTCGGATTCGCCGGTCATCCGCAGGTTCTTTCGGCTATTGCCCATCTGGATCAATTGAAGAGGCCAAATGGCTGGCCCTGTGCCAGCTCATATGAACTTGGAAAATTCAGGGGTCCGGGAAGAAAAGAGGATCCATGTCCCTACTCCACCTTCCTCATGGTCAAACTACTCAATTCCTGCAGAAAACAGTTCGACTCGCCAAGCCTTGTGGCCGGAGCGGAAAACCTGTTGCATCTCTGGGAGACCAGCCAGGTTCAGCATCCGTATATGTTCTATATGGGAACCGATTTCAGGAAACTTAAGCTTCCCTTTATCTGGTATGATATCCTTCATGTATGCTATGTGTTAGGGCAGATACCGGAAATCCGTAAACATCCGTCATTTCAGGAGATGACCGGCATCATCCGGTCTAAAGCCGGCACAGATGGCAGGTATATTCCCGAATCGGTGTACCAGGCCTGGAAAGAGTGGGATTTCGGGCAGAAAAAAGAGCCATCCCGACTGCTGACCTTTTTCGCTCTTAAAGCAATAAAAAACTAATTGCTCAAAAAAAAATCAGGTTTAAGCGTACAACTATAAGTATTTGTTTTATGTTTGTATTGCAAACTTAATTGTTATACATTTAATTCTGAATTGCCATGCAAATCGAAACTAATCCAAGAAGCATTGAAAAGAACTTGATTTTCTTGCAATCACGAGATGGCATGATTGACATGTTTTTCGGACTCATGCTGGTCATCGCCGGAATCAACTCCCTTTTTTCATGGTACAAATGGGATGAACCATGGTATCTTCGCTATGGGATCATCATCCTTCTCATTCCCTTCGTGCTGGGCAAGATACTGGTAACCGCTCCCCGGACAGGATATGTCAGGATGAAACCGGTTTCCGGGGGAAGGAAACAGATCCTAACCATCTTCCTGGTCATCAGCCTGACCCTGACCCTGCTGCTGTTCGCGGTAAAGATCTTTAAGGTTCCCGGAATCTATGGTGAGACTGTCAGTTTCAATCCGGTTATCGAATTCGGTTTTTTAGTTATCCTGTTTAGCTTTATTGCGTGGCTACTCGGTGTATACAGCTTGTTTTTCTTTGGCATATGTGTTGGAGTTGCCTGGCCTGTAGCCCACATGACCGGCCTGGAAACGATTGCCGGTATGCCTGCCGAGGTTTTTACACTTTGTCTCCCCGGACTGATCATGACAGCCTTCGGGATAATCAGGCTGATCCGGTTCCTGAAAAAATTTCCAAAAGAAAACCTGAAGTCAGATTATGAACCCGAAAAAGAATAGCGATATCCGCAGCATCATCGATGCTGATAAGATCATTCATGAGCCTGCACGTGTGGTGATTTTATCGCTGTTAAACGCTGTTGAAAGTGTGGATTTCGTTTTCCTGATGAACCAGACCGGGCTTACGCAAGGGAACCTGTCGAGTCACCTGAGTAAGCTGGAATCAGCAGCCTATATCAATATTGAGAAGACATTTCACCTTAAGCGTCCCAGGACCCTTATCAGGATCAGCGATAAAGGCCGTGAAGCTTTCAGAAACTATCTTACCGCCATGAAAGGATTTTTCAATTCGATCGGTTAGACCTATCTTTATTCTTTTATCCTGATTAATAAGCGTCAACCTTTATCCTTTGTATCATGGAAACTCCTAAAAAACCCAATCCGCTCGTCCGGTATGCTTTGGTAATTGCCGTTCTTGGCATTTTCCTATGGACCTATTTCCAGGAAAAGAAACCTCGGATCGAAACGGGAACGCTGGAGTACCGGATGGTTTCAGGACTCAGGCAAGGTAGCTTCCAGGTGATCCTGCTGGAGACTCCTGACCGGTATTTCATCCTCGACTCGACTTACCGCGAAACGTTGAATCCCACTGAGGAAGAACTGGTATCCCGTCCGAAGCAGTTGAAACTGATGGAAACTTACCAGAATATAGAATACCGGATAGGATTCAGCGAGGAATCAACCATGACAAAGCCCGCCTACCGCGTGACCCGCGAACTGTTCAACAGTGTTTCTTTCGGTCAGCCGATCAAATACGAAGTGAACAGGAAGCAGAAGGATGGATTACTCAAACTGGTGATTTGAAACCGGGTCATGTCGCGTCATAACCTGGCATAGGACAGCTCACATTTGTGTGTGCCGGTTAATTCTGATACAGGTAACGCTTGATTTTTTTGGTGGCGGTTTTTTCGAAAGGCGTATCCTGTATGATGACCGCCTGAAGGCGTGAAAAGCGGTTAACCCTGGAGTTGACGAAACTCTGAAGATCAATCTTCATTTCCTCGATTTTCTTTTCCACCATGTTTCTAGCTTCCTCCTTCAGGTGTTCAAACTGTTTCTCCAGGTCTTCATAATTGAAGTGCACCAGGGCGACCAACTTGCCTTGTTGTTTAACCACCACCGATTCAAGTACAAACTTATACCGGTTGATCACCGATTCAATTTCTTCCGGATAGATGTTTTCGCCCGAAGCGCCGATGATCACGTTCTTTAACCGACCCTTGATATATAAGTATCCGTCCTTGTCAAAGGTCCCCAGATCTCCGGTCCTGAACCACCCGCCCGGTAAAAGAACCTGGCTGGTAACCGCCGGTTCCCTGTAATAACCTGTCATTATATTCTCTCCCCTGGCCCAGATCTCGCCGATACCGGTTTCGGGATCAGCCTCATTTATCTTCAGTTCACAGTGGATCACCGGTTTTCCAGCGGACTGAACCCTTACATTTTTTGCATTGGTTCCACAAATCAGGGGCGCCGTTTCAGTCAGACCGTATCCGATGGCATACGGGAAACCGGCTTCCTTCAGGAAACGGTCGGTGGATTCATCCAATTTGGATCCGCCAATCCCAAAGAACCTCAGCCGGCCACCGAAAGTTTTGTGAAGTTTCTTGCCGGCCAACCTGTGAAAGAACCTCCGGAAGGGAGGCCATTGATAGAGGAGGCTCAGGACAGGTGACTTGTCAACTTTCCCCTTGATCTGGGATTTGAATATTTTCTCAATGACCAGCGGTACGCTCAGCATGTGGGTGGGTCGTACCTTTTTCATCGCCGGAACCAGGACACTGGCTGTCGGTGGTTTGTCGAGATAATGAATGGCAGATCCACTGCTGAACGGCAACAGAAGTCCAACCGTATTCTCATAGGTGTGCGACAAAGGAAGGATGGATATCATGGAATCGTTCACCGACAAGTTTTCCACCTCGAAGCATTGCCACACATTGGTCACCAGGTTCCTGTTAGAGAGCATAACTCCTTTGCTGAATCCGGTGGTTCCTGACGTGTATATCAGGCTGGCCAGGTCGTCCGGACCCAGTTCGACAGTAAAGGGATCGAGGGAACCTGCCGGTTCAAAATCCTCCCAGCTGGCATCCGACTGGGTATTATCCCTATCGGTCAAAAGGGCAAAATCCTCCAGTCGCATAATCTCCGGAATCGTCCTTAAAAAACCGGATTCAAGTCTCAGGGCTTGTTTTTGACTCACCAGAAGTATCCTGACACCGGCGTGTTTTACGATATGCTCCATTTCCGAAGCATGAAAATCGGGGAGCAGGGGAACAGCCACGAGGCCCAGGGAAAGTGCAGTAAAATAGGCGATAACCCAATTGGGGGAATTGGATCCCAGGATGGCCACCTTGTCTCCCTTAACCATGCCCAACTGGGTCAGATAGAATCCCAATTGCTCGGTTTGCCTCTTGACTTCAGAGTAAGTAAGCATTTCGCCATCGACGAATCCTATAGCCGGATGATCAGGATAGTTCTGAAAACTTCGCCAAATCAAATCCCTGACCGTCTGTCCTGATTTTTCCATAATTGACATCCCAACAATTTAATTTACAAAACTACAATTAAATAGTGAAACGGTTCAGAAAGAATGAATAAAGGTCTTGCCGGGTGAATAATGGTAGGTGTCAATTCGGGTATTTCCGCCGATCAGACAAAACAAACAATCATTTATCAAAACGATCAACACAGTTAGAGTCCCATCGCCCCATATTACCAATTACATCGACAATGTAACCTATTGACATATTGACAATTAACATTTCTTAACTATCTTTATTATCGGAAAGACAAGGGTAATCGGTTGACCTGTCGGGAGTTGTTTGAAAAGCATTGGGAAAGTAGGTTTGGCTGACCTAAACGTGAAATGAACTAACGGTTGGGGGACACCGTTCGAAAACAATCACCCTTTTCCTACGTCATAGGCAGCTCTCAGACAGGTCAACCTTTCTTTAAGTCACTTCACTTTCTTCCATATTATCCTCCCAAACATCGAAAGGGCCTTTTCTCTCAAAGAAAGGCCTTTTTTTTAGCCCAATCCAAGACGCCTTCCGGACAATACTATTTCGACATGCACCACCAGGCCTCCGGTACCGGTTGCTTTTTCATGCCCGGTCCTTCAACGGCGACGGAAAAAGCATAATCGACGGCACCATTGAAATATTGCAAGCGGACCTTGTGTAATCCCGCCTTCAGCGCAACATACCCGGCTTCCTCCTCCTGACCGTGGGAACCGTCATTGTCGGTGATCAGCAGGTCATCGATCATCAGGGAGCTTCCGTCATCCGAGGTAAGGTAGAAGATATAGTTGCCGGTTGCCGGTATCCGGACAAACCCGTCAAAGACCACACCGAAATTCTCCTTGATGTGCCCTGCCGGAAGATCGGGTGATGCCATGAAGCCTTCCTTTACGGCAGTCAGCCTCGACCAGTCGGGCAGCCTCCTCCAGCGCCCCTCGTAATATTTGTAGCCGATGCCGGGTTTCAGGTTGCCGGGATCCTGGGCCAAAGCCGGCAGAGGGGTAACTCCCTCCATACTCACAGGCTCCTTGGCTTTGGCAGCCATCTGGCTGATCTTCAAAGGATCACGCGGATATTGAACAGTAACAGGAGCTGCCGGTTGCGTAACCCGGTTCGGATCATCGGACAAGCTGATGGCGGCAATTTTAACTCCCGGAAGATCAGGTAGTTGCAAGACTTTGGCGCCATCCGGAACATCGATGGCAATACTGAACAGGTATCCGAAGATATAAGCCTCATTTTTATCCGTAGCACCCAGATGCCGGTGAGTGGCTACATAAGACACCCTGCAATCCTTTATGTAAGCCGGGATTGTTTCCACCGGACGGGGGTAGGCTTTGCCGTTAATCCTCACCTCCTGCCTGTAGCCGTTGGCCGCTATCCGGTTGTCCCATTGCCCAATCCTGCCTGAATAATAAGGTATTTCAACCGTGACGGGCTTGCCGTCGATCCTGAATACCGACTTCTGGTCCTGATCGGCTGCGGCTGCCAGGATATATATCGTGTTGAATTTATACACGGGAAGGTTGAGCGACTGCCCCCGGCAGGAGAGAAAGTTCTTTTGGCCGTCGGCTGACGATCCCATTTTAAAGACTACGTCATTGGAAATGATTTCCGATTGCCAGAGCTCGGCCGGATAAGAATTTCCCTCGTTGTCAAAATTCCCGTCGATCCTGTTCCTATCCGGACTGACACCGTCGGTATCATAATTCAGGCTGATCCAATGCGAGCTCTTGATCCCGAGGACCTGGGCAGGCTTATCCAGCTTCACTGCAAAAGTTTTCGGCTGGTACATGGCCAGGTCAAAAACCAAGGCGCCACTCTCGACCATTGCCGGACCGATGGGCTCTTCAGCGCCGGTGACCTCTCGTGCTGCAAGAACAGGCACCGGGAAAGTCATCTTCACCTGTTTGGCATCCCGGCCAAACAGTTCCTGGACCCGGATGATGACTTCTTCGCCGACCTGCGCCTTTTTAAGGGCTTTAACTGCCACCTGGTTGGAGCTGACTCTGGCCAGGCTGAAGCTTTTACCAAGCCCCCCTTCATGCTCAGCAGCTGTAAAACACACCAGCGGCTGGTTGAAACGGGTTGCCTGCCATTGGGTGCCCCCCTCGCGCCAGTCACCCGAATGACCGGCAATGGCATAACTGAAAGTATGGAATCCGATGTCCATTGTGGCCTGGTCAATGTATGACCGGCCGGGACGCGGAGTATGTACCAAAGTCAACCTGAGCAGGTTATCCGCAGGCTTGTCCCAACCTGTCTTGTAATCACTCAAAACCGACACGCCATAGGATTGATCGGCGTCGGTGATGTCGGCCCACTGCTGCGCCGGAACTTCGTAAAGCTTGGGCTGGTTGTTTTCACGCATGATCGTTCCAATCCCGAGGTCGTAAGTAGCTTTCGGGCTGGCAACCGTCAGTGGGAAAGCTGCTTTTAATAATGTTCCCTGTGTATTCCAGTTGAGCTCGTTGCGGAATTCCAGCCGGTCGCCGGCTGCACCGGCAGACAGGCTGACATATTGGGTTATTTCCGAACCTTCTGCTTTCCGGACGATTTTCAGGGTTACGCGGGCCGGTCCGTTTTCAGCCAGGGTGATGGCGGGCCCAGAAAAAAAGCTCCTTGGTTCCCGGGTCACCGCATCGTACATGATCTCCCAAGCTGGCCAGGAAACCGATTGATCATCAAGTAATTGTAACCTGATAGGTGATTTCAGCAACTCCTTTTTGGATAGTTTATCAATAACCGATGAGACATCCCCGTTTCGGTCTATGGTTACCTTATAGTGATTGTTTTCCAAACGGTTTTTGCCCGATTTGAGTCCGGTGGCCAAAGTACAAGCTTTATCGGAAGGAGTGATGTCAAAAACGGAATAGCTGACAGGCGGACATAAGGCTACAAACAGGACTGTTGCTTTCCTTCCGTTCATTTTAACTACCTGAGAAGGCACTTCTTTACCCGAGGCATCAATAACTTTTACCTGGTCAAAGGTTCCCGGTAATTCGACAGTGGCTTCCACCAGATCTTCACGCACAATCGAGATGGGATTGTAGACCACAACCGGAACTCCTTCAGAACGGGTATCCATTCCGCGGATCACACCCCCGGCGGTATTCTGGAGAATGCCGGCAAACTGGTTCTGGCTGATGATCTCATCGTTCCAGGAGAAAGTATAGGCTTCCGGAATGCTGGTACCGGTAAGGTCGTCATGGAACTGGTGCCAGAGGAAACGGGTCCAGGCTTCATTAAAGGTCTGTTTCGGGTAATAAGCCACACCCAGCCATTCAGCCATCACCGCCGAGCGTTCTGCCGCATCGGCCAGCAATTCGTTCTTCCGGTTCAGCTGCTTCATGGCAGCCTGGGAAGTATAACACCCGTTGCCATGGGGGGATGTAAGCAGTTCCCCGTCGAACAAGGGTAATTTCGACAGTTGCTCATGAGTCATCTGGCGGGCCATCAGGTCGGCAGGAGCACTCAGGATCTTCAGAGGGCCATCGGAGTGGATGGCTTTTTCCAGATAATATACCGATGAATCTTCCGGAGCCCCGCCGACGTCCCCGGTCCCGAAATAACGGTATCCCATGTAAACTCCCGATTGGTTACCCGTCCTGGTCACGGTTTCGAGCCATTTCCGGTCTTTTGAGAGATCTCCCCGGAGCCTGGCGCCATAACTGGTGGCATTCAGCGCGGCAAACACCCTTGAGCCGTCGACACCCTGCCAGGTACCGATATCGAACGGGACACCAAAAGGTGCGCCCCAGGTCAGCTTCTGGGTTGAAAATCCTTTCAGCCCGCAATGCCTCATGATCGTCGGAAGCGCGTATCCGAAACCGAAACAATCGGGAAGGAAAATATCGTAACTTCTTAATCCGAATTCCCTCTTATAGTACTCCTGTCCCAGGAGAATCGTCCGGATAACCGATTCGGGCGACGGAATATTGACATCGGTGGCATCGATGGAACTGCCGCAAACATTCCAGTTGCCTGAAGCAATGTATTCCTTCATGCGCTGCCAGGCCTCCGGATAGTATTCCTTCATCAGCATATACTTGATGGCTCCTTCAAAGCTGAATTTGTAATCCGGGTACTTTTCGAACAACTTGAAATTATCGTTGAAAGTATTCGGAATATACTCATTGATAGAGGTTTGGATTGTCCATCGCCACTGCGTGTCAAAGTGAGCTGTACCTATCACGTGCAAGGTTTTCTGCTGAGCCTGACCGGCATCCTGAGTCCGGGCAGCAGTCAGCGGAATAGTCAGCATCAGGGATGCCAACAACATGATCCTGAAAATGTGCTGCATAGCCATAGTAAGTGTTTAGTTTTTGACAATGGTAAACATACCCCAAACATGTGAATTAACAAAGCCTGAAGAGCGATCCTGGAGCCCCTATCAATCGGGATCTCCGCTTCGCTCCGGGTTGCAGGTTGCAGGTTGTGGAGCCTGGCCGGTCAATTATGGACCAGTCTTCTGTTTTGGACCTGGTTTCCCGAGCGGATTGACAGAAAATATACGCCGTACGGCAGATCAGTTGTTTCTATCTGTTTTCTGAAGACACCGGGGCTGGCTGTTTCCCTGATGTGGTGGACAGTCTTTCCCAGCACGTTCATCAGGTTGATATCTACTTCCTGTACCGCCAGGATTTCCAAAATCAGGGTGAAGCTTTCTGAAAAAGGGTTCGGGAACACCTGAATGGATTCGTTTATAATAACCTTGTCCATTCCCGAAAGATCCCTGACTTCCGTGAGATAGGCGAAATCAGGTCCCTGTCCGTTGGTGCCTGTGAAATCCACTTTTTTGGTCAGCGTACCTGTGGCCGGATCATACTCAAACAGTACTCCCTTGTTGGCCGATCCTCCGAAGTAAGTCATCCCGTAAAGCTTGCCATTGGCCGCTTTCATCAATTTGCTGTTTGGATTGGCCCCGTTTGCAGCACCGGCAAAATCAACCTTCTTGGTCAGCGTTTTGGTGGCCAGGCTAAATTCAAACAGGGTTCCCAAAGAGGCACTGCCTCCGAAAATGGTAGTGCCGTGAAGTTTGCCGGCTGACCCCTCGATTAGTGTGGCTTCTGGTTTGTCACCCGTTGCTGCGTTCGTGAAATCATACACCTTGGTCAAAGTTGAGGAGCTAATATCATATTCAAAAACACCTCCAAGGTCAGCACTTCCTCCTGTTTCCCCGACTCCGTAAAGTTTGCCGTTGGAAGCTTCGCAGAAGGTTCCGAAAGCGCTGCTGACTCCAATGGTGGAGAGATCTTTCTTCTTGGTCAGTGCACCTGTTGCCGGATCAAACTCAAAAACAGTTCCCCTGTCATTGGCGCCTCCCATCAAGGTCAATCCGTAGCACTTCCCGTTGGCGGCCTGCATTAAGGGACCATAAGATTGAGATCCGGTAGTGGTGGCCTGAAAATCAGCTTTTTTTGTACAAACACCCGTCTCTGGATTGAATTCAAAGATCACGCCGACATTATTGGTACCTCCCAGAGTTGTTACCCCATAGAGTTTTCCGTTTGAAGCCAGCATAAGGGGGGCCCAGGGTCCGGCTCCATCGGGACCGGAAAAGGTGAATTTGTGCGTATAAACATTACCGATAGGATTGAATTCGTAAATAGTCCCTTTGTCATTGGTCCCTCCAAAGGGCGTTGTGCCATAGAGTTTACCGTTAGCTGCCAGGATGAGGGCTCCGGTCGGATAGTTAGCACCTCCGCCGGCATTATTGAAGGAGTAAACAACCGAAAGGTGACTTCCGTCTGCGTCGGTTTTAAAGACAACTCCTTTATCATACTGTCCGCCGATGGAGCTCACACCCCAGAACTGGTCCTGAGAGAAAGCCAGGATTCCGGTCAGCATCAGGATGGATAAACAAATGACCCGTTTCATGGCAGGAATCTTTTTTTGATTAAGATACAAAAATTAACCGAATGTAACTTATCTCCGAATCATCTGGTTGATCAGGCCCCATAATGGCTGCCGATAATCCTTCGAAACCAGGCCGGTGGCAGAAGTGGTTTCAGGTAAACCGCCAGTAGCTGGTCAAACCGTCCGGCCAAATAGCGGTAACGGGGGGTTTTCTTTCTTATGATCCGGGCGACTTTGCTGGCAACGAGTATCGGGTCGCATCCCCCCTGTTCATCCTGGCTCATTTTCGTAACAGCCCGTTCAACCCACCTGCTGTAGTCGGAACCGGCGGCATCAATGGCAGTCAGGACCCTGTTTTGGGTGAACCGCGTCTTAAAATCACCCGGATTGATCACAATAACGCGAATGTTCCAGGATCTGACTTCAGTAGCCAGGGCTTCGCTGAATCCTTCAACAGCAAATTTGGAGGCTGAATAGAATCCCTGGAAGGGGAGTCCGATCAATCCCCCCAGCGAACTGATATTGATGATCTTCCCTTTCCGTTGCAGCCGCATGCCAGGCAGCACTGCACGGCATACCCGGGACAATCCCAGGAAATTGGTGTTCAACTGCCTGAAAGCCTCTTCATCCGAGAAGTTCTCGATTGCTCCTCCTATCCCCATTCCGGCATTATTGACCACTACATCGATCTTCCCCTCAGTCCCGATGATTTTATTGATGGCTTCTTTAACCGACCCTTCGTCTGTCACATCCATAGCAACCTTGTGAAATCCCTCTTCTTTCGGGTCAGGCTGGCGGCTGGTCCCGTAGACGATCTCTCCGCGGGACGCAAGCAGGGTGGCAATTGCGTGCCCCAATCCCGATGAGGCTCCGGTTACGACAACAATCTGTTTCATCGTTTGGTTCTTCCAATCATAGGACCCCCAATCCCTTCGCCAGTTCATAAATATTCTCCACGGCATAATCAACCTGTTTCCGGGTGTGCGTGGCAATCAGCGAGAACCTGATCAGGGCGTCATCTTTAGGGACGGCCGGAGGAAGGATCGGATTCACAAAAACACCCTTTTCGAGCAGCTTGACGGTAAGAAGGAGGGTATTGTCCATAGTACCGATACGTAAAGGGATTATCGGTGTTTCAGCCTTGCCCGTATCGAACCCGAGTTGCTTAAACGCTTTGATCGAATAACGGGTCAAATCCCACAGGTTTTCAATCCTTTCGGGTTCCGATTTCATGATTTCCAGAGCCTCCAGGACGGTAGCCGTCGAGGCCGGCGTCATCGATGCACTGAAAATCAGTGACCTGGAATTATGCTTAAGAAAATTGATCGTATTAAAATCCGCCGCAATAAATCCGCCCAGGGAAGCCAGGGATTTGCTGAAAGTTCCCATCACTATGTCAACCCGGTCGTTCAATCCGAAATGGTCCGGGGTACCGCGGCCCTGGCGGCCGAGAACCCCGATCGCATGAGCATCATCAACCATTATGGTGGCATGGTATTTTTCGGCCAGCTTGACGATCTCGGGTAATTTCACAATATCCCCCTCCATGCTGAAAATTCCGTCTACAACGATGAATTTCAGTTTATTGGGCGGGCACAACCAGAGGCGCTTATTTAATGAGCCCATGTCGTTGTGGGGATATTTCAGCACTTTGGCAAATGACAACCTGGAACCTTCGATTATTGAAGCATGATCGAGTGCGTCCAGTAAAATAAAATCACCGCGCTGGCCGATACAGGAAAGCACTCCGAGGTTTGCCTGAAACCCGGTGCTATAGCATAGCGCCGCTTCCCTGCCGGTGAATTCCGCAAGCTTTTCCTCCAGTTCAATATGGATGTCAAGCGTTCCGTTCAGGAATCTTGATCCGGCACAACCTGAACCATACTTATCGGTCGCCCTTTTCGCCGCTTCAATGATCCTTGGATGATTCGTCAGGCCCAGGTAACTGTTGGAACCAAACATAAGCACTTTTTTCCCGTTAATGATGACCTCGGTATCCTGTTCGGATTCAATCACACGGAAGTATGGATAAACACCGGCTTTCTGCGCCTGCTGGGGTGCATCATACTTTTTGAGACGTTCCTGCAAAATGCCCATGAAAGCAATATTAACTTTTTATTGGTTCCGAAATACGCATGACAGCCTAATCTATAACAAGTTCAGTATTTATACCGATCCGGTTCACAGGATCAGTGTTCGTAAACCAGGACGACTCCGAAGTAGGAATACCGGGGGATGTTCCTGAACTGGCCATGGGGGTTTGAACCGGTGTAAAACCTGAAATAACCGCCTATTTGTCCAGGCTCAGACGGTCGCCCGCGATAACGCCAGCCTGCAAAAAGGTTCAAACAGGGAACATATTTCTCCGGATTGACAACTTCCCGGAAGCCCATGGGTTCATCGGGATCGGGTTCGTAATAAGGATAGCCGAATTTTACACGGTAACGGAATTCGGCCGAAACCACCGGATAGAAACGACCTATTCGCAAGGGGCCGTCAGGACCCATGTATTGAACACGGAGATAGCCTTCCAGGCTGCGTTTGGATAGCGTGAAGCCGGTGGTATCACCTTCCGAGGGCTGCAACGGGGAATAATACGTCAGGGACGGCCTTGTTTTGAGAAGGCAGCGGCCACCGGCACAGAAGGAAAGATTGTTCCGCTGGGTGCCGGCCGGATCATTGATGATTACAGCCGTTTCGGCTGCCTCATAGGAAACATTGACGCGGGTGATGGGGAAGCCTGCTTTTTTCCTGTAGAGGGTGATCTCGTCACCTAAATGGGTGCTTTCGTGCTGGAATGGGATCAGCCTGATCCCGATATTTCTCAAATGCCTGCCAGGCAATTCTTTTAAAAGGTTTATCTCGCCCAGGGCAAAGCGGTAATCGTTATTCAGGATGGGTGCCGTGATCGTATTGAAGAAATCGAACCAGATACTGACGGAAACCGGTAATGACAGCGAGAACCGGAAATCACGGTCGCCATGACCGCCCGTTCCGGACAGGAGAGGGATTTCAGTCCCCAATGTGGTCTCATTCAGGAAGATATACTCAGAAGTACGCTCCGGCATTGAATTGTAATCCATCCCATTGGTTCCGAATCCTTCATTAATCCTGATGGCCGGTGAATAGAGATCGGAAATGAAATACCGGTTAAAGTCCCTGGGCCTGAAAAAACCGGATCGCAGGGTGCTGTCTGCCTGCGAATATAAAGATCCGGAAAACCAGATCAGCGTAATTCCAAGAACCAACCTCCTAATCAATTGCCAATCGTCTATTGAATACATATTCGTTCATTCACAGGCATTCCTCATTGCCAGCAGATTCTCCGCGGGCGTGTTGACGGTTACCTCACAGCCGCCTGACAACATAAACCTGCGTCCCGCCTCGTGCCTGACCAGATTGTGGGAACAGGCCCTGACCTGATCGGGTTTCAGGTCCTGTATATCCACCGGATTGATATTTCCGCACCGGATGACACCGGGACCGAAAATCCTGAGGGCTTCATCCGGGTCGGTCATGTAATCGAGATCGAAAATATCCGGGTTCAGCCGGGCCAGGGAAGGCCACAGGTGGGTAGTGTTTCCGCAGATGTGGATCTTGACCTTAGCTCCCCGCGACCTTATGAATTCAACGAGTTCAATGTGGCGCCCCAACACATAGCGGTCATAGCTGTCCTTGTCGATCTGGGAGCAGATAGCGTCCCCGATCCCGATCAGGTCACATCCGGCCTCAATCTGGGCTGCCGCAAAGTCCCTGGCCGTCACCAGGCATTTATCGAGCAACCGGTCAGATGAATCCGGATCCATCATCAGCATGACCAGCATTTCGGCAACGCCTGCCAGGTCACAGGCTTCTGCCAGGGGACCTTCAACCCATCCCATGACCGGCACCTCACCCTTCAGAAGTTGCTGGTAATAGGCAGCTCCCCGGATCCGGTCAAGGGTTCTGGCCGACCTGCGGACATCCGGATTTTTAAGGTCTCTGATATCCTCCGGTGTGCGGATGACCCTGGACAGGCATTTCGGAACTCCTTCGGGCACAAACTCCACATCCGCGCCAAAAGCGGCTGTCTCACGGTAGGGATCGGAGATCAGGCTGACCATATCAAAATCAAAATAGTCCAGGCATCGCATATTGGATTCCACCAGCACACGGTAATCCGATGCCAATTCTCCATAAGTTTTGCCGTTGAACCGGGCAGCAAAGTGCATCAGGATCGGATAGAACAGGATCCTTTTCGTCGGCTGGCCGGCCAGGAGCTTATTGAACTCGCTCTTTTTGCTCATGGTTTCCTGAATGTTATCTGGCGCAAGACCGTTTTACCCATGGGGACCAGCTCAACTTTTTCGGATTGTCCGGACTCCGCGTTGATCAGCTCCGCCTCGAACAGCAGCCTTGAAGAATCCCTGATCCCGAAGTCTCCTTCAGGATCAAGCAGGTATTTGCTTCCGCCCGCAGGCTTGACCTGGATGTCCCGGAATCCCGGAAGCGGGTACTTCCGGGTCGTCACCGCTTTCCCCGGCAACGGATGTGCCAGGACCAACGGGCCGTAAGTAAAATAAGCCTCGTTCTTGATATCCCGGTTTAACGACATCTCCGGGACAAATGTGAGGATGATCTCATCACCCGGATTCCATTTTTTATGGACCAGGATGCACTTGTTTGTTTCCTGGTAGCCGGTATTCATGGTAAATCCCTTCAACCACCCGGGTTTGCGGAATTTCAACGTGAACCTGGCGGGTTTTTCCAATCCGATCCGGAACTTCAGGGTATAACCATAGGGGTATCCAGTCTCCTGATCGATACGGATCTTCTGATCACCGATAACCGTTGTCAGGACTGATGGGCCGTACAGGGTTGCCACCAGGCCGTCCCGGTCGCGCATCCACATCGACCGGACATAATAGGGGCCGATCCGCCCGGCGTTGGGCACGCAGCAAACGGCCACATCCTGATGCGCGGGTGAATATTTATACCGTGTTTGCTGCCTGGCCGGCACGGTATCATTCAGGGGTCCGGTCATGGCATATGAATTGTCCGATTTCAGATAAGCGATGGAGCTCTCTCCCGGATAGCGTGCACCCTGGGCTGCATTGAAGAACAGGCGTTCCATCTTATCGGCAAAAGCGGGATTGCCCGACCTCTGCAACAGCAGACCGTAGGAATCCAGCAATTCATGAATGGAACAATACTCATAACCCGTTTGAGTGGCATCGGCCTTGCGTCCGGCTATCCATTCGTCCCCTACCGGCCCCCCGGAAGGGGTGGTGGCCGAGTCGATCCGTCGGAGGTAGATCTCGAGCGCTTTCCTGAGCCGGGGGTCATCAGTCGCATAGCCGGCTACAATGAGAGTCCGGAGATGCTCATAGGTATGGACCCCGTGGCCTTTCAGCCTGTATCGGGGATCAAGGATGTTATCAAGGCTGACATCTTCCTCCGACAATTCATTCTGCGAATAGTTTTTATACAGGAACACCGCATAATCCAGGTATTCCTGCCTGCCCGTCAGTTGATGCAGGCGGTCCAGCACATCGGTGAAAACCAGGCCGTGGCAGATGCCCCCGGATGGTTTTTCCACCTTGAACGGATCTGATCGGTTGGCCGGATAATTGGCCATGACGTCCCTGACGGCTCTCTCGATCGCATCCAGCAGTAATTCCCTGTCACCGGTTCCGGATTCGTAACAGGCCAGCAATCCCCTGAGAAGAGTTGCTTTCGCCCAAAGTTCGCCGTTCTCTCCGGTAAACTTGTATCTGAGATTCTTGTCATAAATGCCGAGATACCCGTTTTTGTCCTGTGTACCGAGGATCCGCGCAACATATTCAGAGACCTCCTGCAAGCGCTCAGGATTGCCTGTCAGGATGGCTTGCCGGATAAACCCGTCACGCCAGTTTGACTGGGTTTCGCTGTTCCACCAAAGGTACTGGACTTCCCATTCCTGCTCCCCATCCCGGATATTCCCCACATCCTTGTTTTTATCCCGGCGGGTCAGCCTGTTCCTGCCATAGATGTCGTCTTGCAGGATCAGGTCCGGAACCAGCTGGTCGAGGTGCCCCGTAAAGCCTTCCAGGTCACTGACCATTTGTTCACGGATCCAGCCGCCCGGTTTGACATCCCCGAACGGCAGGTATTCAAATTTTCCCTGTTCATTCATACATCCTGCAAGAATAAGTAAGCCTATCAACCTAAACCATTTCATCCGGGTCCTGCAATAAAAGCGTTTTCAACCGGATCAATTCATCCGGCTCGATTCCTCCTGAATGGAAATAGCCTTCGATCCCGCCATATTGTTCTTTAACTCTGCCGAAAGCGGTCAGGATGTATTGTTCGCGCACCTCAAAGGCTGCCTGCATATTGGCTTTTGGGATCAGGCCGAGCGTCAGGAGCCGCATCCTTTTATGTACCTTGCTGATCTTGGGTAGCAGGAACAGGTTGGATTTCAGGTATTCCTCAACAATATCTTCAAGGTCCATCCCCAGGAACCATTGCAAAGAGGCAACGGCAAATCCGGTCCGGTCCTTGCCTCCGCGGCAATGCATGAGCAAGGGCAGGGATCCTAGCGTCACGATCAACCTGATGATCTCCGCCATGGGCTTGACCATCATCTCCACCATATCCTCATAAACGCTTTCAATGACCCGGATGATCTGATCGTCGGCATTCCGCTCGAAAACAAGCGGGCGCAAACGTTCCCTGGTCATGTTGTCGATATTGCAGGGAATGGAAACCCTTTGCCTGCCGGGCAGGTTAGCCGGATCGCGCTTCTGTTCGTCGAGAGACCTGAGATCCACGATGGTCTGAATCGCCAGTGATTCAACCAGCCGGTAATCCGATGAATCCAGTTTTTGCCAGACGCCCGAACGGTATAAAAGCCCTTTGCTGACCTGTTGGCCGCCGGTGGTGAGAGATCCCCCGATATCCCGGAAATTGATACGGTCAAGCATATTTTATTGTCTTATTGACCTGATCAATAAGTAATCATTAACTTTTCTTTTGCCGGAAGCACGGGGAAAGGATTGTGAGGTTCCGTCTGGTACCAGTAGGCCACTGAAGCCATATCGTCCTGAAGCGGGAGATAGCGTCCTTCACTTTGCCATCCCAGCAGTTGAATGGTCACCCGGAGGCCCTTTTCAAAACGCACCGGGTCCATGATGTGCCACCGGTATTCGTCAAACCGCCGCTGGCCGGTCTTGTTTTTCGCGTCCTTGACGTGATGGAATCCGGAATAGGGAGAACTGAAATCGGTATAGTGATATTGACCGGTGCTGTCCATCCACTCCTCATAACAGTAAGAACCGTTGAAATAATCCTCATCGCCGGTCCCGCAAATAGTCGGAAACTGAGTATCCCCGTCGATAAAGAATTTCATTTCGCCCTCCCCCCACCAACCGGGACTGTTGGCTCCATGGGCAATATAGGTTCCCACATACTGGCCTGTCCCCTTGATCCCGTCGACCAGGGTATAATCTGTCTTGTCGGGCAGAGGATTCACGCGGCGGAACTGGGCGTGGAAGTAAGCGACATTACCGGTTACAGGAGTTTCTGAGTAGTCAACCTGATAATAGAGCACCACCTGCTTGTCAGACTGGTTTTCCATGGTGATCCGGAAATGTTTCCGGTATGGCATCTGCCAGTAGGAATTAAATCCGTTCATGGGATTCACGCAAATCGCAAGGGAACTGATCTGCCATTCATTGCCCATTCCCCATCCCGCGCAGAAAAAGTCAGCCACCGGAACCTCAACCGAGGGTTCCGTTTCCTCATCCCAGTAGATCCGCATAACGGCCAGTCGGAGGTTTCCCGTCGGGGTCATCCAGATATGGTTAATAATTCCGGATCCGGATATATCGGCCATGGTGAAGGTGGTTCCGGGCTGGATCCTGACATAAGGATTCACTTTCCAACCCTGCCCGAGTTCACGGGCGGCACGTGCAGCACTGCCGGTCTCGAGCGTAGCCATGCCGGCTTTCCCTTTCTCACCGGTAAAATTCTCCGGGCTGATGGAACGGGATTTAGCATTGGAAAGCTGGAACAGGTTACCCATGCTGTTCTGCAGGGTTTGTGCCTGCAGGTTCAGGAATGCTGATAATGCGATCAGGACTACTACTAATTCTTTGGCTTTCATTGGTTTTGTTTTAAGCTGTTAACGCTTTAAACCTACAAAATTATCCGGATCACGATATATGTTTAGCCGGTTGCTTCCTCAACCGCACGCAAAGCATGAATGCTGGTAGTGTCAAACACGGGTACCCGGCAATTCTTTTGTTTGACCAGCAGGGGAATTTCCGTGCATCCCAGGATGACTCCCTCTGCACCCCCGTCTATCATACATTGGATGATCTTAAGATAAGCTTGCCGTGATTCTTCTTTAATTATGCCATGGACCAATTCATCGAATATGATCCGATGAACCGTTTCCACGCCGGACCGGTCGGGAATGATGACAGTAATTCCTTTGTCAGTCAGCCTGCCTTTGTAAAAATCCTGTTCCATCGTATAACGGGTACCCAGCAGGGCAACTTTAGCGAGGCCCCATTCCCTTATCCGGTCGGCAACCGTATCTACGATGTGAAGCAATGGTATCTTCACTGCCTTCTCAACGTCCGGGGCCATTTTGTGCATGGTGTTAGTACAAATAATCAACAACTCCGCGCCTCCCCTTTCGAGGCGCCTGGCGGCATCGATCATGATGCCGGTCAGGCGGTCCCAGTCTCCTGCACTCTGCAACTCCTCTATTCTGGCAAAATCAACCGAGTACATCAGGCATTCACAGGAATGATGCCCACCCAGCTTTTCCTTCACCGCCCGGTTCATGATATCATAATAAACGGCCGAGGATTCCCAGCTCATCCCGCCAATCATTCCTATCGTTTTCATGATTTTTCCTCAATTCAGATCCCATATCCCAGTTGCCCGTTCCAATTCAATCAAGGCAACAAGATAGTCATAATGCGCCTCATAAAAACCCTTCCTGATCTCATTGTAAGTTCTCTGGGCATGCAGGACATCGAGGAAGCTGGTTTCCCCCCTCTGGTAACTATACATCTTTTTCTCTAAAATGGATTCAGCCTCCGTAAGAAGTCCGGAATGGTATTGATTGAGTTGTTTTTTTTGAGCTTCATAAATCACAAAAGCCTGCCTGACGCTTGTTGTCAGAATGTTTTCAGCATCCCGGCAGTCTATCTCACTCTGTTTCAGAGCCAGTTGGGAGGCCTTCAGTTCTGATTTGTTCATTGAAGAGAATTTAAGCGGCAGGGAGATTCCGATGCCATAGCCGATATGGGCAGGCGAAGGGGCAATTTCATTGGTGGCGATTGTGCTGTAGGAGAGCCCGGTTTCTATGTCCAATTCAATGGCCCGGTTAGCCTTGACCAGGCGGATCATGTGTTCCGATATGGTTCGCATCTGGATGGCTATCTGAAGATCATAACGGTTGTTCAGCGCCTGGCCGAGCAACCATTCAAGACTGAATTCCCTCACCGGGAATTCAAGGGATCCCATTGGTTGATATAAGGTATCGGATCCATCGGTTCCCCGGAAGCGTGACATCCTGATCAAGGCCTCATGCCAGGCTGAGTGTGCCCTGATCAACTCATTATTTTGCAGTCTGGCCTCCAGGGCTGATTGCATGGCATCAGCTTCCATGATCACCCCATTGCGGAACCGTATGCTATCGGCCCTGGCCAAATCCCGCATCCGTTGGTAATTGTCCTCCTGGACCTGCAGGATTAATTGTTCTTTTAATCCGGCATAAAAAATCAGGGCAGCATCTGCTCTCAGGTTTTGAAAAAAAGCCTGCAAAGCCAGGTTCGCCAGGTCGAGCTCCGATTGTGCCAGGTGGATGCGGGCTGAACGGGGATTACCCAGATTAAAGGAATAGCTGACCCCGGCCTCGTATGCCTGCCCAAGGTGCATCATTTTATCCTGATTATTCGAATAGCCCAGGTTCAACTCAGGATCTGAATAAACCCTCGCAGCTTTCAGGGATGCTTCAGCAATGCCAATGTTAAACTGTTTGGCTATCCAGCTGAGATTTCCCTGGGTTACGTCCCTGAAGTAGGTTGCCAGTGGCACGTTACCAGTTGTTACGGAGTTTGGGGACTGAGAGTAAACCATCTGGACTACACCTATCAATCCCAGTAGCCAATATTTGGATTTCATGATTTTATTCATTGCTGGGCAGAGGTACCCTAAGTTTATCGTATTTTTTCTCAACCAGATAATAGAGTGCCGGCAAGGCATACAGGGTGATCAGGGTACCGAAAGCCAAGCCATAGACAATGACGGTTGCCAATGGCCGTTGCACATCCGAACCGATGTTGGTTGAAACGGATGCCGGAACCAGACCGATAATAGCCACGGTTGCCGTTATCAGCACAGGTCGGAAACATTGAACAGTTCCATTGATAACCGCCTGTTTCAGCTCGGTTCCCAGTCTCCTTGTTTGGTTGATGCGTGAAACCATCACCACCCCGTTCTGGATGAATACACCGAATAAAGCAATAAAGCCCACAGCGGAGGAGACATTGAACGTCATCCCGGTGAGATTCAATGCCAGTAGTCCCCCAAACAGGGATAGCGGCAAGAGGCTCATCAGGAAACCTGCCTGGCGGAACACACCGAAAGCCCCGAAAAGCAGCAAGAACATGAGAGCCAGGGCAAGCGGAACAATGATAGCCAGCCGGCTAAAAGCACGTTGCTGGCTATCGAATTGTCCACCCCAGTGAATCCGGAACTGTTCATGATCATACCGAACATTTTCCCGGATCCGTTCTTTGGCTTCTGTTATAAAAGAGGTCATATCACGTCCGCGAAGATTGACTCTCACGGTGAGAAAGCGGTTATTGCTTTCTCGGTTGATGATACTGGGCCCCAGTGTGGTTTTGATCTCTGCGATTTGTGAAAGCGGAATGCGGGCCCCCGTTTCGGAGGTCAGCATCAGGGATCCGACAGCTTCCGGAGTATTCCGGTGGATCTCGTTGTAGCGGCAGATAACGTTATAGACTTTATTCCCGATGAAGATCTGGGAAATGGCTTTGCCACCAATTGCCACCTCAATCAGTTCAGCCACTTCAGAAACATTGAATCCATATTGGGCTATCTTGTCCCTGTTGGCAATGATCTGAAGCTGGGGTATAGGAGGTTCCTGCTCGATATTGACATCGGCTGCTCCCTGAATCGGCCGTATGTTCTGCGCAATTTCCGTGGCAATCCTTCTGCCTTCTGTCAAATCCTCTCCATAGATCTTGATGGCAATGTCGCTATGAGAACCTGCAATCTGGTCCATCACCATGTCGATGATGGGCTGGGAAAACCCAACCTGGTATCCCGGCAGTTCAGCCAGATCCCGGGCCACCTCATCAATCAGGTCTTTTTTTCGCTTGCCCCTCTTCCAGTCCTTATAGGGAATCAAACCCACGGAGCATTCGATATGGGAAGTAGTGAAGGGGTCAACCCCTTCATCATCCCGGCCAACCTGGGTCATTACATAGGTGACCTCCCCATGTTTCAAAACCCTGTTACGCAGAGTATCGGCCATCTCCCTGGATTTCTCCAGCGCTATGCCCGGAGGGAGCTGTACCTGGAGCCAGAGCGATCCTTCATCGAGAGTCGGCAGGAAATCCTTGCCTACCGTCATAAACAGAATAATGGTGGCAATCACAATAGTGCCCAATGGAAGAAAAACCCGCCGGGGCTTGTCAAGGATCTTTCGTGTCCGGCTGGCATAAAGATCGGTTACATGATGAAGCCACTTGTTGTAATAGACTTTACGCGGTTTGCGGTAAACCCAGAAAGCCAGGCCGGGCATTAACAGGAGCGCCACCATCATGGCTCCCAGCAAGGCATATCCGATAGTAAAGGCCATCGGAGTAAACATTTTCTTCTCAATCCGTTCGAAAGCAAACAGGGGAAGATAGGCCATAATGATGATCAACAGAGAGAAAAAGACTGGTTTAGCCACAGCCACACTCCGGTTGACAATGTCTCGCAAGTTGAGTTCCTCATGTGGATGATCCTCCCGCTTTTTCAGTATCGTTTCCATCATGATGATCGATCCCTCAACAATGATCCCGAAATCAATAGCTCCAAGGGACAGGAGGTTAGCGGGTATGCCAGTGACATGCATCAGGATAAAGGCAAAGAGCAAGGATAAAGGAATGGTCACTGCTACCAGGAGGGCACCTCGCCAGCTTCCGAGAAAGGCAATCAGGATGGTCAACACCAGCAGGATCCCGAACGAAAGGGTATGGGATACGGTATGCAACGTGGCATTAACCAGATTCCGCCTGTCCATGAAAACATGGATATGAACCCCTTCCGGAAGAATCTCATTGTTCAACTCATCGATGGCAACACTCACCTGATTGAGAACCTGGGATGGATTCTGGTAGCGCAACAACTGAACGATACCTTCCACGCCGTCACCAATTTCCCGATTTCTGTCAGTAAAACTAAGGACACCTTTCCTTTCCAGATTGCCAAATTTTAACTCTCCCAGATCACTCAGGTAAACCGGAAAACCATCCTGCGACTTGACCACAACCTTGCCCAAATCCGGGAGACTCTGGATCAAGCCAATACCCCTGACCACATAAGATAGATCCCCCCGGTCTATCACACTGCCGCCCGCATTGGCACTGTTCTTTTCTATCTGGCCTATCACATCACTCAGTGAGAGCTGGTATTTTTCCAGTTTCCGGGGGTCGATCTCTATTTGGAACTGTGTGGTTATACCTCCAAAATTGCTCACCTCAGCCACTCCGGTAACCTGCTTTAACCGAGGAATAATCACCCACTTCTGCAAATCGGTCAGTTCTCGGAGAGTATGATTGTTGCTCTGAATGACATACCGGCACACCTCCCCAGTCGGTGAGGTTAACGGATTGAGTTCAGGCTGAACTCCATAGGGCAGTTCAATACCCTCGATCCGCTCCTTGGTTCTTTGCCGGGCCCAGTAATCATCTACCCCATCATCAAACACCAACAGGATGGTGGAAACCCCGAACATATTCTTGCTCCGCATAGTATGCAGTCCAGGCAGTCCGTTCAGTTCCCGCTCAACAGGCACAGTAATCTGTTGCTCAACCTCCTCAGCGGCCAGCCCGGGAACCTGGGTGACAACCTGTACCGTTACATCGGCAATATCAGGATACGCGTCTACCGGTAATTGCGTCCAGGAATAGACTCCGAAAGCAGCCATTAGAATAAATACTGCCAAAACCAAGAACCGCCTGCGGATCAACAGTTCAATCAACTTTTCCATGAATTTCGAGTTTACTAAAAAAAGAGGACACCTTCACTGATTACCGTATCTCCTGTTGCAAGTCCGGATTGGACCATAACCGTACCATTGAAGGTTGACAGGATAGTAACTGCTGTCTTGACAAAGCGCTCTTGTCCGATGCACTTGTATACGTAAGTGGCACCTTCCTCCTGCTTCAGGGCGGTCGCAGGCAGGAGGATCCCAACCAGGTTGTCATGAATGAACCTGACAGTAGCAAACATCCCTGGCTTCATAAGCTGTCCGGGATTGGCACATTCAATGATCACCTCCAGGGATCGGGTGCTTTCGTCAAGCATCTGGCCTATATAATTGACATGACCGGTGAAAAGTTCTTGCGGATAGGCATCCAGGGCAATTTCTACCTCTGAGTTTTCCTCCACCAATCCGATATTGTTTTCCTTAACTTTGGCAATCACCCAAACCTTTGTCAGATCAGCGATACAGACCATCGGATCTGAATCGGCCGTGAGGTACTGCCCAACCCGTATGGTATTGCGAACCACCTCTCCCTTGATCGGTGCTGCAACCACCAACGGCTTTCCCAATCGGATGTTATCAGGATCAACGTTAAATATGGCAAGGGTAGCCACCAAGTTCTCAAGCTGACTTTTACTACTCTCAAAATTCAGCCTGGCTTCGTCCAATTCCTTCTGAATCCCGATACCGTTCTTCACAAGGTCCTGTTGCCTCAGATAGTTCATCTCCGCCAGCCTGTTCTCCTGTCTAGCCTGCATAAAGGTTTTGACCGTCTCCATGAAAGCCGGTGAATGGATGGAAAACAGAGGGTCACCGGCCGATACTTTCCTGCCGGCTTGTACAAAGGATTCGACAATCCGCCCATCAAATGGGACCGCAACATCGGCAATACACTCAGGGATGGCACGGACAGTACCGGTAGCCTTACATGGCAGGGCTATCCTCTCGGAACGGACTACCTGTAATTGAATCCGCTGACCTACCGGCGTCTTATCCGGTATCCATATCGTGTCACCGGAAACGACAACTTCAGGCAATCGTGCCGCTTCCTGATGATGCCGTCCCCGATAGCAAGCGGTTATCACAATAATGACAATAATGAAAGCAACTATTTTTCTCATCCTGCTTTGTTTAAGGAAAAAATGATCACCAAGGTCAAATCGCCCTGGTAAAAAAATCTGCAAAAACCCATAGTTCGATCAAGCAGGAGGAGCTCTCGAGGGAAGAGCTTGGATCTTGAGTCGTGGAACAGCCGTGACAAAGCACTCAGTATAACGGTACTTTCCAGCTTTGAGCAATGTAAGAGGTGCAGTAAAAAGGAGGGCAGCCAATGTCAGGAAGAGGGACAACTCATTCAGGACCTTCAGATCCTCCGTTGAATGAGAATGGGTTAGTTTGGTGCTGACAGCATACTCCCGGTAATAATGGGAATGAGTGATAATGATATCACCAATCCGATGAGAATGTGGGAAGAAAGTAATATTTATGTAAAACCAGGCAAACAGTATCAACTGTAAAGAAGCCATCCCTGTTCTGCCCGGGTTTTTCACAACCATTACTAACTACGAGATTACCTTACGGTAAATAAAAATAATTGAATAAAGATGCAGAATTCCTGTTGAAAAAATGCCTGCTTCTATTGAGAATAAGTCTAAATTAGTTGTTTTGAGTCAGATCAGACATGAATACAATAAAGTTGCTCGCAGGATTGATGGGGTTTCTGGTCAGTTACCATCCTGGTTATCCACAGGCTCCATATCTATTTAATTATCAAGCTGTTGCAAGATACTCTGACGGTTCTCCCATGACTGATAAAACTATCGGGATCCGGATAACAATCCATGAATCAACCATGGATGGCATCTCAGTTTATCGCGAAACCCATGAGGTTACCACCAATGAGTTCGGATTGTTCACCCTGGCACTCGGAAGCGGTGAAAGCGAACAAGCTTTAATCAACATAAACTGGAATTCTGGCCATAACAAGTGGCTCCAGGTGGAACTGGACGCTGAAAACTCGGGTGAATACACCCTGATGGGCTTCTCCCAACTGTTAAGCGTACCCTTTGCCTTGTACGCTAATCAGTCACACTCCTCCCAAACAGCCATCCCTTTAATGACTGAAGCTGAGCGGTTGGCAGTAGAGAATCCAGCAGAGGGAATGATTATATTCAACACCACAAGCAACTGCCTGAATGTACACCGGAACGGAAGCTGGTTTGAAGTGGGCCTGACAGAGATCACCCAATCCTGGCAATGTGGGATGCCCTATACCGATGAACGTGACGGGCAAACCTACAATACAGTCATAATCGGCAACCTCTGCTGGATGGCTGAGAACCTGAATTTCGGTCAGGCGGTGAATTTCAGCCAAGGACAATCAGACAATGGCGTTATTGAAAAGTACTATTACGATAATAATGCAACTCACGGAAACTTCTACGGGGGATTGTATACCTGGGATGAAGCAATGAACTACACCCACGTGAAAGGGTCACAGGGCATATGCCCGCCAGGGTGGCATATTCCTACCGACGAAGAATGGCAGGAAATGGAGATCACCCTGGGCATGAGTGAAGCTGAAGCCATTAAAAGCAATACCTGGAGAGGGACCGATCAGGGCACTCAGCTGGGTCCCGGTGGAAGCTCCGGATATAATGCGCTCTATTCAGGACGCAGCGTTCCCGGTTTCGGCTTTACGGGACTGGCGTCCTACGAATACATTTGGACATCCAATGAGTTCAACGAATTGGCCTGGCGCAGATGCCTGGACCAGGCAAGCCCCAAGGTGGGCCGGTATAACACCTTCCCGAAAACCTATGGCATGTCGGTCCGTTGTGTGCGATGATACTGGTTCGTATGTAAACCTTGCGTACAAAAGCAGAGAGCTTTATAGGATGATTCTGTAGAGATACCTGTAAGTCCAAGCGGGGCAAGACGATTGATACGCTACATGCCCCGCCATACTACTTGAACGTTAGGCATTTATCGCTTTACTTCTTCAGGATTTTCTTCAAGACAGTATCCTTATCCAGCTTTTTCGTGCAAAAAAACCAATCGTAACACTTGGTGTTTTCATCTTTGCTTTCCATTCTTTCTTTAGCAACTCCACAAGAACCTGCGGTTGGAACAATGACTTCATCCCCGGGTCTCCAGTCAGCCGGCGTTGCAACACTAAATTCATCGGCAGTCTGTAAAGCAAGAACCACACGGTACAATTCATCGAAATTCCGACCCAAGCTAAGCGGATAATAAATAATAGTCCGAATGATTCCTTTCGGGTCAATAACAAAAACAGCGCGAACTGCTTTTGTATTGCTTTCTCCGGGCATCATCATTCCATATTTTTGAGCCACTTCCATTGTTATGTCCTCAATCAATGGGAAGGTAACCTCCACATTCTTCATCCCTTTGTATTCAATCTTTTCCTTGATAGTTCTTAACCATGCAATATGGCTGTATAGTCCGTCGACGGAAAGACCTACAAGTTTGCAGTTTGCTTCGTTAAATTTTGGCTCCAATGAAGCGAAGGTCATAAACTCCGATGTACATACAGGAGTAAAGTCAGCCGGGTGGCTAAACAAAATCACCCAACTGCCTTTGTAATCAGATGGAAAGTTAATCGTTCCCTGTGTTGTCACTGCTTTAAATTCCGGCGCTTGTTCACCAATGCGTGGCATTGATACTACTTTTTCTTCCATATTATTTTGATTGTTAAGTAATTAATTAACATTTATCAAATGTTCCCCTAATTTGGAGGACGACATCTTCAATTTTAAATCCGCTGATTATCTTATTTTTAAAATGATTTTTCAGCAATTCGTCTAATTTTTCATCCTCATAATCTTCAATCCAATCACATCGGGAGCAGTATAAATGATGATGGTTTTTCATTACGCCATCATATCTCATGATATCCTTAACCGTTTTGACTTTCCTGATCAGACCCTTCTCAACTAACATTTCCAACACATTATATACAGTTCCGATTGCTATATTCGGATGAGTTTCACGAACATACTCAAGAATACTTTCTGCTGTAGGGTGATTCTCTAATGTATTGATGGCTTCAAGGATTATGATTCGCTGAGGAGTTATCTTCAATCCTTTTTCCATAAACTTCTTCCGGATATCTTCCGTTCCGATTTTCATTGAATTATTCTATATTGAGAATTATTCTTATGTTAGAACAATGTTAACCAATCTTTCCGCTTTTCCAAAAACTCTTAATCAGTTTTTGCTATTGTTGTCCTTTTGACGCAAGAACGCTAACATTCACATCTACTGAAATGAGAATCGGAGTCTATAAAACGATCCTGCTATCAGGTATCCTGATCAATCTGTGGGCTTGTGACGACAAACCTCCCGTGGAAGAGCAGCCCCTGGTTTTCAGCACACTGAAGGCTTCTAGGTATTCCATTCTGGCCGGCGACACAACCCGGATACAGGCAACAGCCAGCGGCTATGCAATCACCTATCACTGGCAGGTTGAAAAAGGAGACCTGCTGGGATCAGGCACGGAAGTGATCTATGTGGCAACTCCCTGCACGATTGGGGAAAATCCCATCTCCTGCACCGTCATTGACGGGTACAACCGGCAAGAAAGCAAACAGGTGGTTATCACGGTATTCTGAAATGAGAAAAGGAACTGTCTTAATCCTGCTGCTGGGTTTGCCTCAGTTCCTTTCAGGGCAGTGCTTTACCTCAGCCGGTAACCCGGTGGGAGGAAGCGGGAATATCGGTACCCTGGATAAAAAAAACCTCAGCGTAGTTACCTACTACCAACACTCCTTGTCGGATCGCTACTTCGAAGGCCATCAAATCCTTGACCAGGGGATCATCAGCAGTGCTGATTTCAACCTGGCCGGTATGCTCCTGGCTTACGGCATTACCAATAAACTGACCCTGGAAGGGGAAGCCGGCTACTTCATCAACAAAACGAAGCACTATTCCATTCCGGAAGGATTCTCCCTGAAAGGATCCGGGTTTACCAACGGAGTAATCTCAGCTAAATATCTGGTTTACTATAATCCAGGCAGCAAGGTGGAGTTCTCGGCCGCCGGAGGGCTGAAATTTCCCTTCACCCCCAACACGCAAAGGATAAATCATGTCAGGCTACCGTTTGACCTTCAGCCATCGACCAACGCCCTGGGTGCGGTTATTCAGGCCTTTCTGATCAAACAGCATTCCCTCACCGGTATGAGGTATTTTCTTTACAGCCGCCTCGAAATCAACGGAATGAACCGCGACGGCTACCGTTCGGGTAATTCTCTCAGCACCTCACTCTTCCTGTCCCGTCACCTGATCAGGACCAGCAACTGGCCGGTCAGCGGAACAGCCATCCTTCAACTGCGCAATGAACTCAGAGGGGTGAGCTACATTTTCGAAGAAACAGAACCCTCCTCCGGATCAGTCAAGTTTTTTCTTTCTCCCCAACTGAACCTGGCTTTTCACGAGAAATGGAATCTGTCGGTTTTGGCGGATATTCCTCTTTATCAACACTATAGGAATATACAATTAGCCAACCGCATCGGTTTTTCAGTTATCCTGGTTAAACCCATAGAGCTGTAATACGGAATACCGTTCCAGGAAACCAGCGGATCAGTACCGGATCAATTTATAAGCCTTACAAATCCCCGAAACTTTGTCGTAAACTCTAATATGATACAGACCAGCTGAAAAAGGGGTCAGGTTGAAACGCATAACGGGGTCAGCCGTTTCTTCACGGTACAGCCTCACTCCCTGGATATCGATCAGCTCGGCCAGCCACGTCCCGGTGAAACCGTCCTTTATCCTGATCTCCACATACTCTTGTGCAGGATTCGGCCCAAACGAAACATTAAAAGGAGCAACCGGCAGATCAGTTACCTGAGAGCTGGAATAGGCATGCTGATGAATTCCCTGAGTCAAAACGTATGCATCAGAAAAAAAAGTGGATACTGCCAGTTCTCCAATCGTCTGACTGATGCGGATCGCACCTTTTTGAATATCCAAGCCGAAGGTGGCAAGGACCGATTGTGCCCTGGTTGTCCAACCGGTTACCAGGGTCATCAGCATGACCAGGAAAAACACCCTGCTTCTCTTCATGCCACTCGGTTATTCAACAGTTAACGATTAATAATTAGCTGCGCAATATTTTCAAAGATCGTGGCAATGGCTGCATCGGTTTGATCAAACACGCTCAATCCTTGTTCCGCGGCCTCACCAACCCCGATCACAAGCGGAATTTGCCCCAAAAGGACACTGTTCAGTTCTCTCGCCAGTCGCTTGCCCCCATCTTTCCCGAAAAGATAGTACTTTTCTTCCGGATGTTGAACGGGCGAAAACCAGGACATGTTTTCGACCACGCCCAGAATGGGCACTTTCAGGTCATCGTGGCCAAACAGGGAGGCCGCTTTCCTGGCATCGTTCAACGCCACTTCCTGTGGAGTGGTCACTATGACGGCTCCCATGAGGTTCAGCTTTTGGACTGTGGTCAATTGAATGTCGCCGGTGCCCGGGGGAAAATCAACGACCAGATAATCCAGGTCTCCCCAGGAGGTGTTCTCGACTAACTGTGTCAAAGCAGATGCTGCAAGCGGTCCCCTCCAGATCAAACCTTGGCTTTTAGTGATAAAGAAACCAATGGAGATGATCTTAGTCCCAAATTTCTCAATAGGGAAGAGCATCTCCTTGTCACCATTGACCGACACTTCGGGCTTGGCATTCTCTATCCCGAACAATCTGGGAATGGATGGTCCGTATAGGTCCGCATCAACCAGTCCTGTCTTGCATCCCTGCCGGGCCATTGCAATCGCCAGGTTTGCCGCAACAGTTGATTTGCCTACCCCACCTTTGCCTGAGGCCACCACGATAATGTTCCTGACGTCAGGAAGGTCGATCTTCTCAAAGAGTGCCATTTTTGTTATCTCCTTAATTTAATGCAATATATGTTGATACTCGTTCAAGCGTCAAACCGTTTCCAAGGCTTGACGAAGATCATCAATGATATCTTCCACATCCTCAATGCCTCTGTTGTTGGTATTCATGATTCTGTTCTAGCTGTTTGATACAGTTTCTCACATCCGTCATCGCCAATCCATATCGTTTACCCAACCGGCATGCCCTTTCGATGCGCAGGTTTAGCCTTTGCTTCCTACCTGCTTGCCTACCCATGGCAGTCTGATAATTCCAGTTTATTCTCCTGATAGAGCCGGTAAGCCTCCCTAAGGGTTCGGCTTTCAGCACCAATATAGATTTTCATTGGCAGGCGATTCAGAATGGAGGCAGCTGTGCTACCGGGACCGTTTCCGGTGATGAGCACATCGGGTTTTATGGCAAAAACCCTTTGCGCTGTAGCGGTTCCGGCTCCATGTTCCACCTCTTTAACTTCCGTGTTGTCAATCGATTCCAGATCACCAGTGGCTTCATCATAGAGTACCAGGTAAGCTGCCCTGCCAAAGCGGGGATCAATCTGAGCATCCCAATCCGGTTTCTGCGCCGTGAATAATAGTTTCATGTTCGTTGAATTACAGTGTTGTACAAAGGTTCTGCCAGATGTCCCCGATCAATGCATAATAGTGGGGATTGATTTCCGCCATGGTTTTACCCTCGCTCAAGGCTCCGGATATCTGTTCATCATACGGTATGGTTGTTAAGAAATCGATAGCATGATCCCGGAAAAACGATTTCAGTTCATCCGCAACCTGAGGATTCAGATCGCCCTTATTGATAACCGCCCCCATGGGAATGTCGAATCCCCGGATGACATCGTATAACCGCCTGAGGTCATGAAGGCTGGAGACAGTCGGTTCGGCTACCAAAAGCACATAATCGGCTCCCGCCAGACTGGAAATCACCGGACAGCTCAATCCGGGTGCTCCATCAATGAGGACACGCTCTATCTGGGTTGCTGTTGCCAATTGCCGTGCCTCCTGCTTAACCCGTGCCACCAGCTTGCCTGAATTGCCGGCACCTGCCTCCATTCGTGCATACACCATTCCGCAGCCGGTTCTGGAGTGGGAGAGCATGACCCGACCGGTTTTGCGTGTTTGCATCGTGATAGCTTGCATCGGACAGATCCGGGCACAATAGCCACATCCTTCACAATCCAGCTCTTGCAGCTGATGCCGGGAATCCCGGAAAGTAATTGCATCGAAACGGCAATCCTGTACACATATTCCGCACTGGGTACAGTAATCCGAATGAATGGTGGCCAATTCACCACTGAAAAAATCAGCAGATGCCGTGATTGCCGGATCAAGCAGCAGATGCAGATTAGCCGCATCCACATCGCAGTCGGCCACCACCAACTCCTGCCCGGCTACCAGCGCCAATGCAGCTGTGAGTGAGGTCTTTCCGGTCCCTCCTTTGCCTGAAAGCACTACAATCTCCTTCACTGTGCCGCCTCTTGTTCAAACAGATAATCAAAGAGCTCCGACAGGGCGCGGTTGACCGGCTCAACCTGCTTATAAACCAGGTTACCTCGGGAATAGAGTTCTGCAATTCTCCGGTCCAGCGGAATCCTTGTTATGATCGGTATCCCTCTCTGCTCACAATAGTCATGCACCATCCGGTTACCGTTTGAAAAGCGGTTAATGATCACACCAAACGGTTTCTTTAACAACCGCACCGATTCCACCGCCAGATCCAGGTCATGCAACCCGAAAGGAGTCGGCTCTGTCACGAGAATAATGAAATCTGCCTCCCTCACGGCAGCCACCATGGTACAGGATGTGCCCGGGGGACAATCAAAGAGCTGGACTGGCATCCGGGCATATTCACGTTTTACCCGGTCATGTGTTGCCTTTATTACCGGTACCGCCTGGTCCTGTCCAGTCATCAGGCGGCCCTCCACCAGTATAACACCCCCGGCATTGAGGATCCTGATTTCGCCGATCCTGAATGGCTGCATGGGTAAAGCACCCGCATGGCACAATTCCGAACAGGCATAACAACCATGGCACAGCTTGTCGAAAACAACAATCTCTTGATCCAGCCTGATGAGCGCATTGAACTTACAGATTTTCAAGCACTCACCACATAGGTCGCACGCTTTGGGATTCCAGGCTGGAACCATGCGGTGGCAATCCATTGTGTTAACAGTCTCTCCCCGGATGAAAAAATAATCATCCGGCTCTTCCACATCCAGGTCAACCAGCAGGGTCTTTCCCCGTTGACTTAACCAATCAGCAAAGTTGGTCGAAACCAAGGTTTTACCGGTTCCACCCTTTCCGCTGGCGAAAGCAATCCGGAGTGGCCTCCCCTTAATCATAACCAAGTCTGGTATCCAGATCGGATAAGGTAGGTTGAATAGCTTCATTCAGGAAAGGAGTCTTCCAGGTTTTCAGTTTTTGATGAATCAGGTTATACTTTTCAGGAATGGGGTGAGTGCCATAAACAACTTCCATTCCGTATTTCTCCCGTATCATCGACTCAAAATGCTCCATATAAGGACATGGAGGATAACCAACCAGGAAACCCGTGGCAAAATGAACGTGAGTGACACCATTTTTCTTCATCTCTTCGGGCGCGTATTCAATGTTACCACCCGGGCACCCCCCGCAGGTTGTAAAACCAGCTATCTCAACCTCCTGATCCTTGTATCTTGAAAAAGCGCCCTCGCGATTGGCCAGGGACCTGAAGCATTTACCGCCGGCACAAGTGTTATAGCGGTCGCAAATAATAATACCGATCTTAATTTTATCCATAATTCAATACCGTATCAGAGTCTTTAGGGGCTCTTGTTTTCTCAGCAACCGGGTCTGTCGTATGAAATGGACTTTTAAAGTGTGCATCCGATTTATGCAGGATTTCGGAAGGGACAGTGTACCCGCTAGTGATCACAATAATTTGTGCCCAACTGCAAACGGTCAGCCAGAAAGTCCTCCACCAATTCCCGGGCAGGTTTTACCGGGGCACCAACAAAAACATTGATCTTCTGCTGATTGAATAAGCCAATGGCATTTCCACCGATCCCTCCGGCTATTACATCCGTGACCCCAAATTGAGCGATCCAACGGGGATAAAGCCCGGGTTGATGTTCAGGTGGAGCAACCTCCTTAACCTGAGTTATCTGTTGATCTTCAATCTCCACAATGGCAAATAGCTCACAATGCCCGAAATGAGTACATAATTGTCCGCCTTCCAGCGGTACGGCAATACATCTTTTCATACCCTGTTATTATTAAAGTTATCTTGAATTCAGCCTGATCCAGAATCCTAAAGAGAGCGGATGATCAAAAACCGCCCCGGTTCCGGTTCTGTCTGCCCCTGCCCATCCCCCTGCCTAATCTGCCCATTCTAAATCCTCGACCTGGCAACACTTGTGGCTCATCCGAAGCAGTGGATTCTGTTTTTTCATTTTCGGGTTTTGCTGCCCCCTTCCCATAATTTGTACAGCGTCCCATCCTTCTTCCGGTCATCGGACCTTGTCCTTCAGGGCCGGTACGATCAAATCTTGGCATGGCTACTATGATTAATGATTCAATAATTCAATTATTTGATTCACATTGTACTTCATATCCCTGATAACAATCAGCTGAATTCTCAGACTGTCGATCAGCGGCTTGACCTTGATTCCAAAATCTCCTGATACCAGCTTTGTTATTCCTTTCTGTTCAAGGAAATGGACAGCAGAAATACCTGAATTTTCCAATTGATCCCTGAACGGATTGGGTATGTACTCCACCGACCGGTTGTCTGTGTCATAAATCACAAACCAGGCACAGCGCCCGAAATTTACGTCCACCATGGAATCTGGCAGGTTGCCGGTAGAACTGATCGCAATCTTCATGTCAATGACCTCCCATTTTCACTACCTGTTCCGCCTCAAACCTCTCCACATTTGAACTCCCGCATAACGGACACCCCTCGAGGAGCTTATCCTTCTCCGGGTTGTTGAAATAACAGCAACAGGAAGCACAATGATACCAGTCGCTGTCAAAATACACAGTCCCTCCCTGGATCGCAATGCTCCTGCCCTCCACAAAAGCCCGCGCAATCTTTCGGAGTGCGGAAGCATAAATGCGTGTTGCGGTAGGCCTGGATATCCCCATTTGCTGGGAGGCCTGCAACTGGCTCAATCCTTCATAATCACACAAACGCAGTGCCTCGTACTCCTCCAGCATGATGACCACCGATTCAGCACTCTTTCCGGCCAGCGGATCACCCACAGGTCTAAATCCCTTAATAGCTGGTGGATCAATAACTTTCCTTGGACTTTTAAGTCGTGGCGACATACTTTACGATCACATGTTCATTGTAAATATAATGAACAAATGTTCAATTCAAAAAAATATTTAACCTGAAACCGCCCCCGTTTCGAAGAACTTAGTAGAAAACAGCTCCTATATAAGAGACGGATGCCGGCCCATTGTTATAGGGTATGCCGCAAGCCGTCACCAGGGCAGTTACATCAATTCCGTAGGCTTCGACCGAAGCCAGCGCTTCTTCCGGAAACCGGCAATCATGATCAGGATAAGTGCATTTTTCACAATAGTTGCAGATCCCTGCATTCAAGGCCAACAATGAATCGAGCAACTTTTCCCTCCGGATAAGATCCCAGATGGAACGGAAGACCCGCTCATGGATGGATTTGGCCTTGACCATACCATCGAAGTCGAATGAATCATCCAGCCTGTAAACCGTCTGGATCACAAGACCCTTGTGAAATCTTAACACCTGATCTCTCAACACCTCGTACCCCCCCACTGCCGGCGGGCACTTCCAGTTGGTCCTGAAGTTTCCGCAGGTGTTCATTTTGCAGAGACCCCTGAAAGTCTCTGAGAACTTCACATCCGGCACGTCCACAATAGCCGCACGGGTAGCACCGTGATCGAGGGCAAGGGCAACGAGGGAGGTGTCGGTGGGAGTCATAGAGCAAGTGGAGATGTGGAGATGTGGAGATGTGGAGATGGGATGATGGGATGATGGGATTATTTGACCAGGTAAATAACGGCTACCACACAACCGACTCCAATGACGATCCACCGGAGCAAGCCCGGCCGGATGCGGCTGGTGTATTTGCCGCCGATAACGCCGCCGGTTATGGCACCGGCCATCATCACGAGGGCAAATGCCCAATGGACATTACCGGAAAAGGCAAAGTAAATCGCTGCCGATATGTTTATGCTGAATGAAATGGCTTGCTTCAACACATTGAGGCTCGTGAGCGAATCATCATAGATCAGGCCAAGAATGGCAATGACGATCACGCTCACCCCCGCCCCGAAATAACCGCCATACACGGCGGCCAGGAAAAGAAGCGAGGCTGCCCCGATCCTCCTGGCCCTGCCATCCCGGTGATGTCCTGTCCTTGCCTGCATCCATTTTTTCACCGGAACCTGGACCGCCAGTAGGACGCACGCCAGAAGGATCAGGTAAGGCACAATGCCGCTGAAAACCTTTTCACCCGTATTCAGAAGCAGCAGTCCTCCCGCAATGCCTCCGAGAACCGCAACAGGCAGGATACTTAACAGTCTTTTCTTCTGTGCAGCAAAATCCTTCCGCTGGCCATAAACCCCGCCGAAATAACCCGGACACAAGGCTACGGTGTTGGTCACGTTGGCCGCAACCGGAGGCAGGCCCAGGGCCATCAGCATGGGAAATGTCACCAGCGTTCCGCCTCCCGCCACTGCATTGATAAATCCCGCTGCGAGCGCCGCGAAAAACCCGATGAGCAGATCAACCATCATTGAAACAGCAATTTTGTTTCCGGCCTATTTCTTAAAAACAGTGGCCTTGAGAGTGTCGCGGAAATCCTGGTTAAAAGAGTTGCCCGAGAAGAAAATCACCCCATCGGCCCCCTCCTCGCGGGCGATCTCTATTTCCCTGACGAGCAATTCCTTGGTGATCTTGTTATGAGAAGTGCCAACACCGATTCCCGGATAAACCTCATACCCCTTGCCGGCGATCTTCACGGCCCGGGCCACATATTCACGGAACAGATCCAGGTCATTGGTATAGAGCATGGGGCAGATGAAATCGAGCAAGCCTGTGCCGGCCCAACTCTCCCAATCCTGGCCGATGAGCACCTTGGCTGTATAAGGATTGGGAAAAACATCGGCACCCAGGAGCACTTTCTTGCCCGACCGGCTGATCAGTTCACGGGTCTCCTTGACGAACGCGGTGATTTGCCTGGCGTTCCAATTGATCCATTCGCACCAGGTGATACTTCCATCGTCCTGCGCGCCTTCCAAAGGGGATTGTCCAAATTCCTTCTTAAAGGCAGCACAGGTGATGCTGTCATAGCTATAACGCTGGTTGACAGGAAAACGGATATAATCAAGGTGAATGCCGTCGATATCATACTCCAGGGCCCGGGCCATCCTCCGCATCCAGTAATCCCGGGCTTCCGGAAGTGCCAGGTTCAGGGCGTTGCAACGCTTACCGTCGCGGTCCTGGATCAGCCATTCCGGATGGCTTTTGGCTTCACTTGACAACGAACCTTCATAACCCGGGCAAAAGATCGAATGGATCCTGATTCCCCGTTTATGACCCTCGTCGATGAGAACCTGGAGGTAATCCCAGTCGAATCTATGTTCATCCCTCAAGGTATTGTAGCAGTACAGCGTGTTGATACCGATCTCCTTGTAGGAATCAAACAGCCGGATGATCTGGTCCCTTGCGACATCGGCCTGTTTGTCAAACAAACCCGGATGCAGCCAGATGCCCCGTATTTCCTTCCCGGCCGGAGGACCTTCCCTGGGCATGCCCAAAGCGACGGCCCCGCAAAACAGAATGATGGCGAATAAAATCTTTTTCATATTATTTAAATAAACTGATGATGCTTTCAGCAATAAGGTGGTGCCCCTTCTCATTCGGGTGATTTACCTGCGACATATAGTTCCCGACCGGTTCCCCAGCCTTAACTTTATCCCTGAACAACGCATAAGAATCAACGAGTCCGGTTCCGTACCGCTGTGCAAGGCCGGCGATCTGGTCTGACAATTTCTGCAGGTCCGTAGCCGGATCCAAAATATCGACATTCTGGTCTGGCGATGGCGTCAGCAGAACAATCCTGATTCCCCGTTCCCGGGCCTGGCGGATCATGGACTCCCAGGCTTGTCGCGAACGATCCGCCCCGATCCCCCGATCATTCAGCGCATAATCAATAAAAAGCACATCGGGTTTATGGATCAGCACATCCTGGCTAAACCGGATGGCGCCCTGTTCGGAATTTTCTCCCCCGATGGCTGTCACGATAACATTGATCACAGCCAAGGGATACAGTTTTTTAAGCTCCCTGAGAACCTGGTAGGGATAGGCTTCCAGGGTCCTGACATCCGGCGTCTTAAAGTAACCGGCCGGTACGGAATGACCATGAAATACCAGGTTGATGGCCCGGTTGCCGGGCCATGCCTGTTTCATTTCATGCTTGATATCGGTGAGGTCAAATTCAGACTTGTCTGCACCGGTCTGGTCTATCTTTTCAAGGGTAAAGATCTGGTGCCGGTCCATTTCCTGCCAGTATTGAAAGGCAAGCTGCTCAATCCGCGACCAATACCTGTCAGTCATCCCAAATTGCTCCAAAGATCTCCGGATATCAGCCTCGATCCGCTCCGCTATGTCTTTTTTAAGATCAATCCGGATAACCTGCCCGTTAAATGAAAAAACAGCTGCCGGCACATGCTTACCGTCCGGATCGATCCGGATCAGTCCCTGCCCTATAGTGGAACCGGTGCTGACCTGAATTCCATCATTCAGGCAGCTCAGGGGAGGCACGTTGCCCGCAATGGTTACCGTTTCAAGGTTGTTGACCCCGACATTGAAATACTCCAACGCCCGCACCCCCATCTTAACCCCGATAATTGAATATATGCCAGTATGCCCATGTATCTCATTGGTAAGAACCACCGATTTCCATTCCGTCAACCCGTATTCACCCAGCGTGGAGGGCAGGATCGCCGCCACGTTACGCTGATACAGCAAGGTGTCGACCGGAAAGTCCGTAAACATCCGGTTATTGGCCTTCAGACTCGAGTCCAGGAGGGTAGTTATCAGGCTAGCGACCTGCCTGTCGGGTAAATTTCTCTCGAGAGCAAAAACGACCGGATCCTCTGAATTTATTTCAGTAAAAACGATGGGTACCATTAAAAACAGGGGTATCAGGTCATCGTAAAGTTCAAAATCAGCCGACTTGGCTCTTTGCCTGGAACTCATCATCTTAAAATAAGCAGCCAGGTGAGCGGCATAGGCCGATTGCGACGAATCCAGTTCGCTGATCATTTCCTCATCCCACATCAGGTTTTTTCGATCGTTGCTGACAATCTCCAGTTTAACAGGTAAAGATTCTATGATCCGGTAACTGTCCGGGTCGGCCTGGTAATTAAATTCACTTGTTAAACCGGGTTTTCCATACCAGATGATCCTCTCTATCTTAGCCTGATTTTCGGGGTGTTCCTTCAGCCAATCAGAAAGGTTGGTGAGGGCTCCCAAGGCTATCAGGGTCAGTTTTTGAGGATAATCGCAGGTGATGTCGTTCAGCAATTCGAGAGCGTCGGGCAGATCACCTTCCTGCCGGGGTGTGTCGTCACTCCAGGGAACGGAACCGGCATATTCGCTCCAGAAAGGCAGCGGATAGCCCGTAGCCCTTCCTTTGCCGACCGGGATGCCTTCATGATGAAAATGACCGAGGAGTTGCCTGACTTTCGCGCAGGATGAATCGGCACTGAGGGTTCCCTGCGAACCGATGATACCCAGCACCCGTACATCATTGCAGGCCAGTAGCATTGTGATGGCGCGCAGATCGTCGAGGGCACCGTCGGTGTCGATGATCACATGGTATTTGGGTTTGCCGGAATGAGCGTAGGATAAGGATAAAGGAAAAAGGAAAAAGGAAAAAGTTAAGAGAAGGGTGAGGAGAGCCTTGAGTGCCTGTGAAAAAGACTTGTTAGCTAAGGTACAGGTCGGGCCGTCGGTCGGCAAGGATGTCATTTTTCTCATTAATCAACTTGTTATCAGCCAGATAATGGTCAAATTGTACCACAGCGGAAAACACTCGGTCGGAAGGTGCGGAAGAGAGGATGTTGCCATTCAGCGCTGTGATTTGGCTGGCGCCCGTGAACAGAAAATCGTCAGGTCCCCGGGTTTCGCGTCCGATGCGGTTGGCTGTGACGGCAAACACACGGTTCTCCAAACAACGGGTAGGCATGGCAGACTGGCAGTAAGGCATCACCAGGTTCGAAGGATGTGCGATCACCTGGGCGCCTTTTAAAGCCAGCGTGCGGGCTGTTTCGGGGAAGAACCAGTCGAAGCAGATCATCATACCGATCCGTATGCCCCCGATGTCATAAACTTCGGGAGGCCCATCACCGGCTGAAAACCAGACCTTCTCCCGGTTGAACAGGTGTATTTTCCGGTACACTCCAATGATCCGGTCCGCTGAGACCATCAGGGCCGAATTATAAAATAAACCATTCTTCTCCTCCACAAAGCCACCGACGACAATGGCGCCGGTTTTCAGCGAGAGCTCCTTCAGAAATCCGGCGGTATCGTCATCAGCGGGTTCTGCCAAGGCAGATACCTCATCGTGGGAAGTAAAGGTATAACCGGTGGCAAACAATTCGGGCAGGACCAGTAAATCGGCAGAAATGGCTGTGGCCAGCTCTTCCGCCTGGGTGAAGTTCTGTTCTTTCCGGCCGAAAACCGGGGAGTTTTGAATGTATCCGGCAATCATTCGCAGATCAGCAATTGATCCCGCTAACTTACGCAATCCAGTTACGTCAATCGAATGTTTAACTCACTTTTTCCTGATCTTCCCGATCAGTTCCAGGGTGCTTCTGACGGTTTCGGTCAGCCGGGGACCGTCCCGGATCAACTCTTTGGTAAACAGTTTTGAGCCCATGCCCACACAGACGACACCGGCATCGAACCAAGCTTTCAGGTTGTCATGATCCGGGCTGACACCGCCGGTTGGCATGATCTGTGCCCAAGGCATTGGTCCCAGGACCGCTTTAACGAAACCCGGGCCGCCAACAGCGTCCCCGGGGAAGATCTTTACAATCTCCGCACCCCACTTTTGAGCCTGGTGAATTTCCGTCAGTGTACCGCATCCCGGGATCCATGGTATTTTGAGTTCCTTGCATGACAATGACATCTCAGGGTCCAGGATCGGACTGACAATGAAATCAGCTCCCATGAAACGGAACTGCCGGCAGGTATCGGCATCGAAAACTGAACCTGCTCCGAGCAGCATGCCGGTGCAACGGTCTGCCATATACTGTTTTACCATGCCAAACAAAACGGCTGCCCCCTCCCCCCGGTTGGTCCATTCAAACACCCTCAAACCCGCATCATAGCACGCCTGGACCACGCGGTACCCGGTCTCCGGATCTTTGTGGTTGAACACCGGGACCATCCCCGCGTCCTTGATAGTGTCTAGTAATTTGTTCATACGCTACTCCTTACAAATAACTCGCTATCGCTCATGAATGGCTCGCTGCGCTCGCGAAAAACTCGGCTTCGCCTCGTAAATGATTCGCTAACGCTCATGAATAACTCGCTATCGCTCGCGAATGAGGCCTTCGGCCTGAATTATTCGTGACCGAAGGGAACTATTCGCGAGGCGAAGCCGAGTCATTTGTGAGGCGTAGCCGAACCATTCGCCGACCGAAGGGAGGTTATTCACGAGCGAGCTATTTAGTTACTTTACTTCAATCGTATCTCTCCACAACCTGGCCTTTCCTGTACGCGATGCATCCGGTTGACCGTCGAAATTCAGCCCGAAATAGGATGAAGGTTGTTCAAACAACAACTGCCCATTATACAGGATCTTTGTCAGATTGACTGCTGTATAGGCCAATTGTTTGCCTCTTAGATCAGTATAAAAGAAATCGGCATTGGTCTCCACATCCTCGACCTTTATCCTGCCCGATTCCCAGGTATATTTCGGACGCTCGTAATCGTGCACGTTATCCATTTTCAGGTCGCATTTCACCCCTACCCGGGTGGTCCTGTCGCCCATTGTGATTTTAACGGAAACACCGTCTTCCTCCTGCTCCGATCCCACATACCGGATGGCTTTGATCCATTTTTCGGGTGAGTCACCCGTTGCATGCGGAACGAGTACCGTCACAAAAGCCATGTGCTGTCCCAGCTCGAAAAACTGCCCGGAATATTCGGAAATGGCCATCTCCTGCTGATAGTACCGGTTGGCCTTTTCGGTCTGATAGAAACGGTAGTGGTTTTTCGGGAAGAGGATCAGGAGGTTCTTTTCAGGGTCCAGTACCCTGGTCTGGAGGGAATCGTACTGGGTATCATACCAGTTGGGGCCTTCTGCAACTATCTTCCGGCTGTGCCACAGGTTGATCCCGGTAAAATACTGTTCCGAGCGGGATTTCAGGATATCGAACACCACGTAAAGGCCGGGATCCTTGATCCAGACAATGGCGCGGTCCCATTCATAACCCATCTCATCATCGATAAGCCGGGTACGGCTGTAATCCACATCGGGAAAGGTAAGAAAATCAATTTTCTGTGTTTCAACCCGGCGGTAAGAGCCCGCATTGTGAAGAAAATCCAGCACGGACTGCGGCTTCACTGCCGGATAATCGCTCATGCTGTAACGGTACTCGCCGGCCTTTTGTCCGATCCAGATCTTCTCAGCCCGGACGCAGAGCCGGTTATGGAAATAATCCTGGCGATAGGAACCAAAATAGCCGCTGGGGAGGAAATCCCGGTAACCGCCGTCATTTAACAGGATTGATCCGTTGTCCATCAGGAGGCTGATGCTGTTCTCATCGGCATGACCGTGGGTCATTTTCTCCTCTTCAACCGGGATGGCATCCCTGAGGTAATCGCGGAACAGCAGGCCACCGTCTCCTTCGTCCCTGTAATTCAACAGCATATAAGCCGATTTGGTATCCCAGCCGTTGCGGAACACGATTTTCTTTCCCACGATGTCTTCCATCACTTCGGCACTGCTGCCAGCCGGTTGTTTCGGAACGATCGTTTCCGAACCAAAACGGACAATGTCCAGCAGCATATAGCCCAGGCTCACGCTTCGGGGATTGGTCAGGTTAAGAAATTTATTCTCGATCACCGTGGCTGCCCATTTCATTTCCGGATCATTGTATGCCCTGGCAGCTGCTTCGAAGAATATCATCCACCGGTCCCAGTTTGCCAGGCTGTGTGCATCGCCGTAATCAGGGATCATTTCCCGGGGCGACATCAGGTTTAGAAAATAGTGAGCATAATAGTACATCTCCGGCAGTTTGAAGAGTTTATCAAGCTCATTCCTGGCATCGGCCACGCCCAGAAGGGAATAGAGCCATACGGCATGGTAGAGGGAAGCATCCTCGATCTCCCACTGGCCCCAGTTGTCAGCCAGCAGGGCGGCTTCAGCCGTTCTCAATTCCTTTGTGACCGGGTGGTCCGGTATCGCCCTGACCGCCCACGAAAGGGCTTCAACCCGGAGGGCGGCCCGGTTCATTGCTCCCCATTCCTGTGTGCGAAGGAGGAACTTCAGGCTATGGGCGATGGTATTCTCGATTTCCGTGATCTCATTGGCCTTTAGGAAACCTTTCCTGTGCAGGATATCATAAGCCCTGATATATCGCATCGTCGTAAAGAAATCCGGCAGAGCCGGCGCACCATCGGGGTAATCGGCCTTGCGCCGGGCCGATTCAGCCGGGAAAGCCGACCTGTAGTCATCGTAGGTCAGTAGAATCTCCCTGGCTCTTTCGGCATATTTCTTCTTGCCCTCCATGTCGTAAAGCGTGGCATAAATAGCCGACATTTCCAGGAGATGCCCCGGAGAACGGTAACCAAAAATGCCTTGCGGATCAATGGTTTTTCGCCAGGCATCCACCAGTGAATCCTTATGGTCCCACACCCAGTCGGCCGACGAGCGGGCATAGTCAACGAACTGCTTGCGGGGAATCGGGGTCTGGGCAAACAGGCCGGTTCCAAGAAGGGCAATCATACAAATGGAAAGTAAGTGTTTCATGAGTACTGATTATTAATGCAGGTTGCGAGTTGCAAGTTGCAGGGTGTGATGGTTATGGTTGTTATGATTGTTATGGTTGTTATGATTGTTATGATAGTTATGATCGTTCTACTCGTCACTCGTCACTTGTCACTTCTTCGTATCACGCATCACGCTGACCCGGTTCCACGCTTCGAACACCCGCTCCACGTTCTGTGGCTTGGCAGCAGGGCCGAACTCGCACTGGGCAAATACGCCTCCGTTCTTATTCAATTTAGTATTAACCTGATTTACAGCCCGGTCGACATCCGATAAAGTGCCATAGGCAAGTATCTCCTGCCGGTCGATCTCTCCCCAGAAAGTGATGCGTCCGGCACATTCCTTTTCAAGCTTGTCCAGATCCATGCAAAACAGCTGGCTGTTGAGAGCGTGTACCCCGACCTCTATCAGGTCAGGGATGATCTCCGCAATATTCCCGTCGGAATGCATGAAGACATATTTCCCGTATTGACGGGCAATTTCACAATAGTCGGCGTACATCGGCTTGAAATGTTTCCTGAAAACTTCGGGTGAGACCATCAGGGATTGCTGGGTTCCCCAATCGTCCATCAGGAAAACCGCATCCACATCCGTCATGGCCCATGCTTCCGTTTCCTTTATGTAATGCTGGTGAATCCGGCGCAGCAATTCGATATACCCGTCTTCTTCCAGCATTACATCAATGAACGACTGCTCCATCGTCCGGAGGAACTGGAACCGTTCATACGGCCTGACGAAGCCTCCGGCGTAAACAAACTGGTCGGTCGAGCGGCAAAACCGGTTGATGGCATCCCGGTCAAGATCGCACAGGACATCCGGTGTGTTGAAATCATCCAGATCAGACCAGTCCTTGATCCGTGCTTCCCGGATGATCCCCATGAGTCCCTCCTCCGGATTCATGAACCGGCATCCCCACTCATCGATGAACTCCCCGGCAGCATACTTGCCACCGGTAACCCAAACTGGCCGGTTATACATTGCGGCAACCTGCGTGCAATCATCGGGATAGCGTTTTTGAATTCTCCTGACCTCCTCAGGATGATGTATTTCTGCCCAGGGCAATACCCACATCTGCCGTGGCACGCGGGGCGGAGAATCGAAGTTCAGGGTCTTGTTTACGAGGTCTCTTGAGGTCATCTGAGTTTATATATACCCCAGACTGAAGTCCGGGGATAGTCACGAGTCACGAATCACGAGTCACGAGTCCCCACCGGTTATACGCCTCACTCATTTTCTCACCCAATCCCCTGGCCCATCTTCTGTCTGGTTCTTTAACGATCAATGCATCCGGAAAAGTAGCGATTTCTATCGGGGAATGCTGCAGTTTTTCGATACAAATGGTCTGCGACAGTGCGGCTTCCGGCGGACAAACAACCGGATTCGATTCATTTACAGAAGCTACACACCGGAACAGTTTTTTAAACTGATGATCCGTATCGGGGTGGCCGTAGCTCTTTGTCCGTCCATCCTCCCAGGCAGCGATGATACCGAATTCCGGGGTTAAGGTAATAGTAGCCTTTTGACACTCCAGCACAAATTCGGGATTGCGGACAGTCTCACTGGCGTGAGAGGAATAATAGAAAATTTCCGGCCCCTGCTCAGTAATGATCCGCATGGAAACGGTATCATAGCTCTCAATGTCATAGACCCGGAACCGGTTGCCCGACACATCCAATGGCCTGGCGCTACTTTCCATACGGTTACCGAGCAGGAACAATAGGTTGTGAAGATGATGGGCGGAGGCATTATTAGCGGGACTGTCATAGACCGGCATTCCATTGACCGACAGGATCCTGCCGGCCCAGTTGTTCCGTCCGTAATAGGCATAATCTCTCGGCCAGAGACAAATGGTTTTAGCTCTCAGGGGCCGGCCAAATTCACCCGACAGGATATCGGATTTCAGATTCTGGATCGTAGTGGAAAACGACCACTGGTAGCCGATCTCAACAAATAGTCTGGTTTTATTTTTAACCCTGATGAGTTCTTCGGCCTCTGCTGCCGTTGCGCACATCGGCTTGTCCATCAAAACATGACTGCCATTTACCAACGCCGTAATCGCTTGCGGCACATGGTAGTGGATCGGGGAAGAAATCACGGTCAGATCAGCCTTGCCGCCTTCCCTGAAATAAGTGTCAATATCCGGACAGACCGGGATTTTCCGTGATAAAACCTCCGGGTAGAATCCCGATTTCTCCGGCCGGGGGTCGATCACCCCTGCCAACAAGGCCTGATTTTCAGGGATCTCTTCGAACAACGTTTTCAGGTAATGGTAACCGTATCCACTGATGGCAGACATCAGGATTCTGACCGGATGCATGACAATCAATGTTTCGGTTTACCGGAAAAGAAAAACACTCCCCCGAGAATGAGCACAACACCGCCGACAAACGCATAAGGCAAAACCTTCTTTTTCCGGGACTCTTTTTTCGAACCGTGGAGCACGTAATCTGCAGCATCCGAAAGGCTTTCGATCTTTTCAGGATCAGGCTTGCTCTGATCCACAACAACATAGTAAATCCCGGACCCCAGCAGGATCAGTATCCCCAATCCCATGATAAAAACACCGATTCGCTTTAACTCCATTGGCGTATTTCTTTAACGATCTATAAAAATCGTGTTTTTATTCCAAGTAAAAAGCCCCCCCCCGTATTAAAACAGCACATCGGTTGATTCAACAATCCCGGTCGCCGGGTTGATCACCAAGGTTTTCAGCTCATAGGGAGAGAGATCAATCCGGGTCGGCTGCTTAAGGATCGGTGAGGTCAGCAGGGTACTTTGCTGACTGCCGGTTGTTTCAAAAAGCCTGATCACCAGCCGTTTATCTTTTTCGGACATGTAACAGGCAGACAACCGGATACCGGGATTTGACAGGATAACAGCGCTCTCCGGTTTTCTGCCGTGTTTTTTCGGATAACAGCATAAGGCCATCGAACCGGCATTCAGCAGGTGGCTTTCCAGGTCGATGGATGCCATCCTCTCACTGACCGGACCTGCATTTAACCGAAAGCGGAACAGGTGTTCGCCCTGATCTATGCGTGGCGTGAAACGGTCCTGGCGCACAATCGGAATATCATCGCCGACCGGATGACCGGCATAAGCCGGCGACCGCAGAAGAGACAGGCGCAATTCCCCGTCGGAATGGTCAAATCCATAGGTCGTCCGGTTGGCAACGGTGAATGAACGGTCATCCGCCTGGGAAAACAATCCGATCCACTGTTGAGCAACCAATTCCTCGCCCTGGTCGCCGAAGGATTGAACTCCACAGGCCACCTGGCCCCGGCATTCGGCTTCGGTAAGGGTACAGGGGAAAGCCAGTTTCAGCATTTTATCCTTCTCATTCCAGAAAACCCTGATTTCCAGTTCCACTTCAGCACCCTGCTTCGGGATCAGGTACCTGAGAACCGCAGCTGAACCGTTGTACCGGAACAAGCCTTCCACCACCGTCCTGACCGCACCCTCCTCAATGACCCTCACCGGTTCGACGGGCCCGTTGGTACCGGCAAGTCCTGATGTTTCGCCCGGCGTCATGAGCCGGAACCTGCCGGCCAACTCCCGGAACGAAACCACCTTCATCCCCCAAGGATCGGCGGAGTCCTTCATTACCAGCAACTCAGCCGAATCGGGTTTCAGATAATCAGTCCCGTCTACTTTGTACTGATCAAGCAGGCCCGTATCGGAGTTAATCCTGATCTCACAACTCTCATTGACAAAATGGAGCTCATCCTGGACCGGACCCGTGGGTTTATCAAGAATACTTGCCTCACGGAGCCAGCAGGATAACCGGTTCATGCATGACGGTTTCAGTTTTGCCCTGAACACCAGTCTCTTACGGTAATCATTGGCTATGTTGGCGGATTCCTTCTCAAGCTGATAATCAACAGGATCACCCGATTCATCGTACAATTCGGGCAACAGAAAAAGATCAGGATTGAAATTCGGTTCGGGTGGTTGCAATTCCACCATCACCATTTCCACTATCTCATAGGGTTCCGGATTGTACACCAGGATCGGGAACTCCCCCTCCCGGGCCGGAGCCTGTCCCGCCAGCAGCTTAAAGAAAGCTTTCGCTCTTACCCGGTTCAGAATCTCGAGCCCATGGCTCATCCGCTGGAGGGCATAGGCTTCCACCTCAGGGATTTCCGATCCGGGAAGGATATCATGGAACTCGCAGAACAGCAGATCATCAAGCGCCTCCTTTAGTTCTTTCTTTGGGTATTTCATCAACCCGGCCATGCACGCATGGGTAGCGGTCTTTTCGGTTGAATAGCAGGTCTCCTCCAGCTCCCGGTGCATCCGCTTCACCCGTGCCATCGAGGTGTAACAACCAACAGACCAGGGGTTTAGATCACGATCAATCCGGGGCAGGATTTCACGTTTTGTCTCCAGCCAGTTAAAATATTTCTCTGGATATGAGTGATGCAGGTTGTGGTGGTTGTGATCGTTGTGGTTGTTGTCTTGATCTTCTTGATTCTTTATCTGCAGATCGTTATACTTAAATCTCAGGTCTTCAATCATTCTCAGGTCTATCTTCGACGGTCCTCCTCCGTGGTTTCCGATTCCCCAGAGAAAGATCCCCTCTTCGATATTGGGGTGTCTGTCGAGCCATTGCTGAAGCTTTTCTGCCGCCTTTCCTTTTTCGGAATTATAGTGTTCCAGCGACCGGTGCGCCAGGATCTCCGAACCGTCGAAACCGGTCCAGACAAAGTCATCCGGTACGTCGAGGTTTGGGTTGCCGGGTCGGCAAAACAGATAGGAAGTATAACCTGATTTTTTCAGGATCTGTACCAGTCCGCGGGAGTGGCCGAAAGGATCGAGGTTGACAGCCGTCGCGGGTTCAACACCGAAGCGGTCACGAAAATAGGTTTTCCCAACAAGTATCTGTCTCACAAATGATTCCCCGGATGGCAGGTTGCAATCGGGCTGCAGGTACCAGCCCCCGATGATCCGCCATTTTCCTGCGGCGACCAGGTGTTTGATCTTTCTGAATAATTCGGGCTCATACTCCTCCACCCATTGATAGAGCAACGCTTCATTATGGCAGAAGATAAAACCGTCAACTTGCTCGCAGAACCTGGCGGCAATGCGAAAAGTCGAGAGCGTCTCGGCCAATCCCTCCTCCCAGTTCCAAAGCCATACGGGGTCAATGTGGGCGTTGCAGACGAGGTGGAGGTTCTTCATTATAAATGCCTGATATTCATCCCGCCACTGATCTCAATGACCGCTCCGGTGGCGTAGGGTATCTCCCTGCAGGCAAGAGCAGACGCCGCCCGGCCTATATCTTCCGGTTGTCCCCAGCGCCCTTCGGGGATCAGTCCGTTGGCGATCTGACGATCATATTTCTCTTTCACGCCGGCGGTCATATCGGTATAAATAACACCCGGCCGAATCTCGTACACAGCTATTCCGGTGGCGGCGAGCCGGTCGGCATACAATTTCGCAGCCATGCTGAGCCCTGCCTTCGAAATGCAGTATTCAGCCCGTTCCGGTGAGGAAGTAACCGCCGACATGGAAGTAATGAAGATGACCGCAGGCTCATACCCCTCAGTACGGTTTTTACAGTCCAGCATGTAATTGGTTACAGCCTGGGTAAAGAAGAAAGGACCTTTCAGGTTGATATTCATCAGCCGGTCGAAACTTTCCGTTCTGGTTTCGAGGATATCCAACCGTTTGAGCGGCCCCACCCCGGCATTATTTACCAGAATGTCGATCCTGCCGAACTTTTCGGCAATCTGGCTCACGATCCGGGCATGATTATCAATATCAGCTATGTCTGCCTGGATCTGCATGGCAAACGGTCCCCCGGGAACGATCTCTATCGAGACATCCACTACCTCAAAGCCCTTTCCCGACAAGGCCTTCGCTATACCCAATCCAATTCCGCGGCTTGCGCCGGTAACTACTGCAATTTTCATTTTATTCGTGACTCGTGACTCGTGACTCGTGACTCGTGACTCGTGACTCGTGACTCGTGATTCGTGATTCGTGACTCGTGATTCGTGACTGGAAAGTCCCCAGACTGAAGTCTGGGGTTAGTCATAAATTACTTTTTCCTTTTTCCTTTTCCCTTTATCCTTTACCCTCCATTTTTGTCCTAAACTCTTCCCATATCGTTTCAAACCAAAGCTCCTCTTCAGGTATCGGTCGTACCGGCACCCATTGTTTGTGGGGTTTCAACTGATCATCCAGGCTGACTTCCAGTATGTGATTTTTTATAAAGTCCTCATTATCTGATCTATTTATATATTCGGATATGGCTTCCAAATAAACAGCGTGGGTCAGACAGAGGTCGAAGGTACGGAGAGCCTCGGGCAGTTCCTCAGGTTCCACCTTTTGCAGATCCGAGTTCAACCTTCGCCAGAGGTTCCAGGCCTTGGGTACCTCATTGGCTATATCCTGCCGGTTTCGGGTGATCCCGCCGAAGTCAGACATCCGTTGTCTCAGCTCAACCAGGGCATTCTGATACGTTAACGTTCCCTCATTGGTCAGAGCATATCGGATTATATCCAAAACCTGAGATCCCGAATCCAC
>Ga0163209_1000024_pt1 | contig 59183 bp, 48 predicted proteins | sample Kivu_160m_FD_113538 | JGI IMG/M metagenome (GOLD analysis project Ga0163209, IMG submission 113538) | Freshwater microbial communities from Lake Kivu, Western Province, Rwanda to study Microbial Dark Matter (Phase II) - Kivu_160m | ecosystem: Environmental > Aquatic > Freshwater > Lake ...
ACTTCCGTCTGCTATAATATAAATATATCTTTCTTTATCTTTTCCCAGAAGTTTATATTTCATCCTGCATGGCTGGGTGCATCTCCCCCTGTTACCGCTTCTTCCTCCGACAAATGAGCTGAAGTAACAGCTTCCCGAGTATGAATAACATTGAGAACCATGCCCGAATACCTCTATTTCCATCATTTTTTTTCCCACTAGCTTCTTTATTTCGTCTACAGTCATTTCTCTGGCAAGTACGGTTCTTTTAAATCCAAGACGATTCAATAATTTCAATGAATAAAGATTGTGTACATTGAGCTGGGTACTGGCATGAATGGGTATAGTCTTAAAAAGGTCCTTAAGTAACTTATATATACCATAATCCTGAATTATTACCCCATCGGAGCACATATTGGTATATATTTCTAAAAAATCTATCACTTCCTTTATTTCACTGTTTTTTACCAGTGTGTTCAATGTAAGATATACTTTTATGTTATTATCATGGGAAATCTTTATCGCTTTTTTCAATTGACCCATATCAAAGTTTTCAGCATAGGCCCTGGCGCCAAATTTTTTATATCCCAGATAAACGGAATCGGCACCTGCGTTGATTGCTGCAACTAATTGACCCCAGCCTCCTGCCGGTGCAGTAAGTTCGATTTTTCCTGTGGCTTCATTCATTCAAGGAATAAGAATGGAATTAAATATTTATTCAATATGCTCAATGATTTTACTAAAATCAGAGATTCTTCCTTTAAGTTTTTTTAATTCCTGCTCCGAAATTTTTATTTTTTTTACTGCCGATTCAATATTTGAAATGACCTGCTTTTTTGCGGTTCCGCAGTCAACTTTTTTGTTGGATATACATGATTCGATGTTTGCGTACACATATATATCATTTTCAAAAAAGTTTGAATAGCTTTTAAGTTTTTCAATCTTCAAGTCTGTTAACTTTATTTTTTTATCCAGGCAGCATTTTACGATTTTTCCTACTATATTATGCGCTTTCCTGAAACTTTCACCTTTTTTGACGAGATAATCCGCAATATCTGTAGCTTCTATAAAGCTATTTTTTATGGAATCCTTTATATTTACATCATTGAATTTTATTTTTTCAAGTAATTTAGAAAAAATCTCGATACTTGAAGCAGTTTCAAGGTAAGCGTCAAATAATATTTTTTTATCTTCCTGAAGATCGCGATTATATGTAGAGGGCAGGCCTTTCAGCAGGATAATAGATTGAAGTAAATTGCCTGCAACAAGAGAACTTTTACCCCTTATTAGTTCGAGTATATCAGGGTTCTTTTTTTGCGGCATTATACTGCTTCCCGTACAGAAAGATTCGTCTATTTCGATAAATGAGAATTCACCTGTGTTGTATATAATAAGATCTTCACAAAACCTGCTTAGATGCATCATTGTCTTGCAGCAGGAATATATGAAATCTATTATAAAATCCCTGTTTCCGACAATATCCATACTGTTGGAATCAAGATACTTGAAATTAAGAATTTTTTTCAATAATTTCCTATCAAGATCGTATCCACTGCCGGTACAGGCTGCGGCTCCCAGCGGAAGAAAATCACTGCCTTCGAAATCATTGAAAAAACTTGCTTTATCCCTGTCAAAATTTTGAAAATAAGACATCATATAATGTGAAAGCAGGACAGGCTGGGCTTTCTGCATATGAGTGTAGGCAGGTGTTATTATATCAGTCGATTTCACAGCAATTTTTATAATATTATTTTGAAGCGTTATTATTTTTTCCAGTAAATCGATTATAGCATCTTTTACAAAAAGCTTTTCATCCAGTACTACCTGATCATTCCTGCTCCTTCCGGTATGGATTTTCATAGCGGTATCCCCTATGATCTTTACCAGTTCATTTTCGACAAGACTGTGGATATCTTCGTACATTGCTGTATTCACCTGCCCTGTCTCTATGTTCTTTTTTACTTTTTTAAGTCCGGTTATGATTTTTTTGAGCTCTACTTCAGTTATAATTCCTATTTTATTGAGTCCTATCACATATGCAGCAGTTCCTGTTATATCATAGAAATAAAGTTCCTTATCTATATTTATGGATGAAGTGAATTTATCGACTGCTTCATCGATATTTTTAGTTATTCTTCCCTTCCATATTTTATTTTCCATTGATTCTTCCTTTTTTCGCTAATGTTTCATAAGTATAGCCCCATAATTTTATAAAACTTTCAGAATGAGACGGATCGAATTTATCACCCCTGTCATAAGTGGCCAGATCCTTATCATACAATGAATAATCGGATTTTCTTCCCACTATTTCGAAATGCTTGTTTTCAAATTTAACCCTTACGGTACCGGTTACAAAATCCTGGCTCCTGTCCATAAACGCACAAAGACAGCTTCTAATTGGAGTAAACCATAATCCATAATAAACAAGCTCTGCAAATTTTTCTTCCAGACCATACTTATAATGGACAAGTTCACGGTCAAGTATCAATGATTCCAGCTGCCTATGAGATTCTATAAGCACTTCTGCCGCCGGTGATTCATAGATCTCCCTGGATTTTATTCCAATCAGCCTGTTTTCTATCATATCGATCCTACCGATTCCATGCGAACCTGCTGTTTCATTTAATGATTTTATGATTTCTGCAGTAGAAATATTTTTATTGTTCAAAGAAACCGGTATACCATTTTCGAATCCTATTTCGATATACTCATTCTCGCTTTCTTTTTTGGTTATTTTTGTCCATTTATAAATATCTTCAGGAGGTTCATTCCAAGGATCTTCAAGGATACCACACTCGATGCTCCTCCCCCATAGATTTTCATCTATGCTGTAAGGATTATCTTTTGTGACATTGACCTTTATGCTGCATTTTTTTGCATATTCCAGCGCTTCTTCCCTTGATATTATCCATTCTCTCTGAGGTGCAATGATTTTAAGTTCAGGAGCAAGACTCCTGATACCTACATCAAAACGTACCTGATCATTACCTTTAGCAGTACAGCCATGGGCTACTGCACCGGCCCCCTCTTTTCTTGCTATGTCCACGAGTTTTTTAACTATCAGCGGCCTGGCAAGTGCGGTAGCAAGAGGATATTTTTTTTCATATTTTAGATTGGACTTTATGGAAGGAAAAATAAAATCTTTTATAAACTCGTCCTTTGCATCGACTATAACTGATTTTATTGCACCTATTTTAATTGCCTTACTGTAAATCTCTTTTAAATCCTCAGGCTGACCGCAATCGACAAGCACAGCAATTACATCTATACCGTATTTCTCTTTTATCCATTTTATCGAAATAGAGGTATCAAGCCCACCTGAATATGCCAGTACTACTTTACCACTCATTTATTTGTTCCTTTCGTATATCTAAATAAAATAATCAAATTCATATTAATGTTAAACAGTATAGATTAAAACTGTTTCTGCATCATTTCAAATATCTTTTTAGCGTTTTGCTGGTTATCTGCAATACATATTATGGTATCATCTCCTGCAACCGTTCCAAGAACCTCTACAAAGTTCATACCGTCTATTATTGCTGCCGTTCCCTGCGCTTCTCCGGGAAATGTCCGCAGTACGATTATATTTTCCGCTCTTTTAACAGATAAAACACTCTCTTTGAATTTTGTTTTAAATTTAACCGGATCGATAACCTTCCTTTCATGTGTTGTACTTTCAATTGAATAATATTCCTCCCCAAGATAATTTCTTATCCTTACAAGTCTCAAATCACTTAAATCTCTTGAAATTGTAGATTGTGTCACATCATAACCTCTTTTTTTAAGCTCACTTAGCAATTCTTCCTGGGAAGAGATTTTTTTGCTGCTTATTAATTCTTTTATCGCTCTCAGTCTTTCTGTTCTTTTCATTTTAATTTCTTACCTTTGAATTTTTAATAAAATCATACTTGCATTTAATTCTTATATAAATAAACAAGCAATCCTTTTTGGGCGTGTATGCGATTTTCAGCTTGAAGCAGGACAACCGAATTTTTCCCATCTAGGACTTCTGAAGATATTTCTTGATCCCTGTGTGCGGGCAGACAGTGCATTATTTTTACCTCTTTTTTTGCATGCTCAAGAAGGTCGGAATTGATCCGGTAGTCTTCAAGTTCCTCTAGTTTGTGACTGTCCATTTCATCGCCCATACTCAGCCATACATCCGTATAGACAACATCTGCATCCTTTACCGCTTCTACGGGATTGTGTATTATTTTTATTTTGACTTCATTCTTCTGGTTTTTTACATATTCCAATATTTCATCTGAAGGCGAATATTTTTCAGGACTTCCGATCGTTATACCGATTCCCAGTTTTGAAAATCCGATAATCAGGCTGTTTGTGACATTATTACTGTCTCCTATATATGTGAATTTTAAATCTTTATTCAGTAATCCGAGTTCCTTTAAGGTCAACAAATCAGCCAGTACCTGGCATGGATGATACTTATCCGTAAGTGCGTTTATTACAGGGATACTTCCATACTTTGCAAATATTTCTACAGTTTCCTGCTTAAATGTCCTTATAATAACCCCATCGACGTAAAGAGAGAATATTCTTGCCGTATCCTTATAGGTTTCTCCACGATCCAGTTGCAGACTTTTGGAATCCATTATCAATGCTTTTCCGCCAAGCTGATTTATACCGGCTTCAAAAGAGACCCTGGTCCTGGTTGAAGGCTTATCAAAAAGCATTGCTATGTTTTTACCCGGAAGTACATTAGAATATTTATTTTTATCTTTTTTAATCGATTGCGAAAGTTCAAGTATGTACTCGATTTCATCCCCTGAATAATCTTTTAATGTCAAAAAATCCTTTTTCATCTCATATCTCCTTTATTTTTGTATCCAGCCACTTTATAAGTGTGTCTATATTCTTTTTTGTTATCACCAGTGCAGGCAGAAACCTTAAGGTACTGTTTGATATTTTATTGATGACCAGTTTATCTTTAAGGGCATCCAGTACCATTTTTTCCGCAGCGGGTTTATTGAATTCCATACCAATCATAAGACCTGTTCCCCTTATATCTTTTACGATCGGATATTTCTTTTTGATCTGCATAAGTCTTTTTATAAAATATTGACCCAGCTTTTTTGACCTTTCGGCCAGTTTATTATCGACCAAATAATCAAGCACTGCCAGTCCAGCTGCACATGAAGCCATATTACCGCCGAATGTAGTACCATGAGTACCGGGAACGAAGCTTGTGCTTATCTTATCTGTGGAGATAATTGCCCCTATAGGCATTCCTCCGCCGAGACTTTTGGCAACTGCCAGTATATCAGGGTATATTCCGTAATTCTGATATGCAAACATATAGCCTATTCTTCCAAAACCTGTCTGTATTTCATCCAGGATGAGAAGTATATTTTTTTCATTGCAAATGTTCCTTAGTTCCTTCATGAATTCCTTATCTGCAGGATAGACTCCGCCTTCGCCCTGGATGGGTTCGATTATAACTGCACATGTATTTTCATTGATCAGTTCCTTGACAGAATTAATATCGTTAAATACAGCATATTTGAATCCCGAAAGAAGCGGCTCGAATAGCTTTTGTTTTTCGATTTGTGCCGTGGCAGCCAGCGCACCAAGGGTCCTCCCATGGAAAGCCCTCTTGAATGTTATTACCTCATATCGTGAATAACCGTAATTATCCGTAGAATATTTTCTGGCAAGTTTTATTGCTCCTTCTATGGATTCTGCACCACTATTGGCAAAAAATACCTTTTCGCCGAATCCTGTGATCTCACATAATTTTTTTGCCAGCATCACCTGGGGTTCACTATAATAGACATTTGAAGGCTGAATGATCTTTTCGACCTGCTTTTTTAGTGCGTTTACTACAGATTTATTGCTGTGACCAACATTCAGACATCCGTAACCTGCTATGAAATCAAGGTATTTGCTGCCTTCTATATCCCAGAGATACTGCATTTTGGCTTTTGTAAATACAACAGGCAATCTGCTGTAAGTCGACATCAAATACTTACTGCCTATGTCAAAAATTTCCTTATTTTTGCCTGTACTCATCGAACCTCCTTATTGGTTATCATTGTACCTATACCGGCATCAGTAAATATTTCTACAAGTATTGAATGTTTTTTGATTCCATTAAGTATATGGGTTCTTTCTGCTCCTGATTTTAATGCAGCCATGCACGCAATAACCTTGGGAATCATTCCTGAACTTATTTTTCCTGATTCCAGTAAGTCAACACACTGATCCACAGTCAATTTTGATATCAATTTATTTCCTTTACCGCTTTTTTCCATAATGCCGTCTACATCCGTCAGCAGGATCATTTTCCTGGCATTAAGTGAAATCGTGACTTCAGCGGCGCATGTATCGGCATTGATATTATATATATCACCCTTATCATCCACTCCCATTGTGGCGATAACCGGTATATAACCGCTGTCAAGTATATTAATCAAAAAATCGGAATTAATGCTTTCTATTTCTCCTACAAATCCCAGATCTATAATCTTACCATTCTTTTTATATTCTTTTTTATGGCATTTTATAAAGCTGGCATCATTTCCTGATATTCCCAGAGCAATACTTCCGTGTTTATTTAGAAAAGACACTATTTTAGTGTTTATATTACCGATAAGTACCATTTTTACAATTTCAATTGAATCTTTGTCGGTGACCCTCAATCCATCTACAAATTCGGTTTTTATCCCTTTTTCCGCCGACATCTCGCTGATCTGTTTCCCGCCTCCATGAATAAGGACCACTTTTATTCCAACATATTTCATCAAGATCAAATCATTCAACACGCTCTGGATAACACTGTCATTTTCCATCATGCTGCCGCCTATTTTTACTACGACTATTCTATCGGAATATTCTTTTATATAAGGCAATGATTCAAGTAATACCTCTACTTTATTTGTATATAATTCAGTTTCTTTTTTCTCTTTGCTTACCTTTGGATGAGCCATTTTATTTATTTCTCCTCAAATTCTCTTTTTGATGATAACAGTGCATTATTATGTCCTGTATAAAGCGTTGATCTTTATGTAATCAATTGATAAATCTGTAGTCAAAACATCGAATTCCTCTTTACCGGAGTTAAAATCAACGGTAAATTTTATTTCTTTTTCCTTCATCAGTTTACCTACATATTTCCTGTCAAAATCTACACCTACCCCGTTTTTTACAATCAATATATCCTCAATATAAATATTAACTTTATCCGGTTTAAAATCACACCCTGCCGAACCAAGTGCCGAGTTTATCCTTCCCCAGTTAAGATCCTGCCCGAACATTGCTGCTTTGAATAAATTAGAATTTGCAATTTTAAATGCAAACATTTTTGCGTCAGCTTCTTTCTTTACTCTTATAATCTTTATTTCTATAAGTTTGGTAGCTCCTTCCCCGTCCATAACTATTTTTCTGGCAAGATCCCTCATCACATAAGAAAAAGCATTTTTAAATTCCTTATAATATTTACTCGTTTTATTATTTAAGATAACATTGCTTTTTAAATTTGCCATGACTATTGCCATGTCATTTGTACTCTGGCACCCATCGACTGTTATGCGATTAAAACTTTTATCGGCTTCTTCAAGAAGAAGGCTGTCCAGTAATTCTTTAGAAATTTTAGCGTTGGTTGTTATAAAAACCAGTAAAGTGGCCATATTCGGTTCTATCATACCCGAACCTTTTGCCATACCGCCTATTACAAAATCTTCATTCGTTTCAGTTTTGATTTTTACTGCTATTTCTTTTGTGACAAGGTCTGTTGTAAGTATTGCCTTTGCTGCATCATGGCCGCCCTCGATGCTTAATTTATTGGCACATTTACTGATACCTTTTTCCATTTTGTCCATCGGAAGCTGCTTTCCTATTACTCCTGTAGATGAAATGATTATATTTTTTTTATCGACACCAAGCTTATGCTCTGCAATATTTATGGTTTTTACAGCATTTGCATATCCTTCTTTACCTGTGCATGCATTGGCAACTCCGCTGTTTATAATAATTGCTTTTATATTTCTTGTCTTCTTAAGCTGTTCCTTTGTTACCACAACAGGCGCCGCCTGGAATTTATTTGTAGTAAATATTCCGCTGCATACGCTATCTTCAGGTGTATAAATAATACATAGATCCGATTTTCCCGAATTTTTAAGACCACAGTGAGCCGCAGAGGCGTAAAAACCAGGAACGCTGGTAAGGCTGCCGTCTTTTATAATATCGAATCCCATCATTTTTTTATTTAAAATTTTTTTCATCTTTAATCTTTTTTATAAGTAGTTTATCTTAAAAAATTCCGTTAAAATCCAATCCCTCTTTTTCGTCGAAATCCATCATTATATTCATATTCTGTACAGCCTGACCGGCAGCTCCTTTTAAAAGATTATCCAGTACACTGAATATTTTTAGTGTTCCCGTCCTTACATCAAAATTAAATCCAATCAAACACATATTTGTCCCAATTGCATCCTTCATCTGCGGCATCTCGGTACCAATAAATTTTACAAATGGCAGATCTTTGCAAAAATCTTCAAATATGTAGTATATTTTTTCTTCAATGTTACTCTCTGCGGCATCACCGATCCTGCAGTATATTGATGTAAAAATTCCCCTCTCGACAGGAAGAAGATGCGGCGTAAAACTTACTTTAAACTTCTTTCCCGAGATATTTTCGATTTCCTGTTCTATTTCTCCAATATGCCTGTGCCCGACGGTAGAATAAGCGTAAAAATTATTATCCATACTGGTAAAAAGATACTCATCCTTCAGTTTTTTTCCGGCACCGCTGATCCCAGATTTTGAGTCCATACAAATATCGATAATATCGATATCATTTTTAATAATAGGCGCCAGTCCCAGCAGAATAGAAGTAGGATAACATCCCGGGTTGGCAACATATTTACTTAACTTTATCTTCTCTTTATTTATTTCCGGAAGACCATATGTAAAATCTGAAAGCATGTCCTTCATTACATGTTCTGTTCCATACCAATATTTATAATCTTCAGGATCTTTTAACCTGAAATCCGATCCCAGATCTATTACTTTAAAATCATAATCGCCTGTTATCCCTTTTAAGTATTCCATCGATTCAAAAGGAGGAAGACAAAGAAATATGATATCGATATTCTTTAGATCGCCTTCTTTAACATCACCGATAAAAGTAAGCTTTGTATCTTTTTTATCATTAAACGAGGAAAAAACTTCACAAACAGCAAGATTTTTATATGTCCTTGATGTTACAAAACCAGTATCGACATATTTATGCCTGCTTAATATCTTGATAAGTTCAAGTCCCGTAAAACCTGAACCGCCAACAATTCCTGCTTTAATTATATTTTTCATATGAATACCTTCCTATTATTATTTTGCATATTATACATAAAAATTAAATAATATGCAATATAAATTTATTAATATTTTAATTTACGGGATTAACTGATTTTTCCTAGTTTTTTGAGTATGAGGTAGATAATTGCAGCTATAGAGGATGCACCTAAATAAATAATTGTAAGAATATCACCATATTTTGTATAAAAAGTGTTTTCCTTTATAAGGAAAACACTTCCATAGAGTACAGTTTTACTCAAAAGATCAGATCTGGCCAGCAATTCTCCATCGGGAGAGATTATTGCCGATATGCCGGTATTTGCACAATGAACCACATAACATCCGTTTTCAATAGCTCTTACTTTAGAAAATATCAAATGATGCCAGGGAGCTATACTATTATCAAGACTTGCATTATCGGAGAGTACAAATATGGCTTCTGCGCCATTTTTTCTTATATTTCTTGCAATAGATGGGATGGTCGACTCATAACAAATGTTTACTCCGATTTTACCTTTACCCGGATAGTCAATCGGTAAATAATCTTTTGAGGGTATCAGATTGACAGTTGAAAAATCCAGAAATTTTAAGAAACCTAAGACTTTTGGATATGGCATATACTGGCTGAAAGGTACCGGATGGGTCTCATCATATCTTCCTACGATATTCATATCCGGATCATAGAGCAATGCTGAATCATAATATCTGTTAAAATCATCGTCGTGCGTATAATGGCCGACAAGCATATAAAGGTGTTCTGCTTTTGCAACTGTTTCGGCCCAGTTTTTAAATCTTCCATTTTCTTCTATAAATCCCCACAGCATACTTTCAGGAAAGACTACGAGAGTGGTATTTTCTCTGAAATAAATATTGTTCCAATAAGGTTCAGGAATTATTTCCAAACCTTTACCTGAATATTTATCTCCCAGTGATACATTTGGTTGTACTGCCGCCAGTTTAACCTCAGTATAGTCTTTCTTGCTTATGACCCTGTTTAGATTATTGTTTACGCTTACAATACCATAGGTAACAAAAATCACTAAAATAGATATACTGATAATCAAAAATTTTAATATTAATTTTTTATTCTTCATCGAAAATAATATGGTTTCAAAAACGGATGTATTGAAAAGGACCAAAATAAAAGACACACCATAAATACCTGTAAATCTTGTTATCTGCATAAGCGGCAGGAAATTATGCTGGCTATATCCAAAGATACCTATAGTGAAAGCAAGAAGTGTTTGCGACCTGATAAATTCTATAATTATCCAAACTGCGGGTATTAGAAAGATTCTTAAGCCTGGCTGATTAATTTTTTTAAAAATAAAATATATGGATATTCCATAAATCAAAAAGATTATACTTAATAAAGGTGTAAGAAGCATCCATACAAATTTTACCGGGAGGGCATTCATCCAGTAAGTAACGCTTATAAAAAATCCCATACCGCATATGAAGCTGAATAAGAGAGTTTGCTTAAAGCTGGAGTAATAAATAACGAATAAAAATGGTATTAGTGAAAACCAGGCAAAAAATCCAAGTTCTCTGAAACTTAAAAACAAAAACAATACAGATATTACAGAGAGTATCGTCCGCTGGTAATTTTTCATAGACATCCAATATCCTAAATATCGGAAATTACAGAATTACATAGATTTAAGATAAATGATTTATAAAAGACCAAAAAAAATCAATTAGTCATAGCCCGGAAAATAATCCTTTACTATATTACTCTTTCCGATATTTAATTTTAATAGAATCTCTTCCACTATTTTTACCATAACCATAGGACCTGAAATATAAAAGATCCGATCATTGAAATCCGGGGCTTTTTCTTTTATTATTTCTCCATTAATAAGCTGCGGTTCTATTACAAAATGAACAACCAGCTGTTCATATTTCTTTTTTATTTCATCAAGAATATCCGTAAATATGAATCCTCCGGACTTACCGCAATAAAAAAGGATTAAATCCGGTAATCTGTCTTCGTTTGTGAGATCCATTAAAATTGACCTATATGGTGTTATCCCAATTCCTCCGGCAATAAATACATATTTTGATTTCAAATCTTTTATTATAAAATTTCCACCAAGATTGAATCCCTCTATTGAGTCTCCCTGATTTAATTTGAGTAGAGTTTTCTTAAAGGAACTTCCCTTTTCGAAGTCAAATTTTGAAGTTATAAAAAGATCTTTTTCAAAAGGAGCCGAGGAAATAGTAAAATGTCTGATCTCCCCTCTCCCATCCGGGTTTTCATGGGGTATTTTTAAAAAAATATGCTGTCCAGCTTTCCAGGTTATAGGATTTTCAGGTTTGAACACGAATGTATAAATATCATTCGATTCCTGAATTTTATTAATTAGGGTCAGTTTCATGTTTTTATTTTATTAAATCACTTTAATTATTTTACATTAAAATTGAAAACTTTATTACATACAACAGAAAATTATGTCAAAAAAATAGAGTTAATAATTTTAAGATATTATATCACGATTAAATGATTATTCACCCTATTAAAACTATACCGGAATTTTATATTTCCGTTCTATACCCATCATAAGCTATGGTTACATTTACTTTTCCTTCCGAATATTCCTCCAGTTTTTTTGCCAGCTTTTCTCTATCCATCTCGACTACCTGTTTTCCGCAGTGCGTTATGATCAAGTGACCGATACCATATTTTTTACACCAGCCTATCACAGTCTTTATCCTGGTATGTCCGAACAGCTTTTCTTCCCGTCGCCGTGCCATATTGATATTTAGACTGGACCCATCCGCTACCAGTGAGAACATATCTTTAAATACGATACCTTTGTCTACTTCAAAATCCAATATGTCGGGAGCATAAACTATCGTCTTATCTCCTCTTATTTTATATCCCACCGCAGGACACCTTAGAGAATGGATCACATCATATGCCATAACTTCCAGATCTTTGAAGTTGTATTTTTTATTGCTTTCGATGATCCTGTATTCAATTGGTTTATATTTACCATAATCAAGCGTTACTCTGGTAAGATAGACCGGAATTTTTATCCTGTTTTCTTCTTGTTTGGTCCATATATAATGGTCGGGATGAGCATGGGTTATAAATATAAAATCAAAATCATTTATCCTGTCTATTAAGAGCGGATTATGATTTGTTCCAAAATCAATCAGTATACGAGTGTTTTTATATTTGATTATTATCGATGAATGATATTGGTGCAGACGACTGCTTTCTTCAATCTCACCCTTTGTACCCGGAAAGTCGATTATCATTTCTTATCTATTCTCTTATTTTTGCCTTAAATCTCTTGCCCAGGTTTTCCAATATCCTGTTTACTATTATCTCTATCTCCGTATCTTTTAAAGTCCTGGTGTCATCTCTGAAATTCAAAGAATAGGCAATACTTTTTTTATTCTTCTCTATCTGTTCCCCTCTATATATATCAAAAAGCCTTATTTTTTTCAGCAGTTCAGTACCGCTTTTTTTTATTTCATCCGTAATATCTTCACTTTTGATCTTATTATCTACTACAATTGCAAGATCTATATCTATCGAAGGAAATACTGTTACAGGTTTATAGTCTCTGGTCTCTTTTATATTGTTTATGAAATCATCCATATTAATTTCCATATAATAGACACTCTGGTTTATTTCGGTTTCCTCTATTATTAACGGATGGATCATGCCTATTATCCCCATATTTATGCCATTGATTTTTATATTTCCGCTGATTCCGGGGTGAAAAAACTTATAACCTTTTTCTTCTATCCGCAGGTTGTCACCCCCGGGATAATATTTTATGCATAAAGACTCCAGAATACCTTTCAAATCATAAAAATCAAAAGGTTTTTCTTTTTCATCCCATCCTTTCTGGACTGCATTTCCCGTTAAAATGATACCGAGCATATTTATTTCGAGAGGCAGATTATTGGGATTTTTTTTCCTGAAGACCTTCGATATCTCAAATATTCCTATATCTTTTATATTGTGGTTAATATTATCTTTTATGTTTTTCATTAGTGACGGAAGAATCATCGATCTTAAAATTTTGAAATCCTCATTAATCGGATTTAATATTGCCACACTGTCTTTGTATTCTTCTTCCAGATTCAATTTAAAAGTATCAATTTCTCTTTCACTTAAAAATGAATAATTTATTACCTCATCCAGACCTGTATCACAGAGAACCTGCCTGATGTTCCTCAACGTTTTCTGGTAAAAACTATATCTCCCCCGTCTTTCTTTTACTCCGGTGGGAATAGAATCCAGCTTATCATACCCGTATATCCTTGCTATTTCTTCTACCAGGTCTATTTCCCTTTCAAGATCTTCATATCTAAAAGAAGGAACAGTTGCCTCGATGATATTATCTTTGACTATATTATCGATTTTTAATTTTGTAAGAATCCTTGATATCAAATCTTTATCGATTTTCTTACCCAGTATCTTACTTACTTTTTCTACCCTTAGATCTATCCTTCTTTTCCGATCCTTTTCCATATAATTGTCGTATATGCATTCTTCTATCTCTATACCGGTCACTTTTTTCAGTAAATCTTCGAACCTTTCAATAGCAAACACTGTTAACATAGGATCGATTTTTTTCTCGAATCTGTTAGAAGCTTCCGAACGCAGACCGATATTTTTGGAAGTTTTCATTATAGAAGGCCCATAAAAATTCGCAGATTCCAGCAGTACATTCCTCGTATCCGGGTTTATTTCAGTATCTTTACCGCCCATTATACCTGCAATTGCAACTGCCTTTTTTTCGTCTGCTATCACAAGTGCATCTTCATCAAGTATTTTTATGGAGTCATCGATCATCTTTATCTTCTCTTTTTTTGCAGCATTTCTTACTATGATTTTGTCCGAACATAACAGGTCCTTATCAAAAGCATGCATGGGCTGACCGGTCTCAAGCATAATATAATTGGTTAGGTCCACTATCAGGCTTACAGGCCTTACGTCACAAAGCATTAGTCTGTTTTTGATCCACATGGGTGATTCGATGTCAGGTATGTTCCTGAAGATCTTTGCAGAATAACGGGGGCACAGAGAATAATCATTTATTTCAATTGCAAATTTTGAATCCAGATTAAGTTTTTTATTAAAATCGTAATCAGGAATCATAAGTTTTTTATCTGTCAGAGCACTTATCTCTCTGGCAATTCCTATCACACTTAGACAATCCGGTCTGTTAGGAGTTATTTCCAGTTCCAGCACTGTATCATCCAGACCGACTGATCTCGAGAAGTCATCGCCTACCCTGCAGCTTTCATCCAGGATCATAATGCCCTGTGACTCGGAAGATAAGCCTAATTCCACTTCTGAGCACATCATTCCTTCAGACAGCTGTCCCCTTATTTTACTTTTTTTTATAGTAATATCTTTTATCTTCGCTCCCGGAAGTGCAACGGCAACTTTATCTTTTTTTTTGAAATTTCTGGCACCGCATACTATATCCAATTTTTTTGACCCAATATCTACTTTACATAAAGATAATTTATCGGCATTCGGATGACCGGAGTAATCTATGATCTTTCCTACGATTATATCTTTATATTTGCCGCCCACATATTCTATCTTTTTTACCTCGGTTCCACTCATGGTCAGGGCATTTACAATGCTTCCAGGTTCAAGAGTATCCGTATTTAAAAATTCACATATCCAGTTTAATGTTACTTTCAATCTTTTTAAATTTCCTTCTTCTAAATATACTTTTTTTAGATATGTTATTTCATAAAATAATTAAAATAGCAGCTTCGTATTTAATTACTATATATCAGGAAGTTAAAATTGTTCGACAAATCTCAAATCGCTTTCAAAGAAAAGTCTTAAATCATCGATACCATATTTTAACATGCAGATTCTTTCTATTCCCATCCCGAAAGCAAACCCGCTTACTTCTTCAGGATCATATCCAACATATCGATACAAATTGGGATCCACCATTCCTGAACCCAGTATTTCCAGCCATCCGGATCCCGAACATACTCTACACCCTTTACCGCTGCATATATTACAGGAAACGTCTACTTCTGCGCTGGGTTCTGTAAAAGGAAAGTAATGGGGTCTGAATCTTACTTCCCTGTTTTTTCCAAAAACCTCATGCGCAAAGGTTTCAAGCGTCCATTTAAGATTACCAAAATTTATTCCCCTGTCTATTACCAGGCCTTCTATCTGGGTAAACATTGGAGTATGCGACACGTCATAATCCCTTCTGTAAGCTTTTCCCGATGATATTATCATCAGGGGCGGTTTATGGCTCTCCATGTATCTTATTTGAACTGGAGAAGTATGGGTTCTGAGAAGTGTGTTTTCGGAAATAAAGAATGTATCATGTAGAGATCTTGCGGGATGGTCTGCCGGTGTGTTCAATGCCTCAAAATTATAGTAATCTGTCTCAACTTCCGGTCCCTCCGCAATTTCGAATCCCATGCCAATAAAAATTTCTTCGATTTCTTCTGTTACCTGTGAAACGATATTCTTTTTTCCATGTCTGAAACTTTTTCCTGGTAATGATAAATCGATATGTTCTTTCTTTAATTTGTTCTCATATTCGATACCTTTGAAAAATTTTTCTTTCTGCAGAATATCGGATTCCATTTTGTTTCTGGCAGTATTGGATATTTTACCGGCAACTGGTCTTATATTATCGGGCAGGGATCCAATATTTTTTAAAGTATTAATCAGAAAACTTTTTTTCCCTGTATACCTTGTCTTTATTTTCTCCAGTTCGTTTAGATCTTTTACTGTTTCCAGATCTCTTTCAAAATTACTTAGCTCTGTTTCTATCTTTTTTTCCAACTGGTTCAGTGCATCTTCTTTTTCGCTCATAGTCTTACGCTATTTGATTTTTTACAATCTCGGTCAATTTTTTAAAAGCATTGGGGTCATTTACAGCCATCTCAGATAACATTTTCCTGTTGATATCTATACTTGCTTTCTTTAATCCATTTATAAACTCATTATATGAAATCCCATTGATTCTTGCTGCAGCATTGATCCTTATGATCCACAATCTCCTGAAATTCCTTTTATTGTTTTTCCTATCCCTGTATGCATAGCTCATCGATTTGAGCAACTGTTCTTTGGCAATTTTATAGCTTCTGCTCTTAGAGCCGTAATATCCTCTTGCTTCTTTTAATACTTTTTTATGTTTTATTCTCTTGACCTGTCCTCTTTTTACTCTGGTCATTAAAATCACACCTTTCTTATCTGGCTAATAGTCTTCTTACCTTTTTAGTGTCAGAAGCGGATACTTCCTGCATTTTACCAAGCCGTCTTTTTCTTTCAGCATTCTTTTTTGTCAGAATATGGCCTTTATATGCTTTTACCCTTAGAATCTTTCCGCTGCCGGTTATTTTAAACCTTTTGGCTGCTCCTTTATGAGTTTTAATTTTTGGCATAATAATCCCTTCCGATTAAACTATTGAATATTAAAGTTTTATTTTCAAACTGGCGATAAAATCGTTATTATGTTATACCCGTCCAGTTTCGGTTCCAGTTCCATTGCACCCCTGTCTTTTAATTCCTCAATCAATTTATTTAACATATTAATACCCAGTTCTTTATGTACAATCTCCCTTCCCCTGAACATGACCGTAATTTTTACCTTATAGCCGCTTGCCAAAAATTTTTCTATTTGTCTTTTTTTGGTATTCAGGTCATTAATATCTATTTTGGGTCTTAATTTTATCTCTTTTATAATGATCTGGGATTGCTTTTTCTTCTTTAACTTTTCCGATATCTCAAGCTGATATTTATATTTTCCGTAATCCATTATTTTACAGACCGGTGGACTGCTCTTGGGCGAAACTTCTACTAAGTCCAACTCACTTTCTTCAGCAGTTTTAAGTGCCTTTTTTATTGGAACTACTCCAATCTGATTGCCATCTTCGCCAATCAACCTTACTTCCGGTACCCTTATCTGTTCGTTTGTACGAATCCTTCTGTTATCTTCGAATTTACACCTCCTTGAATTTTTTTAAAAAAAATAGGCAGACTAATCATCTACCTATTTATTTAAATTTTAATTTAAAAATAATTAACCAGATCAACTGGCCTGCTATACCGCCATCTGGTGAGAAATAGATGATTTCTACTTATTTTTCTTATTCTATCTATTATTTTAACGATTTTATATTATTAATTTCGGAATTATACTAATAATCGACCGGTTTGTCTATACTGCTTCTTCCCCTTCTTCTTCCGGAACATATTCCTCTTCCCATGCTTTATCGGCAATTTCCTTATAATCACTGGCATATCTATCAAGTGGTCTTGCAAGACATCCGATGACCGTTTCAGCACCTTCATGGGTAGGATAAGCACCGCTTTCGGCAACTATATCTCTTAAAACATCCGGGCTATCTATTATGCAGCATGGTCTAAGATGGTTTTTTGTATAAGGCTGTCTTTTTCTGAATCCTTTGAAGAAATTTGAATTCAATACTTCGATAAGACTTTTTTCTTTTACGTTATCAGTTGCAAAATGTACGAAAACACATGGTTCAACATCTCCGTTTGCATTTATATGCAGATAATTCTTGCCGCCGGCCATACAGCCATTTACAAGCGGCCCGTCGTTCCAGAAATCAGCTATCACTATTTTATTATCCTTCCTTATCTCCAGGATCCTTTCTCTCCTGTAATCTCTTTGCTCAGGAGTGGGCATAAGATCCATGTCCGGTTCCTTCCCTATCGGTATATAATTAAAATACCATCCTATAAATGCTCCTTTTTCTACTAATAAATCAACAAATTCATCACTTACAACCAGATCGTTATTGCTCCTTGTGGCGGTCACAGAAAAACCAAAAAGCACCCCATTGTCATTCAGGGCATCCATTGCTCTCATAATCCTTTTCCAGGCACCCCTACCCCTCCTGGTATCGGTTTCCTTTTCAAAACCTTCTACACTTATACAGGGAACCGCATTTCCAAGTTCGGCAAGTTTTTTAGCGACTTTATTATCTATCAGCTGACCATTTGTATAGATCTGGAAAAATGAATCATTATGCCTTTCCAGAAAATCATATAATTTATCCCAGCAGAACGGTTCTCCGCCAGTAATAACGAAGAAGTATAACCCTATGTTGTTTGCCTCCTCTATTATTCTGTTACAAACATCATATGGAAGATCGTTTTTTTTAGAATATTGCCATGCATAACATCCAAAGCACTTAAGGTTGCACCTCATGGTGGGACTTATTACTAAAAGATTTGGTGGATTAAAGCCGTATTTTTTGGCGAAAGCAAGTCTTCTGGGCTGCCCCTGGACCATTGCATTATTTATAAGGTTCATAACTACTTTTTCTCTTACCTGAGGTGATATCCTTGAAGCCTGCATTTTGAGATTTATAAGTAAATTTTCCAGAAAATCTCTTTCTTCTTTTTTCTTCAGTCTGTATACCCGACCCTTGATCAATGAAAGCCATCTTTCATCGGAGATTTTAGGGAGTACCTTTAATACGCCCCTTATGGCTGTCTTTGTAGTGTATAGCTTTACTCTTTCCTTTATTGTCATTTTTATGCCCCCGATAGGTTGATAAGTAATTTTATGAGCTATTTAAAAGCTATTATATATTTGAATAAGATCTCAAGAGTGCTTAGTTAAATTATAAAATATTTCCTTAAAAAATAAAGATAAATATAATTTCCGGCTAATAAATATTCTTTTTATTTTCTATGACATCTTTTAATTCACCGGTAAAATCCGAAAGTTTTATTTCTTTCATATCCCCGCCGGTTTTTTTCCTTACAGTAATTGTCCCTGTGTCTCGCTCGTTTTTCCCGACTACTATCATATAAGGTATTTTTCTAACCTCTGCCTGTCTTATCTTTTTATTTAACGACTCTACACGGTTATCGATCCCGACTCTAAAACCTTTTTTTTCAAGATTATCATAGACTTCTGTACCATAATCATAAAATTTTTCTGAAATCGGAAGTATTATTATCTGCTGCGGTGCGAGCCATGGCGGCATGTTACCGCTGTAATGCTCGATTAGTATTCCTAAGAACCTTTCTATGCTGCCCAGAACAGTCCTGTGGATCATGACCGGCCTGTGTCTTATATTGTCTTCTCCCATATATTCTATGTCGAATTTCTCAGGCATTGCAAAATCAAGTTGTATGGTACCGCACTGCCATGTCCTTCCCAGACAGTCCAGTATATGAAAATCTATCTTTGGACCATAAAATGCGCCTTCTCCCTTATTAATCACATATTCAAGCCCTCTTTTTTCAATTGCTTTCTTGAGTATGTTTTCTGCTTTCTCCCACATCATATCAGTACCAATTCTTTTTTCGGGCTTTGTCGAAAGTTCCAGATAGTACCTGTCAAAACCAAAAACTTTATAGACCCGGTCTATCAAACCTATTATCTTAGATACTTCTTCTTCTGCCTGTTCTTCCGTGCAGAATATATGCGCATCATCCTGCGTGAAGCTTCTTACCCTGAACAGCCCATGCAAAACTCCCGATTTCTCGTGACGGTGAACCAGGCCTAACTCTGCGATCCTGACAGGCAATTCTTTATATGAATGCTGGTTTGTTTTATACACTATAATCGTTCCGGGACAGTTCATTGGTTTTACCGCATAATCATATTCATCGATTTTGATGAAATACATGTTTTCCCTGTAATTATCCCAGTGTCCTGAAGTTTTCCATAACTGATTGCTCAGGATGATCGGGGTGTTTATTTCCAGGTATCCCTCTTTTTTATGTTCCTTTCTCCAGTAGTCCAGTATGATCTTTATCATACTCATTCCCTTTGGGTGGAAAAACGGAAATCCCGGAGCTTCATCATGGAAACTAAAAAGGTCCAGGTCTTTTCCTATTTTACGATGATCGCTTCTCTTTGCCTTTTCCAACCTATCAAGGTATTCTTTTAACTCTTCTTCTTTGAAAAATGAAGTTCCGTATATCCTTACAAGCATCTTATTTTTTTCATTTCCTCTCCAGTAAGCACCTGCGACACTCAGTAGTTTGAATGCTCCGACTTTTCCTGTAGAAAGTATATGAGGTCCCGAACATAAATCAATAAAATCTCCAGAAGAATAAATAGTGACACTGTCGCCCTCGATATCTTTTATAAGCTCGATCTTGTAAGGATTGTCTTTAAATAGCTTCCTCGCCTCTTTTTTACTGATTTCTTTTTTCTCAAATCTATAATCCGCCTTTATTATTTTTTTCATTTCTTCCTCTATCGAAGGAAGATCTTCTATAGATACATTTCTATCCGTTTCAAAATCATAATAAAAGCCTTCCTTTATAGATGGACCTATGGCAAATTTTGCATCGGGGAATATTTCTTTTATTGCTGCGGCCATTATATGGGAGGAACTATGATTCAATATATCGTACGCTTTTTTATCGTTTTCTATCATTTATAATAAAAATTAAATATAAAAATTTTTTTATTATTATATATCTTAATATAATCAGGACAATTAATCATAAATAAAAAAATGGAGCGGAAGACGGGACTCGGACCCGCGACCCCCACCTTGGCAAGGTGATGCTCTACCAACTGAGCTACTTCCGCCCGGCAAAATTTCGGTTCAATTATTATATTACTATTATCATTTATTTTGCAAAACAAATATTAGCCACTTGAAAAATAAAAGTCAACAAAGCGCCCTTACCGGCTTTCTTAATTGTGTTGAAAAAATATATTATATATTTTTAAAAAGAATTCTTTTTTTATTAAATATTATTTTATATAATTACATTTAATTTTCTTTTAAAAACTAAAGTTTATATCCAGGTTCAATATGAATGAAAAATTCTCATATGACGAAAATGCTCAGACAATAGGGTATTTTCCTTTTATGGAACCAGATGAAAAAACTGTATTTGTGGTACCTGGAACTCTGGAAAATCTAATAAGTGGTCTTCTGGTTTTGACCAGTAAAAAATTATTTTTTTATTTTTATTCCAATATAACAAGAGATAAAAAATTCATAGCGACTTATCCCTACATTATTTCTGCAGATCTCAAAGAAGGCATAGTTTATTCGACATTAGTCGTGAGTAATAAAAAAGAAAGTTTCAATATAAGCAAAATAAAGAAAAACGACGCTTTAAAATCCTTCAGGATTTTAACCGAAATAATTAAAAGCAATAAAAAATAAAATTGTAAATCTCGGGATACACTATATCTTACAGGTCAGCTAAATCAAACTTATAACTGTTATCGATTATTTTGATCCAGACACCCTTCTTACCAAATTCCTGTGCCTCTTTCTTAGAATGGAAATATATATCTATTCTATTACCCTTGATTTTCCCTCCGGTATCTTCCGCTGTAAAAAATCCCATATTCTTTATCTCGACTTTAGTTCCCAGGGGTATGACATCGGGATCGACTGCGATTATTCCCACTCTTACTTCTTCCCCTGTCGCGGTTACATTATCTGTTCCCTGTACAGGATCATCTGCACTGTATCCGGAAGCAATAAAATAATACCAGTCAACCTTTTTTTCTACTTCTTTGATTTCCGTGACTACCACCTTTTCGGAAATTTCGGCACTTTTTAGAAAAGGTAGAAAAGAACCAATTTTATAATTATCAGAAAATATAGAAAACGTTACTATTGAAATTAAAAAAACTACCAGTATCCAGAATGAAATATGTATAGCTGTATTATATTTTTTCATATTTTCTTCCTTTATACGGTATTTTACAAAAAATATTAATAATTTAATTTAAACATCTATTAACAATGCCATACAAAGTCCCTTATTATATATAAAAAACCCGAAAAATCAACCCCCGGGATAATTAGGAGTGCTATAAATTCCTGTTGACCGAACATATGTTTGGTAGTAATATAAAAGAGCTGGTGCAGGCAGCCAATCTGCATACATATATCTAAATAAAATTCAGGGGGGGCAAGGTTTTAATAAAATGGCTTTTTTTTCACATCTGCACGTACACAGCGAATACAGTCTCATGGAATCGACCATTAAGATAAAAGACCTGGTCGGTGCTGCTGCAAGAAACAATATGGAGGCGGTTGCCCTCACCGACAGATATGTAATGAGCGGAGCCATTGAATTTTACAAAGAAGCAATAAGCAAAAACATAAAACCAATAATCGGATGTGAGATATGCGTCGAAAACAACGGGGTGCTGTCATGCCTTGTCATACTGATAAAAAATTCAAGAGGATACGAAAACCTGTGCCAGGCAGTAAGTAAATCACACATAGAAAGAAAAGGTCCGGCACCTGTGGTCAGGATATCGGATCTTAAAAAAATAAGCGAAGGACTTATAGGACTGAGCTGCTGTGGAACCGGCGAAATTTCCTTACTTATAAAAGAGGGAAAAACAAAGGAAGCACTGCGGTCGGTAGTGAGCTACCGGGAATTATTCGGAGGGGACCTCTTTCTGGAAATCCAGAGATATCCAAAGTCCAGAGTAAATCTGTGCGCGTCATCGTTTTCTGAAATACTGATTAATTTTGCATACAGGAATAGCCTCCCCGTAGTGGCGACAAACAATGTCCATTACCTGGATAAGAAAGATTACGGTACATATAAGTATCTTTATAAAATAAAGGCCATGGGAACAAAAAATGATAACCGCACAAAGCAAATAAGTAACGATGAGCATTATTTCAAGTCCGCTTCCGAGATGGCTGGTATGTTCCATGATATACCCGGGGCGATTTCCAATACACGGATCATAGCAGAGAGATGCAATCTAAGACTATCTCTGGGTAATATAGATTTTCCTCACTTTAATATCCCCGCAAATGAAACGGAGGAAGGATATCTAAAGAAACTGTGCTATGGGAAAGGCCTGGAATGGAGATATGGGAGCAGCCCCTCTTCAGATGTCCTCAGCAGACTGGAAAAGGAACTTGAGATAATAGCAGAAACAGGTTTCTGCGGGTATTTTCTTATAGTAGCCGATATGGCAGGATATGCGCATAAAAACAACATCCCCATTTGCGGCAAGGGTTCCTCGGCAGGCAGCATAGTGTCTTACGTGCTGGGCATCTCCAATGTCGACCCCGTAAAAAATAACCTTTATTTTGAAAGATTTCTAAACAGGGAAAGGAAAGAACCCCCGGATATAGATATCGATGTTTCCAGCAAGAGAAGAGCCGAAATAATAAGATACCTGGCAGCCAGATACAGTAAAAACAATATTTCAAGAGTATGTATCTTTTCAACTCTCAAGCCAAGAGCTGCAATAAGAGAGGCGGGAAGGATCATGGGCTGGAGCAAAGAAGATATAGATCCTGTAATAAAAACAGACCACAGTCTTTTCTCGTATCCGAACAGATATAGCATTGATACCGGAAAAATTAATGGAGATCCCTGGCATGCGGATACGAAAAATACGCAGTACAAAAAAATAGCCTGCATTTCCGGAAAGATTGAAAGTTATCCGAGACATATTTCCATGCATCCTTCCGCATTTATCGTGTCCGGTTCCAGCCTGGCAAAAAAGATCCCCCTTATCCTATCCGAAACCGGAGAAATAATCAGCCAGTATGATAAGAATAGCATAGAAGATCTTGGGCTGCTTAAAATAGACCTTATAAATTCCCTCAGCCTCAGTTTAATAGACGATACCGCAGAGATTCTGAAAAGCAAAAGAAATATAGACCTCAATATCGCAACGATACATCGTGATGACAAAAAAACATTTGATCTAATAAAAAGGGGAAAGACCCTGGGAGTCTTTCAGCTGGAAAGTTTTGGCATAAGGAAACTTGCAAAAAAAATAAAACCTTCCAATTTAAACGATATCACACTGCTTATTTCTCTTTACAGACCAGGTCCACAGCAGTCAGGAATGGCCAAAAATTTCATTGAGAGAAAATCCGGAAGAGAGAGAACCGCCTATATTCACAATGATCTGAAGCCAATCCTGGAAGAGACGTATGGGATAATACTATATCAGGAACAGGTCATGAGAGTAGCAGCGGCGGTAGCGGGCTATTCGCTGGGTGAAGCAGACAATCTAAGAAAAGCTATGACCGGCCTTTCAAAGGAAGAGATGAAAAAACAGACAGCAAGATTTATGAAAGGCGCAGCCCGTAAAGGTTACAGTAAATATAAAGCGGAGGAAATTTTCAAACTGATTTCCAAATTTGCCAGTTATGGTTTCGTAAAGGCCCATGCAGCCGCTTACGCAGAATTGTCCTATAGGACCTGCTATATAAAAGCGCACTGGCCGGCAGAACTCCTGTCAATAATACTGACCAATAATTCGGGATATTACAGCAGAAGTCAATATATCGAAGAGGCAAGAAGGTTTGATATAAAAATAAAACTTCCTCACATCAATAAGAGCGGGTTCGAATTTTCCGTCGAGGATGATGGAAAATCCATAAGGATTCCCCTGCTTACCGTAAAGGGACTGGGGCATGTAAGCATAAGTTCCATAATAAATGAAAGGACCAAAAACGGAGATTTCAAAGATTTTACCGACTTTTATAACAGAATTTCAGAGAACTGCCGATTACCGGAAAAGGCAATCGAGAACCTTATAAAAGTGGGGGCGTTTGATTTCACCGGCCTGCAAAGGAAATATCTGCTGCTTGTCTGTCATGATCTAAAGAACCTGGAGAATAACAGGACCATCCTCCGCCGCAGCGAATGCTCCCTGTCCCGGGATAAAGATCATTCCATAGACTTCGATCTTGAAGAAAGGCTGGAACTGGAAGAAAAAATTCTGGGGTTTTATGCAAGCTGTTCTCCTCTGATGTATTTTAGAAGTGAACTTGAACAGTATCATACCTTAGAGAGCGGGGATTTTCCCCTCTTCATATCCAGTAAAAAAAATATATTTACCGCAGGAATCATCATTTCCAGAAAGATCAACAAAAGCAGGGATGGTAGAAATATGCTGATGTGTACCATGGAAGACAGAGACGGAATGTACGAAACAGTGTTTTTCCCCGATGCCTTTGAAAGCAGCTCAAAAATAATAATGGGCCGTTCCGCTCTGTTGATAGAAGGAAGACTCTGTTTTAAGGACGGAGAAATATCCGTAATCGCTAAAAATGCTGAGAGTCTTGAGGATTTGAAAAAAACTAAAAGCGGAATAAGAAGAGACATCATCAAGAATATCTTACTCAGGGAAGCAAAACCTGTATGGAAAATATAAGGAGAATAATACATATAGATATGGATGCCTTCTTTGCCCAGATAGAGCAAAGGGACACCCCTGAATATAAAAATAAACCCCTGATAGTAGGCGGTCCGCTGAACAGAGGAGTGATCTCATCCGCTTCTTACGAAGCAAGAAAATATGGTTTACATTCAGGGATGCCTCTGATCCGCGCAAAGAGATTGTGCCCCGACGGAATTTTTGTTCCCGTTAACATGGAAAAGTATCTCAGGGAATCTATGCTGATAAGAAAGATATTCTTTCAATTTACTCCCCTGGTAGAATCCATAGGCTGTGACGAAGCCTTTATGGATATAACCGGATGCCAGAAACTTTTTGGAAGTGAGCTGGAAATCGCCAAAAAAATAAAGGGCAGGATCTATGAACAGACCAATTTGACTTCCTCTGCCGGTATAGGCCCCAATAAGTTTTTGGCCAAGCTTGCTTCAAGTATAGGAAAACCAAACGGTCTTACTGCGCTTGAGAATACCAGGGAAATCATGGAAAAAGTCAAGCTCCTGCCGGTATCTTATATATGGGGTGTCGGGAGAGTCACAGACGAGGAGTTAGAATCAATGGAAATCAGGACCATTGGCGATCTTGCCAATACCCCGCCGTGGGTAATCGAAAATAAATTCGGGGAATCCGGAAGGATCATCCATGAGATGGCAAACGGGATCGATAACAGAAAAGTAATAACAAATCAGGAACCGAAATCGATAGGAAGAGAAGTGACTTTTAGAAAAGATGTAGATGATTTTGAGATACTCCGATCGACCCTGCTTTTTCTCTCTCAGAAAATTTCCAGAAACCTCCGCTTACAAAAATATAAAGGTAAAGTAGTCGCTCTCAAGGTAAGATTTTCCGATTTTAAGACAGTCACCAGGAGAATAACTTTAAAAAAATACACCTCCGGCATGTTCGACATACAAAAATCCTCCGTTTTCCTGCTTAAAAATTTTGATTTGAACAGAAAAAAAATCAGGCTGATCGGGGTTTCGGTAAGCAATTTGAAACCAGCCTTTATGCTGGAAAATTTACTTCCCGATGACAGATCGGCGGATGAAAATCTGAGCGAAGCTATTGACAGGATATCGGATAGATTTGGTGGAAATAAACTTACTATAGCAACGCTGGCGGATAGAGATGAAATAATGGATTAAGCTTTTTTATCTATTTTTCAATAAATATTTCGAATCTTTCTCTTCCAGCTTTACATACAGGACATATTTCCGGTGGTTTTTCTCTTGCGCATAGATAACCGCATACCTTGCATCTCCACACGGGATATTCAAGATTTAAAACTTTGTCCATATATTTTTTTATTTCTTTTTCCTGAAGATTTTTTTGTCCCATAAATCTTCTTTCCGGAACGGGACTTAATTTCTTATTGCCTGACAGTATTTCTTTATCTACATAAAGCCCGCAATAACATGCTCCATAATCATCCAGATCGGGGTCACGGTAATCACAGGGACATATTATGTCCAGATCTTTTTCTTTATTACCCGATGCCAGTCTGCAGGGACAAGCCTGATATCCGTACCTTCTCTGATTTACAAGTAAACCCCGTACCAGTTTCTTCGTGAAATCGACATCGGGGTTAAGGTGGTATCCTCCTGATTCTGCTTCATCATTCAATTTTATATATAACTTTTTAATTTCTTCGTCTGTTATTTCTGACTTATTCATTACTTAAATCTTTCTCTTATTTTTTCTTCATCGAACCCTATGATGGTGTAATCGTCATCCACCACCAGTGTAGGAAAACTGCATGCAGGATTATATTTTTTTATCTCCTCTACTATTTCATCCTGATCTTTTTCATCTGCAAGGTCCACATCTATGTAAGAATATTCAATATTCAATTCCTTTAAAAGTTCTTTTACTTTCATGCACCACTGACAGGTACTTAATGCATACATGATAACTTTGCCCCTATTGGCCCCATCCATATGGTTCATTTTAATGTTCATAATAATATCCTTCCTGCCCATAGATAAAATTCATAACTAAAGAATAATTTATATTTTTCCAGAAATCAATTATATTACCCTGAATTAAAGATCTACAAGATTAATATTTCCACTCTAATGCATTCAATCTGTAAGTGCTTAGATTTATCAATATATTATGCAATATCAGATTGAGTACCAGTTCCAGAGCAATTATTATAGGAAATGAAATAAGGTTCGACAAGTTTAAATAATCAGCCAGAAACAAAACCCCAATAACAATACCTGCAAAAAATAATATATATATGAAGAACAATATGAGATTCAGTATACCGCCAATAAATGAGATGTTGTTTCTATTTGATGATTGATTTGTCTTGAAAACAGGAAAAAAGGTCCCTATTGAAGTACCAATAACCGAATCGCCCCAGCTAAATAATATTAGTAAAATCAATCCAAATATAAGATATGCCGGTCCAGGTTTATAAACGAAATAAAATATTACCATTATTATGCTCCCACATAATACTGTCAGGATGGAGCTAAGAATTATTTTCGTCCTTAAAAGTTTTTTTGTATGTACCGGTGATATCTTAAGTATCCAGAATTGTAATCCTTCGCCACCAATATTATTTCCTGCTATATTTTGGTTTACCATTCCTGACCTGAGACCAGTAACGGGAAAAATAAAAATATGATTATCCTTAAGGGCAAAAAGAAAACAATATCTCTTCTCTCATTGATATTGCCTGAAATGGTCCAGAAAAATATAAAAGTAAACATAAAAACAGGCAAAAAAATATTTAAAAGTCTTCTGGCATCTCTTGAGATGATTTTAAGATCCTTGATCATAATATAATTCACTCCGGAAAAAAGGCTGCGGCCATATCTTCCATCTTCATCTGTTTTCCGCTCTCCTTCTACTCTGGCTCTTCTAAATCCTGTCCTTGCAGAAACCTGAGATGAACTCGACCAGCCTGTATAATATATTCTCTGAGAGATAACTATACAGAGAAATATCAGTAAAACAGAAGTCACGGCAATCAAAGAAAAATTCAAGCCAAACTGGTTATAGTTCCCATTATGCAGATAAAATAATGTATTGGATCCCCATGTCGAAGGAAAGAATTTTAGAAAAGGTTTACTAAAAACAGCAGTTATATACTGTTTTATGTCTTCAATACTCATGGATTTTAACTGTGGTGCCAGATTCTCACTAAATCTTGCTATAAGTTGTGAGGATAACCATATAAGCAGTCCGAACAATCCCCCTATGAAGGCAAGGATCTCCTTTGCCCTGTTGGGATTGATCAATCTTACTGCTGCCATACCTATCAGGACTCCAAGACTGGTTGGAATTGAAACCACGGATATAAAAACAATTATCACTGAAGGATAATAAGCCAGCGGCAATCTTGATGTTATACCATAGGATATTAAAAATGGCATAATCACTATAAAAAACAAATAAGAATTTGCAATCAATGCTTCTAAATATTTATATATAAAAACGGTGCGATACCTTATTGGAAGACTCAGCAATAGTTCCAGATCTCTGGATAAATATAATATATAAAGACCTGTGGCAACACCGGTAAATAATATAAAAATAAAGATAATCAGGAAAATATAGTCCAGCGCAATATCGAATATAGTATTTGCAAGTCCCGTATCCAGTCTGTTGTAAATAAAAGTGATAAATCTGAAAGAGTAATAAAGGATCAATGCAAAAATCAATATACTTGTAAGGGTGCCGATTATTCTTCCGGCCTTTTTTTTAGGCTCATCTCTTGTATATCCAAGAAATATTGTATTTAATCTGTTTTTTAGTAATAAGCTAAGCATAACCAATCATGTCAATGATTTTATAATATCTATATCTTCTTCTTCCCCGGTCAACTGTAAGAATATTTCTTCCAGATTACCTTCCTTTCCCTTCGAAACCTTTCTCAATTCATCCATATCCCCAACAGCTATAAGTTCTCCATTGTTTATAATACCGACTCTGTCACACATTCTCTCGGCAATTTCTAGGATGTGTGTAGACATAAAAATACAAACTCCCGATTTCGCCCTGAATTTCATTATATCTTTTATTACTTTTGCGCTTTTAGGATCTAATCCTACTGTCGGCTCATCAAAGAACAATACACTGGGAGAATGGATCAATGCCCCTGCTATAGACATTTTTTGTTTCATACCATGAGAGTAACTCTGGATCAATTCCCCTCCTCTTCCGGTAAGATCAAAAATTTTTAAAAGTTCCTTTATCTTTTCCTCTATCTCTTTTCTATCCACGGCAAATATATTTCCCATAAACCTCAGGAACTCTTTTCCTGTCAACTTTTCATAGATTCGGGGTTCTTCCGGTATAAGGCCGAAATTTTTCTTTGCTCCCAGTGGATCTTCCTGTATGTCTTTGCCCATGATTTTAACAGTGCCTTTTGTTGGTTTAAGCAGTCCGGTCATCAATTTTATCGTTGTAGTCTTACCTGCTCCGTTTGGGCCCAAAAAGCCAAAAATTTCACCGCTTCTGATTTTTAAATTTAAATCTTTTACGGCAGCCAGACTTCCATATTTTTTTGTCAGATTAAAAGTCTCTATTGCGATTGAATTATCAGTCATAGCAAAAACACCTTATTCCTTATCGGTCATATTTCCGTTGCTATTTTTAAGCGACTCCCTGTGCCAGCATCGCATTTGCCACTTTTATGAAACCTGCTATATTGGCGCCTTTTACTAAATTATCTTCGTCTCCGTATTCTTTTGCCGTCCTTGTGATATTATTAAAAATTCCTGCCATGATACCCTTAAGTTTTTTATCGACCTCTTCGGCACTCCACTGCAACCTCATACTGTTCTGGGACATTTCAAGAGCTGATACTGCCACTCCTCCTGCATTTGCAGCTTTTCCCGGAGCATATAAAATTTTATTCTCCAAAAATATTGTTCCAGCTTCGGGAAGGCAGGGCATATTGGCACCTTCACCAACAATAAAACAACCATTTTTCACAAGGTTTTCCGCCCCGCTGATGTCTATTTCATTCTGCGTTGCACACGGCAGCGCGATATCGCATTTGATCTTCCATATTTCTCTGGAGTTTTCATTGAATACAGCATCAGGATACTTTTTCTTGTACTCCGAGATTCTCCCATTATTTTTTTCTTTTATTATTTTTATCTCATCCAGATCCAATCCATCCGGATCATATATATAACCACTGGAATCACTCATTGCAACTACCACTCCACCCAGTTCTTTTGCTTTTTGATGAGCATATATTGCCACATTTCCTGAACCTGAGATAACTATCCTTGCGCCTTTGATAGTCTTGCCTTTTTTTTCTAAGATATTCTCTATAAGGTACATCAAACCGTATCCGGTTGCTTCTTTTCTCAGCAGACTTCCGCCATATTCCAGTCCTTTTCCGGTAAGCGCGCCTTCAAAAGAATTTTTTAGCCTTTTGTACTGGCCAAACATATAGCCCAGCTCCCTTGCTCCCGTCCCTATATCTCCTGCCGGAACATCCGTATCAGGACCAATATATCTGAAAAGTTCAGTCATAAAACTCTGGCAAAATTTCATCACTTCTGTATCTGATTTATTTTTCGGATCAAAATCGCTTCCTCCCTTTCCTCCTCCAATGCTGAATCCTGTAAGAGAATTTTTGAATATTTGTTCGAATCCGAGAAATTTTATAATTCCGAGATTTACTGATGGATGAAGTCTCAATCCGCCTTTATACGGTCCGATTGCACTATTGAATTGGACCCTGAATCCTCTATTGACCCTTGTTTTACCTTTATCATCTATCCAGGGTACTCTAAATATTATTTGCCTTTCCGGTTCTACGAGCCTTTCAAGAATTCCCGCTTTTTCATACTCAGGATGTACGTCCAATGCAGGTTCTATGGATGATAATACTTCTTTTACAGCCTGATGAAATTCTGATTCTCCCGGATTTTTTTTCAGAACACTCGTAAGTATTTCCTGAGTATACTCCATGTTTTTCTCCTTCTTATTGATATTAATTTATGATCTGGAGGCGGCACCCGGATTCGAACCGGGGATAAAGGTTTTGCAGACCTCTGCCTTACCACTTGGCTATGCCGCCTTTTAAAACAATAGAAAGATATTATAGGATAATTTTATTTAAAAGTTAAGAAATCTTTTCTCCTTATAGGGACTAAAAAGATTAAATTTAAGATTTAACCTTTTTAAAATATGCCTTCTATTTTTTGACCGCAGCTAAAGCAGGAACCTTTTTTTATTTTATTGCTTGATATGGAAAACCCTGTTCTTTCAATAAGCGTATTGTTACAGTTGGGACAGCTGGTATTTTCATGTCCGCTTCCTGGAATATTTCCTCCATAGACATATTTCAATCCTGCATTTTTACCTATTTCAATTGCAGCTTTTATTTTTTCCGCGCCAGTAGGAGGAATATCAGATTTATATTGAGGATAATAAGCGCTCAGATGCCAGGGTATATTTTTATCGATTCCGGCCAGAAATTCTGCTATATTTTTTAATTCGTTTTCGGAATCATTGATTCCCGGAATTATAAGTGTAGTTACCTCTATCCATATATCCAATTTCTTCATAAGGGTAATATTATTGAGAACAGGCTTCAGTTTTCCTCCGATTTTCTCTTTATATGTATTTTCTGAAAAGCTCTTCAAATCTACGTTTGCTGCATCAAGATAAGGTTCTATCATCATTATACATTCTTCGGTCATAAAACCATTGGTCACAAAGACATTTTTCAATCCTTTTTCACTTGCCAGTTTTGCGGTGTCGTAAGCATACTCAAAAAAAATGGTAGGTTCTGTATAAGTATATGATATACTTTTATCTCCGTTGGCGAGCGCATGATTTACCAGCTCTTCAGGAGAAACATCCTTTCCCTCTATAATGTCAAAATCCGATGGTGTCTGTGAAATATTGTAATTTTGACAGAAAAAACATTTAAAATTGCATCCTACCGTTGCTATAGATAAAGAATAAGTACCCGGTAAAAAATGAAACAATGGTTTTTTTTCTATAGGATCGGAGTTTTCTGCAATTAACTTCCTGTATACAAGAGAATAAAGCACACCATCGATGTTCTTTCTGACACAGCATTTTCCCTTATCCTGATCCTTTATTAAACACCTGTGATTACAAAGATTGCATCTTACTTTTTTATAATTGAGCTTTTTGTATAAATATGCTTCTTTTATGTCCTTACTCATTATATTTACTGTTTAACCATACTTAATAAATCCACTGGTGTCGGAAGGGGGACTTGTTCTTTCGTCTCGCTTCGCTCGCTGCAGAGACGCGGACTCCCTCGTTACGCTCGGTCCGTCCCTTCAAGTCCCTGAAAACATGCGCTTCTGGCATGTTTTCACCAGTTTAACTTTACTTTTTAACCATACTTAATAACTTTACTGGTGTCGGAAGGGGGACTTGAACCCCCATGAACTAAATCGTTCACAAGGCCCTCAACCTTGCGCGTCTACCAGTTCCGCCATTCCGACATATGAGCTTAATTAATCGAACTTATGATTTTTAGCTAATTAATTCTAAGGACAATATTTATTCTTGTCAATAAACTAATTACAAACTAATTACAAAACTAAAGAGGTCGCTTGATGAAGATACAAATTATTTTAATAGTACCTATTAATCTTTTGGTTTTAGGCAAATAGCAAGATGTTCAAGAAAATTTCCTTGTCTAACCAGTAAATCAAAATCTTCATTTTCTTCCAGGCTGTTCATTAAATCCAGATCAAAATATTTGAGATTAAGTATATCAATCTCTTTATCTTTAAACATGCCAACTAAGTTATTGAAATCAACATCGAATATGACCCTTATGGAATCTATTTCTGATATCGACCCTGTATAAAATTCATTCTTCACAAGTGTCATATATTCTCTTTCTTTATACTCTCCTATTTTATAAGGACCATTGGAAATGAGGTCACCCGGAGAAAAATCGCTTATATCTTTTTCATCCAATGACCCTTCTTTTAATACAAGAGAGAAAAGTTTCTTCCAGTTATTGACACTTTCTTTAAAAACAATCTTGAACTCTTTTTCATTTATCACTTCGATTCCTCTTACTTTTGAATAGTCCGCATCAATATTTAGATTCTCATTTCCCAGTATGGAATCATAAGTATACTTGACATCTTCCGAAGTTATAGGGTCCCCATTTTCCCAGAATATATCATCTTTTAATATAACTTTGATCTCAAGATCCGGTATTCTATTTATATTCTCATCTGAATAATCATCTTTTTCCACAAGAACTTCTTCAAAGTCCCCTTTTTCATCAATTCGCCATAAACCTCTTATGATAAGATCATTTATATAATCAAAATCAAACGGACCCGAGAGCCCGTAATCCTCACCCTGGTAACCAATAATAATCTCATTTTCACTATTTTTATCTGTATTTTCTTCACCTGATAAAATCCAGTTTTCAATGTCATAAAAAATTTTATTATTCTTTATACTTATATCGATTTTTTCTAATTTCTTGTTGTTATATGCTATAGAAAATAACCTGTTGTAGAGCGGCAATACAACCGCATCCCGGGCCAGCAAATCCTGTAAATCCTGGAGCAGATCTTTTTTTACTTCAGAATCAGTTTCTTCAGTGACCTCTCTTAAAATTTCATCTACATTTGAATTTTCGTACCAATAAAAATTCTCGCAGTTCTTATTTTCTTCTGTCTTTAATGGAGGTATCTTACCGGAATTAAAATTATAGGTCAGGCTGTTTCCATCGAAATTATAAATCGACCATATACCAAGTTCATAATCCCCTTTTTCAACGTAATCCTGATACCATTCTTTGGAAGGCTTGTTGGATATCCATAATTTTATTCCTATTTTATCCAGATCCTCTTTTATCATATCCTCTATTATCTGCTCTGTGCTTTTATCACTTGTTGCGCCTATATAAATATACAGTGGATTATCTACGTCATACCCTGCCCTGCTTAAAGATTCTTTTGCTTTATTTATATTATAATCATATTCTGACCAGGCCGGGTAATAATAAAAGGAATCTTTTGCAAACAGGCTATTCAATACCTCTCCATATTCGCCAAGCAGCGTATCTACAATTCTTTGTCTGTCTATCGCATAAAATATTGCTTTTCTTATATTGATATCATCCAGTGGATTCTTATTCTTCTGTTTCTCTTTTGATTCCAGGAAAAACTCTCTGTCACTGACACCCGGATCATCGACATTTTCTTCTTCGTTGATGCTTCCGGCTTCATCATCTATGGTAAGTAATCCCATATCATTATATTCACATGAATATAGGAAAATACCTGTAAACATCAAGATCAACGTAGAAACAAATATTATTATCTTTTTTGATTTATTCATATATACCTGTAAATTTATTATTTAGGCTATAGGTTTTCCTGCAAAAAAGCAAGCAGCAAGATGTTCGTTACCATTCTTGGAATAATCTTTTAATTCGGGTTCTTCCATGCTGCAGATATCCTGTGCATTCGGACATCTTGTATGAAAGCTGCAACCGGAAGGAGGATTAATAGGACTTGGCACATCTCCCTCAAGGACGATCCTCTTCCTTTTTCTTTCAAGTTCAGGATCAGGAATAGGGATTGCCGATAACAGACCCATTGTATAGGGATGAAGCGGTGTTTTATATAAATCTTCACTTTTTGCAACTTCAACCAGTTTACCGAGATACATTACACCTATCCTATCACTTACATGTTTTACTACAGAAAGATCATGAGCAATAAAAAGATATGTAAGATTAAATTCTTTCTGCAGGTCTGTCAGTAAATTTAAGATCTGCGCCTGAACAGATACATCCAGGGCTGATACAGGTTCATCACACAAAAGTAACTTAGGAGTCAAAGCCAGAGCTCTTGCAACTCCCACTCTCTGCCTCTGTCCCCCGCTAAATTCATGCGGGTATCTATGTATATGCTCCGGATTAAGACCAACCACCCTTAATAATTCCTTTACTTTTTTTATCCTTTTTCTTTTATCCCCTATTTTATGAATTTCAAACGGTTCGTTTATAATATCACCAACCGTCATCCTGGGAGAAAGAGATGCATAAGGATCCTGAAAAATCACCTGGATTTCTCTTCTTATTTTAAACATCTCTCTGCTATTCAATTTAAATAAATTTACTCCGTTGTATAACGCTTCCCCGCCTGTTTGTGGGACAAGCCTCAATATCACCCTCGCAACAGTAGTCTTTCCACAACCTGTTTCGCCAACAAGCCCAAAAGTTTCGCCTTTTCTAATATAAAAACTTATGTCATCCACCGCTTTTACGGAACCCGCGAATTTTTGAAATAAAAATCCACCTCTTAAACTGAAATATTTTTTTAAATTTTTGACTTCCAGTAATATATTGTTATCCATATTTAATTACCAAATCTTTCAATTATTCCTTCCATGAATTCTCTACCTCTGTAGCATGACACAAAATGATCTTTTTCTATTTCTATCAGGGGCGGGTATTCTTTCTTGCATTCATCACAGATATATTTACATCTTGCTCTGAAAATACAGCATTCAGGCAAATCTATCAAACTTGGAGGTAGCCCCTCGATTGGCTTCAATTTTTCTCTTTTTTTCTCATCCAGTCTGGTTACTGATTTCATCAACCCGATTGTATATGGGTGCATTGGTTTGTAATATATATTATCTACACTCGAAAATTCAACTGGTCTGCCTGCATACATTACCATTACTCTGTCTGCATATTTTGCAACTACACCGAGATCATGCGTAATTATTATTATCGAAGAATTTGTTTTATATTTGAGTTCGTCCATTAACTCCAGTATTTGAGCCTGAACCGTTACATCAAGTGCAGTTGTTGGTTCATCAGCTATAAGAATACTGGGGCTATTTGCAATTGCCATGGCAATCATGACCCTTTGCCTCATACCTCCGCTGAACTCATGAGGATAGCTATTGAATCTTCGTTTGAATTCAGGTATTCCTACCATTTCAAGTAGTTTCATGCTCTCCCTTCTGGCTTCTTCTTTTTTTAATTTTCTATGAACAACCAGAGATTCCATTACCTGGTTGCCAACTGTATAAACAGGATTCAAAGAAGTCATCGGATCCTGAAAAATCATTGATATTCGATTGCCTCTAATATTTTGAAGATCTTTTTCCCCGAGTTTTAATAAATCCTTACCTTCAAAGATAATTTCACCTCCGACTATCCTTCCAATAGGCTGTGGAATTAATCTCAGTATTGAAAGAGCAGTCACGCTTTTACCGCATCCGGTTTCGCCTACGATGCCTAAGGTTTCACCTTTTTTAAGGTCAAAACTGACCCCATTGACTGCTTTAACCACTCCGTCCTCAGTATAAAAATATGTTTTTAAATCTTTTACTTCTAAGATTTTATTGTTATCTGTTTCTGCCATTTTAAAAAATTTTTTTATAAATCTGTAATTTTATATTAAATATCTCCTAAAGATTATTTTAATTTCGGATCAAACGCATCTCTTAATCCATCACCAAGCAGCACAAATCCTAAAACTGTGATTAAAATAGCCAGACCCGGGAAAAACATCATCCACGGGGCATTGTCGATGTAAGCCATGGAATCTGCAAGCATCTTACCCCATGCAGGTGTTGGAGGCTGAACTCCTATTCCAAGAAAACTTAGCGCAGCTTCTACTATTATAGCGGTCCCAACATTCATTGTTGCATAGACGATTATTGGAGCAAATGAATTAGGAAAAATATGTTTCGTTATAATCCTGTTATTGCTTGCACCCAATGCTCTTGCTGCTTCGATATATTCCTTATTCTTAATTGTCAGGATTGAACTCCTGAAAATTCTTGCAATAGAAGCCCACCCAAGAATACCAATTGCTATAAATATATTTACTATTCCCGGGCCTAAAATTGTCATAATTGCTATTGCACCTAAAATATACGGGAAGGCAAAGAAAATATCTGCTATCCTCATTATTACTGCATCTGATATGCCACCAAAATAACCTGATAGAGCACCAAAGAAAAGACCTATAATCACTGATATGCCTACTGCTATGACCCCTACTTCTATAGAGATCCTGCTTCCATAAATTACTCTGCTGAAGATATCTCTGCCCAGAAGATCTGTTCCAAAAAGATGGTTGATACTGGGACCGAGTGACGAATCTTCCTTTATTCTTAAAATAGGATCATAAGGAGCGATCAAAGGGGCAAATATGGCAATTAAAATCAGCAGTATTACTATCGAAAGTCCGAGCATAGCAAGTTTGTTTCTGCGGAGCCGCTTCCACGCATCCTTATAAAGTGATGTTCTGGAATATTTTTTCCCGGTTTCAATCTCTTCTAGTACTTCTAATTCTTTTATAGTCGCCATTTAAATTTGTATTTCCTTTTTCTCATATCTGATTCTGGGATCCAGCAGTGCATATAAAATGTCTACAACTAAATTCATGCCTACAAAAATCACAACCAGAATTATCGTACCTCCGATTACTACCGGTGCATCTCTCTGAAGGATTGCCAGATAAATAGTTCTTCCGACGCCGGGCCAGTTAAAGACTGTTTCGGTAAGAATAGCGCCGCCCATCAGGGTACCAAGATCCATTCCTATTAAAGTCACTACCGGTATTAAAGCATTTTTTAATGCATGTTTACCTATGACCATATTTCGTGACAACCCTTTTGCATAAGCAGTCGTAATATAATCATTTGATAATACTTCAAGCATCGTGCTCCGGGTCATTCTTGCCACAAATGCAGTGGAAACCGAAGCCAGAGTTATTGCAGGCAATATATAATACTGAATGCTTCCATCTCCCATTCCGGACATAGGTAACCACCCCAGTTTCAGGCCAAAAGAAACCTGCAGTATCATGCCAAGCCAGTATACCGGTACGCATACCGCAATAGTCGTTGAAACAGTTACCAGAATATCCCAGAAACTATATTTCTTTACCGCAGATATAATTCCAGCAAAAATACCAATGATAACCTCTATTATAATAGCTGCGAGAGCTAATTTTATTGAATTTGGATAATGATCGGCAAGAATACTATTGACCGAGCGCCTGTATCTGTATGAAGTCCCGAGATCTCCTTTTGCTAATTGCTTTATATATCTCCAGTACTGAACATAAAGAGGTTTATCTATTCCCATTTTTACTCTTAAATTTTGAAGTGCCTCAGGCGTAGCGCCTTTTTCGAGAATAAGTTTTGCAGGGTCTTCCGGAATGATATACATTAAAGTAAAGAGGATCAGTGTGACACCAATAATAACAGGAATAATCTGTAAAATTCTTCTTAATATAAAATAAAACATTTAAATATTTTATATCTAAAATAAAAAATTATTTTCTAGATATTATACAGCCTACACCTGAAAAGATGTAGGCTGTATTTTTAATTAATCTCCAAAACGTTACTTAAGTCTGCTTTACTCTTTTATTTTTCCAGCCATACTTTACTTAAATCATAATTTTCCATATTATTCAGTTCGAATCCTTTTACATACGGCTGTATTATTCTTCTTGTTCCGTACCAGTAAATATTTGCAAAAGCGCTATCCTCAAGAATCAGATTTTCAACTTCTCTGTATTTTGCAATTCTTTCATCTTCATCCAGTGTACTTCTTGCTTCAAGAAGAAGAGCATCTACATCAGGATTATTATACTGACCATAATTATCGCTGGATGCTGAATAGAATAACGGGAACAGGAAATTATCCATTGTAGGATAATCTGCTACCCAGCCCAATCTGTAAAATACTATTTCTCCTGCCTGAGCCATCTCGAGCATTGTTCCCCATTCGTAACCGGTTATGTTTACATTTACTCCTATTTCTTTTAGATCAGCCTGTATTGCTTCTGCAATCTGTTCATGACCCGCGCCTGTATTGAATCCAAATTCCAGTGTAGGCAGACCTTCTCCATTCGGATAACCGGCTTCAGCCAGTTTCTCTTCAGCTAATTCTACATTGTATACATAATCCGAAGCATTCTCCTGAAATCCAGGAATTCCCGGTGGAACAAAACCTGTAGCCGGTGTGGATATTCCTTCATTTATCACATCGCAGATATTCTGCCTGTCTATGGCATAACTTATTGCCTCACGCAATTCCTTATTTCCTGCAAATGGTTCAGCATTTAAATTAAATCCATAATAATATAAAGCCCAGAATGGTTTAATTATTGCACCGCCACCAATTTCCTCATTATCCAGTGTAGTCTGAATTTTTCCGACAGGTATCTGGGTATACTCAAGATTACCGGCCTGAAATTCCAGGAAGGCCGTATCTTCATCGGCTATAATGACATATCTGACTGATTCAAGTTTGGCTTTTTCACCCCAGTAATCATCGTTTCTGACAAGATCTATATACTGGTCGTGTTCCCATTTAACGAATTTAAATGGACCTACACCATTTATATGTTCGGTATATTCGTCTCCCCACTTTTCGATATCTTCCTTTGCCACAGGGTAGAACACATCATGACCCAGAGTAGTTAAAAAGTCCGCATAAGGTTCTTTTAAGGTCACTTCCAGCGTGTAGTCGTCAAGAGCTTTTACTCCTTCAAGAACAGTAGCGGTTCCAGCCTGACATTCGTCATAACCCTGAATTGGAAGCAAATGATAGGCAAGATAAGAAGCTGTTTCTGCATTGGCCACTCTCGACCATGAATAAACAAAGTCGTCGGCTACCAGTTCTCTACCGCTGTGAAACTTAACCCCTTCTCTTAAATGGAAAGTATAAACAAGGCCATCATCGCTTATATCCCAGCTTTCAGCCAGTTCTGGTATTGGTTCATAAGTTTCAGAATCCCAATCTATCAGACCATCCCAGCACTGCCTTATCACCTGAATACCTTCGCTTTCATAAGCATTTGGAGGATCCAGGGAAACCGGTTCAACAATGTGTAATCTCATAATCTGCTCGCCGGTTGCCTTATCTTTACATCCTGCAAACATTGCTCCTATAAATACAATAACTGTAAGTACTGCAATTATTCCCATCCACTTTTTATAATTCCTCACTAAAGCCTCCTTCTCAAATTCCATAATTGACTTGCAGGATTTTTTATTTTAAAACCTCCTTTCGTTCTAAATAATAATCCTGCAACTTCTAACGATTTATAATAAAATAAAAAGAGTTATTGTAGTAACTGTAAAAACCACTCCAAGTATAATTGTGATCCTATCAAGATTTTTTTCCACAATTCCTGCACCATCAAAAGTTTCTACCATACCTGAGAATAAACCGGAAATTCCTCCTCCTCTTCCGGCATGTAGTAGGATTAAAAGAACCAATCCCACACTGGCAATCATATGAAATGCAAATAACACATTTAACAAAACAGAACCCATGTCTATATTTCCTCCCTAATCATTATAAAATCTAAAATTGGCTTCTGGCCTATATTTTATCAAAAAAATAACATATTAAAAACAAATATTTATATTTAAAATATATAGTCTTTCCTATAAAAACAAGTTCAATATGATAAAAGCGATACTCCGGTCATTTCTGCAGGTTTTACGATTTTTAAGAGATCCAATATCGTAGGCGCAATGTCACTTAATTTAAAGTTTTTGTTTTTATCCCTTAATCTTATATTCGTATCACATATTATAAAAGGTACAGGTGATGTTGAGTGAGCAGTTATGATTCTTTTACTTTCAGGATCCAACATTTTCTCGGCATTTCCATGATCCGCCGTAATGAGTGCCAGTCCATTATTCATTATTAATTCTTCGACCACTCTTCCTACACATTTATCGACTGATTCTACGGCCTTTATCGCCGCATCCAAATGCCCCGTATGACCCACCATATCAGGATTTGCAAAATTTAATATTATTACATCATATATCTCTGATTTGATTTTGCTTATGACAGTATTAGTTACTTCAAATGCGCTCATTTCAGGTTTCAGGTCATATGTCGCAATCTTTGGGGAAGGGATCAATATCCTATCTTCTCCTCTAAATGGTTTTTCTATACCGCCATTAAAAAAGAAGGTGACATGGGCATATTTCTCAGTTTCAGCAATTCTTAATTGTTTCAAATTATTTTTTGATATGACCTCCCCCAGGGTATTTTTGATATCCTGAGGAGGAAAAGCTATAAGAGCATTAAATGACCTGTCATATTGGGTCATACATACAAAATATACTTCAGGCGGATTCGGACCCTTATCGAATTCCTTAAAATCATCATAAATAAATGCCCTTGTTAACTGTCTTGCCCTATCGGGTCTAAAATTAAAGAAAATCACTGAGTCCGTTGACTTGATCCTGGCTTTATCGTTATCTATACAGTCCACTACGGAAGGAACAACAAATTCATCATCTATGCTATTACTATAGGATGCTTCAACAACTCCTGCAGCTGTTTCGAACTTTTTTCCTTTTCTATATACCAGATTTATATAGCTTTTTTCAACTCTATCCCATCTATTATCCCTGTCCATACTGTAATATCTTCCACTGACTGTGGCAATTTGACCGATCCCCTTCTTTTTTAGATATGCGTCCACTTCATTCAAAAACGGAATAGCACTTCTTGGGGGAACATCCCTCCCATCAAGAAAAGCATGTATGAATAAATCTTTTATTTCATTTGAAGCTGCCAGATCTATTAAAGCTTTCAGGTGTCTTATGTGACTGTGTACACCACCATCCGATACGAGACCCATAAGATGAAGACAACTATTATTTTTTTTAACGTTGTCAATCGCATTTATTAATACTATATTGGTAAAAAAATCTCCATTTTCAATTTCTTTGTTTATTCTGGTAAATTCCTGGTATATGATTCTACCCGCTCCAATATTTAGATGACCTACCTCCGAATTGCCCATCTGACCTTCGGGCAGCCCCACTGCTTCACCTGAAGCATTCAATCTGGTGTTTGGATAAATCCTGAAGTAATTATCCATATGCGGAGTTTTTGCTTGCTTGATTGCATTGCCTTCATTCTGACTGGATAAGCCCCAGCCATCAAGTATCATCAAGCAGATTGGTTTTTTTACTCCGGTTTTATGAGTCACAGCTATCCTAATAATTAATTATATCCATAAAAGCGTCTACTTCCAGGCTTGCGCCTCCTACAAGGGCACCGTCTATATCCGACATCTTCATCAGTTCCGAAATATTTGAGGGTTTTACACTTCCGCCATATTGGATTATGACAGCTTCGGAAATTTTTTTGCCATATAATTCACCAATTTTTTTCCTTATGGCAGCGCACATATCATTGGCGTCCATGGATGTTGCAGTTTTACCTGTGCCAATAGCCCAGATCGGCTCGTATGCTACGGTCAAATCGACCATGCTTTCTTCATCTATACCTTCCAGGCATTCTTTTATTTGATCCAGAACAAATTGCTCAGCCCTACCGCTTTCTCTTATTTCCAGTGATTCGCCAACACACATAATTGGCTTTAAATCTGTGTTAAAAGCGGCCTTTGCTTTCTTGTTGATGTCGGAATTAATTTCTCCAAAATACTGCCTTCTTTCACTATGACCGATTATCACATATTCGACACCCAGCGATTTAAGCATTACCGGTGAGATTTCTCCAGTAAATGCACCACTTGATTCATAATACATATTTTGCGCGCCAAGTTTGATATCAAGATTGTCACTATCAATTATGGTTCTTACACTCTTTAAAGCTGTAGCAGGCGGACATACTGCCACTTCACAATTATTTTTATTATTATATTTATATCCAAGGTCCTGTATAAAATTGGCACTCTGCAGATGCGTCATGTTCATTTTCCAGTTTCCGGCTATAAAAGGCTTTCTCATTTCCATGGTTCCTTTCGAGATTTTTATATTATATAAGATTACTTATCCAGAAGGGATGATACGCCCGGTAATTCCTTTCCTTCCAGCAGTTCCATTGCGGCTCCGCCGCCGCTGGAAACATGTGTAAATTTTGAGGATAAATCATATTTCTTCAATGCTGCCAGTGTATCTCCTCCCCCTGCGACCGTTACTGCCTGACTTGCGGCAATAGCATTTGCTATATTTCTGGTTCCATTTTCAAAATTGGACCATTCAAAGACACCGACTGGACCGTTCCAGAAGATGGTTTTTGCAGCGGCAATTTCTGTTTTAAACAATTCTATGCTTTTATCCCCGACATCCATCCCCATCCAGTCTGCCGGTATCGATTGTATTGATACGAGTCTCTTATCTGAATTACTATCAAATTCTTCTGCCACCACAATGTCTACAGGCAGTATTAATTTAACATTATCTCTCCTGGCCTGGGCAAGCATTTCTCTGGCAAAATCAATCTGGTCATCTTCACAAATCGATTTACCTATTTCATAACCCTGCGCTTTCAGGAAAGTATAAGTCATTCCTCCGCCCAGTATCAAACTGTCTACCTTATCCAGAAGGTTCCTTATGACCTGTATCTTATCCGATACCTTACTTCCGCCCAGAATGGTCAGAAAAGGTCTTTGCGGTGATTCCAGAAGAGATGTCAAAACCTCGATTTCTTTCTTCATCAAAAATCCCGCTACAGCAGGAAGATATTTGGTCACTCCGGCAACAGATGCATGCGCCCTGTGTGCAGCGCCGAAAGCATCATCAACATATACATCAGCAAGGGATGCAAGTGATTTCGAGAATTCGTCGTCATTTGCTTTCTCCCCGGGATCGAATCTCAGATTTTCAAGCATTACGATTTCACCAAAATCCATTTTATTATCTATGTATTCTTTAATTTCTTGTGAATAAATGCTGTCAAATTTCATGACTTTTTTACTTATAAGCTGACCGAGTCTTCTGGCTGCGGGATCCAGTTTGAATTTAGCCTCGACTGCTCCTTTTGGCCGGCCAAGATGTGACATCAATATGATCCTGGCATTTTTTTCGATCAGGTAATTTATGGTCGGCAGCGATAACCTTATTCTGGTATCATCTACTACATTTAAGTTATCATCCAGGGGAACATTATAATCTACTCTTACCAGGACTCTTTTGTTTGTGACATCTAAATCTTCGATTGTTTTTTTATTAAACATTTTTACCACCAGATCTTCACTTTATAAATAACCGGGGTTTAATCAACCCCGGTTATTTATTTTTTATATTTATTTTTTTTATTTATTTCAAAATATAATTTATCAGGTCATATAATCTGCTTGAATATCCCCATTCGTTATCATACCAGGATAAGATTTTCACCATTTTTTCTTTAGTAAAAGTACTTAATGAATCAAAGACCGTAGAATAAGATTCTCCAATGACATCTACTGATACTATCGGGTCTTCAGTATATTTTAATATCCCTTTAAATCCTGGTTCCTGAGAAGCTTTTTTGAAGGCATTGTTTACATCTTCAACAGAACAACCCTTCTCTACTTCTACTACCAGATCGATCAGGGATCCTACTGCTACCGGTATCCTGACTGCAAGACCGTCCAATTTACCGTTTAATTCGGGAATCACCAGACCTATCGCACTTGCGGCGCCTGTAGATGTAGGTATGGCCGATAGGGCAGCCGCTCTTGCCCTTCTAAGGTCTTTGTGAGGAAGGTCGAGTATTCTTTGATCATTTGTATAAGCATGTATGGTAGTCATAAAACCATTTTTTATAATAAAATTCTCATGAAGAACCTTACATACAGGAGCTAGTGCATTTGTGGTACATGAAGCATTCGAAATTATATTATGTTTTTCTTTGTCATAGCTCTCATGATTTACTCCAAGTACCATTGTTATATCAGCTCCTCCTTTTTTCATAGGTGCAGACACAACTACTTTTTTTGCCCCGGCCTTAAGATGCTTTTCGGCACCTTCCCTTGTCGTAAATATTCCTGTAGATTCCAGTGCAATATCTACTCCCAGGTCTTTCCATGGAAGAATTTCCGGATCCTTCAAAGAAGTTATCTTTATTTTTTCTCCATTGACTTCTATGTAATCCTCTCCTGCTTTTACTTCAGCATCCAGAATCCCGTATATTGAATCATATTTAAGAAGATGGGCGAGAACTTTTGGGTCGTACAGATCGTTTATTGATACTATATCTATATTATTATCTTTATCATATTCCAGTTTTGCTCTTAAAAACTGTCTGCCTATCCTTCCGAATCCGTTAATTCCTACCTTTATTGCCATTTCTTCCCCTTTATTCAAATAATAATGATAAATATTTATTCATACGAATTTATAAAAATATAAAAAATTTTTATTTCGACATGAACCGTGTAATTTTAACAAATTTGATAAAATCAATAAAGTATATTTTATAAAAAAATATCTTTTACCGGAATAAAAATTGTGCTTTCAGGCAATAAAAATCAGATTTTGGATATATCTTTATGAAATAATTTAACGGAGTAACCTTTTAATTTTAAATATTCAAATATCTTCTCGGAAATCACAACGGAACGATGCTTGCCTCCGGTGCAGCCTATACCTATCCCCAGATAACTCTTACCCTCTGCAATATAATTGGGTATCAAAAAATCAAGCATTTTCTCAAACATGTTCAGAAATTCTTTTGTTTCTTCTCGGCATAAAACATAATCGATAACTTTTTTATTTTTTCCATCAAGATCCTTTAAATCTTTGTTATAAAATGGGTTGGGCAAAAATCCGACGTCCATAACAATATCCACACTTTCAGGTAAACCATATTTATATCCGAATGAAGTAATGGATATTTGCAATAGCTTACTTTTTTCTAAATCGCTCATCATGCGTTCCGTTATGACCATACGCAGTTCTTTCGAATTCAAAAGTGTAGTATCTATAACTACATCCGCTATTTCTCTGAGTCTTCTTATCTTTTCAATCTCTTCTTCTATTCCCTTCCCGAGATTACCGTCCTCGACAAGCGGGTGCTTTCTTCTGGTCAAAGAATATCTTTTTATAATGGCGCTCTTAGAGGCTTCTAGAAACAAGATTTTATAATCTATCTTCATTTCTTTAAGTTTATCGAGAGTCCTGTATATCTCATCAAAGAAATATCCGCTTCTTAAATCTATAGCAAAAGCCATATTGCTTATATTTCTATCCTCCATTGAAAAGTAGTCGATAATATTGGGTAAAAGATATGCAGGTAGATTATCTATACAATAATAACCTGCATCCTCAAAATATTTGAGTGCTTCGGTTTTTCCGGCACCGGATAATCCTGTAATTATTACAATCTTAACCCTGCCGTTTTTTTCCTCTTTTACAGAAATCATATTTTCCCTTTTAAAAATAATGATATTTAATACTTATATATATTATTTTAATCTTTTTTATCGCTTTTTTCCCTAAAGAAAATAATTTTGGATATCACTATGCTTAAGATGCTTATTACGAGTGAACTCCAGACGTAACCCCAGAATCCTTTTATCTCCAATTCCTTGATTATCATATCCACTATCCATAACATACCCGCATTTATGATTATATTAAAGAGGCCCAGAGTCAAAATATTAATCGGCAGAGATAAAATTTTAACAATAGGTTTTATAAGAAGATTGAAGAGTCCAAGAAGCAATCCCGCTAAAAAGGCGATTTTTAATCTGTCCCATGTAGTATTTCCGGTCAAATATATGAATGGCAAGAAATATGAAGCAACAGCAATAGAAAAAGTAAGTATCACCCAATCAAGGATCCATTTAAACAAATAAACCACCTATCCTTTTACCGGTGAATACTTTTATATATTTTGTCCGCATCTTTATAATTTAATCCTTTTATCTTTGTCAGGTCCTCTATTGTTTTATTTTTCAGATCCTCTAAAGAGCTTATATTTTCATATATATATTTCTTTTTTTTATCTCCTATTCCTTTTATCCCATCCAGTATAGAACCGGTCATATTCTTATCCCTCAGCCTTCTGTGGAAATTAACGGCAAACCGGTGCGCTTCGTCTCTTGCTTTAATGAAGATCCTTGCATATCTATCGTGCAAATCAAGTTTCAATCCATCGGGAAATTTATCACAGAATACTGCTTCTTCCTTTTTTGCAATACTGATAATATCAATACCACCCATGTTTTTTTCGGATAATAATCTCTTTATCGTATTATACTGTGCTTTTCCACCATCTATTATTATTAAATCAGGTTTTATATAGAAACTGTTTCCTCTTTTTATTCTTCCGTTCTCAAGATATTTAAGTCTTCTTGCAACTACTTCGTTTATCATTCTGCAATCATCCTGACCCTTTACACTCTTTATCTTAAAATGTCTGTATTCACCAGCCAACATCATACCATCCAGAGAAACAGACATCGATCCGACTGGAAATGATTTTTTTAGATTTGAAATATCAAAACATTCTATTCTCCCTGGAAGATTGGTTAGTCCGAAAATCTCTTTTAATTTTAGTAAATCTCTATAATCACTGCCCGGTCCGGTGTCTTTTTCAAACTTTTTTTTCTCAAGATATAATTTTGAATTTCTGATAACCATCTCCATTATTTTTTTCTTTTCACCTATTTTAGGGACTATTATTTCAATTTTTTTATTTTTCATTTTACTCAACCAATCCGATATCAATACAGTATTTGCCATATTTATAGGACAAAAAATCTTTGATGGAATATCATCTATGTCCGCGTAATATTTTTCTATGAAACCCGATAAAATTTCTTCATCTTCCAGATTGCCGGTATTATTTACGAAAAAATTATTGATAATCGCAAGTATCCCGGATCTATAGGTAAACAAACTTATTGCAGAATCATCGTCACTTCTGGCGATAGATATAAAATCCCACTTACTGCCGCCTGGAAAGAATATTTTTTGTTCCCTGTATAGCTTATTTATGTCTTCAATCTTATTTTTATATTCGGCCGCTTTTTCAAATTCATTTTTCTTTGCATACTGATACATTTCTACTTTCAATTTTTCTATTATGGTCCTATCCTTGCCCTTCAGGAATAAAATGACAAAATCGATATTTCTCCGGTACTGCTCGGGAGAAATATTTTCGATACATGGTGCCGGACAGAGTTTGATATGGTAATTAAGACATGGCGTATTCATACCTTTTCCCGGACTTATTTTTTTGCAGTCCCTTACCTGAAATATTTTTCTTAGATATTCAAGAGTTTTCCTGACAGCTCTGGCATCGGTATAGGGCCCGAAATACCTTGCATCTCTGATGTTTCTATCCCGGGTTAAAAAAACACGTGGAAATTTTTCTCCGATTGTCACGGCGACAAAGGGATAAGACTTATCATCCTTTAGATCTATATTGTATTTAGGTTTATTTTTTTTAATTAGATTGCCTTCCAGGATAAGCGCTTCCGTTTCATTGTCGGTGACAATATAATCGATAGATTTGATCTTTTTGACAAAATCCAGTGGTTTGGCATATGGAAAGTAACTGCTGTTGTCCTGAAAATAACTCTTTACCCTGCTGGAAAGATCCTTCGCTTTACCGATATAAATAATTTCATCATGATGATCTTTAAAAATATAGACTCCGGATTTTTTTGGAAGGATTTTCAGTAATTCTTTTGTTTTATTCTCCTGCTTACTATCATCGATCATTTTTTTATTCACTGCGGTTTCACCTGTAAAGTTGTTCCTTTACGAGATTTTTATTCATATATCTCTTTAAAAACTTCCCTGTATAAGAACCTTTATTTTCCGATATTTCTTCAGGAGTCCCCCGGGCAATTATTTCTCCGCCTTTATCTCCGCCTTCCGGACCAAGATCTATGATGTAATCGGCGGTTTTTATAACTTCCAGATTATGTTCTATCACCAGCACTGTATTCCCTGCATCCACCAGTTTCTTCAATATCATGAGCAGCTTATTTATATCATCGAAGTGAAGCCCTGTTGTTGGTTCATCAAGCAGATATAACGTGCTGCCGGTACTTTTTTTCGAAAGTTCCGTAGACAGTTTGACTCGCTGTGCTTCTCCGCCTGATAATGTGGTTGAAGACTGACCTAATTTGATATAACCAAGACCCACATCATTTATAAGTTTCAGTTTTTTATTGATTCTCGGAATATTTTCAAAAAAGATCATTGCTTCTTCAACGGTCATATTCAAAACATCATCTATATTTTTCCCTTTATATATTACTTCCAGAGTCTCATGGTTAAATCTTTTCCCTTTGCAAACCTCACAGGGAACATAAATATCAGGAAGAAAATGCATTTCTATTTTTATAAGTCCATCTCCGTTGCAGAACTCACATCTTCCGCCTTTTACATTAAAACTAAATCTTCCCGGTTTATATCCTTTTACCCTGGATTCATGTGTTTTTGAGAATAATTCCCTTATATAAGTAAAAACACCCGTATAAGTAGCCGGATTTGATCGGGGCGTCCTTCCAATAGGAGACTGATCTATTACTATAACCTTATCCAGATTATTATAGTTTAATATTCCATCATGTTTCCCCGAATTATGCTTTGTCCTTAAAAGCAGATTGGAAAGTGATGGATATAATATTTCATTTACAAGCGTACTCTTTCCTGAACCCGAAACTCCGGTCACCGCTACAAGCATACCAAGATCTATCTGAACGTCTATATTCTTAAGATTATGCTCCCTGGCACCTTTAATAATAATATTGAGCCCATTTCCTTTTCTCCGTTCTTCAGGGACAGGTATCGATTTTTCTCCTGATAGATATTTTCCGGTTATGGATTTCTCACATGTGTATATATCTTCAAGATTTCCGCTGAACACGATTTCTCCTCCATGTATTCCCGCACCTGGTCCGATATCGACTATAAAATCCGAATTCCTCATAGTTTCTTCATCGTGTTCTATAACTATTATTGTGTTGCCGAGGTCCCTCAATCGCTTCAGGGCGTTTATCAATTTCTTATTATCTCTTTGATGAAGACCGATACTGGGCTCATCAAGTATATAAAGGACCCCTACAAGCCCGGAACCTATCTGCGTTGCCAATCTTATCCTCTGAGATTCACCGCCGGATAAACTGCTGGATTTCCTGTCAAGGGTAAGATATCCCAGCCCGACGTCTTTCAAGAAATTCAATCTCTCTATTATCTCTTTTATCAGTCTTTCACCGATCATTTCTTCTCTATCAGTCAGTTTAAGCGACCTTAACCATTCTATACCTTCCTCGATAGTCTTTTCGCAGAAATCCGAAATAGAAAGCATACCGATTTTCACTGCAAGGCTTTCCGGCCTGAGTCTTTTACCATTGCATCCCCTGCATGGTTTGCTGCTTATCATTTTTTCTATTCTTATCCTCTGGCTTTCGGATTCCGTTTCCAGATACCTTCTGCTTAAATTATTTGCAAGACCCTCGAATTTTATATAGTAATGTCTTAATCTGCCCTTATGGTTTATATAACTGACTTTTATTCTTCTTCCATCGGTGCCGTATAATATTGTTCTTCTTGCAAACTCGTTAAGATCTTTGAAAGGCGTATCCAGGTCAAATTCATATTCTTCAGCCAGACTTTTCATAAGCTGTGAATAGTAATTTGAATATCCCATATTAAAGAAAGGAATGGCACCATCCATTATGCTTAAGTTCGGGTGTTCCACAATCAAATCGGGATCCACTTCTTTACTTATACCTAGCCCGCTGCATTCTTTGCATGCACCATAAGGACTGTTAAAAGAAAACATCCGGGGAGTAAGTTCTTCAAAATCCAGACCGCAGTCTACACAGGAAAAATTTTCCGAGAAGCTATATATCTCTCCCGAATCCAGTAACTGAATATAGACAATACCACCGCTTTCCCTGAGTGATATTTCTATATCTTCCGAAAGTCTTTTTCTTATATCGGATTTTATTTTCAATCTATCTACGATTATTTCAATGTTATGTTTAATGTTTTTATCCAGCTTAAGGTCTAAATCATCTCCAAGTTCGTAAATATTGCCATCCACTCTGACTCTTGCGTAACCGTTATTTTTTATGTCTTCGAATGCTTTGATATATTCACCTTTTCTTCCTCTTACAATAGGCGCAAGTATTTGAAATTTAGCACCTTCCGGTAATTCGAGAACCCTGTCGACTATCTGATCAACCGTCTGCCTGGTTATACGTTTCCCGCATCTGTAGCAGTAAGGTGTCCCAATTTGAGCATAGAGGACACGCAGGTAATCGTATATTTCGGTTATTGTTCCCACAGTGGATCTGGGATTTTTGGAAACTCCTTTTTGATTTATGGAAACCGCAGGCGACAGGCCTTCTATCAAATCGACATCAGGTTTTTCCATCTGCCCCAGAAACTGCCGTGCATAAGAAGAAAGTGATTCCACGTATCTTCTCTGCCCTTCGGCATATATGGTATCAAATGCCAGTGATGATTTTCCTGACCCGCTTACACCTGTAAAAACTACGAATTTGTTTCTCGGAATCCTTAAATTTATATTTTTAAGGTTATGTTCCCTGGCACCTTTTATTACAATCTCTTCTTTCATAAATATTATCTTTTAACCTCTATATTTGTTATCTTTTTTATTCTTTTTATTTCATCTCTTATCATTGCAGCTTTCTCAAAGTTTAGTTCTCTTGCTTCAAGATTCATCTCTTCCTCGAGTCCGCTTAAAATCGTGGCAACTTTGGATGGTTCCATATCCAGCAGTTTGTCTTCACCAAATAACTTTTTCTTTTCGCTGACTTTAAGGTCGGATTTTGCTTCTTTTTTAGTTTTTATTCCTCTGCTATATAATATGTCAGATATAGTTTTATTTATAGTTTTTGGCGTTATATTATGTCTTTTATTATATTCTATCTGCATATCCCTTCTTCTGTTTGTCTCATATAAAGCATTTTTTATTGAATCCGTTATATCATCTGCATACATTATGACTTTTCCATTAACATTTCTTGCAGCTCTTCCTATTGTCTGAATAAGTGATATCTCCGACCTCAGGAATCCTTCTTTGTCTGCATCCAGAATGGCCACCAGCGATACCTCGGGGAGGTCCAGTCCTTCACGGAGTAGATTAATACCGACAAGAACGTCACATTCCCCCGTTCTTAAATATCTCAGTATCTCAACCCTCTCCAGTGTATCTATGGTAGAATGCAAATATCTTACCTTTATCTTTTTACCTGCCAGATATTCGGCCAGATCTTCAGCCATTCTTTTTGTAAGAGTAGTCACCAGAACCCTTTCGCCCCTGCTTACGACTTTCTTTATCTCATCCATCAGATCATCTATCTGCCCCCTGGTTTTTCTTACATAGACCTGGGGATCTACCAGACCTGTGGGCCTTATTATCTGCTCCACAATCTGATTGCTCACTCTTCTCTCGTATGGTCCGGGAGTAGCTGAGGTAAATATCACTCTTTTAACCTTGGCCTCGAATTCCTCAAATCTTAATGGCCTGTTATCCATCGCCGAGGGAAGCCTGAATCCATAATCAACAAGTGTTTGTTTCCTTGAATGATCGCCTTCGTACATCCCTCTGATCTGGGGAATAGCAATGTGAGATTCATCTATGATGACCAGAAAATCTTCAGGGAAAAAATCGAGCAGGGTATTTGGCGCCTCTCCCGGCTTTTTCCCGAGTATATGCCTCGAATAATTTTCTATTCCACCGCAAAACCCCAATTCTGCTATCATTTCCATGTCATATCTGGTCCTTGATTCCAATCTCTGGGCTTCCAGCAACTTACCAGTATCTTTGAAATATTTTATTCTTTCACTTAATTCTTCCTCTATTGTCCCGAGTGCCCTATCTACCCATTCCGCTGTTGCCAGAAAATGAGTCGCAGGTGATATTATATAGACTTCCTGATTGTTAAAGATTTCTCCGGATACAGGGTCAAACTCAACTATTCTTTCCAACTCGTCTTCTAAAAGCTGGACCCTTACGGCCCTATCCTGATATGCCGGAAATATCTCAATCGTATCCCCTTTCACCCTGAATTTACCATTTGTAAAATCATATTCATTTCTTTCATATCTTATATTGACCAGTTTATTTATTATTTCTTCTCTTGGAAATACCTCCCCTGACTTCAAAATAATTCTCTGTTTTCCATATTCCGAAGGTGAACCCAATCCGTATATGCAGGAGACACTTGCAACAACTAAAACATCGTTTCTTGTGTAAAGGGAGTTAGTAGTGGATAACCTTAACTTTTCTATTTCCTCATTTATCGATGTATCCTTTTCTATATATATGTCTTTACCGGGTAAATAAGCTTCCGGCTGATAATAATCATAATAACTTACGAAAAATTCTACGGCATTATCGGGAAAAAATTCTTTGAATTCATTACATAGTTGAGCTGCCAGTGTTTTATTTGGAGCCAGGACCAGTGTGGGGATCTGAATATTTTCTATAACATTTGCTATGGAATAAGTCTTACCGGAACCGGTTACTCCCAGCAGACTCTGAAATTTAAGATCATTCTTCAATCCTACCGTTAATTGGCTAATGGCCTTACCCTGGTCGCCCTGGGGAGAATAATTTGATACTAATTTAAATTTCGAATCTGCCATTTGATTTTTTATATTTATACACTTAAAATTTTTTTATAATTTTTTCGACTTTCTCAAGCAAGTCTCTTTTGAAACCATTATTATCAATTACGTATGCCACTTTTCCTTTTTTTATTTTTATATGCTGGCCTTTCATCCTTAATTTTGTTTTATCTTTCGAAAAACCTTTGCTCTTCAGCAAAGTTTCCCTCTTTTTAGCGGAAGCTTCGACAAGAATTATGTAATCGCAAAAAAGGTCCAATTTACAATCAAAGAGTACCGCTGCGTCTATTATTATATAATCTTTATCCTGGTTCTTATTTAAAATATTCTCAACTTGATTTCTTATCAACGGAAACATCAGACTATTTAATTTTCCTAAATCCTTTTTGTTTGAGAAGACCCTCTCTGCCAGAGATTCAAAAATCAGTTTCCCATCCGAATCGAATATCTCTTTTCCAAAAATGACTTTTATTTTATCCAGGACTCTGGGATTTTTTAAATAGATACTTTTTGCTAACTTATCTATATCAAGTATCAGGACATTTTTCTTTATTTTTTTTATAAAACCCGATACTGCGCTTTTGCCCGAAGCAATCCTGCCAGTGATCCCTATTACTATTATGATATCCTCCTTTTATTTTAATAAGTCAATTATATCTTACTTATTAAAGAGTGAAATCAAACATTAAAAGATAATTACAATCAATGGTAATTAATATAATATGCGGTTCTGGCAGTTTAAGATATAAGCTGGTGTGTCCGGAAATGGAATTTCAATCTATTTTGGCTTCGTCTTTCATTTCCTTGAGTATTTCTTTTATCTGTCTTTTTTTGCTGGATTCTTTATCATCCGGTTCTTTGTCCTGGCTTTCTTCAATTACTTTACCGGAGACTTCTTCTTTTCCCTCAGTTTTTTTTGGTTCTTTTTTTGATGTTTCCTTTTTTACACTTTTTTTATCCGTTTTTGAATCCTTTGCTTCCTTTTCTTCTTCTTTTTCTTCTACCGGATTCTCAACCTGTCTGACGCTAAAGGCCATCCTTCTTTTATCAAAATCTATGTCAATGATCCTCACCATTAACTCATCCCCGATTTTTGCAACGTCACTGGGTCTTTTTACATTTTCCGTGCTTAACTCGGATATATGTACAAGACCTTCGAGCTCTCCTTCTACCTGTACAAATAAACCGAATTTTACAATACGGGTTACTTTACCTTTTACGATATCTTTAATCGAAAAATTTTTTATTTTCTCAAGCCATGGATCTTTCTGTGTTTGTTTCAGACCAAGGGACAGTCTTTGCTTTTCGTAGTCGATATCCAGTATCTCCACATCCACTTCCTGATTAACGCTGACCACTTCTGACGGGTGCTTTACATGGTTCCAGGAAAGTTCAGATATATGTACCAGACCGTCAACACCTTCGACATCCACAAATGCTCCGAATTCTGCAATACTTGTGATTATGCCTTTCTTTACCTGTCCTGCTTCCATTTTGTCAAGTATCTCTTTTCGCTGTTCTTTTCTTTCGTCCTCTATGATTGCTTTCCTGGATAGGACAACATTATTCCTGTTCCTGTCCACTTCTATGATCTTGCATGCGCATTTCTCGCCAATATAAGATTCCAGATCCTTGGTTTTTCTTACGTCTATCAGGGATGCAGGTAAAAATCCTCGCAATCCTATATCTACTATCAGGCCTCCTTTTACACATTCAATGATCTCTCCTTCAACGGTATCCCCGCTCTGGTATATTTTTTCTATCCTGTCAAAATTCTGCTCCACTTCGGCTCTTTTTTTGGATAATATCAACCTGCCATCCTGATCTTCCTTCTGAAGCACCATTATTTCTATCTCATCATCCACATTTAGAATATCTTCGGGCTTAACATCACTTCTTATAGAAAGTTCGTTTATTGGTATTACTCCTTCGGATTTGAAACCTACATCGACCAGAATCTCATCTTTATCGATTTTTACCACTCTGCCTCTTATCACATCGCCATCATTCAAATCGATCATGGTAAGATCATAATTAGGGACCATCTTACCATCCTTATTCTCTATCATACAATTGTCATTCGTTAGTTTTTCGTAAAAATTATTGTCGGTCATAGTTTAATAAATCATTCTCCTTTTTTAATATTCGAAAAGGATAACATGCAAGAAAATAATAATCAATATTATAAAATATTTTTTTAAATATACCAATTTTTGCCCGTTTTAATGTCAACTTTGAGTTTTACATTCAAATCCACACAATTTTCCATCGATTCTATCACCATCTGTCTGACTTTATCGAGATCTTTTTCTTTTAATTCCAGTACCAGTTCATCGTGTACATGAAGTATGATATTACTATCTATTCCGGCAGCTTTTATCTCATTAAAAAGTATTACCGTGGATAATTTCATTATATCGGCCGCGCTTCCCTGTATAGGAGTATTTATTGCAAATCTTTCCCCGAGACCCCTTATCCGGACATTACTGCTTCCAAGCTCTCTTAAATATCTCTTTCTTCCAAAAATAGTAGTTGAATATCCCTTCTTGTATGCATCGTCTATCAAAAATTTCAAATATTTTTTCACTCCCGAATAACGATCAAAATATTTTTGTATATACTCTCTTGCTTCTTCTTCCGATATCGAAAGCCTGTTCATAAGCCCATATTCTGTCATTCCGTATATTATTCCGAAATTTATGGTCTTAGCTTTTCTTCTCAGGTTCTCATCGACTTTATCATAGCTTACGCCGAATATCTCCGAAGCTGTGTGCGTATGTATGTCTTCTTCGTGGTTGAATGAATCTACAAGGTTTTTATCGTTTGAAAGATGAGCAAGCACCCTTAACTCTATCTGGGAATAATCCGATGCCAGAATCAGGTCATAACCTTCACCCGGTATGAAAGCTTTTCTTATCTGCCTCCCGTAATCGGTTCTTACCGGAATATTTTGTAGATTGGGATCACTGCTGCTGATCCTCCCGGTAGATGTCCCCAGCTGGTGATACGTGGTATGGACCCGGAAGTCTCCCGGGTCGATCAAACAGGGTAAAACATCTATATAAGTATTCTTTAATTTAGTTTTTTCTCTGAAGTCCAGTATTTTCTCTATCACCGGAGAACTGTCATAAATAGTCTTAAGTGTCCCTGCATCCGTGGATAATCCCGTTTTTGTTTTTTTTGTCGCAGGGAGTTTCATCTTCTTATAGAGAACCTCGGCCAGTTGCTGGGAAGAATTTATGTTAAACTCGCCGCCGCAAATGTTGTGAATTTCTTTCCGGAGTCTTTCTATGTCCTTTTCATATTCCTTTATCAGGCTGCTTAAGTATTTTTTATCTATGTTGACACCCTTATATTCCATTTCGGCAAGTACCTTTATTAGAGGTTCCTCTATCTGCCAGTACAGTCTTTCCATATCTTCTTTTTTTAATTCTTCCAGGATTCTGATCTCTAAATTTTCATAAAGACTCATCTTTTTTAAAATCGGTTCCAGTTTCTCCTTATCCATTCTTGCTTTCTGTTTTTCATCCATACACAGATCGAGTTTTAATTGTCTTTTCCCTTCTTTGCTCTTACGTCCGCTTTCATCATCTTCTGTAAACTCGCTATCTTTTATTTCTATTATCAAGAGATCTTTTAATATCTCATCCAGGATTACGGTAGACCTGATAGGATTTAATATCAGATATAGTATTTTGTAATCTACAAACTTTCCGTCTAAATTTATCCCATGACCCTTTAGGGTCTTATATATTCTTTTAAAATCGAAACCGGATTTCTTTGTTTCTTTATTTTCAAGCACTTTCCTCAGGTCCGCTTTGATTTCTTCCCTGGCAAGGTCACCGGTCCTGATCAAAAATGTATCTTCTCCACAATGTAAGATAATGCCCTCGAACATATCTTCAGGACACCATTCGGCAATATATATGCTATCGCCTGCATGTTTACTCAAACATTCAAGGTTTAAGTTCAGAGTCAAATTTTTAAAGTCAGTCTCATCCAATATCTTACCGAGCACAGGAGCTTCTTCCATGAAATCAATCTTATCTTTAAGATTTGTGAGTCTCTTTTCCATGGATTTAAATTCAAGACTATCAAATAACTGTTTTATTCTATCAAAACTTACATCCCTGAAACTACTCTCAATGATATTTTCAATATCCATATCACCTGGCATTTTTAATTGGGTGAGTTCCTTGCTCAGCAGGGCAATGTCCTTATTTTTTACAAGCATTTCCTTCAGACGCGGATTTTCTATTTTATCGATACTCGAATAAATCTCTTCTACGGAGCCATATTCTTTTACCAGTGATCTGGCTGTTTTTGGTCCGATTCCCGGAATACCCGGTATGTTATCGGAACTATCACCCATCAATGCCAGCAAATCTTTTACATTTTCCGGTTTGACTCCAAGTTTTTCCTCTACCCCGGGTCTATCTATCAATATGGTATCCGTAATACCTTTTTTAATTGCCATCACTCTTATATTGCCGGAAACCAACTGCAGTATATCTTTATCGCCTGTGACTATTACAACTTCATCAAATTGACTTTTAACTTTATCTGCTATATCGGCAAGTATGTCATCTGCTTCAAATCCTTCTTTTTCCAGGCAGACAATATTGAAAGCATCCAGGACCTCTTTTATAAGAGGAAACTGTTCCGATAATCCCTCCGGCATTTTTTTTCTTTTTATTTTATATTGATCGAACATCCTGTGTCTGAACGTAGGGGTCTTACTGTCAAAAGCGCATATTATGGTATCCGGAGATTCGTCTTCTATTAGCCTTAACAGCATATTTGTAAAACCAAGAACAGCATTGGTTGTGGTACCGGAGGAAGTGGCGATGTTCTCTGGTATGGCAAAGAATGCCCTGTATGCAATATTATTTCCATCTATTAGAATGACTTTTCTCTTCTCTTTACTTTTCAATTGATGCCTTTGACTTTTAAAAAATATTTATTATCCTGTGTGTTTTTATATTATAACATTTAAGAAAAATAATTTTATAAAGGATAATACACCTGGCAGACCTATCAGAGGTCAATATGAAACACTTAATTGAAAAATATCTGATTTATATCGAATGCCACAGGAACTTTATAAAACCGGGTAAATGTCTTTTGAGTTTTATTTTTATCTCGTTTGCTGCATAAAAAAGCGTCATCAAATTTCATAGAAATTTAATAACGCTTCGTGAATAAAACTATAATAAATTATTATAGAATTGTCAATCTTAAAAAAATAAATGTTATTTAAAAATCAAAACTGGACTATTTTTTAACAATTTAAAAATCAAAAGTGGACTAAACATTTTCACCTAGAAATTAGGAATATTTAAATCCTTATTCCTTACCGTCTGAATACCTACA
>Ga0163209_1000025_pt1 | contig 58417 bp, 46 predicted proteins | sample Kivu_160m_FD_113538 | JGI IMG/M metagenome (GOLD analysis project Ga0163209, IMG submission 113538) | Freshwater microbial communities from Lake Kivu, Western Province, Rwanda to study Microbial Dark Matter (Phase II) - Kivu_160m | ecosystem: Environmental > Aquatic > Freshwater > Lake ...
AATCGTGACTGGTGACTGGTGACTGGTGACTGGTGGCTGGTGATTCGTGACTGGTGGCTGGTGGCTCGAAAGCCCCCAGACTGAAGTCTGGGGTTATTCATACATAAACTTTTTCCTTTTTCCTTTTTCCTTTTGCCTTTACTTCTGCCTTCTGCCTTTTGCCCTCTGCCTTTTATATTCTTGCCGCCGGCGCCACGTCCTGGCCGGTGAATTCGCCGTTCAGGTACTTGTAATAGCCTGTGATCCCGATCATTGCCGCATTGTCCATGGTGTAGGTGAATTCGGGAAGGTGCAGCTTCCAGCGGTGCTTCAGGGCTTCAGCCTCCAAGGCGGATGTAAGGGTTGAATTGGCGGCAACCCCGCCGGCGAGGCCGATCTCACGTATCCCGGTCAGCCTGGAGGCTTGCCTGAGTTTGTTGAGGAGTATGTCAACAATGGTGAACTGAAGGGACGCGCACAGGTCATTCAGGTTCCTTTGGATAAAATACGGTTCCTTCCTGAGCTCATCGCGGAGAAAATACAGAAAGGAGGTCTTTAGCCCGCTGAAGCTGTAATTCAGCCCCGGGATCCTAGGCCGGCTGAAGGTAAATGCCAGTGAATTTCCTTTCTCCGCCAGCTTGTCGATGACGGGCCCGGCAGGATAGGGCAGGCCCATGACTTTCCCGCATTTGTCAAAGGCTTCGCCTGCTGCATCATCAATCGTCTGCCCGATGATCTCCATTTCGAGGTGATTCCGGACTACGAGGATTTGAGTGTGTCCTCCTGAAACCAGCAGACATAAGAACGGAAATCCGGGTGCTTTAGGTTCTCCGGTCTCTGGTCTTCCGTCTTCCGCCTCCTGTCTTCTCTTAATAAACAGCGCGAGCACGTGCCCCTGCAGATGATTGACCTCTATCAACGGAATGTTTCCCGACAGGGCAAAGCCCTTTGCGAAAGAGGCTCCCACCAGCAATGAACCCATCAAACCCGGTCCCCTGGTGAAGGCTATTGCGCTGATATCAGCAAGAGTTACCGCAGCTTCCCTGAGGGCGGCGTCCACCACAGGAATGATGTTCAGTTGATGGGCCCGGCTGGCCAGCTCCGGGACCACTCCGCCGAATTTACGGTGAACCTCCTGATTGGCTATGCAGTTTGACAATAAAAAACCATTCCGGATAACGGCAGCCGAAGTGTCATCACACGAGGATTCAATGCCTAAGATGGTTATATCCATTATTATATCGGCTTTCCGACTCTTTTTTGTTATTTTGGAATGATTTTTTCGGGGCAAAATTACTAAAGAATCATTCGTTGGTTAAAAAAAAGGTCAACAGGTTCCTGATAGGACTGGGCGTGGTGGTTATCCTGCTGGCCGGGATTTTCTTTAGCCTGAGATTGCGTAAGGTCCAAACCCTTCTGGTCAATAAATTCCTCGATCGGATAGAAAAGAACTATGACGGCAAACTGTCTGTCGGACAGGTGTTTATCCGCTGGCCACACAGGCTGGAGTTAACCGACCTTCTGATTCTTGACCCGCTGAATGATACCCTGCTGTATGTATCTTCGGTTGAAGCTTCCGTTACACGGGTTGACTTTGACCGGAACCGGTTTAACTTCAAGAGGGTCTATTTGAGCGATCCGCTTATCCAGATCAGGGAATTGCCGGACGGGAGGATGAATCATAAGGTTTTTCTGTCTTCCCTGTCAAACAAGGATACGGTTACGGAGCCAAAACCGGTTAACGTCATCTTGAACCAGGTTGTGATCCGGAGGGGAGCCTTTGCCTTAAATAAATTCGGGGCTCTTGACGAACCCGGTCGTATCGATTGGGACAATTTGAGAATCAACGACATAGAGTCTCAGATCGACAAGATTGGCTTTTCTGGCGATTCGGTTTACGGAAATGTGCGCCACCTGAGTTTCCAGGAGAAATGCGGATTCAAAATCGACGACCTTGCAGTGGGGTTTGCCTGGGACTCGACCGGCCTGATGAGCAGGCTTCTCGAAATCGTTACGGGTAACAGCCGCATCGAATCACCTTACGCCCAGGTTTCCCGGTTTTCTCCGGTCCAACCGGATTCATCAGGGCCTTATCTGGAGATCGTCCTGGGGATGGACACGTATGTCTCTCCGGTTGATATCTCACTGCTGACGGGTCTGAAGAGCGAACTGACCGATGTCCTCGAAGTATCGGGGCTTGTCAGGGGTACTTTTAAGAAAGCCCGGTTATCGGACACCCGGATCCGGTTCGGCAACATGCTTCTCTTTGAAGGAGACGTTGAATACGATTATCCATCAACTTTCGGGGAAACCTATATTGACCTTCAATCCAGGAACCTGATCCTTAACCTTGCCACATTGGACGAAAAACTCCTGTCGGGCCAGGTCCCGGACCTGGATCTGAAGCTCCCGGAGTTTATCAGCGATATCGGGAAAATTACTTTTTCCGGCCTTTTCAGTGGTACCATCGGGAATTTCATCACCTCCGGGGTTCTGAACCTGCCCTACGGTGAATTTCAAACGGATGTTAAAGTCAGGAAAAACCTGACAGGCGGGGGGTATGACTTCCAGGGGTCGATTGCCACCGGGGGATTTAATCCCGATGAGTTCCTGGACAACCGGTCCGGTTTGTCTGATATTGACCTTACCCTTACTGTCGACGGAACCTGGAACGGGGGGAAAAGCGTTGCTGCACTCATTCAGGCGGATATCCGGAGAATCACCCTGAATTCTTACCCATTCCAGGATCTGACAATCAAGGGGGAGCTGGCCGGGACAACATTCGGCGGTTCACTGGCAGTCAGGGATCCCAACCTGAAAATGGATCTGAACGGAAACCTGGATTTCGGAAAGGAAACCCGGATGATCAGTTTTGATCTCCTTGCTGACCGGGCTGATCTGAACGCGCTGAACCTGATCAGGAATGATACTCTTGCGGAGTTGACGGTTAACATGCATGGAGAACTGACCGGAACCAGCCTGGATGATATCACGGGTACGATCCGGATGGAACAATCTGAATACAGAAACAGCAACGGCTCCCTTCCGATACGGGAACTGACCCTGACAGCCCGTCCGGAAGCCGGTCAGCGTCAGATCATCCTGGCTTCGGAATACATTGATGGCCGCCTGTCGGGAAATATCCACATCGATGATCTGCCGGCTCAGCTCCAGAGCATGATCTCAAGGTTCATTCCCGCATTGACCCGGGCCCGGGAAATCAATACCGGACATATCAATGATTTTGCATTTAATATTCATATGAAGAACCCCGGTCCGGTACTGGAGATCCTTGCCCCGGGTTTTCAATGCAAGGACAATACAAGGATTGATGGTTTCTTCCGTGCCGGGGAACAAGCGATCTATCTTGAGGGAGTATCTCCCCAGTTCGCGATCAGGGGAACCCAGTACACGGGCCTGGATTTCAGGATGCAATCGAGGGGTGATTCTCTGATCCTCACGGGTGGTTTGAACAAATTGCAGATCGACAGGAATAACCAGTTTGAACGTATCGGCCTGAACCTTTTGCTTTCTGATAATGACATGGAGGCTGCGGTTGATTGGAACAACACACAAAGACCGGTTAACAAGGGACTGATTCAATTAAATGGCAGATTTGACCAGTCTCCTGAAGGAAAACTGATTGGCAGGCTGAATTTTTTAGGAGACGACATTGTCTATAACGACAGCCTCTGGAGGATCGATCCGTTCACCGTTGAGTATGACCCTGACCGCCTGGCATTGTCTGGTATCCGGATCAGCCATAAGGACGAAAGTCTGGATGTCTCCGGTGCTATCTCCCTGTCACCCGCGGATACCCTTTTCGTTTCGGTGGTGAAACTGAATCTTGAACACCTTAACCAGATCAGCGGATCCGGGGGCCTGAACATGAACGGGCTGGTTTCGGGCAATGCGAGGTTCTATGACATGAGGGGGAAGGGGATGTTTCTGGCCGATCTTGACATCGACAGCCTGAAAATCAACGGGGAGATGCTGGGGAACACCACTGTTTCCAGCAGAAGCGGCGGAACCGGAGAACTGGTATCCATGAATATCCTGACCCGCAGGGGCTCCATCAAAACACTGCAGGTCAACGGGACCTATAATCCTGTGTCTGACAGCCTTGATTTTGACATTCACCTGGACAAGCTCCGGATGGACATTGTCAATCCGTGGGTTGAGCCCGATCTCAGGGAGGTCAAGGGTATCCTGACCGGACAACTTAAAGTGGCAGGGCTGAGGCAGAATCCTCAGCTGAACGGAAACCTGATGGTTCAGAAAGGATCATTTGTGGTGGATTATCTTAATACCCGGTTTTATTTCACCCACCCGATCCTCGTGACTCCCGCTGCTTTCACTGTCAACCAGATGGATGTTCAGGATGATGAAGGCAATCATGCCCTGGTATCGGGTGCAGTGAGACATGACAATTTCAAGAAGATCAGGCTTGATTTCGCCGTGGACTTCAAGGATTTTGTTTTGTTGAATGCGGATGAGCTCAAGAATGACGGTTACTGGGGACGGGGTTATGCAACCGGCGTGGGTACGCTCAAGGGACCTTTGAGAAACCTGGTGATCGATATATCCGCCACAACCAGCCCCAAAACCCGATTTTTTGTCCCGGTAAATACAGCGGGTGAAGCACGGGAATTGGGTTTTATCACCTATGTCGAACGAAAAAGGGAAGAAGTTGAGCCTGACCTGGTGGATTTCACCACGGAAAAACCCCGCGGTTATGAGGTGGATCTATACGGGGCAACCGTCAACATAGAACTGGCGGTGACGCCGGAAGCCGAGGTCAAGCTGATTTTCGATTCCAAGGTGGGAGATGTGCTGAGAGCCCGCGGTTCGGGTGACATCCGCATTTACGTCAATCCTGCCGCGAGATGGACCATAACCGGGGATTATACGATCGAAGAGGGAGATTACCAGTTTACCCTGCAGAACATGCCGGTCAAGAAGCTCGAAATAGAGCCCGGAGGGACACTGAAATGGACGCGGGAGATTACTTCGGCTCTGCTGGATATTGATGCGGTGTACCGCACGAAAGCCTCCTTGTATGATCTGTTGCAGGATGAGACCAATTCGGATCTGACCCAGCGGATCCCGGTCGAATGCCATTTGATGATGAGCGGCAAGTTGGAGAATCCGACTTTCGATTTCAACATCGTGGTTCCTTCAACCAGCGATGACCTGGCACGCTCCCAGTTGGCCAACCTTACGGAAGAAGAGATGAACAAGCAGATCATTTCCCTCTTGTTGCTCAACCGTTTCATGCCACTCCAGGGATCGGGTTCGGGGACATCGAGGGGATATGCGACAGCCGGACTGACCACCACCACGGAAGTGCTGTCCAACCAACTGAATTATTGGTTGTCCCAGATCAGCAAGGATTTTGATTTCGGATTCAATTACCGGCCGGGCGACGAACTGACGAGTGATGAGGTGGAAGTGGCATTGTCCAAGCAGTTCCTGAATAACCGCATGACGCTCAACGTCAACGGGAACTATGATGTACGCCAGACCAATGCCAATGCCAGCCAGCTGGTAGGGGACGTCGAAGTCGAGTATAAGATCAAGCCGTCCGGGAAAATGCGGGTTAAGGCTTTCACCCGAGCCAATGACCATCTTTTATATGAATACGCGCCCTATACCCAGGGAGTCGGGCTGTTTTACCGGGAGGAATTCAATTCATTCGGGGAGCTGTTTGACCGTTTAAAGCGGAAACTTTCCGGAAACAAGCGTTAACAATTCGTCTCATAACCTGTAATACTAAACCTGCTGCCAGGCACGTTTTTTTAATACTTTTATCAGGATAACTTAAATCGAACGCAATGAGCTGGATACTTTTCATTCAATCAGATTATCAGGCAAAATTAGATTCCATCAACCAGGCGATGGCTGCATCGGACCAATCCCTGTCCATTTGGGAGATGACTATGAAGGGAGGCTGGGTGATGATCCCAATAGCGCTGTTATCCATCGTGGCCGTTTACATCTTTGTCGAACGGTACCTGGTCATCAAGAAAGCCATGCGGGAAGATGAGACCTTCATGAACCGCGTGAAGGAATTTATCCATGAGGGGAAGATCGAATCCGCCATACGTCTGTCACAGGCCAGCAGTTCCCCAGTATCAAGGATGATCGAAGCCGGGATTACGCGGATAGGAAGGCCCATGGCTGATGTCAACATTGCCATTGAGAATGTAGGCCGGCTCGAAATATACAAGCTTGAACGCGGCCTGGCTACCCTTGCTGCTGCGGCCGGAGCCGCACCGATGCTGGGATTTCTGGGAACTGTGCTGGGCATGATCCGGGCTTTCTATGACATGACCGTTGCCGGCGGAAGCGTCGACCTGGCCATTCTTTCCAATGGCATCTACACGGCTCAAATCACGACAGCCGCTGGGTTGATCGTGGGTATTCCGGCCTACTTTTTCTATAATATCTTGGTTTCAAGGATACAGACAGTGGTTTTTATTCTTGAAACCCGTGCTTCGGAATTCCTCGACCTGCTGAACGAACCTTCCAAATAACCTAAAGACCATCCGATGGCCATCCAGGCAAGAAATAAGATCATCCCCGAATTCAGCATGGCAGCCATGACTGATATCATCTTTAACTTGTTGCTGTTCTTCCTGATCAGCACAACCCTTTTTTCAACCAACGCTGTCAAGCTGTTGCTTCCCCGGAGCGATGTGAAGTCTTCTGAAAAACCGATTGTGATGGTTTCGATAACCAAGGACCTGGATTTTTACCTCGACCGGAACAAGATTGATTTCAGCCGGCTGGAAGGCGCCTTGCGGGTCAAATTCGAAGGAGTGAATCCGGCCGAGCGGCGCATCGCTCTGTATACCGACCGCACGATCCCGATTGAAGAGGCGGTCAAGGTGCTGACCATAGCGGCACATAACAACTACAGCCTGAGTCTGGTTACGACAGAGCGTTAGATTGATGGAAATGCCCTCCAAACAGCAGGGATTAATTGCAACCATTGCAGTTCATGGTCTGGCTCTTGCTATGTTGTTTCTTCTTGATATTGTTTCACAGGTTCCTGAAAAACCAGCCGGTGTGACAGTCAATTTTGGACTGATCGACGAGGGCATGGGAGAGACGGATCCCGCGCCTCTGGAGGCAGCGCGCCAGGTTGTTCCCGAGGCGCCGGTGACTGAATCCAGGGTCACTCCTAAAGTCAGGGATAATGCGGAGGAACCGGCACCCAGGGTGTTGACGCAGCAAACCGAGGACGCTCTGGCAGTCAAAAAACAGAATGAAGAAAGTATAGAGCGGGAACGGCTGGAGAAGGAAAAAAGGGAACGTGAGGAGGCCGAAAGAAAAAAACTGGAGGAGGAGCGTATCCTGCGGGAGAAGCAACAGGCACAGGTCAATGCCATGAAAGACCGCCAAAAACGGTCGTTCGGCGGTAACACAGGAAATTCCGGGGCCCTGGGCGAAGGTGTTACGGGGAATGCCGGGAACCAGGGTGATCCCACCGGCTCTGTCGATGCCAGCAGAAGAGGGCAGGGTGGCGGAAGCGGTTCGGGCATTTCATACAGCCTGGAAGGCCGCAATGTCATCGGAACCCTGGCAAAACCCGAATACAACATCAATGATTATGGAGTGGTGGTTGTGCAGATCACGGTCAACAAGGACGGGATCGTTGTCAATGCCATCCCTGGCGCAAAGGGTTCTACAACCATGGATTCCAGACTCCTGGAAGCCGCGCGGAAAGCAGCCCTGACTGCCCGGTTCAACAAAGTGACCTCACCGGATGCGCCTGCGTACCAGGTGGGGACGATCATGTATCATTTCAAGCTGTTATAAAGGGTAGGATGTGATAATGTGAGGATGTGAGGATGTGAGGATGTGATGACAATCTGTATGTTACCAACGGCAGAGTCAAAAGAGCCGGAAAAATCCCAGCATATCAAGAGAGGCAGCGAGGATGGCCATTAGCAGGATCACCCGGATGAACCGGGTTCCTTTTTTGATGGCTATCCGGGCTGCCAGCCAGGCTCCCAGCATGTTTCCCGAAGCCAGTGTCAAACCAACGGGCCAATTGACCTGATCGTTCAGGATAAAAACAGCCAAAGCGAAAACTGTATAGAGAACCACTATCAGGTTTTTCAATGCATTGGCCTTAATGAGATCCAATCCTGCACCCAGAACCAGTCCGGCCAGCAGGAAGAAGCCGATTCCGGCCTGGATGAAACCTCCGTACAACCCGATCCCGAAAAAAATCAACACTTGCCAGAATCCCGGCCTGACTTTTTTGGGAACAGTTTTCCCCTTGATCCAGGTTTCGGGATTGATGATAATAACGAAAAACATCAGGATCAGCAGGATCCCTATGATCTTTTTCAGCAGGGCATCATTCAGGTCCACCGCAAAAAAGGCACCGATCACGGCACCAACGATTGCCGGAACCGAGAGCCAGATGCCATCCCTGATCCTGATGACTTTCTGATGCAGGAAAGATCCTGCTCCAACCAGGGATTGCAGTAATATGGCCACACGATTGGTTCCGTTGGCAATTCCGGCCGGAAGCCCCATATACATCAGCAAGGGCAGGGTGATCAGCGAACCCGCACCGGCCAGGGTGTTGATGAATCCGACCAGGATACCGGTCAGGACCAGGATGGGGTAAAAATACCACTCCATATAGGCAGGGGCTTAGCGACTTTAAAGCCCAAGGATATCAGGATTTCTTTTAGCGTCTTATTGAATGACGATCCTTTGGTTTGTCATTGATCCGCGCTGTTCCACTTTAAGGATATAGATGCCCTTGGGCAATCGGGTCAGGTCAAAAGATTTCCACTGCAAACCCGGCTGGGGACGAATGGATTCAGAGGCTACGACACGCCCGCGTAAAGTAATGATAGCGAGACGTGTAGCCTGTTCCGCCATGAGACCCACCCGGAACCGGCCGTTGTTGGGATTGGGTGTTATCACGACTCGCTCCATGCCACCGTCGACATCAAACCTGCCGGAAGTATAGCTGGGCTCCCAGGTCGCCGTGTACATCCCCCTGCCGTGGGTGGCAGCCAGGACGGTATTATCGGAAGCCCGGAAATTCAGCATGTCGATCCTGACATCGGCCAGGCCGGAATTGTCAGGTGACCATATGACGTTTTGAGCCAGTATGTTATCTGTAGTCCAGATCCCTGTTTCCGTGGCCAGCATGACCTGCTTCCCTGATCTGGGATGGAAGATGCCCCACCGGACAGGCATATCCGGAAGGTTGGCTTCGACGTTTTTCCAGGTCTCCCCCCCATTGACACTTAGCCAAATCGAAGGCACGCCGTAATTTGAAAAGGTTACCAGCAGAGTATCCTCACTTCCGGCAATGTCAATGCCACTGATATTGGCAGTCGGAAAATCAGCCGGGGTCAGGTCGGTTAAAGTCCCCGTATGGGATGCATCCAGGTATTTAAAGATCTTGCCGGCCTGGGTGCCAATGAAGATATTCGACTGGTTCAAGGGAGAATGGACGGACCATTTGATATTGGAATAAGGTACCTGGGATGCCGTGGCCAGCACTTTTCCGGGGGTCCCGCCGGTAAAAGCGGTAGGTGCAACGGTCACCACATGGAGCCTGTTCAGGTTGTTTAATTCCTCATTGGCACCGTTGGCGAACAGTAGGTTGTTCTTCCAGTCGTAGTCCATCGGATTCACGAACATCCCGCTGTTCAGGTTTTTATAACCGGCTCCCTGGGGATTGGCTTCCTTTTCCCCGGAGTACAGGTACAGGGCATTATGGTACACGGTCGTGATCTGGATACTGGGCTCGTTCTGGTCGATGAAGCACATGGCTCCATCTCCTCCGGAGAGCATGTCCCTGAAGGTCGGCACGTTTCCCCTCCGATAGAACATCGTGCCGTTATCCTGGAGGCCTCCAATGAAATGGATGCTGCCGGCATCCGGATGCATGGCGCAGGAATAATACTGCAAGGTGCTGTAACTATTGGCCGATTCGAAGAATTTCATGTTGGCATCCGGTGCACTGGCTGTCCGGGTACCAAAGACACCTCCGTCGGTCCCGATGTACATCTCGGTGTCGCTGCCCGGTTTAAAGGCAAAGACATGTATGTCGGCATGAACGTAGTCGTCCGATCCATTGCCGTACATTTCGGCCCAATTGGACTGTTTGGTCCAAGCCGTTCCTCCGTTGACCGTCCGGTAGGTATCCAGCCCTCCCACCCAGATGATGTTCGGGTTTACAGGACTTACGGCCAGGGCAAATGCATGCCAGGCCAGGGAGGCAAACCCGGCCGGGAAATTGAGCTCCGTCCAGCTGTCCCCTTTATTGATTGTCTTGAGCAGGAACTGGCACCCGTAGCCGATGAAACCATCGCTTCTCACATAACCGGAGGCGATGATGGCATACAGGATATCCGCATTGGACGGGGATTTAGTAAGCATCACGCGGCCCGGATACTTATTGACGCTCTCAGCCAGGATCCTCTCCTGGTAGCTTTGGTTCACCGTCCATGCCAGGCCGTCGTTCGAGACCAGGATGCAGGCCGCTCCCGACCGGTCATTGTCGGTAACTTCCGTGTTGACTCCGTAAGTCGTGCCCACAAAAATCCGGGCTCCGTCGGAGGAGGTTTCTATATCGGAAGGAGCGAATGCATAATCCTTTCCGGGAATATTGGGCAGGACTTGGTTCCAGGTATTGCCTCCGTCAGTCGAACGGTACAGACCGTCGCCGGTTTCATTCCGATGGGCAACTCCTTTATAGACACCGGATACCACTCCGGCATAGATCACACTTTGCCCGTTTTCATCCCGGACCAGGATATCGGTGACATACGCCCAGTTTTGGGTGGAAGGCATGGATTCCCAGGTTTGCCCTGCATCGGTCGACCGCATGATTCCCGTTCCCATTCCCGAAGATTCGCGGTAGATGATCATTGCGGTTTCGCTTTCTCCCGTTCCCGCGTAGAATACCTGTGTGTTGTTGGGATCATAGGTAAGGCAGCTGATTGAGAGGTTGGACCAGAAGTCGTTGAGCGGTGTCCATTGTCCGGCTCCTGTCGGATCGGGATTATACCAAAGCCCGCCGGTGACTGAACCGGCCCATAATTTTGAATGCGTGGGATCATTGGGATCGAACATCAGGGTCCGGGTCCTTCCCCCCATGTCGGTGGGGTGAGCAGTCCAGTTCAGGGTATTCCCGCCTGATTTCAGGCTGGATAAAGCTTTTGTCTGGCGGTTGGCATCCAGGATACGCTCGCGCGGTACAGTCCTGGTGGCCGGATCAAGAGTCTTGATGTATTCTGAAAAGGCAGCGAGATCAGGCCTGTCAAGGGCCTTGCCTCCTTTTGCATCCTCCGACAAAACAGATTGAGGCAGTGTCTTGTATTCTGATACAAGGAATTTCTCATAGTCCTCACGGGAGTCTGCTTTTTGGATTCTCAGCACAGCCACTCCCGTGATAGACAGAGCAGCGATACAGATTCCTGTCAAGAGTAAGTGATTGATTTTCATAGATATAAACTTGATTCGTTTCATATTGTCTTGTCTTGTCTCCCCCAGACTGAAGTCTGGGGTTAGTCATAATCGTAAGCCCGAATGCCCGGACGCCCTTATTTACTTAATATGCGAACATCGGCCAGACACCCATCATGGCATTGACCTGTTTCTTCGTTTTGAGAATCAGGTCTTCATTATTCACATCCATGATGATCCGGTCGATCAAATCCACGATCGTCTCCATTTGTTCCTCTTTCAATCCGCGGGTGGTGATGGCAGGTGTGCCGACGCGAAGCCCCGAGGTCTGGAATGGGGAACGGGAATCAAAGGGGACCATGTTTTTATTGACCGTAATGTCAGCTCTCACCAAGGCGTTCTCCACCTGTTTGCCGGTAATGTCAGGGACTTTGGTCCGAAGGTCGATAAGCATGCTGTGGTTATCGGTTCCGCCCGAGATCACTTTATAGCCCCGGAGGATGAACGCATCTGCCATAACTGACGCATTCTTTTTCACCTGCAGCTGATAATCCCTGAATTCAGGCTGCAAGGCTTCTCCGAAAGCAACGGCTTTTGAAGCGATGACATGTTCGAGCGGACCGCCCTGAATTCCGGGGAAAACAGCAGAATCAATCAGGGAAGACATTTTTCTGATCTCTCCTTTCTTGGTAGTGATGCCCCAGGGATTGTCAAAATCCTTTCCGATCAGGATGATCCCCCCCCGGGGTCCACGGAGGGTTTTATGGGTGGTCGAGGTAACCACATGGGCGTATTTGCAGGGATTGTCCAGCAGTCCGGCTGCAATTAATCCCGCCGGATGGGCCATGTCGACCATCAGGATGGCGCCGACGTGGTCGGCCAGCTTACGCATCCGGGCATAGTCCCATTCACGTGAATAGGCGGATGCACCGGCCACGATCATTTTGGGTTTTTCCCGGAGGGCTGTCTCTTCCATCCGGTCATAATCGACCCGCCCTGTATCTTCCCTGACCCCATAGGCGACTGGTCTGTACAGGATCCCGGAACTGTTGACAGGCGATCCGTGGGAGAGGTGACCGCCGTGTGAAAGATCCAATCCCATGAAAGTGTCGCCTGGTTTCAGGACGGTCATGAAAACGGCCATGTTGGCCTGGGCGCCTGAATGGGGCTGAACATTGGCATACTCCGCATCGTACAGTTCTTTGAGGCGGTCAATGGCGAGCTGCTCGGTTTCATCGACCACCTCACATCCGCCGTAATACCGGTGCCCCGGATAACCTTCTGCGTATTTATTGGTCATTACCGAGCCCATGGCCTCCAGCACCTGAGGGCTGACAAAATTCTCCGATGCGATCAGCTCTATGCCATTTTTCTGTCTTTCATATTCTTGCCTGATAACATCAAAAACAACAGTGTCCCTTTTCATAGCGGTTGCATAAAGTGGTTTCTATAAGTGCGCTAAAGATAGGGATTTCCTGTCAGTCGCTTCCGCCATGGCCTCAAATTATCGGTTAAAAGAAGTTAATCAATCGGCTTGAAAAATTACCTTTACGCTATTCATGCGAATGGAAAAAAAAGGCAGGCGTTATAACCTCATGTTCAGGATTCTCCGCTGGAGGATCCGGAACATCTCCAACCGAAACTTTGTCCTGATCATGGCAATCATTGTCGGGCTTTTGTCCGGCATGGCCGCGGTCCTGATCAAGAATTTCGTTTTTCTGATCAGAACGAACCTGACACGGGGCTTTTCGGCTGAGGTGCATAATTACCTCTTTTTTATCTATCCGGCTATCGGTATTGCCATTGTGGTGATACTGGTCAATTACCTGCTCAAGGTGAGGATCGGGCATGGCATACCCGTAATCCTGCATGCCATATCCAGCACCAAGGGAGCCATCAGGAAGCACCACATGTATTCATCCGCCCTCACGAGTGTCATTACAGCCGGTTTTGGGGGAAGCGTCGGGCTTGAAGGACCGGCCATCCTGACCGGAGGTGCTATAGCTTCCAGGCTGGCGCAGGCATACCATATGAATTACCGCCAGATCATCCTGATCATCGGTTGTGCCGTGACCGGAGCGTTGGCTTCCCTGTTCAAAGCCCCCATTGCGGCGATCATATTCGCCATTGAGGTATTGATGCTTGACTTGACGATGTCTTCATTATTGCCTCTTCTTTTGGCATCGGTCAGCGCTGTACTTCCGTCCTACCTCTTTCTGAGCCAGGATGTGCTCCATTCGCTGAAGATCCACGAGATCTTTGAGTTGAATATGCTCCCACTGTTCATGCTACTCGGGGTTTTTACCGGGTTCATCTCGTTGTACTTTTCCAGGGTGATCCGCGGATTGGGCGACCTGTTTCAAAGAATAGGGTCGAAATGGATCCGCTGGCTGACAGGTACGATTTTCCTGGGCTTGATCATCTTCCTGTTTCCGAGCCTCTATGGGGAAGGCTATGATTCGATCAACCGGGCACTGAATGGGGATATCGGGTTCCTTTTTGACAAATCGGGATATTTCACCTTTCAGGGGGAAGCCCTGACCACCATGCTCATCCTGGCCCTGGTCACTCTCCTGAAAGTGGTGGCGACCGCATGTACATTCGGAGCCGGGGGTATAGGAGGCATCATTGCCCCGAGCCTTTTCACCGGAATGACGGCGGGAATGCTGTTCGGGTCAGCATTGAATTATCTGCTGGGCACCGATTTTTCCATCGTCCTGTTTGCCCTGATCGGTATGGCAGGCGTTTTTGCCGGAACACTTCACGCCCCGCTGACCGGGATCTTTCTGATAGCAGAGCTGACACTGGCCTATAATCTTCTGCTGCCCCTCATGTTGACGGCTGGCTTTTCCTATCTGACTATCAGGTTATTTCAGTCGGTATCCTTTTATCACGTCGAGCTCGACAGGAGAAGGCAGCTGTTTACGCAGGACAAGGATAAGTTGGTCCTTTCCCTGATGAAGGTGGACAAGCTGATTGAAACCAACTTCTCGACCATACGGCTCGACGCTTCCCTGGGCGACCTGGTGAGGGTCATCTCAAAATCCAGGAGAAATATTTACCCTGTTGTGGATGATGAAAACAATTACTATGGTGCTGTCAACATGGACAACGTGCGGGAAATCATGTTCACGCCCGAACTCTACGAAACCATATTTATCCGTAACCTGATGACGAAATCAAAATACTCGATTGAACCTGGCGAGATCATGGAGGAGGTTGCACGTAAGTTTCACCAGTCATCCGACTTCAACATACCGGTCCTCGACCATGGGAAATATGTCGGATTTGTTTCGAGGGCAAGGCTTTTTTCATCTTACAGGTCATTGTTAAAAAAGTGGTCGGAAGACTGATTGGGAAGGAGAAAGGAGGAAGGAGAAAGGAGGAAGGTTGGAATGGGTTGGAAGGACAGGATCGGGATTTATTTCAGGTCGGGCAAGAAGCAGCGGGTCTACTTCCTGGCTTTGGCCATGGGGGTTGTTGCAGGATTGGCCGCGGTAATCCTGAAAAACGCGGTCCACTACACTCATCTTTTTTTAACCGGCGGATTTACGGAAGGACAGGCCAACTGGCTCTACCTGCTCTATCCCTTCATCGGGCTGCTCCTGACGGTATTGTATGTAACGTACCTGGTCAGGGATCCGATATCACACGGGATCAGTAAGATACTGCATGCAATCAGTAAAAGGAACAGCCTGCTGAAATCGCACAACATGCATTCCTCCATGATTGCCGGCACCCTCACGGTTGGTTTTGGGGGATCGCTGGGGCTGGAGGCACCGATTGTACTGACAGGTTCTGCGATAGGCTCGAGGCTGGGGCAGTACCTGCATCTGCCTTACAAGACCATTACCCTGTTGCTTGCCTGTGGCGCCACTGGTGCAATTGCGGGAATATTCAAGGCCCCTATTGCCGGTGTGGCCTTCGCGCTGGAAGTCATCATGATCGACCTGACCATGGCTTCCCTTCTCCCGCTGATGATTGCCGCTGTGACTGCGACCTCCGTGGCCTGGTTGCTGATGGGTGATGCTGTTCTTTTCAGTTATGACCTGAAGGATGTTTTCACGGTTGCCGAACTACCCCCATTTCTGTTGCTGGGTCTATTTACGGGAGCGGTCTCGGTCTATTTCTCACAGGGTCTGCGAATTATTGAAGGCCGGATGGGCAAGATCAGATCCGTATGGATCCGGTGGTTGACCGGCGGATCGGTGCTGGCTGTTCTCATCACCGTCTTTCCGCCTTTGTATGGAGAAGGGTATGACACCCTCCGGCAGTTGTTGATGGGTAATCCAGGGGAGATCCTGTCTCAGAGCTTTTGGTTCGATAAGATCCAGACGCCAGGGATTCTTCTGTTAACCATTGCCCTGATCATCTTGCTTAAAGCGGTTGCCACGGCGGTAACCACGGGTGCCGGAGGTGTCGGCGGTGTTTTTGCCCCGAGCTTGTTCCTGGGAGGAATCAGCGGATTCTTCCTGGCACGGCTGCTGAATACGACAGGATGGCTGGAAGTATCGGAAATCCATTTTACACTGGCGGGAATGGCCGGTGTCATGTCTGGCGTCATGCATGCCCCGCTGACCGCCATGTTCCTGATTGCTGAGATTACAGGCGGATACAGCCTGATCATTCCCTTAATGGTAACGGTGGCCATCTCCTATATCACGGCTCATCTGGTTGAGCCCCACTCTGTGTATACCCGCCGGCTGGCCTCCCTGGGCGAACTGATCACTCACAACAAGGATAAGGCAGCCCTGCTCCGGATGAATATCAGAAGCCTGATAGAGCAGGATTTCACAACTGTCAGACCCAACCAAACCTTGGGAGAACTCGTTCAGGCGGTGGCGGTATCCAACCGCAATGTCTTTCCTGTCATTGATGCGGACAGGAATTTTCTCGGGCTGATCATCATGGAAAAGCTCAGGCCGGTCATGTTTAAAACCGGGCTGTACGATACTACTTACTGCAAAGACCTGATGTACATGCCGGAATACCTGGTCAGCACGGAAGATTCAGTCGAAGAGATCGCACGGAAAATACAGGCTTCGGGGAAGTACAACCTGGTTGTCCTGGATCATGGCAAATATGTCGGCTGCGTCAGCCGGGCCCGTGTTTTCTCCAAATACCGGGACAAAATGAAGGAAATGTCGGAGGATTAGGTACAGACGATTAACTATTGCCCATTCACGAGTCACGAGTCACGAGTCACGAATCACGAGTCACGAGTCACGAATCACGAGTCACGAGTCACGAGTCACGAGTCACGAGTCACGAGTCACGAATCACGAATCACGAGTCACGAGTCACTGATCCCGCTCCTTCACGCACCTCACCGAAATGGCATACACTTTTTTGTAATTGTAAATGAAAGTGCTGGAATAGTCGTACCCCAGGGTCATGTTATAAGCGTCACGGCTGTTATACTCAGTTGAAGAAAAGAACTGGGCATAGTATCCAAGACCGGCATAGATCCCCTGGTCATACCGGCGGCCTGCGGGAAGAGCCCCGAAACCCGATTCGTTTGTCGCCCCTGCATTGACTTCACGCCAGAGGAGGGTTTCCGTATCTTTCAGTTTTCCTCCGGCCACCTCACCACCACCGAGCTGGTTGATCATCCGGTTAAACTCGTCCAATGCAGGCAGATGCCAGCCTTCGGGACAGGATCTCATGGCAGCATCCCAGGTGTAAAGCCTTCCATAGGTCGCACCCCGGGTTGGATTATCGTCATAGAAATAAGAATCGTCCCCGGCATCAAAACGCAGGTTTTCAGCCATCCACCAGTCTTCTCCGATCTCGATGGTTTTATAGGACTGACCGTCACGGGCATCAGTCAAGGTGCCGAAATTCAGATCGATGATAGAAAAGCTCCAGACCGGCCCATCCGTTGCATTGCCTTTGTTATCCTTGACCTTTACTTTCCAGTAATAGGTTGTACCATATTCCAGGGTGCCTTGTGAAAAAGTCCCGAACATCTGACTGGCAATGACCAGTGGAGGCGGATTCGAAGTTCCGAAATAGCAGGTAAACAACATCGGGTCTCCATCGGGATCATTGCTGTCCCATCTCATCCATGGCTTATTCGACAAAGTGACGGCACCATCCTGTGGATCCGGGTTAAAGGGAGGATCGGGCGGCAGGTTCGAACTGGTGACGGTCAAAGGCACCTGGATGGTATCGGTCAGCCCGCGGGGATCTTTCACAGCCATGGTAACCTGATAGGTGCCCGGCTTGGCGTATTTATGGTCGCCGCTCTTACGGGTGGCATATTGGGTGTCAAAATTCCCATCGCCTTCCCAGTCCCAGATGACCATTAGTTCTTCTGTCTTGTCATCCGGATCATAAGTACCGGCTGCGTCCATGATAAAAATCGTCCCTTCGTTCCCCGTCGACGGCTCGATGGTGAATTGTGCCACCGGCGGCTGATTCTCCTTATCGCAGGCAACAAAGCTCAGCATTGACAGAAAAAACAGGGCTTGCAAGAATACGGAAAGGCTTCTCATCAGGTTGGGAATTTCTCTTACTGCCCGTAAATATAGTGAATTCAACTACCTTTGATTGTTCAAAACCGATCAGCCATGCTGAAAATCCTGCTGGCCCTGTCCATCGTGCTTCAGCTCATTGCCGCAGTGATTGCCCTGAAACTTTTCCGGGTAACCAAATATGCCGTTTCCTGGATCCTGATCACACTGGGGCTGCTGCTGATGGTGGTTTTACGCCTGATCGAATTCCTACCGTTCATCAGCAATTTCGAGCCCGATTATTTCCGTGAATTGTACGTCTGGATGGGTGTTTTTACCTCCCTCTTTTTTGCCATCGGTGTTTATCTGTTACAGGCCATCTTCAAATACATGAAAAAGGTCGAGGCTGAACGGAGAAAAACCGAAAAGCGGTTCCTGACCGCCATCATACAAACCGAGGAAGGGGAGAGGGCCCGTATCGCCAAGGATTTGCATGATGGACTGGGACCGCTGCTTAGCGCCATCAAGATGTCAGTCTCCACTCTCGAGCAGCTTCAACAGGAGAACCGGAGCCGGGAGATCATCCGGAATGCGAGTGAAACGGTGGATGAAGCGATCAGGAGCCTGAAAGATATTTCCGATCACCTGAGCCCGCATGTCCTGACCAATTTCGGTCTGGTAAGAGCATTGAATAATTATGTCAACAAAATCAACCAGGTGCGCCAGCTCAGGATTGATTTCACCACCAACCTCAAGAATGAGCGGTTTGACGAGAATGTGGAAGTTGTGTTGTATAGAGTCTCCAGTGAGTTGATTCACAATACGATACAGCACTCACAGGCTACAAGGTCCAATCTTGTGCTCAAGCATGAGAATGGCGAATTGTTCCTGGAATATCAGGACAACGGGATAGGGTTCGAAGCCGACAAGCTCATGAGGATGAATGAAAGGGAAGGATCGGGGCTGATAAACCTCCGCTCAAGGATCAACACACTGAAGGGTGATATCAGGATTGAATCAAAACCCGGATTCGGGATTCGTGTCATGATCCGGGTTAAAGCGATAAAGAAATGACGAAGTACAAAGTAATGCTGGTCGATGACCACAAACTCTTTCGCAAGGGCCTCCGGATGCTGATCGAAACACTAGACCGCTTTGAGGTGGCTGGGGAAGCTTCGACCGGAAACGAATTCCTGGGTTTACTTGGCAGTGTCACGCCGGATGTGGTTATGCTCGACATCGCCATGCCGGAAATGGACGGGATCGAGGCGGCTAAAAGAGCACTGGCCAAATATCCGGACCTGAAAATCATCACCCTGAGCATGTTCGGTGAACAGGATTACTATTTCAAGATGGTGGATGCCGGCGTCAGGGGTTTCCTGCTTAAAAACTCAGATATAACAGAGGTCAGGATGGCCCTTGAGGCAGTGGTTGAAGGCGGGAACTATTTTTCCCATGAACTCCTGATGAACCTGGTCAACTCCCTAAAGAATTCACCAGAGGAATTGACTCCTGATTCTCCTCTTTCAGACAGGGAGAAAGAAATCATTCTTCAGATCTGCAAGGGCCTGTCGACGCAGGAAATTGCCGATGAACTCTGCCTGAGCAAAAGAACCGTCGATTCGCACAGGGCTAATATCCTGAGCAAAACAGGATGCCGGAACACCGCCAGCCTGGTCATTTATGCCATCAGACAAAAATTGGTAGAGTTGTAGCATCGGTATTAATACGGTACGCAAAGTGCGTTTTTTTCCCGATCGAAATACCGTATTTCTGACCAGCGGATTGAGTATTTCCATTTAATCAAATCACTGATTATGAGGGTATTTTTGTATAAAAGTACCCCGGATGGAATCTTTAAGCCGGCAAATAGCATCTGATCCCAGGTATAAGGAAGCATGCCAGTCATGCCTCAATTGCGGCGTATGCACGGCCATTTGCCCGGCAGCAGGCTATTACCCTTATGATCCCAGGGTGATCATGAACCTGGTCATCGAAGCGGATGAAGATTCCCTCGAGGAAATCCTGTCCGACGACGTGATCTGGTACTGCGGCCAGTGCCTGAGCTGCAAGCCCCGCTGCCCGCGCGGAAATATCCCGGGTGTTGTCATTCAGATTCTCCGGTCCGTCAGCCAGATGAACGGTTTATTTGTCCGGTCGGCGCTTGGACGGCAGCAGCTGGCGATCAAACGGTCAATCGGTCATAATATTCTCGAGACCGGCTACTGCGTCCATCCGACGCGCATTGACCCGGATCTGCATCCGGAACAGGGACCGGTCTGGAAATGGATGTATAAAAATGCGGAAAGGGTGTATGGAAGGTTTAACACCAACTATAACCGCGAAGGGCCTGGGTTGTTGCGCAGAATGAGCAGTCGCTCGATGGATGAGCTCGACCGGATCTTTGAAGTCACCGGATGCAAGAAGCTCTGGCAAACCATTGAGTCGGAATCAGGCAAGTTTGTCAGCGGGAAATTCAGAAAGTACGACTGAAGATTTAGGATTCGAGACCTGAAATATCAAGATGAAAGTGTACTGGAAAGATTATCAGAAAGAGATTGCGGACGATGATTTCTTCTATGTCAGGAGCTGCATCCGGCAGAATTTCTTTCCCGGGGCGGAAGGTTTGTTTATTGATATCCTGAGAAATAAATTAGGCAGGACCATCTATGAGGATGCGGATCATACCACCTGCACGGGCATAGGTTACTATTCCGGCATAGTGCCGCTGGAAACAACCATGACGGTCATTGCCCGTCAGTTTGCCCTGATGAAGGAGAAAGGGTACAAGAACATTATCATTTCCTGTGTCACCTCCTTTGGGCTTTATTCGGAAATTATCGACCTGTGGAAACAGGATCCGGATCTGAAAGCGAAGATCGCGGACTATCTGAAGGCAGCCACCGGCAGAATCTTTGCAGAGCCGGCAAACATGGTTCATTCTTCGGACATTCTCTATAAATTCCGTAATGAGATTGCCGCTCAGGCTAAGTACCGCCTGGTCAATGCGGAAACCGGTGAGCCTCTCAGGGTGGTGGATCATATCGGTTGCCATTATGGAAAGATATTTCCCGAACGAGGCGTTGGAGGGGCGGAGTTTCCCCAGGTATTGTCGGGAATGGTGAAATCATGGGGCGGGGAAATCATAGATTATCCTGAACGCCGGCATTGCTGCGGTTTCGGATTCCGGCAATACATCGTCCAGCCCAACAGGGGATACTCCCTTTCCCATTCCCGGATCAAGCTGGAATCCATGAAACCTTATGAACCAGACCTGATCGTTACCAACTGTCCGGGTTGCAATATGTTTCTCGACCGCTGGCAATATACTATCGAACAAGAGGACGGGTCGTCCTACGGAGCTAACGGCAGAATGATTCCCGTTCTGAGCAGCGAAGAACTGGCCGGCCTTGTCCTGGGTTATGATCCATGGGAGATCGGGCTTCAAACCCATCAGGTTCCGGTGGAGACCCTCCTGGACAAAATCGGCATTCCCTATGATCCCGGGATGAAATATGCCGATAAAAGCGGCAATCAGATCGGAAAACCAAACATGAATCTCCAGTGCGTATGACCAACCAACCGGACATAAGGAGAGTTGACGTGAGAAGGGTGGCAGTGATTGGTGCAGGTCCCGCCGGGATGGCTGCTGCCGGATCATTGGCTTCCTTGGGTATAGCAGTTGACTGGTATGAGAAAGATCCCCTAACCGGGGGAAAATTGCACGATTATTACCAATTGTTTCCCGATCGGGTACGCGCCTCCGAGGTGCTTCCCGAGCTGGAGAGTAAATCCGGGAAATCATTAATAACGAAATATTTGGGAAGGACTATCTCTGAAATTGAAAGGCATCCGGGGGGCATTGTCCTGAAGAATGGCAGCGGTTCCTGCGGTGAAGCCGATGCCGTGATCCTGGCCACCGGATTTGATTTCTTTGATGCCCGGCTCAAGGAGGAATTCGGGTACGGAATATACAAGCACGTAATTACGTCGGTAGACCTGGAAAGGATGCTGCCGGTGGGAAAGGATGCCTTGCGTCGTTTCGGAAAGGATCCGGCAACTGTCGGTTTTGTCCATTGCGTGGGTTCCCGGGACGAACAGGTTGGTATCAGCTATTGCAGCCGTTTGTGTTGTATCACCGGTATCAAGCAGGCTATTGAGGTAAGTGAAATGTTTCCGGCCGCGAAGGTTTATAATTTTTATATCGACATGCGGGCATTCGGCCAGGGCTTCGAAGAACTGTACCGCAAAGCCCAGGAGGAGCATGGTATACGCTTCATTCGCGGACGAGTGTCAGAAGCCTCCGAGGACCGGGAATTCAGGATCCGGGTCAAGGCGGAAGATACGCTCATGGCGAGGCCGTTGAAAGTGACCGTCGATTGGCTTGTTTTGTTGGTCGGGATGACACCATCCTGCACCGAGGTCACTCTTGATCACGCTGAAAAGCAACAAGAATTCATAAAGCCGGAAAATCCGTTGACCTCTAATGCGGTTCGCGGAATGCCGGGCGTTTTTGCCGCCGGATGCTGCACCGGACCGATGAACATCCCTGAATCGGTTGCTTCAGGCCGTGCTGCGGCATTGCAGGCATATGATTATTTAACACGGGACCGGTAAGATGGATGCAGTAAAAAGCAAATTCGGATTTGAGATTAACCAGGGTCGTCACATCGACATGGACCGGATCGATACCCGTCTGGCTGATGAAATTTCCGCTCACGTGCGGTCATGGAAAGCATGCCTGAATTGCGGAAGCTGCTCGGCCACCTGTCCGGGAGGTGTGGGGTTAAGGAGCCTGCTTTTAAAGTTGTCAACTCTTGGAGAGTTGACAACTTTAGACACCTGTCTTCTCTGTGGAAAGTGTTTCCTGGTTTGTCCCCGGGGCATATCAACACGCTACTTGATTATCCAGATCATCAAAAAACGGAGAGAATATGGAAAAGCTGTTTGATCCTTTCGTTCTGCCGTTTACCGTTGGATTTTCTTTTTTAGTCCTGTGGTTTGTCTATAAGATCGTCCGATGGTTCATCTCTTTGCGCGGAGATGACATGAAACTGGTGATCACGGGCCTGTTTAGCCTTAAAACCCTGCAGGCACTGGTAGAAACTGTCAACGAGTCACTTCTTCACCGGAAGGTATTTAGAAATAACAGTCGGTTAGGATACATGCACATGAGCCTGGCATTCGGATGGTTTATGCTGATCCTGATCGGCAATATTGAATCAACCTATTATAGCGGGAATTTGTTCAAACCGATCTATGTCTCCGTGTTCTGGCGTTTTTTTGATCCCGGCCCTTCGTTTCCGCAAGCCATGATCCAACCGGGCTTCGCTTTCTGGATGGATCTGTTTCTGCTGCTGGTCTTGAGTGGCCTCGGATTCGCAATCCTGAAGAGGTTTCGCTCCAGGATCATGGGCATGAAAAGAACGATGCGTCATGAACCGGCCGACCGGCTGGCGCTGGCTGCCCTCTGGATGATTTTCCCGGCCCGCCTGGTTGCCGAAAGCATGACCTGCGGTGCTAACGGGACCGGCTCTTTTCTGACCGGTTCCCTTGGCTATCTCTTTTCCCGGTTCTTTGACCCTTCTTCTTCTATCCTGCCTTCCTGGTGGATCTATTCGTTCCTGCTCGGGTTCTTCTTTGTTCTTCTTCCATTTACCCGGTATGCCCACATCCCATCTGAGCCCGTACTGATATTTTTCAGGAAATACGGGGTCCGCCTGTCGCCCGGATCGGCGGGTTACACCGACCTTTCCCTGACGGCCTGTTCCTCGTGCGGGATTTGCATCAATGCCTGCCAGTTGGCGGAAGCAGCACCCGGCAGACCGGTTCAGAGCAGTTATTTCGTCAGGTCGGTTCGGAAGAACAGGGTGCCAGACCTGCAATATGAATGCCTGATTTGCGGACGCTGCGAAGCAGCCTGCCCGGTCGGGCTGGAACTGATGCCCATGAGACAAAATACCCGGCCCGACCTCGGAATAGGAAGCCGGGCGACGATCACCGGCAAGCTCGGCCGGAACGGGCATCCCAGGAGGATACTCTACTTTGCCGGCTGTATGACCCACCTGTCGCCGGGCATCATTCGTTCCATGTCCTCCATCTTCAACCAGGCCGGTGCTATATGGGAGTTTTACGATGCCGACGGCCAGGCTTGCTGCGGCAGGCCTCTAAAACTTGCGGGGCAGGTTGATGCTGCCAGGAATATCAGGGGAAAACTTGAAAATGATTTCAGCAAATCGGGTGCCGATCTTCTAGTGACCTCGTGCCCGATCTGCTACCGGATCTTTAATGAGGAATACAATCTTCCCGGAATTAGGGTTCTGCACCATTCACAATATATCCGTGACCTTCTCGAATGGAACAGGATCAAAGTCGAAAGCAGCATACAGAACGCCGTGTACCACAGTCCGTGTGAATTGGGAAGGGGATCGGGCATAGAATCAGAGCCCCGGGAGATCATCAAAGCCCTTTATAAAGCCGATCTGACACCTGATATCGAAGGATTATGCTGTGGTGGCAGCCTTGGGGGTCCGGGGATTGACCTGGCCACCCGTCGTGCCGTTGCCAGGGGGGCTGTGGAGGAACTGACCCATGGGGATCCGGATGTCCTGATCACTGCCTGCCCACTGTGCAAAAAAACCTTCAGCGCCATTTCACGCATACCGGTCCTCGATATCTCCGAAGCGACAGCCGGGCAGCTTATCAAGCCGAACGCACTGCCTGAGAGGAAGAAACAACAGGGAAACCATCACAAGCAAGCGGTTGCGGTCGGTTAAGCATGCCCTACCGCGTGTACTGCCCCATCACCTCTTCCAAAGTTCGTTGGCAGACTTTGCAGAAACGAAGGTGCCGTGTATACATGATACAATCAACCTGCGAACGGTATAGGCCTTTAGCCATATAGGAGGCGCCTTCGAAAGCGCCGGTCTGGGTGCGGTATTTTTCTTTGGCAAAATATTGATCCTCCCGGTCCATCTGTCGCTGGAACAGGGCTTCTATGATCTCTTCCGGTACCTTGGCAGCGCGGAGGCTGTCATGTTCTTTCTGGATCTGATAACCGAACCGGTCGAACTCTTCTTTATTCCAGGGAGTCGGGATCGGGGTTCCCGGTTCGACCAGATCCTTCCATTTCAGTTTGTTGTCAAGCAGGGCAGTGACGTTCTTTTCCCAGGGTTCTGTTGTAACGGCAGTTGCTTCATACGATACCGGTGAAGTATAGTATTCATCGGCCAAGCCGGCCATGTGGTGCCCCATTGCTCACCTGCTTCCGGGATGGATTGCCATTCTCCGAACACACTGCCAAATCCCCGTGAATAGAGCAGGGTTTTTGTTTTCTGGTCACAAACCTCGAAAAAGTAAAGCCCCAGCTCCAGCTCGTCGATCAGGACCTTCCGGATTCCCTTTTGGTTCCGTTGCGCAGGATACAAGAAACAGCAATGCCAGTAAGGCCGGAGTAAATCGTATCATTGGATGTAGTGTTATGAATAGCTAATCCAAAGGTACAATCATTACCAGCTCCTCTTTGTCCTCACGTGGCAATACGGCGTTCCGCCAGTCTTTTCATAATAATCCTGATGGTACTCCTCCGCTGGCCAGAAGGATGTTGCAGGGCGGACTTTTGTGGCCACTTTCAATCCATTAGACTGCAAAATCCCGATCAGTTTTTCAGCTATGGCCTTCTGGTGGTTGTCGGAATAAAATACCACACTCAGGTATTGCGGTCCGATATCCGGACCCTGACCGTTAATTTGCGTGGGATCGTGGATCTCAAAAAAGAGTTTGGACAGTTTCTCGTAACTGGTTTTTTCGGGATCGAAAACAACTTTAATAGCCTCTACATGCCCTGTAGTGTGTGAGCAAACCTCTTTGTAGGTCGGATTGGCTTTCGTACCACCGGTATACCCGACTTCCGTGCTGATCACACCAGGGGCCAGGCTGAAATAGTGCTGGACACCCCAGAAACATCCCGCCGCGAAAATAGCCGTTTGCTCATTCCTGTGGCTCGACTGCCCAATCAAATCAGTAGTCATAAACGAAAGTATTGCTAAAAGAAAGTAATTAAGTCTTATAGTGTTCATCCCTATTTCCGTATGCCTGTAACCTATAACCCGGATGTCCCAAAAATGTTTATCTTTTCATCCTAAAACTATCCAATGAGCGCCATTCAGTTTAAGCAGAAGATAGGCCTGGGCTTGGTTTCCTATATCGTGATCGGGTTCATGATCGGAGGAGGCATATTTGTCTATCCTGGGATCGTTTACCAGTACTGCGGGCAAGCTTTGCCACTGGCGTTTGCCATTGCAGTCATACCGGTCTTTATCAGTATGATCCCCCTCGCCATGCTGGGTTCGGCGGTGCCGGTATCCGGAGCTAATTATATGTATGCCAGCCGGATGGTATCTCCGGGACTGGCTTTTACCGGTATCTGGGTCTATGCCCTGGCTTCTTTCTTTGGGCAGATCCCTCTGTACCTGATCGGATGCGCGCGCTATATCGAGTCCCTGGTTCCAGGAATGGATATTGCCCTTCTTGCTTTGGGGATACTGACTTTCTTCTATGTAATCAACCTGTTGGGGGTTAAAATGGCAGCGCAGTTTCAGGGTTTATTGGTACTGGTGCTGATCGGCGCGTTGATCATTTTTGTTGCCGGAGGATTGGGGAAGGTTGAAGTCGCTCGTTTTCAGCCTTTGCTCGAGAAAGGGCCGGGCAATCTGATCCTCAGCTTTGCCCTCCTGACTTTCACCTATTTTGGCGGTAACGGGATTATTGAGATTGGATCTGAGATCAAGAATCCGGGCAAGACCATTCCAAGGGCTTTTTATATCGCTTTCCCGCTGGTTGCCGTGTTGTATGTCGGGCTGGCATACGTCACTGTGGGCAGTGTCCCGGGAGATTCCCTGAAGGGAGCCCAGGAACCCTTACTGGTGGCCGGAAAAACGTTTTTGTCCTCAGGGCTCTATATCTTTTTTATTCTGGGAGGCGCAGTCCTGGCTTTGCTGACCACGCTGAATGCCTTACTGATCGTCGGAACCCGCTCTCTCTTGATGATTGTCCAGGACCAGATGCTTCCGGCCTGGCTTGGCAAACTCACCCCGAAAAAGCAGGTTCCCTGGGTATTGCTAACGATGATTTACTTACTGTCCATCCTTGGAGTCGTTTCAGGATTCTCTCTCAACACCTTTGCGTCTTATGCCTCCCTTGGCGGACTGGTTATTTTTCTCCCGATATTGCTCGCTGCCTGGCGGTTCCCGAAACAGTATCCGGAGAAATTCAGGACTTCACCCTTTAAGATATCTTCATTCTGGCTTAAAGCCTCGGTTGTGGTGGGATTGTTGATGGTCTTCTTTTTCGGGATTATCATTCTGTATGATCTGAAAGATGTACTGAAGATATTGTTCTTCCTGTTGTTTATCGCCACGGGATTTCTGGCTTACCTGTGGAGGAAAATACGACTGAAAAGAATGGGTACTCCTTTGAAAGATTTAATTAAACCGATGGAATTATGAAGACAAGGTTGGAATGGTTGAGGAATAGTGAGGGGTGGTTAAGGAGTAGTGAGGTATGGTTAAGATGTTGTGAGGGGTGGTTAAAGTATTGGGTGGTGGTTGTGGTGGTTGTGATGGTTGTGATGGTTTGGGGGTGCGGGATGCGCGTTACAGATAAGCCTGATTATGCGATTGCCATTCATGGAGGGGCCGGGGTTATTCTGAAAGAGAACCTTTCGGACGAGATGGAAAAATCGTATTTGCTGATGTTGGATTCCGCCCTGACCACAGGTGAAAATATTCTCAAGTCCGGCGGTACGTCGCTGGATGCGGTTGAACAGGTGATCCGGATCATGGAGGATTGTCCGCTGTTCAATGCCGGCAAGGGAGCCGTTTTTACGCATGAAGGTTACAACGAGCTGGATGCTTCCATCATGGATGGGTCGAACCTCATGGCCGGTGCCGTTGCTGCGGTCAGGAACGTGAAGAATCCGATCAGCCTGGCGAGAAGGATTATGACGAACTCGGTGCACGTTATGTTATCGGGGGAGGGTGCTGCCGAATTTGCCCGGGAACAGGGGCTGGAGATGGTCGACAGCAGCTATTTCTATACCGAAAGGCGATGGAACGACCTTCAAAAAGCAATCGAAAGAGAAAAGCAAAACAACCATGGAACTGTGGGCTGCGTAGCCCTGGATAATTTCGGGAACCTCGCGGCAGGTACTTCAACAGGGGGTATGACCAACAAGCGCTGGAACCGGATAGGAGACACCCCGGTTATCGGGGCCGGTACCTATGCCAGCAACAAGTCATGCGCAGTTTCAGGAACCGGCCACGGTGAGTTCTTTATCCGCTACACGGTCGCGCGCGAGATCGCTGCCCTCATGGAATATCAGGGAATGACCGTCAAGCAGGCCGCCGAAGAGGTGATTATGAACCGGATGAAACCTGCCGGCGGGGAAGGCGGTGTGATTGCTCTGGACCACGATGGAAACATCGCCCTGGTTTTCAACTCTGCGGGTATGTACAGGGGTATGGCAGACAGCCGGGGCAACCGCCAGATTGCGATCTTCGGAGAGAACAACGGAATCATGCCCCGATCGAATCAACCCGGCAAACATTTGCAATAATGTCAGTAGTAAATCAAGATATGGAATCAACACAATCGGTCATCACTATCAGGAATCTGGTCAAATCCTTTCCAATGGGCAACAGGGAATTTGTCGCCTTGAACGGAATCAACATGCAAGTCGCTCACGGTGAGTTTTCAGGCCTTGTTGGACCCAGCGGTTCGGGAAAGACCACTCTTCTGAACCTGGTCGGCACACTGGATCTGCCGACTGAGGGGGAAGTTCTTGTATTGGACCAGTCAGTAGGGCATTTGTCACAGAAGAAAGCAGCCCGCTTACGAAGTCAGGAAATCGGTTTTATTTTCCAGACATTCAACCTGTTACCTGTTTACTCGGCCTTTGAGAACGTGGAATTTCCTCTTCTGATACAGAAAATGGGAGCAGAAAAGAGAAAAAAAGCAGTCGTGGATGCTCTCGAGTGGGTGGGATTGACCGACAAGGCACGATCCAAGCCGGCTCAGCTTTCAGGAGGCGAATGCCAGCGGGTTGCAATAGCGAGAGCCATTGTCAAGAAGCCCGAGATCATACTGGCCGATGAACCCACAGCGAATCTCGATGCCGAGAATTCGCACCATATACTAAAAACAATGCTTTCCATTAACCGGGAAATGGGTACCACTTTCCTTTTTGCAACCCATGATGAGAAAGTGATCGGTTACCTGGGAAGGATCATCAAGCTGGTTGACGGCAGGATTGCGTCGGATGAGAAGGTTCAACTGAATTAGGAGGGCAGGATCATGATCACATTTAAACTCGCCCTTAGGAACCTGATGGGTGCCGGACTGCGGACCTGGCTGAACATCTTAGTGCTGTCCTTATCCTATGTCGTGATTATTTTCCTGCATGGTTTGCTTGACGGATGGAACCAGCAGGCAAAAACCGACATGATCAGTTGGGAAACCGGCCAGGGACAGTTATGGCAGAAGAATTACGATCCTTTTGATCCTATCCGGTTACAGGAAAGTTACAGTCCGGTACCGCAGGAACTGTCTTCCCTGGTCAGGGAGGGAAAATTATCTCCTGTTCTGGTAACCCTGGCAACCTTTTACCCGGAAGGAAGGATCCAGAGTATTCTTTTGAAGGGAATCGGAACTGAACAGCAGGTTCTTGAGCTGCCAACCTCTGCCCTGGCCGGACTTTCGGAAGAAATCCCCGCGATCATCGGTAAAAGAATGGCTGAAACCAACAAGGTTCAGGCAGGTGACCTGATCACTATTCGCTGGCGTGATTCTGAAGGAGCGGACCTGGCGGCGGAACTCAGGATCATGAAAATCTTTTCCTGCAATGTGCCTACGGTGGATGCCGGCCAGGTTTGGATACCGCTGGACCGGCTGCAGTCCATGATGAAGGTACCGGGAGAAGCTACCCTGCTCGTCAGCGGCCAGGAGGAATTACCTGACTTGACTGGTGGGGAATGGGTTTATAAGGATAAAAAATTTCTCCTGGCGGATATTGATCAGGTCATAAAGACAAAATCAGTCGGAACCTCGGTGATGTATGTCGTTCTGCTCCTGCTGGCCATGCTGGCTATATTCGATACCCAGGTTCTGTCGATCTTCAGGCGCCAGAAGGAGATAGGCACCCAGATCGCCCTGGGGATGACCCGCTGGCAGGTTGTCGGTCTGTTCACTGTGGAAGGGGCCATGCACGCCGTCCTGGCTGCCTTGCTGGCCGCCGTCTATGGAATTCCTTTGCTGATGTTCGGGGCCAAGGTCGGGATCCCGATGCCACAAGGGACCGATACCATGGGACTGGCCATATCGGATAAGATATTCCCGGTTTATGGTGCGGGCCTTGTATTGCTGACGGTAATCATTGTCCTGATCACGTCTACGGTAGTGAGTTTCATACCATCCCGGAAGATTGCCAGGATGAATCCGACTGAAGCCATAAAAGGAAAGATACAATGATACACTTTATATTAAGAGGGCTGATTCGCGATCGTCAGCGAAGCCTGCTTCCCGTGCTGGTTGTTGTGATCGGGGTTTTCCTGACTGTTTTTCTGCATTGCTGGATCACCGGAATTTTGGGAGACATGGTGGATTTCAATGCAAGATTCGTGACCGGTCACGTGAAGGTGGTCACCAAAGCTTACTCAGAGAGAATGGATCAAATGCCGAATGACCTGGCCCTGACCGGTTCGGACCGCCTGATCAGGGATCTTTCTGAACAATTTCCGGAGATGGAATGGATTTCACGGATTCGCTTTGGCGGAATGATAGGTTCGGCTAAACCTGTTGGTACGAAATACACAATGGGACCGGCTGTCGGATGGGGAATTGATTTTCTGTCTCCAAATTCCCGGGAAGCCCAGCGCATGAATATACCCGGTTCAATTGTCAGGGGCAGCCTTCCGAAGGAACCTGGGGAAGTGCTTTTGAGTGAACAGTTTGCCAGGAAGCTCGGTGCAGGTCCGGGAGACCGGATCAACCTGGCCGGTTCCACCATGGCAGGTGCCCTGGCGCTGTACGATTTCAGGGTGGCGGGTACGGTCAGGTTCGGTACCTCGGTGATTGACAAGGGGGCTATCGTAGCGGATATTGGAGACGTCAGGCAAGCCCTCGGTATGGAAAACTGCACGGGCGAGGTTTTGGGTTATTTCAAAACCGGTTTTTACGATGATGAGAAAGCTTCCCAGATGGTCAGCCGGTACACGCAGGCGGTTAACGAGACAGATCCGCTGGCTCCGGTGATGATCAGCCTTAGGAACCAGAATGGCCTGAGTTCCTGGGTGGATTACATGGGGTTTGTATCAGGAATTGTCATTTTCGTTTTTATCCTGGCCATGTCACTGGTACTATGGAATGCGGGCTTGCTGGGTGGGTTGAGGAGATATGGCGAGGTGGGGGTGCGCCTGGCTATGGGCGAATCAAAGGGACACGTGTACCGTTCTCTTTTATCGGAGTCAATCCTCATTGGCATTGCCGGATCGGTCATAGGCACTGCTGTCGGCCTGGCGCTTTCCTTTACGCTTCAGAATAAAGGATTGGACATATCGAAGTTCATGCAAAATGCTTCGATGATGCTCCCTGCCGTTTTCAGGGCCCATGTGACTCCGGCGGCGTTCTATGTTGGGTTCATACCCGGACTTTTTGCTACCGTACTGGGTACCGCACTCGCAGGCATCGGGATTTACAAGAGAAAGACGGCACAGCTGTTCAAGGAGTTGGAGTAGTGAATCGTGACTCGTGAATCGTGACTCGTGATTGTTACTTATAGTAGAAAAACGCTTCTGCGGGGATAGGCGTGAAGGGTTGATTTCCGGTTTTCCACATTAATTTCAGCGTATTACCGCCCGAGTTTTCGAAGAAAGATATCCGGATGGAGTGCAATCCTTTTCCTAATGCCAGGGTGGCTTCCTTGCTGGTTGCACCGTGAGGTCCATCGTGGTTGATTGTCAGGTTCTCACCAATAAACAGTAGGCTCCCGTCATCGGAAGTCAGAGAAAAGGTGTAAACCGCGTCAGCCGATATATTCAGGAAACCCTGATAGTCAAGGGCGAATTTTTCATCCGACGGTCGTGTTGCCAGGCTGAAATCAGTGGCAACGCCTGTCAGGTTTGGAGTAAGTCCATTGAAATCCGGAACTTGGCTCCAATCGCCCTGGTACCGGTTGAACAGCAAGCCGGGCTTGACTTGCGGTACGGAACGGCCGATGAGAGGAACCACTTTGGTGAACGTCCTGACAGCAGTGCCTGAAACGATGCTGCCATCCCTGAAGCACGCGGCGGTGACGGTTGTGGTTTCCGACAGGGTCACCGGTCCGGTATACCGGATCGAGGAGGGGGTTGGCACGGTTCCGTCGGTGGTGTAATACAGATCTGAAAGATTTTCATTTTTGTCCAGGCTTATTTCGGCCTGGCTGATAAAAATATCGGCTGGTGCCGAGATGACAGGTGCGTCAAAAACGATTGGCCGACCCTCAATATCAAGGACAACTACGGAATTGACCCGATCCGGTGCCTTGGATGGAACCTCAATGATTAAATCGGCCCTTTCATGAATGACATTCAGTTCTTCTTGCTGGGCATCAGCCAAAAGGAATGCCCGGATTACCTTGCTGCCGAGCCCGGGTACTACCAGTCTTTGATCGGCAGGCCAGTCGAAAACATGGAGGTAGAGGCGCGTGCTTTCCGTCATGGGTTTTTGTGTGCACCGGCCCCAAGAAAGGCTCTTGAAGGGACTGGCCTGAGTTCCGTGAATAGATTCCGTGTTCGTCTTCATCCAGGCCCCGATTTCCTTCAGCCGGTCGATGCTCTCCTGGGGGAAGACACCTTCCGCGGTTGGTCCTACATTCAGGAGATAGTTGCCGCCTTTTGAAGCAATGTCGGTCAGCATCTGAATGAGATCTTTCGTCGATTTAAAGTTTTTATCCGCCCTGCAGTATCCCCAGTGGTCATTCATGGTCATGCAGGATTCCCAGTCCACGCCCGGCAGACCGGTTGGGGGGATTTCCTGCTCAGGGGTACCGTAATCGCCCCCGAAAGCCCCATCGTCTGTCAGGCCGGCCATGCCCGAACGGCCTGAAGTGACGCGGTTGTTGATAATGATATCCGGTTGAAGGTTCCTTACATATTGATACAGATCCTTGCCCCGCTCTTCCGACCAGGTACTCTCCCATTCACCGTCAAACCAGAGTATTCCCAGTTTACCATAATGAGTAAGCAATTCCTTGAGCTGTTTCTTCATATATTCAACGTACCGGTCGTAATCGGCCCCTTCTGTACTTCTGTCGGTTTCCCAGCTTCTGCGCGGCAGGTAATCGGGGTGGTGCCAGTCCATGATGGAATGGTAGAAGCAGAGTCTGATGCCCTCTTTTTTACAGGAGTTGCTCAGCTCTTTTAAAATGTCCCGCCTGAAGGGGGTGGAAGCCACGTCAAAATCCGTCTGACGTGAGTTGAACAAGCCAAAACCATCATGGTGTTTGGAGGTAATGACAATGTATTTCATTCCCGCCTCCTTGGCCATTCTGACCCACTCATCCGGATCGAACTTCACCGGGTTGAACTGTCCGACGAATTTGCCGTATTCTTCCAGGGGAATCTGAGCTGATTCCCGGATCCATTCTCCATAGCTTGTGACACCATTCCATTCGCCGGCCGGCACTGCGTAAAGCCCCCAGTGTATGAACAGTCCGAAACGGGCTTCACGCCACCAGGCCATCCGTTGATCCTTCTGGGCGGATGTTTCATTCAGGTAGTCAACCTGCTTTTTTGAAGTGCAGGAAATCAGAATTCCCGCAATCAGTAAAACCGGTAAATACTTGGCTTTCATAATATCGATTTAGTTAGTTCAAAAATAGGGAATATTTCACCCTTTGCAGGTTTTGATCGTAAATCTTGCCAGCTGCCACCTGTGGAGTCCCTGAATTTGATATTCGGGTTATTTTGATAATTTTGATTAACTGCGATAACGCACTTAATCCAAGAAACATGAAAAGGTATTTGCCGCTTATCCTGGGGCTCAGCCTGGCCGGTATAGCCACTGCCCAGGAATCCAACAGGCTGGTCATTGATGCAACTCATCAGGAAGTGACCATAAACAAGAATATATACGGTCATTTTGCCGAGCACCTGGGACGGTGCATTTACGATGGAATCTGGGTCGGACCTGAATCCGGGATTCCCAATATCAATGGCTACCGCAAGGATATCGTTGATGCCCTGAAGGAGATGCAGATCCCGGTCCTCCGTTGGCCGGGAGGCTGTTTTGCCGATACCTACCATTGGAAGGACGGCATCGGCCCGAAGGAGAATCGGGTTAAAATGATGAATTATCATTGGGGCGGGGTGGTGGAAGATAATTCCTTCGGAACCCATGAATTCCTGAACTTGTGCGAAATGCTGGGTTGCGAACCTTACATATCGGCAAATGTCGGGAGCGGATCGGTGGTGGAAATGACCGATTGGATCGAGTACATGAATTCCGATAAAGATGTTCCGATGGCCAACCTGCGGCGCCAGAATGGCCGGGAAAAACCCTGGAATGTCAAGTACCTCGGGGTAGGGAATGAAAGCTGGGGTTGCGGTGGCAACATGAACCCGGAGTATTACCTCAATCTCCTCCGGAATTATTCTGAAATGGCCGGCATTTATGGCCAATGGAAACTTCACCAGATTGGCTGCGGGGCAAACGGAGGCGATTATCATTGGACTGAAGTGATCATGAAGGATCGCCCCGGAGACATGAGCGGCTTGTCGTTGCACTATTACACGATCGCCGGGCCAGGCTGGAGCAACAAGACGGCCGCAACCGGTTTTGAAAAGCAATACTATTTTTCCGGATTGGAAAAAGCTCTGAAAATCAATGAGCTGGTTGAGAAACACAGCCGGATAATGGACACTTACGATCCCCAGAAAAGGGTTGGGCTGATGGTGGACGAATGGGGAATCTGGACCGATGTGGAACCGGGAACCGAACCGGGGTTCCTGTTTCAGCAGAATTCCATGCGGGATGCACTGATCGCCGCCCTGACCCTCAATGTTTTCAATAACCACGCCGATCGTGTACAGATGGCAAACATTGCCCAAACGATCAACGTTTTACAGGCAGTTATCCTGACCCGGGGCGACAAGATGGTGCTGACGCCAACCTATCATGTATTCAGGATGTACAAGGTGCATCAGGATGCAAAGCTGCTGCGCAGCCACCTGATCTGCGAGGATTATGCGATGGACGGGAAAAAGATTCCAGCCCTCAGCACTTCGGTATCGCTGGATAAGAACGGGTTCATCCATATCACCGTGGCCAATCTTAACCCTGATAAGGATATTTCCCTGAAAGTTGAACTGATAGGCCAGATTTTCGAAAAAGTGACTTCGGCTTCCGTCCTTACTGCCCGGGAATACAATTCCTTCAACTCATTTGAGAAGCCTGATGAGGTTAAAACAGCCGGATTTACAGGTTACAAGGTTACAGGTGCGTCAACCCTGGAGGTGAACCTTCCTTCGAAATCAGTTGTTGTTCTCGAACTTAAATAAAAAGGATACCAACCACCAGTCACGAATCACGAGTCACGAATCACGATTCACGAGTCACGATTCACGAGTCACGAGTCACGATCTTCCCGTAATTGCATCTTCTCAGTTTCCTTGCCTCGTAATCCCACTCATGCATCCCACCGCCTTCACAATACCGGTAATGCTTGCAGGCGGAGCATTGATCGACCCGGTTCCAAGACCGTTCGCGGAACGGTTTGAACCGGTTTTCCCAGACATTGTTAAAATCGTCACGGTAGATATTACCCTGGACGAGTGCCCTGTCAATGTTCGGACAGGCGGAAATTGAACCGTCAGCCAGGATGGATCCGATATGGATCCCGGCACGGCAGAAGAAAAAACCGTCACGGGCTACCCCTTCATAAGAACCGATATAGGATTCGCAGCTGAACGAGGCCTGAGGTGAATCCTTCCGCTTTCGGCTCGTAACAATAAAGTCCATCAGGTACCTGAATTGTTTGTCATCCAATTGCAGATCGGGTTCCCGGGCGGCCCGTCCGATGGGGCTGATGGTAAAAAGCCTCCAGTTTTTCAGTCCCGTTCCGGCCAGCTGGTTCCGGACATCGGGAAGGGACATGATATTCCTTTTATTGACACAAGTGACGACGTCGGAGTTCAGGCGCGACTGGCCGGCGATCAACCGGATCGATTCCAGGGCGCGCCTGTGGCTGCCGGGTTTCTGACGAAGCCAATCATGGTCCTCGGCCAACCCATCCAGGCTGACAGTCACTGCTCCCAGGCCTGCATTCAGGAGTTCATTCAGACGGCTGGCAGTCAGGTTATAGCCGTTGCTTACCATGCCCCAGCGAAAACCCTGCTGCCGCAACATAAGCCCGATCCTGGCCAGATCTTGCCTGAGGAGAGGCTCACCCCCCGTAAGTACAACCGTAATATCCCCCGCATTCTGGACTTTAGCGATCTCTTCGGTCACCCGGAGAAAATCCTCGGCTGGCATATCCGGGACCGATGCATTGGTCAGGCAATCAGAACCACAATGGAGGCAATTGAGATTGCAGCGGAGTGTGCATTCCCAAAACAAGTAACGCAAAGGATGCAGATGGAGTTCATTCTTCCGGAAACTGCGGAAGGTTTCCAGAAGGAAACGCTGCTTAATCGTCAATCCCGAAGCCAACCGGAATCAGTTTAACTGGATCAGCAGGTCGATAGCATCGGCGGTCTCCGGGAGGGTGACCAGGGTATCCTTATCCTGAAAACGCCCATTCAGGTCTCCGTCCCTGTCGGCAAAGATGAAATTATAAGCGGGCAGCCTTTCGGCGTAGAAGCTGAATGTCCCGTCCGGCCCGGTTGTAACGTAATTGCCGTTTTCTACCTGGCTGACGTGGATGGATGGAATGCCTTCCAGGGTTGCTCCTGAAATGACCTTGCCGCTCACATGTACATCAAGTCCGAAATCCTGCGGAGTTCCATAGCAGGCCTGGAATGCGAACATGATCCCCGATAAGCTGAACAGCCCAAAGATAGCCCGGAACAGGTTCCGGCGGCGGAGGTGACGCTGTGTTTTCATCGGCTTCATTAATAATCAGGTCTTTCAATCATTTTGCCGGCAGCTTTGCCAACCGGCATGTGGACATTGACCGGCCTTAAATACTTCCCTAAAGTTAATCAAAAATTCGTTATCATTACAGGCAATAATATGTCATCTCCAATCCACCGGATTGACAGATCAGCGGGGGACTTGTGAATAATAAAAACGATGTATCTGTGCCTTGTGTTTGGTGCGCAGGGCTTTCAGCGGTTCCGATCTGCCGGCCAGGTAGCGTTTGATCAGCGGACCGAAAAAAGTGATCACCTTTCTGACGGGTCCCTCCTCCTTTTTTTCCAGCAGGTCATAGAAACTCTCAAGGTTGTCACGCTGGAAATGCAGGATGGAGTTGAGAACTTCCGAATCGGAAAAAAATCCGCAATGGAAATTTCTTTCGGCAAATGCCCGCTCAGGTATATCCAATCCCTTGAGCCCCTTGATGATAAAAACACGGTCAAGAAATTCCCGGTAGGTGGTCCGGCATCCGGGCCCACCCGACAAGTTGAAAATACGGCCCCGTATTTCATCCTGATGGTATAAGGCTTCGGTTAAAGCAAAACCGGTATCACGGGCAGTGGCAATTTCAAGGCTTGTATCCAATGGCATATGAAAAAACAACGGATCCATCCTTGTTTGCACCCCCATGATCGCCGTGAGCCTGAATATCGACCACTTCAGGCGGGATGAAGTCACCAGGTTTTCGGCCATGATCTTGGTTTTGGCGTAATAATCACCTTCGCTTGGCACTAAGGGATCATTCAGGGATATCCACGGATCTTTCACACGGTCGCCATAAATTGACACCGACGAGGTATAGAGGAAAAAAGCCATCGGTGATTTCTTTTCGAGTGCCCGGACCAGGTTTCGTGTGCCTTCGACATTAACTCTTTCAGCCAGGCCAGGATTCCTGTCAGCCAAAGGAGGGATTACGGCAGCCAGGTGGATCACGAAATCCACTCTTTCAGCAGCCTGTTCAGCCATGGCCGGATCGGCCAGATCACCCAGGAGCAGGCGAAAATCATGACGGAAAGGCTTAAGCTTTCTTAATACAGCCGGAGTATTGCGGTCGAGCACTTTGACATCGTACCAGGTTTTGTTCTGATGTAATTCCTTGAGGACCTCGCTTCCGACCGATCCTGAGCCTCCGGTGACCAGGATCCGCAAACGGGGCGATAATTCGCTTGATTCCAGCATAGTCATTGTTTTTCAAGAAACGCAAGCGTGAAATACTCTTCCTTGACCTGTGGATTGACGCTCACCTGGTCCATGTTCATCACGCTGAAACGGTTATTCTTCAGGTTTTTCATTTCCATGTGCGTGATGTAGTACTTATTGGCCTTGGGATCCAGCAGTTTGATTCCCGAGAAGGTCAATTCCTTGGCAACCGATCCGTCAGGGCCGAAGAACTGGGTTTTCCTTGGCATATAATCCTTCTGGCTGATCCACATGATCTTGTAAGCAACGCCGTAATCGGCGGCAATGGACGGAGTGGCAGGCATAACCTGGATTTTCCAGCAATTCTCATCCCCGACCTTATCACTACCCTCGAGTTGATAGGTAAATTCATCGAGGTTGCCAATCGACAGATCGGAATTGGAGAACTCCGATCCCATGAAGCTCTTGCTTTTTTCGGATGCCACTATTTTTCTCGATTTCCTGAGGGCAGGCATATAGATCCACATGTCATCCTCTTTCTTGTCGTTGTCAACTATCAGCATGCCGGTTCCCTTTACATCAGCCGGGGAGAGGAATATGATGACCCGCTTTTCCGTGCCATCGGGGAATATCCTCATGGCCATTGTGGTTTCCCTGATCCGGGTGCTGCCCTTGCCATCATGAATCTCCAGGGTTGTTTTCGTTTCAAGACCGGCAATCTTTGCCTGTTCCCGGGATTTCCTGAGAATTTCCTTCGGATCATTGTCCCCGAATGCAGCCAATGAACAACATAATCCCAACAGCAAAAAAACCTTCATCATTTTCATATCTATTTATTTATTTATCTGTCATCAGTCAATTACTAACTATCAATCACCAATCACCAGTCACGAATCACGAGTCACGAATCACGAGTCACGAATCACTCTCTTCTCCATAAACCTCGGCTTCCAAACCAGGTTGATTGCCGGGACAATGACCAAAGCCCCCACAAGGCAGATAAAAATGGAAACGACCATCATCATGCCAAAAAAACGGATCGGGCGGAAAGCACTGAACAACAGCGGCGTAAATCCTACCATAACCGCAATGGCATTGAAGGATATGGCCTGGCCGGTTGTGTACAAGGTTTTAATTATGGCCCGAGGCCGCGATAATCCCGAATCCATTTCGCTCCTTTGCCTCCAGAGGTACTGCACGGTATAATCCACTCCGCATCCAATCATGACTGACGTAATGAGCGTGGTTGCGGGATCAAAGGGAATGCCCAGCCAGCCCATGATGCCAAAAAGCACAATGCAGGCCGTACCCAATGGGAACAGCACCAGGAGGCCGGCTTTTACGGTATTGAAAATCCACATGACCAGGAGGCAGACGACAACAATGGCAAAAAAGGTTGACCGCCACTGCCCTGTGACCAGGCTGTCGGTCATCTCCGCCGAGATCAGCCCTATTCCGCCGATACAGGCAACCATTGGATCTTCCCGGGTAAGCTCCCTGATCTGCCGGACCAGTCCGAGAATCGTCTTGCTCGAGGCTTCATCTATCCGGATCAGCAGCTGGGCATTCTCATAATTGAAATCGATCAGTTGCTCAAAGTCTTCCGGATCCCCGCTCATGCTGTAGAGTTCGAGGTACTGAGCCACCCCTTCCCGGGTATCGGGTATGTTATTGTAACCGGGATCGGATGGATCCAGCAGGGTTTTGCTCATCAGGCGCATGACCGATGCAAGAGACATAACCTGCCCAACACCTTTTTGGTTTTTGAGGATATTTTCATATTGGTCCATCCGCTTGAGAAGATCAGGATCCTTGATATCTCCCTGGAATTGAATGGAAAGTGTTTGAGATCCTCCGAAATTCCGGTCGATCAGGTTGGAGGTAATCCTTACCGGGTCCTTCTTGTCGAAGAACTTGATGGTGTTGCCTTCGACCGTCAGACGGATCATGCCGATCCCAATTATTGCAGTCAATAAACCGGCGATCATCAGGATGGTTTTGGGCTTGCGGGTCACCAGGAAACCAGTTCTGAAAAGAAAATGCTCGAAAGGAGTAATATGAGGTCTGTTGCCCTTGGTCCGGATCTTGGATTTTGGAAGAACAGCCAGGAATGCCGGTATGTAGAACAAGCTGAGTATCAGGGCCCAGCCAATCCCGATTGAAGCGAGAATCCCGACCTGCCTGGCCGGAACTATGATATGGGTCAGCAAGGCCAGGACCCCGGCTATTGTAGTCAGGGCGCATAACAAGATAGGCTTGGTCAGGGCAGCGGATAACTCTTTCAGAAGGGACCTCTTGTCAACAGCCGGGCCACGTTTGAGAATTTCATGGTACCGGTTGACCAGGTATATTCCGTAATTATTGCCGATAGCTACCATCATCACGGGAAGAAGGACCGACACCAGGGCGAATTTCCATCCGAACAGCGGAATCAATCCCAGCGATACAAGTATGGACATCAGCACGACCGATAAGGGTAACAGAACACCCTTGAGGTCGCGAAACGACAGGCCGAGAATGATGAGAATAAAGAGAATGGAAAGGGGAAGGAGAAGTTTGACATCCTTCAGTATGTTGCTTGTAATGCTTTGTCCGACAATGGGAAAGCCACCCAGTATGATCTCCTCCGGTCCCGGATTCCGCGCCAGGATCTGGTTGACAGAGTCAATCAACACCCTATCGTCGGTCTCTTTCTGTATGATTCCGATCAGGGCGGCCAGGCTAAAGTCATCCGAGACCACCACATGCATTACCATATCATTATTACTAAGCATCGTCCTGACTGAATCCCGCTCCTCTTGTGTCACCGGAATGAATGGAAGGGCCGGATCAACCAGCATGGCTCCATCAGTTCCCCTGATGTCTTTCATGGTGAACAGCGACAGCACCCGCTCGACCTGGGGAAGCCGGGAAAACCCGGATTCGATTTTTTGAAGGCGGTATAGCGTAGTTTCCTTCAGGACGTCGTCACTCTGGATGAGGATCATTACCATGTCCGTTCCGCCGAAAGTATCCTCAATCTTATCAGTGTTCAGCTTGGATTCCATATTGTGTGGAACCAGGGCTTCCACTTCTGCATCAATCTCGATTGACGGGATCAAGATGGCGAAACCAATGGCTATCAGCCAGGAAACTATGATGATCGGCCAGCGAAAACGATAAATGAATTCAGACATGCTTAACGTTTGTATCGTACGGTAATCTGCAGCCGGTTCATACCCGGCCTGACGGTGAACAGGCACCGGCCGTAATCAGGCCTTGAAAACAGGGCCTTTGCGTTGTTGGCAAAACCAAAACCTTCCAGCGGGACACCTAACAGGTTGTATTCCATGCCTCCTGACTGGTTTTCGTCGTCGAGCAGCCCCATGGCATAGGTGCCCGGTATCAGCCCGGTGACCGTTGTGCGGAGTTTCCCGGCGTGCAGGGAATCCTTATTGACCACGATGGTCCTGAAAGGCTTGTAGGGATATTCTTCGGATCCTGAATAAACCGAGAGGAGGATGACTCCATGGCTGTTCCGGACCTGCGAGATCTCGACTTCAAGGATGGCTTGTTCCTGGTTGAAAGACAGGCTAATGGCACAAAATAATATCAGGCCTGTTATTCTCATAGTTAATAAGTGATTCTTAGTTCGAAAAAGGGGCCGTTTAAGGCATTTTTAATCCAGGAGAAACGGGTATTATCGGGTCCGTCATAGAATTGGTAGCCAAGCACTGCGAGCACTCCGTCAGATAAATGCCAGGAGATTTTTGGATAAACCATGTATTCTTCTGTCGTGAAATTGATCAGGCTGTTAACCTCGATCCCGAGCGTTTCATGAAAAAGTTCAATAGAAGGGCGTACCAATAAGGCATGGCTCCATTGATCAGTCTGGTCAAACAGGATGCGGTTGTAATAGCCGATTGATGAGGTCAGCAGGCCATCCAGCAAGGGCCATACGGCCGGATTGGTCAGCATGGCCGGATCGAACTCCTGGGGAGGGTCGGCCGGGGTAAAATCCGGTATGTATTTGCCATTGTATCCCAGGATCAGCCTGACCGGCCCGAATTCCCTGTCCAAACTGACAACCCATTGAAACTCTGCTTCCGGGAGCAGCGGATCCTCAGTATCCGTAATTCCGGGTTTCTTCCAGGCAATTTCTCCCCGGATACCCGTCTTCAATATAATGGTCGCAAAATCGGCTCCTACTGTCTGCTGCCTGAAGGGCACCTGAAGAAGCTGCAGGTTAAAATCATTAAAAGGAGGAGCCGGGAGAGCTCCGGGTCTCAGCACGGGAAGCGCATCGTACCCCGAGAACCAGGACACAGAGCCTTCAACCGCAGGTAAGACCAGGTCAAGCTTGGCCGCTGCCGTCGTTTTATCCCAGACGAAACCGGGATGGCTTACATCACTGATACTAACAAAGGATGGAAGGTCAATGAGGTCAAAACGATATCGGGAAGGAACATACCAGGGTACTATATCAACCTCGATTTTCAGAAAATTCCAGGGCCTGAGTTGCCCGCGGAGGATGTAATTCCCCAACCGCATATCATCCGGGTCGGATGACCGGGTGAAGTAGTTCTTAGGTGTTAGGTTATCTGTAGGATTGATCCCGTCGGCCCGTCCCCAGGACGATATCTGCTTGCCCGCACGGATCTGGACTTTGCCAGCGTAAAGATCAGCATAAGCTTCCCTAACCTCCATGCCTTCGATTCCCGAACCGAACTCCGACCCGGCTCTAAACCGGATGTCCGTATAAGCCTGTCCCCAGGTTCCCCCCCGGGCCTTTATTTGCAGGGCGGTTTCACCATAAGCACTTCTCAGGAGAGGATCCTGATCCTTGATCAGTCCTACAAAGCCTGCGCCACGGGTAAATCCAGACAGGACCAGCCTGCTGTTGGCTGGATCACCCTGGTTTCCAAGACTCGATTCAAACAAGCTTTGCGAATGGAGCAACGGGAAACTGGCTATCCCGGCGATTACTAGCAACAGGTATTTTTTCATAACCCGATTTTTGCCCAAAGGTATTTCGGGTCTGTATGGCAATCGCCTTAATGCTGCGGCCAACAGAATCAGGACGTCCGGGTTAAGTGGGTTGTACCCTTGGAATTCAGGTTGACAGATACTTATGGATCGGAAGGAAAACCGGCGAGGAAAGGATTATTCGGTTCGCCCGACCGTCTTGAGATATTCGGAAGGAGTAAATCCGGTTATCCTTTTGAAGACGGAGTTAAAGGTTGACTTGGAATTGAATCCGCAATCGTAAGCGATGGCCAGGAAGGTGTAATCCTTGTTTTTCGGGTCAACAACAGCCTCCATAAACCGTTTGACGCGGAGCTCGTTGATAAAGGTATAAAAGTTCTTGCCGGTTACCGTGTTCAGCGCCTGGGTGAGGTGATGGCGGGCTATTCCCAGGGCTTCAGAAACTTCAGCCAGGGAAAGCTCCGGATTCAGGTAAAGCTTCCTGCTTTCCATGAGTTTATCGATATCGGCGGCATATTTCTTTAGATCTTCAAGGCTCAAGCCGGATTTGGCATATTTGATAGCTGTCGTTTCCCTTGTCTCCGGATGCAGGTTTTTAGTGGAATAGATACTGGCCTGACGGTTGCCATAGAAGCTGAAGGCAAAAGAGACGAGCGTTAATCCCGAAAAAGAGAAAATCTTCGGATCAAACGGTAAATGAATGACGAACATCTGGATACCGGCAGAAAGAAAAGTAAGGGTGTAGGAAACATAAACGGTAATGGACATGAACAGGAGCCAGGTCAGGGTGATTTTTCCGGATGTGTAGGAGAACTCTTCCTGGATGGCTTTCCTGTGGCGGGTTAACAGGATGAAGGACAGGATGCTGTAGATGGTGAAGGATCCATAGATCAGGATCTCATAAATAATGGATGCCAGTCGGGTGGTGTGGGCCCATGCAGGAAGAGAACCCGATTCATCGGGACGGGTTTTGAACAGGAAGGACAATCCGAGAAAAAGCATGAAAGGCAGGAAATGCAGAAGGTCAGACCATTTCCATTTCGGATTTTCATGGATCAGCGTTCTGACGTACAGGTAGACCAGGGGCCCGTACAGGAAAGGCACCACCAGGAATGGTATCTCATAAGGCAGATAATCAAGCCATTTCAGTTTAGCGAGGGCCAGCATCATTTCAATGCCGATGATAAACAGCCATGCCGCCATGAAGCGGTCGGCCAGGGATTGAGGTTTTCGGGTCGCTATGACCAGCCCGCCGAAAAAGGATTGTGCGATTCCGATATATAATACGGGTTCGAGCATAAAGTCAACTAATCACACCGCTGCCGATCAGTTCCTCCCCTTCGTGCCAGACGGCAAACTGGCCGGGAACAATGGCCCGCTGGGGCTTGTCAAATTTAACATAAATACCTTCCGCCCGCAGCAGAATCTCTGCCGGTTGCAGCTCCTGCCGGTAACGGATCCGTGCCAGGCAGCGACGCGATTCACCGGTTTGCATGGCTCGATCGGGCCGGATCCAGTGGATATCCGGATAATTGACAAGAAGCGCCCGCCTGTAGAGCAAGGGGTGATCCTGCCCCTGCCCCACATAAATGATGTTATTGAGGATATCGGTTCCCAGGATGAATAGGGGTTCCTTTTTCCCTCCGACCTGCAAGCCCTTTCGCTGTCCGATTGTGTAAAAGTGGGCGCCCTGGTGTTTTCCCACCTCGAGGCCCATGTCCGGCACCAATTCAACGGGCTTCGCCAGGTCTTCGATCCGGTCACCTGCCGGTGTGAGGAAAAACTTTTTCGGGATCTCAATGATAGATCCCGGTTTGGTCGCCAGTTTTTGTTGCAGAAAGATTGGCAAGTCAACTTTTCCGACAAAACAGATGCCTTGAGAATCCTTACGGTCGGCATTTACCAGACCCTCTTTTCTTGCGATATCACGGACCTGGGGCTTGGTCAGTTCTCCCAAAGGGAAGAGTGACCGGCTCAACTGCTGCTGACTGAGCAGGCAGAGAAAGTAGCTCTGGTCCTTGTTTTTATCGATCCCGGCCAGGAGACGAAAAACCGGTTCTTCCGGTTTTTCGAGCTTCACAATCCGGGCATAATGACCGGTGGCTACCTTGTCGGCTCCCAACTTACGGGCTTCCTCCACAAAAGCATCGAACTTGATTTCCCGGTTGCAGAGCACATCCGGATTAGGAGTCCGTCCGGCTTCATATTCCCTGAAGAGGTAATCGATGACACGCGAGCGGTAAGCATCGCTGAGATCAACCTCGTGAAAGGGTATCCCGATTTTCCTCGCAACCATCTCGGCGAAAAGGAGATCATCTTCATAGGAACATACGGCAGATGCCAGGCCGGTTGTGTCATGCCAGTTACGCATGAAAAGGGCCTGAACATCGTAACCCTGCTGTTTCAGGATCCAGGCAGCCACACCGGAATCCACACCTCCTGAAATGCCAACCACTATGCGCTCTTTCATGCCGTGAAGGTAGGAAAATCCTACCTAAACCTCACCCACCGGTGTTCATCCGCCACCCGGCCATTTTTGATAATGGCATTTTTGTGGATCGATTCCAGGTGAAATCCACATTTTTCAAGGACGCGGGCGGAAGCCGGATTAAATGAAAACAGATCGGCATAAACTCTGGATATCACCGGATAATTGGCGAGGACATAGTCGACCAGCAGGTTTACGACCTTGGTCATGATCCCTCTTCCCCAGTATTCCTCCGAGAGCCAGTAGCCGATCTCGCAATTGATGCGATATACGTCACCATGGAAGATGGCACCGATACCACCTACAACCTCACCACCCACCTCAATAGCCAGCAACACGTTATTCTTTTCCGCCAAAGCCATTGTAAGCCAGGTTTTTCCGGATTCCTCGGTATAGGGATGCGGAAACGCGTCGCGCAGGTTGATCCAGATATTGACATTGTCGGCATGCCTGACCAGCGCGGAAAGATCAGTTTCTTTCCATGGCCGCAGCGTGATGTTGTCAGAGGTGAGGATCATGGGATTGCAGTGACTGGTGACTCGTGACTCGTGACTCGTGACTCGTGACTGGTGACTCGTGACTTGTGATTGGTGACTGGTCCCCCGGCCTGAAGGCCGGGGTTAGTGATTTTTACAACCCTAACGATTAATACTTCTTCCTTCCTCCTTTTTCCTTCTTCCTTTCCTTTTGCCTTTTGCCTTGTGCCTTGTGCCTTATTCAAGGTACGTGTATCCGTAAAGACCCGATCGGTAGTTCGACAGGAACTCCTTGCCCTCTTCTGCGGTAATGATCCCGTTTTTAACCGAGGTTGTGACCCAGGTTTCGACGGTCCTGACCATTTTCTTGGAATTGTACTGCACATAATCCAGAACCTCGGCAACCGTTTCCCCGTCAATGATCTGGTCGATGCAATAGCCCTTGCTGTCGACTGATACATGGACCGCATTGGTGTCACCGAACAGGTTGTGGAGATCGCCCAGGATTTCCTGGTAAGCGCCAACCAGGAATACACCGATATAATAAGGCTCTTTATGGCTTATGGAGTGAACAGGGAGGTAATAGGACAAATTACGCGTTGAGATGAAATTGTCGATCTTTCCGTCAGAATCGCAGGTGATGTCCTGAAGGGTTGCGGAGCGGTCAGGTTTCTCATCCAGCCTTTGGATCGGGATGATCGGGAAAATCTGGTCAATTGCCCAGGAGTCAGGCAGGGATTGGAACAGCGAAAAGTTACAGAAATATTTATCGGACAATAGCTTGGGTAGATGCACAAGTTCTTCCGGCACATGTTTCAGTTTGGAGGCCATCTGGTGGATCTCTTTGGCCATGGACCAGAATAGCCTTTCAATCTGTGCACGGGTCTTAAGGTCAAGCAATCCCAAACTGAAACGTTCAAGGGCTTCTTCACGGATTTGCTGGGCGTCATGCCAGGTTTCGAGCATACGCGACTGGTTCAGCAGCTCCCAGGATTCATACAGCTCGCGTACCAGCTCATGGTCGTCGGGGTTGGTCTCCTCTTCGTCATCCCAGGTTGGAAGGGTGGCGGTCTCAAGGACCTCGAAAATCAGGACAGAATGGTGAGCAGTCAATGAACGGCCCGATTCGGTTATGATGTTCGGCTGAGGAATGTGGTTCTTTTCACTTGCATCCACCATGGCGAAGGTGGCATCATTGACATATTCCTGGATGCTGTAATTGACACTGCTCTCACTGCTGGCCGAGCGCGTACCGTCATAATCCACCCCCAGGCCCCCGCCGATGTCAACGAATTCCACCGCGAATCCCTTGGAATGAAGCTGCACATAAAACTGTGAAGCTTCCCTGAGGGCTAATTTGATCCTTCGGATCTTGGTCACCTGGCTGCCGATGTGAAAATGCACCAGTTTCAGAGCATTTTTCATGCGGTTTCTCTCGAGAAAATCCAGTGCCTCAAGGAGTTCGCTTGAAGTCAGGCCGAATTTACTCACATCGCCACCTGAATCTTCCCATTTTCCGCTTCCCGCACTGGCCAGCTTGATACGGATACCGATATTGGGCACTATCTTGTGCCGACGGGCTATTTTTGTGATCAGCCGCAGTTCGTTCAGTTTTTCGACGACCAGAAATATTCGTTTGCCCATTTTTTGGGCAAGTATCGCCAGCTCGACATAATCTTCATCCTTATAGCCGTTGCAGATAATGATGGAATCATTGTCCGTATTGATGGCTATTACGGCATGCAGTTCCGGTTTGGAACCGGCTTCAAGTCCGATGTTGAATTTCTTCCCATGATTGACGATCTCCTCAACAACGGGACGCATCTGATTGACCTTGATCGGGTAAATCAGGAAGTTCTGAGCTTTGTAACCATATTCTTCCGCAGCTGCCTTAAAGCAGCTCGACATGATCTCGATCCGGTCATCGAGAATATCCGGAAAACGGATCAGCATGGGTGCCGAAACGTCCCGCAGCTGCAATTCCTCAACTAATTCCTTCAGATCGATCTGAACTCCGGAAGCTTTAGGGGTCACTACCATGTTACCCTTCTCATTGATCGAGAAGTAATTAATTCCCCAGCCATTGACATTGTATAGTTCAGCTGAGTCCTCGATGCGCCATTTTCTCATTATTGTAACCGGTTATCAAGCAAAAAGATAGAACTAATGTAGGGTTTTCGGCGGCAAATTTACCAGTTCCTGTCAAGTTTTTGCCTTCCAATGCTTGCCGGGATGGGAGCCATTAAAACTCCAATATTCAGTTAAAGACTTAAATGTGAACGGCATTGCGGGCAAAGATACCTCTCCTTCTGGTCAATGTCTTCAACATACGTGCTTGATGCCATAACACAGGCAGGCGTGTGGCAGTGAATAAGCCCAAATGTATGTCCCAACTCGTGGAGGACTTCTTTTTGTGATCGTTCCAGCAACAGGTTTCTGTCTTCGGGCAGGCCATATCGGGCATTGCTCAACCGGTATACGGAGGCGATCCCTGATTTTCCGTTTAGAAAGGCCAGCCCGAAAATATAGGTGAGAATGGGAATAAAGAGGTCAACGGAAAAGAGCCCAAACGTTTTCAAGGACTCTTCAGAGAAGCTGTTATCGACCACCTTCAGCAGAAGGTTCCCGTTGTACTGTCGCCGGGCCGGATCGAAAAACTCACTCAGGTCCACCAATCCATATCTGATCGCGACAGGATGGCCATATTCCTCGGTGACGCGTTTTGCTATCTGTCCGAGAAAGTCTTGGTCAAATTCACCGAAGGAGATGATGGTTATGAGGTCCTGAGCCATTTTAAAACCCCGATCAATGAACAGCGATGGATTAATCAGCAGGTTTTAATTTGTACTTCTTGATTTTATTGTACAGGGTGACCCGGTCGACCTGTAAGGCTTTCGCGGTACGGGTTATATTCCATTCATACTGATTTAGGATCTGGAGTATGTGATTTTTCTCAACTTCATCCAGGCTCTCAAAACTGTTTGCAGCCGTCACCTTTTCAATGGGCAGGTCCTTGTCCGTGATTTTCTTTCCGTTACCAATGACGATTGCCCGCTCGATAATGTTTTCAAGTTCCCTGATATTTCCGGGAAAATCGAATTCCTGCAGCTTTTTCAAGGCGGATGGTTCGATGGTTACCGGCGGACGGTTCATCGATGTGCAGTATTTGGTGATAAAATAATCGACCAGCAGGGGGATGTCTTCGATGCGTTCCCGCAGCGGGGGAACATGGATGTTGACTACATTCAGCCTGTAAAAGAGATCCTCACGAAACGTGCCGTTGGCTACCATGCTTTTCAGATCCCGGTTGGTTGCACAAATGACCCGGAAATCGGAAGTGATCTCCTTGTTGCCTCCCACCCGGATGAAACTTTTAGTCTCCAGAACCCTCAGCAGTTCGATCTGCATTTTCAATGAGACAGTGGCTATCTCATCCAGGAAAATCGTTCCGCCGTCTGCCATCTCAAACCTTCCCTTCCGGTTGTACATAGCGCCCGTAAATGCACCTTTTTCATGTCCGAACAGTTCGCTTTCAAGCAGACTCTCGGTCAGGGCCCCGCAATGAACACTCACAAGAGGGAAGAACTTCCTTGGTGAGTTAGAGTGAATTGCCCTGGCTATCAGCTCTTTTCCTGTTCCGCTTTCTCCGGTGATGATAACGGAGGAATTGGACTGGGCAACGCTCTCGACCTGTTTGAGAACAACTTGCATTGCTTCACTCTGGCCAATCAAATCTTCGACGTTCTCGAGCGATACGACCCGTTCCCGGAGCGCTTCATTCTCCTGGGCCAGCGAAATCTGCCGGGTAGCGTTCCGGATAAGATGTGACAAGTCATCCGGATCAAAAGGCTTGGTAACATAATCATAAGCTCCGTCCTTAAGGGCCTGGACAGCCGTGTCAACGGCGGCAAAAGCGGTCATGACAATGACGATGGAATCCTTTTTCAGGGCTTTAATCCTTCGAAGCATCTCCAAACCGTCCATGCCGGGCATTTTGATATCAGCGAGGACAATATCATAGCTTTCCGCCTCGAGGAGTGTAAGAGCTCTTTTTGCATTTTCTGCACATTCAACACGGTATCCATCCTCGATGAACCAATTGTACAAGGAATCGCGTACCGATTTTTCGTCATCCACGATCAGGATGGATATTTTCCGCATGATTTCTGTTGTCATCCGTTTGTGAATATTGGTAAAGTAATGGAGAATGTTGTGCCTTTGGCGGGCTCGGATTTTACATCGATCTTACCGTTGTGGCTCTGAACGATTCCATGAACAATCGAGAGTCCCAGGCCAATCCCGCTTCCTTTGCGCTTCGTGGTAAAGAACGGTTCGAAGATCCTTGGAATATCCTCGGGTGCGATCCCGGAGCCATTATCGGTTATATCGATACGGATGCTGTCCTCGTCGGGATTCATAGTCTTAAACCCTATTTCACCACCTTCGGTAACCGCTTCAGAAGCATTGACAAGGATCGCGACAAAGGCCTGCTTGACTTGGTTAGAGCTACAGAATACAAGGTCGGTATGAGCCTTAAAATCAGTGCTGAAACTGATCCCGGCAATGGTGATGGGATGCAGCATCAGCGTGTAGATCTCCTGGAGGATCTCATGCAGGTGCCGGGTCTCAAAATCATCCTGGTCCATCCGCGAGAAATCTAACAGTCCCTTGACTATATCGCCGCAACGCTTGGTCTCATCTTCAATCAACTTTAGATGTTTAAGGATGGACTCTTTCTTAACAGGCTCAATCTCTTCGTTGGCTAATTTTTTGTTTACCAACTTGGTATAAACCAGGATTCCTGACAAAGGATTATTAATCTCATGCGCAACCGAGGAGGAAAGTTTCCCCAGGGATGCAATCCTTTCTATTTGCGCCAGTTCGTTGTGGACTTCACCCAACTCTTCCGATTTTTTCCGAACCTTGTATTCCAGTTGCTTCGACCAGTTCTGCAATTCGGTGTGGGCTTCCTGGAGGTTATCCAACATCCGGTTAAAAGTTTCGGACAGCAGTTTGATATCTTCCAGCTGATTGGGCCTGATATCGACCCGGGTATCGTTATTCCCCGTTGCCACCGCTTCACTGGCCTTAATGATATCTGTCAGGGGATCCTTGATCTTTCTCCGGGTAAAAAGAATAAGGAACCAGGCCAATACGGCAGTTACGAACAAGGCCAGAAGAAAGAACTGATGGGTTGCTTTCTGTACGGACACATCCACCTCTTGCAAAGGAAGCTTGATGAACAGCGAACCCAATACTTCCTCTTCAGCATTGTGAGCATGGCAGGCTGTATTCTGATAGCAGGATGGTTCATTCAGAATAGGCGACCGGATGAGCAGGTGGCGCGCTTCACCAGTTTCCCGGGTCATTTCGCATTCACTTTTAACATCGATGATCCGGTAGGATTTTTCTTTCCGGGGGAACATGGTACCTATATCCTCATGACAGCTTTTGCAATTGGGGTTTATATGCCCTCCGGAATCTTCCGAGAAGGAAGAATAGGCCAGGTTGTCTTCATTGTCGTACATGTTGACATCATCGATACCGGGCATGGTATTGATCACGTCGAGTGTATTTTGAAGCGCACTCCGGTTGTTTTCCAGCATGGAATGATACAGAGCACCCTCAACGATGGAGCCGATATTGTTTCCGTTCTGATAAATGACAGTGTCGATATAGACCTTGTTCACGGTGTTGAACAGGAAATTATAGGAAATCAGAAGAAAAACCGATAAAACTCCGATAACAAGAACAACCCGGCTGTATATGGAGGACTGAAACCGGATGTAATTCCTGACCAGCCTCCGGGTAAATTCATTCGTGTATTTCGAACTTTTTCGCTGTCCCATCTGAAAAAATATAAAGTTGTTAACCCGGCAAGAGTTGACAACTTTAAAATAGGTAAAAAATCAATCCAACGTGCTCAGAAACTGTTTCTGGAAATCCTGCCAGAGTTCATCAGGCATTTCTGCCAGGATCTGTTCGCGAAGTTCACCACCGTCCTGCAGGGCTACCAGGGAGGATTCCGAGGAGTATTTTCCGGCCGAGCCGACCAGGAAATCCTTGAACCTTTTCAGCTCACCTGCGATCCAATCGGTTGCAGCTTCTGCCAAATAGAAACCCCTGGTTTCGTCCATCCAGTCCGATGGCCTGATCTGATTGATCCAGCCTTGCCTGAAGGGATCGTCATTGAGGATTTCGGGCCTCCCGGACAGCTGGGAATTGTTCCTGACTATTTGCCCGGACACCGGCGATAAGATGGTCAGATTCTTGTCGTCATGGAAAATTTGTGCAACGGGATCCCCTTTTCTTATGGAATCTCCCGGTTTGACCAGGTTAAGCAGACTGACATCGCCCACAACGTGAACGAGCAGGTCATCCAATCCGATCCGGGCAATTCCCGACTTCTCCAGATGAGCCCAGGTATGGTTTTTACTGAAAAACACCCCTTGCGGAATCCGGATATCGCCTGACTTCAGCGCACCGGTGACCTTCGCTGCGAGCCTTCTACGTCTCGACTGCTTGTTCAGGATGATCCAAAAGGGGATGAGAATGGCAAAGAATGAAATGATGATCAGATATTCGATGCCTTTCGTCTCAAAAATGTTGAAATAACTAAATCCGTCCATAGTTTTCTATTTAAGGTATTATTCTTGTTCTTTTACCCAGACCGGTGGTTTCCGCAAAACGGGCATCCGCCGGACGATCCACCTGAATATCCAAATCTCCGTAAAAATGACGGTCAGTGTAATGACAATTTCCATCCAGGAAGGCACGTACCTTATGGAATCTTCCCAGCGAAAACCTATAATCGTGACATTCAGCCTGTTGAGAATGATCCCGAGCATGGTCAGGATAGCTGCCACCTTGATCAGGGTGATGTTGTTTCTTCGATAACTGAAGAAGAAAAGCAGCATCGGAAGCAGGACAAAACCGATCATCTCCAGCAGGAACCAGTACCCCATTGGGGTGTTGATCAGGTCCCAATGCTTATCGTGTATAAAAACCAGCAATTGCAGGAACAGATAGGCAAACATGGTGCCTGCGCAGATCTTCGACAGGTTCCGGACGATTTTGTTATGATCCTGGTGGTCCTTGTCGCTAAGCTGGTCATTGAAAACCTTGTTGCTGACGGATCCTTCGAAAATCACCATGGAAAGTCCTGCGAAAATGCTGGAAACCAAAAACATAACAGGAATAAATTCAGAATACCACAGGGGGTGGATCTTTTCCCTTGCCATAAGGTAAAGGGCTCCCAATCCAGACTGGTGCAGGATTGAAAGCGTGATTCCGAATATGACAGCAGCAATGGTCATCCCGGAAAGGATCTTTCTGGCACGCCTGGCCCCGAGCCATTCTGCGATGGCTGGTGAGAACTCGATCAGTTCGGCCAGCATGTAAAGAAGGAAATGCCAGGCAACGAGGAAAAGAACCGAGCTGGTACCGAAGTTGTTTCCGATGATCGGATTGATCACATTCCATGGACGGCCCAGGTCGAGTAGCAGTGCGCCTGCATAAAACAGATAAGCCAGAAAACCGTTCAGAACGGTTATCCTCACTATAGAATGGTATTGATGGCTGTTCAGGACATAAACCATGAAGGTGATTACATATGCCCCGCCAGCAAAGGCAACTCCGGTGACCACGTCAAATCCGATCCAAAGTCCCCAGGGTACCTCCTGTGTCAGGTTGGTAACGGCTCCGATTCCTTTCCCGAAACGGATCACTATCAGGATCGCTCCAAGCAGGATTACCGGAACTGAAATTATGTTAAAGGGAGTCCATATCTTGCCTTTGGGTTTCAACTCAAACAGCATGAATTTCCAGATGGATTTTCCATCATTGTACCTGGCAACCGGCACACTGACAGGGCTATTGTTCGTTTTCATCTTCTTCGTTTAGGTTTTTATCTTTCGTCGCCTGGTTAATGCCCAGAAGTAATACAGGAACCAGCACAAACACCGATGGGACGGCATAGAGAAAACCCTTCGAAAGGGCGGGGTAGGATGCGTTTTGAACCGAAGTCTTGAATCCAAGCTCCTCATGGGGAACCGGCGACAGGTACAAGTTACCGGTTCCATTGGCTTCATGCTCACCGTAGATATGATCGACGTAGATATCCGGCTTCTCACAGATTCTTCTCCGGGCCTCCTTGAGCAGTTCCCTCCGCTTCCCGAACAGGATGGCCCCTTCCGGGCAATTCTCGGCACAAGCAGGCATTTTGCCCTCCATGATCCGGTCGTAGCACATATCGCATTTCTGGATGATCGGATTAGGACTGTGATATTCGAATTTCGGCACGTCAAAAGGACAGGAAACCATGCAGTAACGGCATCCCATGCATTTATTGGCTCTCCAGATGACGGGTCCCTCCTTGGTCTTGATCATGGCCTGGGTAAGACAGGCTGCTGCGCAGGCGGGCTCATTGCAGTGCAGGCATTGCGTTTTAACGAAGAACTCGCCTTTGCTGGTGTTGAAGACATTGACCACCGTTCTGCATGTTTCATCGGTTTTTCGGACCACACCCACTTCAGGGGAATCTTTGGGTTCCGGCAGGTTATGAGCTTCCGCACAGGAATACTCGCAGGTCTGGCAACCTATGCAACGCGTAGAATCATAGAGAATTCCATAGAATTCTATCTTCTCCTTGCTTTTCCCCGGTGCGGCAAAACCCTTGCCGATCGTCAGGGTTGCACCCGCAACCCCTAACGTTTGTAAAAACCCACGACGATTTAATCCCATAGGTTATATTGTATTTGATGAGTTTGCATTGTCGAGGAAGCGGGTCTGGAATTCTTCCCAAACCTCAGGCTCCAATCCTGACAGGATGTGATCGGTCAACTCGCCTCCGTCTTGGAGGGTGACACACACGAATTCCGGCGTATCGGGTTTAACAACCGACAGGATAAAATCCCTGAGCCGTCCCAGTTCATTCCGGAGCCATTCCTTATAATTGGGAGACATGAGCAGAAGCTGAACCTCATGGATCCAGTTGGTGGGCTCAATGGCGTATACCCATCCGTCGGTATAAGGTGAATCATTCAACAGTGTCGAATCGGTGAAAAGTCCGGCATTCTGGGCAACGATCGTCCCGGATACCGGAGCAGAGACGACCAGGTGCTTACCCTTATGCATGACGGTCAGAACCGGTTGCCCTTTCGTTACGCGATCGCCTGGTCTCTTGAGCAAGACACGGGTAATGGGACCCGTGACATGCTGCAGGAAATCATCAATGCCCACTTTGACTGTACCGTTCTTTTCCATGTAAGCCCAGGTGTGGGATTTATCATAATACAATCCGCCCGGGGCCGTCAGGATATTTTCGTTCAGAGCCGTGCCAGGACCATGAACAGCTTCCATTCTGACCGGTTTGTTTTGCCTGATATACCGGATGATCATGGCCGTTGCCAGGATTACCACCAGGGCCCCTGCAATCAAGGTCAGTAACAGCTGCAGGACATTAATGCCACCAGGAACGGGAGCCGGTTCCGACAGGGGGAATGAATCAATTTTGGATTGCCTCTCGCTCAGAACAAGACCATTGAATCCGGCCATTGACAGGGTTTTCTGTCCGTCATTCAGAAGATAATGAATAAAGGCAATCTCATCTTTTCCGGAAGGTTTGCCCGCTGCACTGAGGAGTATATCCCTCCCCAGGTCAGAAGGGTATTTCCCGATCCATACCCCGCGAAGGAAAGAAGCTCCGGATTCATAAATATTCTCCATGTAATCCAGTTTGCCATTTCCGTTCCTGTCAATCGGGAGCAGAGTGACCTCCTTCATCAGGGTTTGACCGTCAGGATCCAGCAGATCGGCCAGCCTGCAAAAGCCAATTGACAGAGGTTCACTGCCAACCGTTTGCAGAAGCTCTTCTCCGGTAGGCTGGGCTACCGGTTTGAAAGATATTGAACCCAGACCGATGAACCGGGTAATGCTCCTGCGCACGGATTCATCTTCGATGGCATAAAACTTAACCTCACCGGGGTGCCCTTCACCCAAAAGGAGATTCCAGGCTGATCCCGCATTGTTTTTAATAGCAGCCGACAATTCAAGGGCTGAAATTCCGTTATTCCTGATTTCATCAAGATAAGGATTTGAAGAGCTGATCACGGGAACGATAATATCCCGTCCGATCACCATTCTCCAGCCGTCCCCCGCAGGTGCTGCCCCTTTGTAAGCCTCAGATATAACATGCAGGTCAGCTCCCGTGCTGCTTTCATTGGACAGGTTTATCCTGGTGCCTGGATTGCCAGCCGAAAAACCTGCAATCCAACGGTTTGCCAGATCATTTAAGTCTGGTGAAGCTGTAATGCTGATTGTTCCCTTAACCGGTGAGTCATCACCTGTTTTGGCCTCCCAAATACTGCCTGAGCCGGGTGTAGCTGATAGTGAATACCCAGCCAAACAGGCAACAACGATGAGAAAAGTGATTTTTTTCATGGCCACATGCTTTGATGTCATTTAGAAGCGATTGTTGTAAACAGTCAATCAAAGTCAATGCCAATACTCATAACAATAACAAAATCAAACGATTATAAAAATTATGTAAAAATTATTTACATCCGAAGTGATGAATAAATAAACACTAAAAAAGATAAAATCAATTAACGCATTGATAATCTTAACTATACAATAGGTGTAGAAAATTTAATCATATGATGAAAATTTCATCATATGCTACGAAAATGCAATCAGGACACGGATTCTGGAAAATAGCCTACAACTGAAGGTCTCCGGGCAGGGTTATAGCGCCTTCCATGAATGTAACGGCGGTGCCGCCGATTTCAACCCTATTGCCCAGGTGACGGCAATGCAGTTCCCCGCCCCGTTCGGAAAGCTGCCGGGCGACCATCTCCTGTTTAGCCAGTTGCCTGCTCCAGTAGGGGATCAGTGAGGTGTGCGCAGAACCGGTGACCGGATCTTCGTTGATGCCAAGCCTGGGAGCAAAGAAACGGGAAACGAAATCGGCCCAGTCTCCGGGAGCTGTCACGATTACACCCATAGCATCACTCTTGCCCAGAGAGGTGAAATCGGGTTTCATCTGCTCAATGTCGGCCTGCCTGCGATAAACCAGCATGTAGTTTGTGCATCCCCGGTAACAAAACAGTGGTTTTTTGCCTAAAGCTCTGATCATGCCCGAAGGGGGATCCGCAGGATCCAGATCATCACAAGGGAAATTCAGGATGTAACGTTTCCCTTCCCTACAGACTTTCAGGATACCGCTTTTGGATTCAAAAAAAATCTCTTTTCCCGCGAAACCCAGGTGATTGAATAGAACGTGAGCAGTCGCCAGGGTTGCATGACCGCAGAGGTCGACTTCAACCTTGGGAGTGAACCACCGTAAATGGTAGTGATCACCCCGCGGAATGAAGAACGCGGTTTCGGCCAGGTTGTTTTCCATGGCTATGCGCTGTAGGATCTCTTCGTCGAGCCATTCTTCAAGGGGTATGATTGCGGCAGGATTCCCCGTAAACATCCGGGATGCAAAAGCATCAACCTGAAATATTCTCATCTTTTAATCGCAAATTATTAAATCTATAGTCTGATGACCGGTATTACGAATTCAAAGTTGAAATTCTTGGTTGGTTCTGAAAAATCGCGTGTCATCAGAACGGAAAACCTGAATCCCAAGGGTAGATCCACCAGGGTCAGCCACCGCGTATCAAAGATCAGCTCCACACCGGTCGAAAGGAACAGTCCGTTCGAGAAGGTGTCAATACCGGATGGAATATCAGCATACCCATAGTCGAAGAACAGGTCGGACCGGACTCTTGAACAGTAAAAGATTCCCGCAAATCCGAAATCGGGGTAAAACAGGGGGAAATGGTAGGAGGATTGGACCGTTACCATCCAGTTGCTGCGGGGGATGCTGAAACCTCTCGGATAGACAAAGAGGTCCAGGAAGGAATAATCATTATCATCAGGTTCGTATTTCCAGGCTGCGGTCAGAACCAGGTTATGATTCGGCAGCAGGCCGCGGACTGCTCCATCGGCGACAGCCATGTATTGTAGGGCCGTAATGTTGTTAACCGACTGATTCCCAGATATTTCCAAACCGAATCCCAGGGGAGTCGTGATGTTTTGGCGAGCCTGGCGTTTATACTGGATATACCGGGCGCTTGCGGAGATCGTGTGCAGGTATGTAGTCTGTGAGACAGGCCTGAGGTCGCTGGGACGGACTTCCTGGAAGGAAATCAGGTTGTATCCTGCCGATAGGCTGGCCTGGCGGAAGAAAAGCCCACGGGAGAAATTCAATGGAACACTGATTTCGGCATTCACCGTATTGTCAACAA
>Ga0163209_1000026_pt1 | contig 56484 bp, 45 predicted proteins | sample Kivu_160m_FD_113538 | JGI IMG/M metagenome (GOLD analysis project Ga0163209, IMG submission 113538) | Freshwater microbial communities from Lake Kivu, Western Province, Rwanda to study Microbial Dark Matter (Phase II) - Kivu_160m | ecosystem: Environmental > Aquatic > Freshwater > Lake ...
GAGGAGATCGGGCGTCAGTCCGCTCTGCAGCCCTTCATGGATGTTCTGAATCGCATTTTGAGCTTTCTGGAGAGCTTCTAGGTGGCGAGTGTTTGAGACAATAGATCCCTCGCCGATCGAATGGTCAGTCACCGTTTTTAGCAGACTCTCCGCAACCAGGTGGATGTTCTCTTTCCTTTTGGCTGACACAAACAAGGTTTCATGTTCCACAAATTGTTGAAAGCCATGAGGAAGTTCAGTAAGAAGGTCTGTTTTATTTCCAATCAGGATCAGACGTTTCGAGGGTTCTTCCAGCAGATCCCCGAATTCAGCGATCGCATCCGCCACTTCCCTGTATGAATCGCGTGTGACATCAAAGAGATAAAGAATAATGGAAGCTTCCTCCATTTTCATCCAGGTACGATCAATGCCCATAGCTTCAATCTGATCTTCCGACGCTCTGAGACCTGCCGTATCGATAAACCGGAAACGAAATCCTTCCAACACGATCGTATCTTCAATTGCATCGCGGGTAGTTCCTGGAACCTCGGAAACGATCGCCTTTTCTTCATTCAGCAAGGTGTTAAGCAGGGTGGACTTACCCACATTGGGTTTGCCGATAATGGCTACAGGGATCCCTTTTTTTATCACGTTCCCGAAAGAAAAAGAACGGATCAGTCGGGTCAGTTCCGTCTCAAACTCATCCAGGAGGAGGTGAAAATCGGTACGGGATGCAAACTCCACATCCTCCTCACTGAAGTCAAGTTCCAATTCGATCAGGGAGGAGATATGTACCAGTTTCTGGCGCAACTCTTTGATCCTTTTCGAAAAACCTCCCCTCATCTGGGCAAGGGCGAGATCACGGGACGACTGGGACAATGAGGCGATCAGGTCGGCTACCGCCTCCGCCTGGCAGAGGTCGAATTTCCCATGGAGGAAAGCACGCAGCGTGAACTCTCCGGGTTTGGCCAGACGGCATCCGTTTTGAACCAGCACCTCCAGGATCTGTTGCTGAATGTATTCAGAGCCGTGACACGAGATCTCAACCACATCTTCCCCGGTATACGATCTTGGTGCTTTGAACAAACTGATGAGCACTTCATCGATCAGCTGCTCTTCAGCATACACAAACCCATGATGAATGGTATACGGGACAACAGTATCCCACATAAAATCAGGATCGGTGGCTCGGAAAATCCTGCTGCAACGGAGAAAGGCTTCAGGTCCTGATAAACGGATTACGGCAATCGCTCCTGATCCAGGAGCGGTGGACAGTGCGCAAATGGTATCGTTGATGTCATAGAGGGACATATGACAAAAGTACGAATTACGAATGACGAATGAGGATTAATTTCTCCAATTTCCCTAAAATCCCTATCTTTGAGCCTTCAAAATGAAGGGACTAATAAAAATATATATATTAATACATATATTTATCAGACCTTTAAAATATTGATTGTTTTCAAAATCCTTCATTTCTAATTAGTAATTCGTAATTGAATATGAGTGTTTTAGTCAATAAAAATTCCAAGGTCATCGTTCAGGGTTTCACCGGAAGTGAAGGCTCCTTTCATGCCAGTCAAATGATAGAGTACGGAACCCAGATCGTTGGTGGGGTTACACCGGGAAAAGGGGGGACGACCCATCTAGGGAAACCAGTATTTGACACGGTAGCGCAGGCTGTCAAAGAGACAAACGCCAACGTTTCGGTGATTTTCGTCCCGCCACCCTTTGCTGCCGATGCCATTTCTGAAGCTGCCGAAGCAGGAATTCATGTCATCGTCTGCATCACCGAAGGAATCCCGGTCAATGACATGATCCCCGTGAAGGACTATATCACAACGAAAGGGATCCATCTGATCGGGCCCAATTGTCCGGGTATCATTACCCCCCCGGATACGAAAATAGGTATCATGCCGGGTTTTATTCACAAAGAGGGAACCATCGGGGTTGTTTCCCGCAGTGGAACGCTCGCCTATGAAGCGGTGGACCAGGTAACCAAAGCCGGTTTAGGGCAATCAACCGTGATCGGGATCGGTGGGGATCCCATCCCCGGAACAACGATTTGCGACGCAGTGAAACTTTTCATGAAGGATCCGGGAACAGAGGCCATCGTGATGATCGGTGAGATCGGGGGCAATATGGAGACGGACGCCGCTTATTGGATCAGGGAGCACGGAACGAAACCGGTGGTCAGTTTCATCGCTGGAGCCACCGCTCCGAAGGGACGCACGATGGGTCATGCCGGTGCGATTGTAGGCGGAAAAGCCGACACAGCTCAGGCAAAGAAAGAGATCCTTCGTGAATGTGGCGTATTTGTGGCGGATTCCCCGGCCGACATTGGCTCGTTATTGCTTCAGGCCCTGAAAAAATAATCCTGTTGCCTACCGGGTTGGAACCCATTGATAGGCGCCCAGATCGGGCGTCGCACCTCTCTCCATACCTTCAATATCAAATGGAACGCCCATTTGTATCCCTTTCCCGATCGCCGGGGAGAGTGAATCAATATGAAGATCGTAAAGTTGCGGATCCCTGAAGAGAGGATCTTCATTCGCGAAGCAGCTGATGTACCGAACCGGATCTGTCAGGGGAACCTGGGTTTTCATCAGGCAGTGGTCAAATACGATTTCGAAGGGAACCCCCTCCATCTGATCAAGCTGGATCTCATCGGGGTCAGTACCGTAGATGATGGTGTTGCCGAAGAATGTATTGGTCAGGGGGCCGGCCGACTGTCCGCCTGTGGTATCATAGGAATAGTTGCGGAGCACCAGGGAGGGGGAGATACGCACTGAACTCCCCCAGTAATTACCAATCGTAAGTTGACGGAAATCATAGCTTCCTCCGTTCTCAACCCACAGGGCTGATCCTCCGCAATTGGCCACCACACAGTTCGTGGAGGCAATCGAAGAGGCATAGGCGAAGATGGCATCAGCGGTCATGTTCTGGATGATGGTATTGTCCAGCGTCAGCATAGGGAAGGGTTGGTTGCGGCTTTCATCGATCAGGATGCCGAACACCCCGTTACGGATGATACCATAGTTGATCTCATGCTCTTTTGAACCGCTCTCAAGAAGGATCCCTGTCCATTGACCCGGAAGATCGCGGTAAAAGGGATCAAGCCGATCACCCTGAAACCTGACAGGATGTTCCAGGTTCCCGTAAACCTTCAGGGACGCATCGTATGAGACAGCCAGGTAGGCGCTTTTATGGAAGTATAGTTTGCATCCAGGCATGACCATCAGGGAGGAGGAGGTGTCGATACGCACCGAGCCATAGATAACATAGGGGAGGAGGCTGTCCCAGACGATGGTTCCCTGCAGTGTTCTTTGATTGTAAAACCGAGCATTCTGGCCCCATGAAACAAGGTTGACATCCTGAAGATTGCCGTTGACTGTGAAAAGAATCGAGTCGGCGACGACAAAGGGTGTATTCTGGCTGGTGGGATCGATGGTCACCCTAACGAAAATAAACATGCTGTCGTGACCCGGGATCTCCACCTGATTGACTACAAGAGATGGATCCCCGTCGACATTGATCCTGTAATTGGATGCCTCCCCTCCTGCCAGGCTGATCTGTTCAATCTGAAGGATGCCGTCATTGTTATTGTAAACGATCAGTCGCTGGGTTACCGAACCGATGGTGGTAAAGACGGTGTCAAAAAAAAGTGTGTCTGTTGAAAAAGAGAGCGTTAGTGAAGGATCCGTATTGATCTTGTCTTTTTTGCATGAAAAAGCAAACGGGATCATTCCTGTCAGGATAATAAAAAGGGACTTTTTCACCACTCTCTTCATGCCGCAAAAGTACGTATATTCGTTAACAATAATTAAAACGTAAAATGGAGCTATTATTGTAACTTTGCAACTCCTTATCATTTACTTAGGTATGAGTTATATCAAATTTGATAAAAATCAACTGGTTAATCTTGAATACTCCCTTCAACGTGAACTGATCCGGTCAAATCGCGGAGGATCATATGCCAGTTCGACCATCATAAACTGCAATACTAGAAAATACCATGGCATGCTGGTGACACCCCAACCGGCCATCGATCATGAAAATCATGTGCTACTCTCGTCACTCGATGAGACGATTATCCAGCAGGATGCCGAATTCAACCTTGGGATTCATAAGTACAAAGGAGGGGCTTTCAATCCAAAGGGTCACAAGTATATCCGTGATTTCACCGTCATGGAGGTCCCAAAGCTGCTTTATCGCGTCGGAGGAGTCCTGTTCTCAAAAGAGATGATCTTTACCTCGAAGGAGGACAGGATGATCATCCGGTATAAGCTTGAACAGGCCCATTCGCATACGAGAATCCGGTTGCGTCCTTTCCTTGCTTTCCGTAACATTCATCGCCTGAGCAAGGAGAATATCTTTGCGGATAAAAAATATGAAAAAGTAGAGGGAGGTATCCGGATGAAATTGTATCATGGATACACGGATCTTTACATGCAGCTCTCAAAGGGCAGTGAGTACATCCATGCACCGGATTGGTACTATAACTTTGAATACCAGGAGGAAATGGAGCGGGGATATGAATATCTTGAGGATCTTTTAGTCCCCGGTTTTTTTGAATTTGATATCAAACCCGGGGAATCGGTCTTTTTCTCTGCAGGAATATCCGAAATACCTCCAGCGAACATCAGAAAGGTTTATTCGGCTGAGCTTAAGCAACGGATCCCCCGGGAGAATTTCGAGACCAGCCTCTGCAACGCTGCACAACAGTTCGTTGTCAAACGGGATCATGGATTCTACATCATGGCAGGTTATCCTTGGTTTGGGCCGATAAGCCGCGACACCTTTGCCTCGTTGCCCGGTCTTACCCTCTTCACCGATGATACCAAAGCCTGTAAAGCCGTAATAGATACCTTGTTGAAAACCCTTGACGGGGCCTTGTTCCCTGAAAACGGATTCGAGCGGAACATCCAAAACACCAGCGTCGACACCTCCCTTTGGTTTTTCTGGACACTTCAGCAATACACACAAAAAACAGGCGCCAGGAAAGCAGTCTGGAAAGAGTATAAAAAGTATATGAAGCAGATTCTGGATGGATTCAGGGAAGGAACGCTCTTTCAAATTCACATGCAACCCAACGGACTCCTTTATGCAGGAATTCCCGGTATGGCGCTTACCTGGATGAATGCCTATATTCATGGGAAACCCGTAACCCCCAGGACCGGACTGGCCGTGGAGGTCAATGCCTTGTGGTACAATGCCTTGATGTTTGCCCTGGAGCTGGCGACCGACGCCGGCGATAAAAATTTTATTGCCCAATGGCAGCCGGTGGCGGAAATGATCCCGGAGGCATTCCTGAAAACGTTCTGGAATGAAGAGAAGGGATACCTGGCTGATTATGTTCAGGAGGAATACACCGACTGGTCAGTTCGGCCGAACATGGTTTTTGCTGCTTCGTTACCTTATCATCCGGTGAGTGAAGAGATCCGGAAACAGGTGCTCAGCAAGATCAAGCAGGAGTTGCTGACCACCAGGGGATTGAGGACCCTTACCCCGGTGAGTGCCGCCTACAAGGGTAGTTGCTCGGGCGATCAGGCCCAGCGTGACCAAGCTTACCATCAGGGGACTGTGTGGCCCGGCCTCTTTGGCCATTTCGTAGAAGGGTATCTTAAAATTCATGGGAAAAGCGGTCTCTCTTTCATCGAAGACTATTACAATGAATTTCAACAAACTCTGACGGAGGGTGGAGTTGGAACGATCTCTGAGATCTATGATGGTGATCCTCCACATATTGCCCGTGGAGCGATCTCACAGGCATGGTCTGTTGCGGAGATCCTCAGGGTACATCAGTTGATTGAAGATTATAAGAAGTGAGCATGCGAGTTTTAATGTTTGGTTGGGAGTTTCCGCCGCACATCACCGGAGGATTGGGAACAGCCTGTTTTGGATTGACCAAAGGGCTGATAAAACTTGACGTTGACATCATCTTTGTGGTTCCGAAAGCCTTTGGGGATGAAGCATCCAAAGGATTCAGGCTGGTCAGTGCCAGCGAAGTGACGATGGACTTCATGGAGAGTGAACAGCAGGAACACTGGAACAGGATCAAGTATATGGAAATCGGTTCCAACCTGATCCCCTATGTAGGAGAAGAGGAGTTCGAGACACTGACCGGGATGGATGAGCGCTTGCTGGAAGAGAAGAACAAATCGGTCTTTTCGCGTCGATACACCTTCTCCGGAAAATATGGAAAGAACCTGATGCAGGAGGTCTCCCGCTATGCGCTGGTGGCTTCGGCCATTGCCAGGCAGGAGGAGTTTGACCTGATCCATGCACATGACTGGCTGACCTACCCAGCCGGCATCGCGGCCAAGCATATCAGTGGCAAACCCCTGATCTTCCATGTGCATGCAACGGAATTTGACCGTTCGGGAGAGAACGTCAATTCCGTTGTTTACGATATCGAGAAAAAGGGAATGACGGAGGCCGACAGGATCATCACCGTGAGCAATCTGACACGCCAGACGGTCATTGAAAAATACGGGATCGATCCTTCAAAGGTCTTCACGGTTCACAATGCCGTTGAACCATCGGGGCACCAGGTGGCGGGCAACGTAACAAAACATGTAAAGGAAAAGGTGGTCACCTTCCTTGGACGTGTGACCTATCAGAAAGGGCCGGATTATTTTGTGGAAGCGGCGCATAAAGTGTTGAAGAAAGACCCGAACATCCGGTTTGTCATGGCCGGTTCGGGCGATCTCCTGAACAGGATGGTTAGACGGATCGCCAAGCTGGGGATGGGTACACGGTTTCATTTTACCGGATTCCTGGCAGGGCAGGAGGTGGATACGATGTTCGCGATGAGTGATGTGTATGTAATGCCTTCAGTTTCAGAACCTTTTGGGATATCCCCCCTGGAAGCCATGCGATCCAATGTCCCTGTGGTTATCTCGAAGCAATCGGGAGTTTCAGAGGTGCTGAAGCACGCTATCAAAGTTGATTTCTGGGATATCGATGCCATGGCTGATTCCATTTACGGGATCCTTCATTATGAAGGGTTGCAAAAAATGTTTGCCCGTTACGGGAAAGAGGAGGTGGATAACCTGAAGTGGGAAAATGCAGCGTACAATATCATGGAAGTTTATAAAACAATCTTATGAGGTACATCAATCTTTGTTTTCAGGTCCATCAGCCATACAGGTTGCGTACCTACCGTTTCTTCAATATTGGCCACGACCATCAATACTATGATGACTACCAGAACCGCCATATTATCCGAAGAGTAGCAGAGCGATCTTACGTGCCTGCCAATAACATGATGCTTGACCTGTTCAGGGAATATGGCAATGCTTTCAAAGTCACCTACAGTATCTCAGGACCGGCCCTGGAGCAGTTGCTGCAATACGCCCCGGAGGTGATCCAGGGATTCCAGGAGCTGTCTGCCACCGGTTGCGTTGAGTTTACCGGAGAGACCTATTCCCATTCCCTTGCCTCACTTGGAAATAAGGAAGAGTTTATCCGGCAGGTTACCAAACACCGGGAGTGTATCCTTGAATTATTCGGTCAGAGCCCGTCAACCTTCCGGAATACGGAGCTGATCTTCAATGACGATATCGGTTTGACGGTTTCAGAACTTGGATTCAACACCCTTCTAACGGAAGGGGCCAAACACATCCTCGGATGGAAAAGTCCCAACTTCCTGTATTACAGTGCTGTAAACCCAAAATTGAAATTGCTGCTGAGAAATTTCAGGCTGAGCGATGATATCATCTTCCGGTTCTCGGAGAGGGGGTGGTCGGAATGGCCTGTCACAGCGGAAAAATTTGTTGGATGGTTGAACAAGATCCCACAGAATGAGGAGGTTGTTAACCTGTTTTTAAACTATGAAACATTGGGTGAGCAGCAATGGAAGGAGACAGGGATTTTTGATTTCTTCTTTGCCCTGCCGGGCAACGTGCTTTCGAATTCTCCCTACCGCTTCTCCACACCTGGGGAGGTAAGCAAACAACTGCAGCCCGTTGCTCCCGTCTTGGTGCTTTATCCGATCTCCTGGGCCGATGAGGAGAAAGATCTTACGGCATGGTTGGGGAATGAGCTCCAGGATGAGGCATTCAGGAAACTTTACGAAAATGAACAGGCGGTGATGAATCTCGGGCAGCCGGATATTATAAAGGACTGGGAACGTCTGCAAACAAGTGATCATTTCTACTATATGTGCACCAAATGGTTCTCCAATGGCGAGGTGCATAAATACTTCAATCCCTATCCATCTCCCTACGAAGCATTCATCAACTACATGAATGTTCTGTCCGATTTCATCATCAGGATGGAAGAGGCCGGTCAACCTGGGCCCACTGAGGTTCCCGATGTTGCTCCTGTAAAAGAACCACTCCCTGCCGTAAAAAAAACAGCTAAACGCACACCCGTAAAAAAGAAGCCTGAAGCTAAAAAGGGATTGGCAAAAAAGTAACTATCTACTCACTTACGTTATGGTAATCAAAGACGAACGGATCATCAACCCCGACTACCTTTTTGAGACAAGTTGGGAAGTTTGTAATAAAATTGGCGGGATCTACACGGTGATATCCACCAAGGCGTTGACACTCGTTAATGAGCTGAAAGACAATTATATCCTGATAGGGCCCGATGTCTGGAAAGAGACGCATGAGAATCCGCTTTTCCAGGAGGATAAGTTTTTGTACAGGTCGTGGCGGCAGCAAGCTGAAAAAGAGGGACTCAACATCAAAGTCGGACGATGGAATATCAGCGGCCGTCCGATTGCGGTTTTGGTTGACTTCACGAACTTCTTTATTGATAAGGACATCATTCTGGCCAAATTTTGGGAAACGTATAAACTGGATTCCCTCATGGGGGGGTGGGATTATTTGGAGCCGGCACTCTTTGGTTACGCAGCGGGCAAGATCATCGAGAGCTTCTATAACTTCAACCTGTCTCACCAGGATAAGATTGCCGCACAGTTTCATGAATGGATGACCGGAACAGGGATTCTCTATCTTAAGGAGCATGCCCCCCAGATTGGAACAGTGTTCACCACCCATGCCACCGTGATCGGAAGAAGCATCGCGGGAAACGGCCTGCCATTGTACAAGGATCTTTCGGCATATGACGGAGATGAGATCGCTCACCGGTTTGGACTGGTCTCAAAATATTCACTCGAAAAATTGTCGGCCCATGAGGCCGACTGCCTCACCACCGTCAGCAGCATCACCGATAACGAATGTATTCAGTTTCTTGGAAAAGCGGCTGACGAGATCACGCCGAACGGTTTTGAGGATTCCTTTGTACCCACACGTGAAGCCTATATCGAGAAAAGGGACTTGGCCAGAAAGAGGCTCTTTGAAGTGGCAGAAGCTCTTTTTAACCAGGAGTTGCCGAGAGAGAGCATCCTGATCCTAACCAGCGGCCGTTATGAATTCCGGAACAAAGGGATTGATCTCTTCATCGATATGCTGGGCAAATTAAAATCAAATGACAAGCTGAAGACGCCGATCCTGGCCTATATAGCCGTACCCGCTTACCAATCGGGTGCACGGCAGGAAGTGATTGAACGGATGGGAAAGCGTGACTTTTCCCACCCATTGAAGGGTGAGTATTTGACACATGGATTTCATGAGGCGGAGAATGATTTGATCCTGAGTGCAATACGACGGAATAACCTGTTTAATCGCGTCGAGGATAAGGTGAAAGTGGTATTTGTTCCCGCTTACCTTAATGGTGAGGATGGGATCATCAACCTGAGTTATTATGATTTCCTCATCGGGTTTGACGGCTCAGTCTTTCCGTCCTATTATGAGCCCTGGGGATATACGCCCCTTGAAAGCATGGCTTTCCACATTCCTACCATCACCACTTCGCTTGCCGGATTCGGTCAATGGGTGATGGAACTCTTCCCTACCATTAAGGAATGTATTTCAGTTGTTGAACGAACGGATGACAATGCCGGACAGGTGGTGGATGAGATGGTCAGAAACGTGATCAACTGTTCAAATAAACAGGAGAAGGAGATTGTCAAAGTCAGGATAAAAGCATATGAAATCTCCAGGTCTGCACTGTGGAAGAACCTGATCGTACACTATAAAAACGCCTTTTCCAGAGCCATTGAAAAGACAACCCAGCGGGAGGATAAGTTCAAGGGCAAGCAGCCCCAGGCCAAACTTCCCAGCCTCAAGGCAGTTGAAGATATCAGGCCGGAGTGGAGAAAAGTGTTGATCCAGCAGCGGATCCCTGAGAATCTTGAGGGACTGGAGCATCTTGCAAGGAATCTTTGGTGGTCGTGGAATTATGAGGCAAGTGAGCTCTTTGAGCAGATCAACCAGGAGCGATGGTATGAGTTGAAATTCAACCCTGTTGCCTTGCTCGAGTCCTTGTCGCTCGAGGAGCTTCACAAGTTGAGCAACAACGAGAAATTTGTCGGCAGGTTGAAGAAAGTCCTGGCAAAATTTGATGCTTACATGGCAAAGGGTGAGGAGAAGCCCAAAGAGACAATCGCATACTTCAGCATGGAATATGGCCTTCACGACACCATCAAGATCTTTTCAGGAGGCTTGGGTATGCTGGCAGGCGATTACCTGAAAGAGGCCAGCGATTCGAATGTAAACATCGTTGGCATCGGGCTGCTCTACCGCTACGGATATTTCAACCAGAGCCTTTCCCTCTTCGGCGACCAGATCGCCTCGTTCTCTCCCCAGAAGTTTACCCATCTTCCACTGAGTCCCATCCGGGATGAACATGGAAACTGGATCAAAATAACATTTGCTTTTCCCGGCCGGACGTTGTATGCCAAGATGTGGCGTTGCGACGTCGGAAGGATCCCGCTCTACCTTCTGGATACCGATATTGAAGAGAACCAGGAGGTTGACCGGTCGATCACCTACCAGCTCTATGGCGGAGATCAGGAGGTCAGACTGCGTCAGGAAATCCTGTTGGGGATAGGAGGTATCAGGGCGTTGGATGCCGTTGGGATCAAACCCGATCTCTTTCACAGCAATGAAGGACATTCAGCCTTTATCTCCCTGGAACGAATGAAAAAGCTGATCCAGAATGAACGGCTCACCTTTACTCAGGCCATGGAGGTGGTACGTTCAACCACCCTGTTCACAACGCACACGCCAGTCCCCGCTGGTCATGACACCTTTCAGGAAGAGCTCCTCCGCAAATACCTGGCCCATTTCTCAGATTTTCTGAACATCAAATGGGAGCATTTCATGAACCTTGGCAGAATGGTGGAGAATGACCCGGATGAGAAGTTCTCCATGAGCGTACTGGCGGCTAATTTCTCCCAGGAGATCAATGGAGTCAGTAAAATCCATGGCCGGGTGTCACAAGAGATGTTCAGCAAGCTTTACTCGGGCTATTACCCAAACGAACTTCATATCGGATATGTGACCAACGGGGTGCATTTTCCAACCTGGACGGCAAAGTCGTGGCAACAGCTCTACATGAAAGTTTTCGGGGAGGAGTTTCTCAGGGACCAGTCGAACCCCGAATACTGGAAGAAGATCCATTCGGTGGATAACGAAACGATCTGGAAGACAAAGCTCCGGCAAAAGGAACAGCTTTCAGAATACCTTAAGAAGCGGATCAATGATGATATGACCCGCCGGAATGAAAATCCAAAGGTGATGTTCAAGATCCGGGAGGCGATGCCGAAGAATGCCATGACATTCGGCTTTGCCCGCCGGTTCGCTACCTATAAAAGGGCGTATCTTCTCTTCAGTAACCTCGACAGGCTGGCACGCATTGTCAATAACGAGGCCAGGCCGGTACAGTTTGTCTTTGCCGGGAAAGCGCACCCGCATGACAAAGCCGGACAAGATCTGATTAAACGGATCTTTGAAGTGATGCACAAACCAGAGTTCCTGGGCAAGATCCTCTTTGTTGAGAACTATGACATGGAACTGGCCAAATACCTGATCAGGGGCGTGGACGTATGGCTCAATACACCTACCCGACCCCTTGAGGCTTCAGGTACTTCGGGTGAAAAAGCGATAATGAACGGTGTGGTCAATTTCAGCGTGCTGGACGGCTGGTGGGCGGAAGGCTACAGGAAGAATGCCGGCTGGGCGCTTCCCGAAAAGGAGACCTATGACAATGTTCTGTTTCAGGATGAGCTTGACGCAGAGACGATCTATTCCATTCTTGAGGAGGAGATCATTCCCCTTTATTTCAACAGGGACCAGAAGGATGTGCCGGTTGATTGGGTCTCCTATATCAAGAACACAATTGCCGAGATTGCCCCTCACTTCACCATGAAGAGGCAGTTGGATGATTACTATCACCGTTATTACAACCGCATGCTGAAGCGTTCCAAGGTCATTATCGGGAAAAACTATGAAATGGCCCGTCATATTGCCTCCTGGAAAAGAAAGATCCTCCGGGGATGGGACAGTATTGAAGTGCTCTCCGTCAAGATACCCGATTCCACCCAGAAACCGCTGGAACTTGGGCAGCAATTCCACGCCGAAATTATCCTTGACCTGAATGAACTCTCCGGAACAGATATCGGTATTGAGGTGCTCTTTGGTAAAAAAGTGAACGATGTAGTGAAAGAACCAATCTTTATCAGGGAGATGCAACTGGAAAAGGTGGAGCGCAACATCGTTTCTTTTTCCTGCGAAGTAGCCATCACCCATGCAGGCGTTTATGATTATGTCTTCAGGCTATACCCTAAAAACCCGTTGCTGCCTCACCGCCAGGACTTCAACCTGGTCAAATGGATCTAGACGTTTATCAATCTATTGTTGAAATAAAGAAAAACAACCATGACACTATTGAAAGGGAAAACGGCACTGATTACCGGTGCGAACAGAGGTATCGGGAAAGCCATTGCCATCCGGTTCGCCGAACAGGGCGCCAATGTCGCTTTTACTGATATTTCTTACAATGACGATTCAAAAGCGCTCGAACAGGAACTGACCGCCTTGGGAGTCAAAGCAAAAGGATATGCATCCGATGCCAGTTCGTTGAATGACAGTGAGGAACTTATCAAAAAGGTGCTCGGTGATTTCGGGTCCATCCAGGTGTTGGTGAACAATGCGGGAATTACCAGGGATGCGCTGCTCCTCCGGATGACAGAACAGGATTGGGATGCCGTGATCAGGATCAACCTGAAATCGGTCTTCAATCTGACCAAAGCCATCCAGAAACATTTTCTGGGCCAGCGTCAGGGTAGCATCATCAATATGAGCTCCGTGGTCGGTTTGTCGGGTAACGCCGGTCAGGCAAACTATGCCGCTTCCAAAGCGGGGATCATCGGATTTACCAAATCTATCGCCGCGGAACTGGGAGGCAGGAACATCCGCATCAATGCCATTGCTCCGGGATTCATTGAAACGGAGATGACGGCTAAAATTCCTGAAGACTACCGGAAAGCCTGGATCGAAAAGATTCCGCTGAAACGTCCCGGTTCGCCAGTTGATGTAGCTGATGTTTCCGTATTTCTTGCGTCGGATCTCAGTGCCTATGTGACCGGACAGGTGATCAGCGTCTGCGGTGGCATGCACATTTAAACCGGAATCGCTTGGGACTTCTGACTGATTATCCTGCCTGGTTCATTCTCTTCTGCCTGTTCCTGGGAGTCGTTTATGCCTTTTTCCTCTATTTCAGGTCAGACAAGGAAAGTACCGCTCCATGGTTGCGCATGCTGTTGGCCTTCCTCCGGTTTACGGCTGTTTTTCTGATTTCGTTCCTGTTGCTTTCTCCTTTGATCCGCAGCCGACTGACCACCATAGAGAAACCTATTATTGTCATCGGACAGGATAATTCACAGTCGCTTGTTCTCAGTCCTGATTCAGCTTTTACCCGGGGAGAATACCTGGGCCAGCTCCATGAATTGATAAACCAGCTTAGCAGCACATATGAGGTAAGGACCTACTCGTTTGGTGAGCGGGTCACCTCACCGATGGACTCGGGTTTCAATGAAAAACGAACGGATATTGGCCGGTTTTTCAAGGAGATATCTTCGATTTACGAAAACCGGAACTTGGGGGCCATCATCCTGGCATCCGATGGAATATGGAATTTCGGGACCGATCCCTATTATGCCGCCAAAGACCTTGCTTATCCCGTTTACACCGTGGTACTGGGAGATACTTCTGTCAGACGGGATCTGAAAATTGCCCAGGTTGGGTTCAATCAGAACGTTTTTCTCGGAGATGATTTCCCGGTTGAGATCCAGGTGGATGCGACCCATTGTGACAGAGAGGACGCCACGCTGACCGTAATGGAAAACGGAAAGATTGTCGCTTCCTCTCAAATCCAGATCAGAGGGAGCCGTTTTTCACGACTGATACAACTTATGCTTGATGCGAAAGAATCAGGATGGCACCGGTATTCAATCCGCCTGACGCCGGTTGGTCAGGAGGTGACGTGGGAAAATAACCGGCAGGATATTTTTATCGAGGTGATGAACAGGAGAACAAACGTGATGATTGTCCAGGAATCTCCGCACCCGGATATCGGGGCGCTCCGCGGAGCCTTGGGCCACAACGATAAATATGAGGTGGTTATCAAAACACCTGAAGAATTTCTGCTTTCGGATGATACGGCAGACCTTACCATATTCTATCAGGTTCCTTCCCGTCTCGGTATCCGGATCGCAGCATCAAAAGTTGCTCAACTTCCTTCCGCCCTGTTTGTTCTTGGATCTCAATCGGATATTACAGCTTTCAATAAGTTGAACACCGGGATGAACCTTGCCGTTTCAAGTGAATCGTACACCGAATCCTATCCGTCTATAAATGATGCCTTTCCATATTTTACTATCAGCCAGTCTCTTACTAAATTAATGCCACAATGGTCTCCATTGCAATGCCCTTTTGCCTCTTTCCAGTTATCCTCCATGACAGAGGTACTCACATACCAGCGGATCAACGGGATCACGACACAATTCCCACTGATCTCGTTTGTCCAGACGGCTGACCGGAAGAGGGGATTCATCACAGGGGAGAACTTCTGGAGGTGGCGGATCACCGACTTTGTTCAGGCAGGTGATCATCAAACCTTTGATGAATTGATCCAGAAGATCGTTCAATATCTGTCTGTGAAACAGGATAAAAGTTTCTTCAGGATCAGTTTAAAGTCGGAATACCTGGAAAATGAGATCGTTGAAATACATGCGGAGCTTTACAACAAGAGTTACGAACTGATCAACAAGCCTGACGCCTCCCTGGTCATCACTCACGAGCAGGGAGACTCATATCCATTTTCCTTTGGACAAACAGGTTCCATCTATTATCTGAGGGCAGGAACCTTTTCTCCAGGAGTTTACACATATGCTGCTTCCGTGACAAACGGTCCCGATCATTATGAGAAAAAGGGGGCGTTTGTTGTGACATCGCTTAACCTTGAAGCCATTGATCTTCAGGCTAATCAAAGCGCACTCTTCCGCATCGCGGAGAGCCACAGGGGAAAGCTTCTGCATCCTGATGAACTGAATCAGCTTCCGGAATTACTGAAACACAACATGGAGATCCATTCCATTGCATACGAGCAAAAAAACTACTCAGAACTGATCGGTTCAGTATGGATGTTTCTCCTTATTCTTGGTTTATTGACCGCTGAATGGGCTTTGCGAAAGTATTCAGGGATCTGAACCTTCCATGCGTGATTACATATCCCTTTTATTGAATGAGAGGTAAACGATGGCGATCATCACGGCCGCATAGATCATGGGGATAGAGCATGCGAGAAGGGAGACATGGTCCTGCAGTTCAAAATTCATCAGTTTCTTCAATGCAGGGATGGAGGGATATTCCACTACACGGATCACTGCATTCACCGGCAGGTAGGTATATACCTTGTTTTCCCACATAAACGGCGCACGCAGGAAGAAATAGACCACCGGCTCGATGATGATGGTGTAAAGTGTGAATATGGCAATGGCCAGTCCGGTGTTCCGCAGGACAAATGCAATGAAAAAGGCATAAATGAGGTAGGTGAACATCTGGATAAAGAATCCAATGACAAAAGAGAAGCGGGTCAGGATCATGGAGAGGCTCTGGCTGTCAGAATGGATCAGTCCCAGGATCAGTATCACGATCATCAGGATAAATGAAATAAGGAAAGACAGCAGGAATACCACCTGAAGTTTGGAAAAGATAAACTCGCTCCGAGACATGCCGTTTACAATGTTCTGCCGAACAGTCTTGTTTGTAAACTCATTGGTTATCAGGATAATCACAATGATTGCGGGAAAGATCAGCACAAACCGGATGCTGGCAAAATAGGTAAGGTTCTGCCAGATATCGGGAAAATTGAACAACACCGCATGGGGGAGGGGAATTGGAAGTCGTCTGTTTACGTCATCCACCATGGCATTGACGATATATTCTGCCATGATTATTCCAAGGGCAAGAAAGAGGAAATAAAGCCCGATAATGATCCAGAAGGTCTTATAGGGAAGGATCTTTTTCAGTTCGATGGAGAGTAGCTTCATGATTGCGTCTCTTTCAGAAGTTCGAGAAAATGTTGTTCAAGGGTTCGTTTCCGTTCTGCCAGATGGGTCAGGTTGATCGTTCTCCGCTGCAGGAACTCATTGATATCTCCGGGCCGCACAACATCGGAAAATACGGCAAGCAGAAGACCGTCGATTTCAACCACCGATTTGAAAGAGGGATGAGACTCGATAGCAGCCTTCAGTGCAATCATGTCGGCCGCAGCCAGTTCGATGGAATCAGAGACGGCAAGCACCTCATTGACCGCACCTGAGAAAAGTACATTCCCTTTGTTCAGGACGGCGACATGGGAGCAGATCTTTTGTACCTCATCCAGAAGATGGCTGGCGAGGATGATGGTGATCCCCCCGGCAGCAACCTGGAGAATCAATCGTCTGATCTGTGCAATTCCCTGTGGATCAAGGCCATTTGTGGGTTCATCAAGGATCAGGATGTCAGGATTGCCAAGGAGGGCTGATGCCACTGCCAGTCGCTGTTTCATTCCAAACGAGAAGGTCTTGAATCTGTCGTTCCTGCGTTCATACAGCCCGGTTGTTTTCAGGACCCGGTCTATATCCGAATAATCAAGATCCTTGATCCTGGCAACGATTTCCAGGTTTTTCGCTGCACTCAGGTACGGGAAAAAGTTCGGCGTTTCGATCACGGCACCAATACGTTTTCTGTTCTCTTTGGTCGGTTCTTCGCCAAACCATTGAAAGCGGCCCGAGTCCGGACGGATCAGGTCGAGCACCATGCCAAGCGTCGTTGTCTTGCCACTGCCGTTCGGGCCAAGAATTCCGAAAACCTGGCCTTTGATCACTTCGAGGGATAACTGATTTACCGCCTGGATCCTGCCATATCGTTTGGAAAGCTGATGGATTGAAAGGATGTTTTTCAAGGGAATTGTCAATTAAGTAGATTTAGACGAATAGTTCACCCGGTTGTTACAGAATTCTGCGATTACCTGTAAAGAAGAAAGATCGCAGGCTTTTTTGGTAGTTGCTCATGGGTTCTTCTCCATTTACTGATGGCATCCACCCGGATGGATTCACTCTCCATGGTCAGGTCGATGGCGATACAAAGCTGTGTTGCCGGATGGCAGGTCTGGATTATCGCATCAAAGATAGTTTTATTTCTGTACGGGGTCTCAATAAATATCTGTGTCTGGTCTTTCTCGAGGGCGTTGCGTTCTATCTCTTTGATTTTCTGCATTCTGGCCTTTCGGTCGATGGGAAGATAGCCATGAAAGACAAAGTGCTGGCCGTTGAATCCTGAAGCCATCAGGGCAAGAAGGATGGAATTCGGCCCTGTAAGCGGGATGACAGGGATCTTGTTTTGTCTCGCTGTATGGACTATTTCAGCTCCCGGATCAGCAATACATGGGGTTCCTGCTTCCGACAGCAAACCGGTATCAATGCCATTCATCAACGGTGTGAGAAATTCGGTCAGGTCCGCTTTGTCTGTGTGTTCATTGAAGACCAGAAATCCTGTTGAATCAAAGTCGCCGGTAAAACCAGCCTTTCTCAGGAAACGCCTGGCGCTACGGATATCTTCCACAATGAACGAGTTCAGGGACCTGATCACCAGAAGCGTTTTTTCAGGCAGCACATCTTCGGGAGGGGAATCACCGAGGGTTGAAGGGATCAGGTACAAAATGCCGGGTTTCATCTATTCCATGGTAAGTTTTCAAGATCTGCGTTTCCACCCGAGAGAATAATCCCGATCTTTTCCCCGGGGAATTCATCACGTTTCTCCATCAGGGCTGCCAACGGTACGGCAGCAGATGGTTCGACCAGCAGTTTCATTCGCTCCCAGATCAACCTCATAGCTTCCATGATCGAAGTTTCGGAAACTGTGATGATGTTGTCTACATATTCGAGTATGATTGGAAGGGTGATACTTCCAAGCGAGGTTCTCAATCCATCGGCGATGGTTGCCGGATTTACCGAAGGGATAAATCTTTTTGCAGTAAACGATCTGAAGGCATCATCGGCCAGGGCTGGTTCAGCTGCCATCACCCTGACCTGGGAGGAGAGATAATGACAGGCCAGCGCTGTGCCGCTCAGGAGTCCGCCTCCCCCCACAGGAGCCACCACACACTCCAGCTCGGGTCTCTCTTCGAGCAACTCAACGGTTGCCGTTGCTTGCCCCGCTATGATTTTCAGGTTGTTATAAGGGTGGATCTCGATAGCACCGGTTTGTTCCATAACGGATGCGAGCGTTTTTTCTCTCGATTCGAGAGTGGATTCACACAGGGTGATCACTCCTCCGTAGGAGGCAACGGCATTCACTTTCACAGGAGTGGAATTGGAGGGCATAACAATGTGAGCGGTTGTCCCGGCGAGACCGGCAGCCCATGAAAGTGCCTGGGCATGGTTACCGGAGGAGTGGGTCGCCACACCCTTGGCGAGTGCATCCGGTGCAAGTGAACGAACAGCATTCGTGGCACCCCGGGCTTTAAATGCGCCTACTTTCTGCATGTTTTCACACTTGAACCAGATATCGGCATGCACGATACGGTTTATGCTCTGACAGGAATAGACCGGTGTCCGGTGAATGAACGGGGCAATCTTTCGATGGGCCTCCTGGATCTCCGAAAGGGTGGGAACCGTTAGCGAGGTGGAGGTCATGGTGTTTCGCCTTTAAATTGGTCCCTGACAATTTGCTCACAAGCTTCATTTAACTGATCGTATGCCGTTTCAAAGGCAGAATAATCACTGAAATACGGATCCTTCACCGGGTTGTTTTGACCGGGGGAGACAACATTCAGTATGAAATCCACTTTACTGCGATCGTCAGCATGACGCGCAAGTCTCATAACAGACTGATAATGATATGAATCCATTACATAGATCAGGTCGAAGCGATCAAAATCATCCACACTGAACATGCGAACACGGTGGGATGAAACATCGATCCCATTCGTTCTGGCAATCTTCTGGGTGCGTGCGTCAGGAGGCTCTCCCAGATGAAACGACTCAAATCCGCAGGAATCGATCCTGCCCCTGAGATCTCTTTCAGTGTATTTCTTTCTCAGGATCCCTTCCGCCAACGGAGACCGGCAGATATTCCCGGTACAAACAAATAGGATATTCATGGGAGAGTGGAGGTGGGTTAGAGCTTGATCCTCTTGTCAAGCTCTTCAACGAACTGCTGGAACTGTTTATCTGTCTCAACCAGGTTGTTTACCGTGCGGCATGCATGGAGCACGGTGGCATGGTCCTTATTCCCGCAATGCAGACCTATACTGGCTAACGAGGCTTTGGTGTGTTTTTTGGAAAAATACATGGAAAGTTGCCTGGCCTGAACGATCTCCCTTTTCCGTGTTTTTGAGTGAATCATGTCGATCGGGATATTGAAATAGTCACAAACAACTTTCTGGATATAGTCAATGGAGATCTCCCTGGAGGTGTTTTTTACGAATTTATCGATCATCTGTTTGGCAAGCTCCAGGGTGATCACCTTTTTGTTCAGGGAGGATTGCGCCAGTAGCGAGATCAGGGCTCCTTCCAGCTCACGGATATTGGTGTTGATGCTGTAAGCCAGGTATTCCACAACCTCCCGTGGAATATCGATCCCGTCGTTATAAAGTTTTTTATGGAGGATGGCGATACGGGTTTCCAGGTCGGGAATCTGAAGGTCAGCAGAAAGTCCCCATTTGAAACGGGAAAGCAGTCTGGGTTCAAGACCCTTCATCTCCACGGGTGGCTTATCTGAGGTCAGGATGATCTGGTTGCTTTTCTGGTGCAGGTGGTTGAAGATATGGAAGAAAACATCCTGCGTTTTCTCTTTTCCGGCAAGGTTGTGAATGTCATCAATGATCAGAACGTCGATCATCTGGTAAAAATGGATGAAATCATTCTGGTTGTTGTTCCTGACGGAATCAATGAACTGATTGATGAACTGATCAGTAGTGACATACAAAACCGTCTTTTCTGGGGCATTCGTTTTCACTTGGAGACCGATGGCATGGGAGAGGTGTGTTTTGCCCAAGCCTGTCTGGCTGTATAAAAGCAGTGGGTTGAAGGCGGTCTTTCCGGGATTCTCCGCCACGGCAAACCCGGCTGAACGGGCCAGGCGGTTGCAATCCCCTTCAATGAAATTGTCGAACGAATAGCTTTCAATCAGTTGCGAGTTTACCTTGATCTTCTTTAGGCCGGGAATGATAAAGGGATTCGGGATCTCTTTCGATGTTCCCCGGTTCAGGTCAATAGGCATGGAGACCGCCGGGTTGGCGGTTGCTTTCTTCTCAGTAGTTGGCATGTTTATGGAAAAGGGCCCGGGTTCATCATCGCTGTTATCCATGATGATACTATATTCCAGGCGTCCCTCCTGGCCAAGTTCTTTCTTGATCGTTTTCTTTAGCAGGCTGATATAATGCTCTTCCAGCCACTCATAAAAGAACTGGCTGGGAACCTGAATCGTAAGCACGTGATCCTGAAGCTTCAATGGTTTGATCGGAAGGAACCAAGTCTTGTAGCTTTGATAGTTGATATTGTCTTTAATAATCGTCAGACAATTTTCCCAAACTTCAGCTACATTCTTTTCCATAAGCAGGTATACCTGTCGGCGGTTCTTGATCTTCGTTATCTAACTTACTTTCAATTAGTTGGATTGCAGCACCCAATTAAAATCCCGGTAGGGATAAGGAATTTTTAATTGTTAACAAAATTTTAAAAAAAATGTTTAAAAAAAAAATATTTTGAGGTTGATTTTATTAAAAAATTGACATCATGGCGGATTCAATGGCTCACAAAACAGAGAAAAATGAAAAAAAAAAGAACCTTACTAATCTGTAGGATAGTATTTTAAAGACCTTAGAAACGGGGTTATATGGAATAATTATAAATTAATAATATATTGATATTCTGTGCTTTATCCTTTTTTTCAATGAGATAATTTTTAAAAAGACTGGATAGGATTTGGTAACTGTATGATACTGACTTTAATCATAGATATCTATCTATATTAGTTAACTGCGATAGTTTTGTTTGTATCAAGTCGCTTTTTGATTTTCTGATGGAAAATCTGATGGAATAGTGGTCATGATAATCCTGGGAGTGTATGTCAGCCCCTTCTTGTTTGAGAATCCGCATAACTTCATTCATCCGTTGTACTGGAAAGGAGATTTCAATGGTGTCGGTAATCCATTTTGTGATGACCTGGTTTTGGTCAAGCGCTTCGGAGGCTGATGCCCGGTATGCGTGTATCAACCCCGGTATACCAAGCTTGGTGCCGCCGAAATACCTTACAACCACGACGATCAGATCCGACAGGTTTCTTGAGAGAAGTTGGCCGAAGATCGGTTTTCCTGCCGAACCGGATGGCTCCCCGTCATCGTTCATCCGGTAGATCTCCTCGTCGGGATGTCCCAGCCTGTATGCATAGCAATGGTGGTTCGCCTGGTAATACTCTTTCTTCAATCCTTCAAGAAATTGCTTTACTTCCTCCTCAGAGGTTACGGGTGTGACAAAAGCAAGAAATTTACTTGCCTTATCTCGGAGGGAACTCTGTGATTCACCAGAAACGGACAGATAGGAATCAGTGGATACCATGTGTAATGCGAAGGTATTTATTTTCTATTTTCGTTCCATGGATAATGAGAAAAATTCAGTTGGGGCGATCATTTCACAGTACATGAATGACCTTGTATATTTATATCCCGAAGAGGAGATCCGGGCCATTTTATATCGCCTCTTTGATTCAGAGATGGGATGGAGCAGGGCAACGGTGCAACTGAACAAGGGATTTTTACTGACACGAGAGACGAGCCATCAGTTTGCCCGGACATTGGACAGGTTAAAAAGGGGAGAGCCGATACAGTATATAATTGGCCATATTGAATTTTGTGGTTTATCTCTCACGGTTCAACCGGGTGTTCTCATCCCCAGGCCGGAAACTGAGGAATTGGCTGTCATGATCACCCGCGACAATCAGATGCTCAGGAACCAACCCGTTTCAATCCTCGATATCGGAACTGGTTCCGGTTGCCTGGCCCTGGCTATGAAAAAAGCATTTCCTCTGGCTTGGGTCACTGGAACGGATATTTCTCCTGATGCCCTTGAAATCGCCCGCCAGAATGCCCAAAAGAATCAGTTGGAAGTTGATTTCATTCTTGAGGATATCCTTGGTCAATCAACTACTTCCTATAAGACCCCCTTACAGATCATCGTGAGCAACCCTCCATATATTCCTGAAAATGAGATGGGAGAAATTAGTCATCATGTTAAGGAGCATGAACCAGGACATGCTCTCTTTGTTCCAGCCGATAACCCGTTGTTGTTTTACCATTCAATCTCTGTTTTTGCCAAGAATAACCTGACACCCGGTGGCATGCTCTATACCGAGGTTCATGAAAAGTACGGGGAGAACATTGCAGAGATATACAGAAACGTGGGGATCAGACAAGTCGTAGTACTTCCGGATCTGTTTGGGAAGCAACGTTTTGTAAAAGGTTCACTGCCGGGATAGCAACCCTGACACCGGTCCGGATTCCAATAGAAGTGGTTTAACAAGGTCAAACGAAAGGAAAATGTTTGTCTGGCCGTTTGAATAGGGAGCTATTTCATAGTGGTTGTAAAGGAATCCGATGCCATTGCTGGTAAGGTAAAAATTTGAGGTTGGCACCACATCATCGACAAAAAATCCATTGTCCGACAGTTTTTCGTTCTGACTGATACCCACCATCTCCTTCAGCTTTTTTGTTAAAAGAACAGTCAATGGGCCTTCATATTCCGGTTTAAAAAGATCATCCATTGTCAGAGCAAGCCCACGTTTCGTATCTGCCACTGTGAACTCAAGTGTTTCAAGCCCATGGGCGCCACCTGTATAGGCATAGTTCAATAAATAATAGGAAAGAAGGTTGTTGTCATTGTAAAGGATATGCATGAATTTCAGGAGGGTCCAGTTGAGGCTTCCTGCATCAGGCATGCTTCTGTACAGGCTTTCATTGCTTGACAGATAATTGCTGATGAATTGTTGCTGGACGGACTGGATTGCCTTTTCCGGATCCCTTTGCCAGTCTGCCTCCCTTGTAAAACAGGAGATCATTAGGATTTTCAGAGAGTCTGAAAGTACAGGGTTGCTGGATTCGCCCGGAACAATCAGGCAATAGCTGGTCTCGGCTTTTGGCGAGTCTGGTTTATCGACCAAGTTAAGTGCAAAGTGATTGTAGTAGACCAGCAGGGGAATGGATCCTTCGGGATAGCTTTCAACCACAACAAACGGGTTGCTGGTTTCTTTGTCACACGGGGTGAAATTCCCTGAGAGGGACTGCCGCGTGATAAAATTTCCTTCAAATACCATTCCTGTATCACAGAAAGGATATTTCAGGGAAAACTTGCCATGAGGATCCATTGTGCCCGATAGCATGGAGAATCCCGACGGCTTCCCGGCAAAAACAGCATCGACGTAAAGGCTGTCGTTCAGCTTCACCAGGTTGAAGGTGACCTCCTGATCAGGATCAATCCTGCCAACAAGATGCATATACGCCTTCTTGGGAAGGAAAACCTGAGCTTCCATTGTCATCACTATGGCAAGGATCAGGATTCCTTGAATAAACAATACTCTACGCATGATAACATCAATTTAAGGAACATTTACACTCATAAGCCGTGGCCCGAACAGCATGGTGCCGATACGGATCATCGTACTGCCCTCTTCAATGGCGATCTTGTAATCGTTCGTCATCCCCATGGATCGTACGGAAAAATCAAGCGAGTCCTTGAAAAAGATCTCTTTAAGTCGGTTAAAGATGGCGCTGAGTTCATGAAACTCCCTTCTGATAAGCGCCTGATCCTCTGTAAAGGTGGCCATCCCCATGACTCCCCTGATATTCACGTGATCCATGCTGCGGAATTCATCGGATGATAAAATAGTTTCTGCCTCATCCCATGAAAGTCCAAATTTGGACTCTTCCGTCGCTATATGAAATTGCAGAAGGCAATCGACCCTGCGCGATATCCTGGCCGCCTCCTTATCAACCTCCAGCAATAACTTCAAGCTGTCGATGCTGTGGATCATTGAGACCACCGGGACAAGGAATTTCACCTTATTTCGCTGGACGTGACCGATAAAATGCCAATCTATATTTTCAGGCAACAACGGCTGTTTTGTCAATAGCTCCTGCACTTTATTCTCTCCGAAAAGCCGGTGGCCGGAGTCGTACAAGGCCTGAATCGCTTCCACAGGCTGGGTTTTTGAAACGGCAACCACGCTGACCTCAGAAGGGATCTCCTTCAGTAATTGCTGCAGGTTGGTTTTCGGGGTCATAAATTATTTCTCCATAGACTAAACAAAATTAGTGATTTGATCGTTCCTGTCAATCATATACCTTTGTCTTTTCGTTACAATGAAACAGATTCTCGGCTCTCTTTTCAGGCAATTCTTATTCTGGGTCCTCTTTTTCAACCTTACGAGATTCACTTTTATCCTGTATCATCTCCGTCTTATCCGCGTTGAGAAGATCCCCTTTCAGGAGATTCTCCTTATTCCATACCATGCCTTTAAGCTGGACCTTGCCACTGCCTGTTATTTCATGCTCTTCCCATTTCTGGTGCTGGTTATCCAATCACTCTATTCACCGCGCTGGATCAATGTGGTGAATAAAGTGTATGCCATCATCATGATTGTGTTCTATTCCCTTACGGCAGTGGGGGAAATGGGTATTTACAGTGAATGGAAAACGAAGATCAACTACAAGGTGATCAAGTATCTCGAGCATCCTGGCGAGATCTATAATTCGGCCGGAACTGCCGACTTTTTTATTCTGCTCCTGATCCTGACCATGCTGGTTGGAACTGGCATCTTTCTCTATGTCAGGTGGTTCTACCCAAATCTCGTTAAGGTCAAGCGGTCCTGGTTTTCTATCGCGTTCTTCCTGATCACTCCGGTTTGTCTCTTTCTGGGGATGAGGGGTGGGACCCAGGCCATTCCGATCAACCAGAGTGAAGCGATCTCCTCGAAATACAATATCCTTAACGTTGCGGCAGTCAATAATGCTTTTAACCTGTATATCAGTGTATTCGAGAATCTGAAAAATTTTGACCAGAATCCGTATGTATTCATGGATGATGCAACGGCAACTTCACTTGTAGACAACCTGTATCACATCCAGAAGGATACCACGATTCAAATCCTGACAACTCAGCGACCAAATATAGTCATGCTGATCCTGGAGAGCTGGTCGGCCGACCTGATTGAGGATCTCGGAGGAAAGCCGGGTATTACACCGGCTTTCAGGAAACTGGAAGAGGGAGGGATTCTGTTTACGAATATCTATGCGTCAGGAGCCCGATCCGAACAGGGGATGGCTTCCATCTTCGGGGGATTTCCTGCGCACCCGATTTCCTGTATTACGGTTCAACCCGATAAGTACAAAAAGGTGCCAAGTCTTCCAAGCGAACTAGAAGAGGCAGGATATTCCTCTGCTTTCTATTTTGGAGGACAGCTGATCTATGGCAATATTAAAGGGTACATCTTTTATAACGGGTTTCAGAAAGTGATGGAAGTATATGATTTCCCATCTGATTTCCCTAAAGGGAAACTGGGGATCCACGATGAGTTTACTTTGGGGTATATGGCAAATGACCTCTCTGGCATTCAGAAGCCCTTCTTTGCCGCCTTGTTTACGTTGAGCACACATTCTCCCTGGGATCAGCCATTTGAGAAACCATTGGAATGGGGTGACAACGAACAAGAATACATCAATGCAGCATATTATACAGATCATTGCCTTGGTGAGTTTTTTAAAGAGGCAGCCACCAAAGCATGGTACGACAGTACGCTTTTCATCCTCGTGGCTGACCACAGTCACAATTCCTACTATAACTGGCATCCATATTCACGTGAATACCACCGTATTCCATTACTCTTTTATGGAAATGCGATCCGTGAAGAGTTCAGGGGAACTACCTGGGATGTCATGGGCAATCAGCATGATATTGCCGCGACAATACTGGCTCAGCTTCATCTGCCGGCGGATCGGTTTCATTGGAGTAAAAACCTGTTTAACCCTTACGTTCCTGAGTTTGCTTATTATTCCAACGAGGATGGGGCAGGATGGATTCGCCGGGACGGGTATTTTTCCTTCGACAAGAACATGCCATATTTCTACTTTTTCGAACCGTCTGAAAAAAGACAGGATACCCTTGTTATGGAGGGGAAAGCATACCTGCAAAGGGTTTTCCAGGAGTATTTGTCCGACTGAAAAGGTTCAGTCCAGGAGGTGTACCACCAATCCGCTTCGGAGTTTTGGTTCAAACCAGGTGGTTTTAGGAGGCATGATGTTCCCGGTATCGGCAATGTCTATCAGTTGTTTCATGGATACCGGATAAAGGGCAAAGGCAACCTTCATCTCACCTGAATCAACGCGTTTGACAAGTTCGCCAAGTCCACGGATCCCGCCCACAAAATCGATCCGTTTGTCTGTCCGCAGGTCTTTGATCCCCAGGATGTGATCAAGAACAAGCCGGGACAGGATCGTGACGTCAAGCACCCCGATCGGATCCGAATCATTGAATGTGCCCGGTTTGGCTCTCAGAGCGTACCATTGCCCTCCAAGGTACATCGAAAAGGTATGAAGGCGGTCTGGTTTGAATGGCTGGCTGCCTTTTGGCTCAATGGTGAATACCTTTTCCAGTTGTTCCATGAATGCTGCGGGGGTCATTCCGTTCAGATCGGTCACCAGCCGGTTGTAATCAATAATGGATAGCTGGTTGTCGGGGAAGTGGACTGCCAGGAAGTAGTTGAACTCTTCGTTCCCGGAATAGTGTGGATTAAATTTTCTCTTTTCATTCCCCACCAGGGCAGCGGCGGCTGTCCGGTGATGCCCGTCTGCGACATAGGTATATGGGATCTTCCTGAAGAGTGAGATGAGTTTGTCTCTGGTCGTGTCATCTCCGATCACCCAGAAGTGGTGACCGATCCCATCGGGTGCAGTGAAATCATAGACTGGAGGATGAGCGGTGACATAGCTTTCAACAATCGCATCAATCTCCTTCACAGCGGGATAGGTGAAAAATACCGGCTCCATGTTGGCATTGGTGATGCGAACGTGCTTCATCCGGTCTTCCTCCTTTTCCTTCCTTGTCAGCTCATGCTTTTTAATGATCCCGTTCATATAATCGTCCACGCCCGCACATCCTACAATCCCATATTGTGTCTTGCCGTTCATGGTTTGGGCATAGATATACAACCGTTCTTTTTCATCCTGGACCAACCATCCATTTTTTCTGAAAAGGGCAAAATTCTCCTTGGCTTTTTCGTAAACAAGGGGATCGTGTTCGTCGATTCCTTCCGGGAGGTCGATCTCCGGCTTTATGATGTGTAGAAGGGAATGTGGATTTCCTTGTGCTTCCAGCCTTGCCTCTTTGGAATTCAGAACGTCGTAAGGGCGGGATGCCACCTCTTTTGCAATCCCCACCGGGGGACGAAGTCCCCTGAATGCTCTCAGTATCGCCATAAAATAAAATTTAAATGATGCTTTCGTGCAGATCAATCCATGTCATCATCGGCGTCAGAATCATTGGTCTTGGTACTGCGTTGCAGACTTCCGATCAGCGCTCCGATCATCTTTGTCATCTCCATCAGCTGGCTTTTCGAGTAATCATAATCGGCTTCATTGATAAAGGATCTCGCCTGACCAATGGTGGATATCACCACACATTCTCTGACTGAGCTTTTGGCCATTTTCAAGTAATAGACAAACTGGCTCTTGTTACGGGAAGATCCTTCGGCAATGTTCAGGGTGATATTATGTGCCGAAGTCAGAAAACGGTCAAAAAACGACTTGCCAAGCGGGTCATCCTGAATCGAAGCAGCCAGGGAATACAGCCAGTTGATGTAACCCAGGGATTTGTGATAGATTCTCAGATCTTCAAACCGAAAAAAAGTGGTAGACTTGTCCTGTTCGTTTTCCATGGATGAGTGATTTTAAAGCATGAATGTACGAAGAATTATTTATTTACCTGGAATGTCTTATCTCCATTTCTCAGAAAGCCGACAATCTGTTTGGCTGCAGCGATGCCGGCATTGATGTTGGCTTCCTGTGTTTGTGCTCCCATTTTCTTCGGAGTGCAGAAGATCCTGGATGCATAGGCCTCTTTAAAATCGGCCAGGTTTGCCGGAGCAATGTCCGATAAGTAGGCCAGGTCGTCCCGCTCGGAGAAGATCTTCAGCAAGTCAGCCTCATTGATCACCTCTGCCCGGGCGGTATTCACCAGGACTCCTTTTTTAGGCATCAATGACAGCAACGCATGGTTAATAGAACCTTTGGTCTGGGCATCTGCCGGAATATGCAGTGAGATATACTGACAACTCTTGTAAAGCTCTTCCACTGTTTCGATCCATTGCACACCGTCTTTTTCAATTTCCTCACGAGGGATGAAGGGGTCGAAAGCAACTACCTGCATGCCAAAACCTTTTGCGATCCGTGCGACATTTTTGCCCACATAGCCATAGGCATGGATGCCCAGGGATTTCCCTTTCAGTTCAGTGCCGGATTTTCCGTTGAAAAACCCCCTGGCGTGATAGACCATCATGCCAAAGGCCAGTTCAGCAACGGCATTGGAGTTCTGACCCGGTGTGTTCATGACCACGATGCCTTTCTCCGTGGCAGCCTGAAGGTCGACATTGTCATATCCGGCTCCGGCCCTTACAACGATTCTCAGGTTTGTGCCGGCACCGATCACCTCTCGATCGATGATATCGCTCCGGATGATCAGGGCATCGGCATCAGCCACGGCTTCGAGCAACTCCGTTTTACTTGTGTATCCCTCCAGTAATTTCAGGGCAAACCCTGCTTCTTCCACCACCTCCCTGATCCCTTTTACAGCGACGGGGGCGAAGGGTTTATCTGTAGCAATCAGTACGTTTGTCATCTTCTTTTTTTTTTCAGGCGTTCTCTTGTTCAAATTCATTCATGCAGTCAACCAGTGCCTGGACACTTTCAATGGGAAGTGCATTATAGATGGAAGCGCGGAAACCACCAACCGAGCGGTGCCCTTTGATTCCCACCATACCCCTGCTTTTTGCAAATTCCATAAAGGCATCCTCTTTCATTTTGTACTCCTCTTTCATGACAAAGCAGACATTCATAACCGACCGGTCTTCCACCGCAGTAGTGCCGACAAAGAGTTTACTGCTGTCAATGGTATCGTATAGCAACCTGGCTTTTTTCTCATTCATCTCACGGATAACGGTAAGACCGCCCAGTCCTTTGAGCCATCTCAGAGTTTCCATGCAGGTATAGATGGCAAAACAGGGCGGTGTATTGTACATGGACCCGTTATCAATCTGGATCTTGTAGTCAAGCATGGAAGGGATCTTGCGGTCCACTTTTCCTAGGATATCCTCACGGAGGATGACAAAGGTCACGCCGGCGGGGCCGAGGTTCTTCTGCGCACCGCCATAGATCAGGGCGTATTTGCTGACGTCCACAGGCCGGCTCATGATGTCGGATGACATATCGGCAACCAGCGGAACGGGGGAATCCATGTCGTACTTTATCTCTGTTCCGAAGATGGTATTATTGGTAGTGATATGGAAATAATCTGCAGAGGCAGGGATGGTATAACCCTTGGGAATATAGGTGAAGTTTTTATCTGCAGAGGAGGCAACAACGTTGACATTTCCCATGATTTTTGCCTCTTTGATTGCTTTTTTCGCCCAGGCGCCTGTTTCCAGGTATGCAGCTTCGGTTTGCAGGAGGTTGTAAGGAACCATGATGAACTGGGTGCTGGCGCCCCCGCCAAGGAAAAGAACATGATATCCTTCAGGAATGTTCAACAACTCTTTAAACAGGGCAACAGCTTCGTCAATGATGACTTGAAAATCTTTATGACGGTGGGAGATCTCGAGTAGGGACAATCCGGTCCCATTGAGGTCCAGAATGGCTTTTGCAGAGTTTTCCACGGCAATTCTCGGAAGAATGGAGGGGCCTGCATTAAAATTGTACTTTTTCATAGAGAAGAAATTTGACGTTGTTTGACGAGAGAAAATTCATGCAATATTAAAGCAAATATTATTGGTTTCCTAACAATCAAGGGAGATCAAAAATAAAACATTTTTTAGGTAAAATCAAGTCATGCCTGCCTTTGAAACATTATTTCTCAAGAGGATTTCTGGCATCGATATCCCGGATGAAATTCCAGCAACCATCCCTGAAAAGAAACCCGTCCATTACATCACCTGCGGGAATATAATACTCGTATTGTCCCTCTAGTTCCGGTTGGGAAGGGATCAGCCTGTCAACTACGATCAGCCATACCATTTCGCGTTTGTAAGTGAATTCCCTGCGCCTGGCGTTCCATTGTTTTTCCAGTACGATGGATTGTTCTTCATACCGAAGGGAAATTGTTACGTTGGCACTGTGGGATAGAATGATCCTTGCCGGATGCTCAGCAGGGTATTCGCAGAATACCTTTTTCCCGAAGTGAACCTCGCCGGAAGGGGAGATGGTAAGGATTTCAATGAGTTTGGTGCTCAGTAAATTACTCTCCCCACGCCAGCCAAGCAGCGTATAAAAGTGATCTCCATGAACCGTACGACAGGGGACCATTTGAAAATAGACAGCTCCAAGCCATTGGTTTTGCGAAAGGATCTCCTGTTGAAGCGGGCCATCACCTCCAGGCTGGTCCGCCAGTTCTATTATTCGGGCAGTTTCACCAGGCTGGGAGGGAAATTGGATGAGTCCGTAAAACCTGTTAATTCCCGAATAGAGGGGAATGTTCCAGGTGAAAATCCGGAAAGTGCGATCCGGAGAGGTAAGTTTGGACACCTTAGAGAGGAGAGAGAACGGATAATCAAAAGACCCATCGAGGGCCAGGGTTTGATGCACCAATCCGGTGAACCCGGCAGCCGCCTCCATCCGATGCTCATCATCAGGCAGGGAGAGGATTGAATCAAACATCGCTTTCAGCTGATTTTCGACATCGGCAAGATCCCGGTTTGATTGTGCAGAAAGAGCAGGGGATATGGCCAGGGAGACACTCATCATGATGATGACTGTGAGAGTGCGCATGAATTGTGACCAGGGCATCAGCAGCGGGATCAAAATTATACCGGTTGGGTTTGATTGTGTAAATTTGCGAAAAATCATCAACATGGACCTTCAACAGCGGATTTCTTCCTTTGCGAGTCTGGGTGCAATGCTTCGTGCGTTTGTCACCGGGCCCGCCGTCAGCCGGCCCGGGCCCGTTTCCGTTCAGGGATGGGAGGCTGACCTTCTGGATGCAATGGAGGCATCTGGGAAGGATAACGGATGGTTTACCAGGGATTCCATGCTCATGGCACTGTCCTATTGGGGCGATATGCTGGATCTGACTCATATTGAGACATGGTTGGCCAGGTACAACCCGGCACTGGAGAAAGCATCAGCTGCAAAAAAGGTTGGTGTGATCATGGCGGGGAATATCCCTATGGTGGGCTTTCATGATTTGCTTACGGTGTTGCTTTCAGGAAACCGCTTAGTGGGCCGGCTATCCTCACAGGATCAACGGATCATCCCCCATCTTGTTTCTTTACTTGAATCGGTGGATTCCGGGTGGAGTGAATTTATCGAACTGACTACGCGTGAAATCGAGAAGCCGGATGCGATCATTGCCACAGGAAGTAACAACACGTCAAGGTATTTTTCCTATTATTTTTCGAAATACCCCCATATCATCCGGAAGAACCGTACCGGTGTAGCTGTTCTTGATGGGAAAGAGACAACCACAGAGCTTGAGGGGCTGGCCTTGGATATCTTTTCCTATTTCGGACTGGGATGCCGGAACGTTTCCAAACTCTACCTGCCTGAAGGATATGATTTCAACCCGTTGCATGAAGCGTTTCTTCCCTATCAGCAACTCTTCCATCATCAAAAATACCGGAATAACCTGGATTATTACAGATCCATTTACCTGGTGAACCGGACACCCATTCTTGACGGCATCTTCTACCTCCTGGTAGAGACGCAGCAGTTATCAAGTCCTGTTTCAGTCCTGCACTATGAATATTACAACGATCCTGCACAAGCGGAGGAAATGATTAGCATACAAAAAGAGCAGATCCAGTGTGTTGTGTCCAGAAAGGGCTTTCTGCGGAACGACCTTTCAGAACCGGTCGTGCTGCCGGGCAGAACGCAGTTGCCGGCTCTTTCTGATTATGCTGACGGGGTGGATACCATGCAATTCCTTCTCGAAAAAATTTAACCTGACTGCTTATATTTAGAGAAAAATCATTATTTTTGCACCCTCATTTAAAAATTCTGTTGCAATGAAGAAAGATATTCATCCGAAGGATTACAGACTGGTTGTATTTAAAGACATTTCAAACGATTACGCCTTCATTTCGAGGTCAACTGTAAAGACAAAAGAGACGATCGTCTGGGAAGACGGATTGGAATATCCTCTCGTTAAACTTGAGATTTCACATATGTCGCATCCCTTTTATACAGGCAAGATGAAATTTGTGGATACGGCAGGCCGGGTCGATAAATTCAAGAGCCGTTATCAGAAACACCTGGATAAAAAAGAGGGAAAATAAGTTGTTGAAAAACTGTGAAAAAAAAGCCTCCGGTTTTGCAACCGGAGGCTTTTTTTACTGTCATAATGCTTACATTTGTAAGTAAAATCAAGGTTGGCATCATGAACTACATTCTTTTCGATGAAAGCATTGTCCGGACCAATCTTTTGCCGTTAACGTTTATGCGGCCGGTGGCGGATATCCGGGTTGGGATCCTGACGATCAGGGAAAAATGGGAAAAATATCTGAATGTGAAAACCTCTTCATTAACAGAAGGGTATCTTTCAAAGAAATATCCGCTTGTGAAAGAGGAACAAAATATCCTGATCAATGGTTCCATATGTCCGGATGCTCCGATGGTGAAGGCGATCAAGAACCTAAGGCATGATCAGACACTGGTTTTCAATGACCACATTGTTGCCTTGCACATTTCGGACAAGGACCTTGATTCTCTTGGTGAATCCTCATCCGAAGGAATTGAGGAGATCGTGATAAAAGAGGCCCCCCTCAAGATCAATTATACCTGGGATATCTTCTCGAAAAACGATCTGGCTATCAGGAATGATTTCAACTTGGTCACCAAAGGGAGAAAATCCCAACCCATCAGCAAATCCAATATGATCATTGGTGAAGGAGAGATCTTCCTGGAAGAGGGAGCCATTGTGGAAGGAGTTACCCTGAATGCAACCAAAGGGCCCATTTATATCGGTAAAGATGCCATCGTGATGGAAGGGGCTATGTTGCGCGGTCCGATTGCTGTTGGCGAAAAAGCCCAGATCAAGATGGGAGCCAAGATTTACGGACCCTCCACGTTTGGTCCTCAGTGCAGGATCGGTGGAGAAGTTAATACTTCTGTGTTTTTTGGCTACGGGAACAAAGCGCATGATGGGTTCATCGGACATTCTGTCATTGCGGAATGGTGCAATCTGGGTGCCGACACCAATACATCCAACCTGAAAAACACCTACGACGAGGTACGGCTCTGGAGTTACGGAAAAAAGACCTTTATCAATACACATCTGCAATTTTGTGGCCTGATCATGGGAGATTATTCCATGAGCGGGATCAACACCATGTTCAATACAGGTACCGTTGTGGGGGTCAACGCCAACATCTTCGGAACTGGGTTCCCTCGTAACTTTATCCCCTCCTTCACATGGGGAAGCACGGCTGGTCATACCAACTACAAACTGGACAAAGCCCTTGAGGTTGCTGAAGCCGTTTACAAACGCAGGGATCGCGTGTTTGATGAGACAGAACGGGACCTGTTGCAGAGTATCTTTAACATCACGCTGAAAAACAGGCGGATGTAACATCATTTATGGCAGGTGGCATAATACTTGTCAACTGCACATCCTGATTCAATCTTTTATCTTTTGTGACAAATTGACGTGTCTGATCATGGAGAATTCACTTGAAAAAAAAATATTGACCTTTTCCGACCTTCTCGACTCTGAAACAGAATTTATACCCTTGCTCTCCTCAGAGGATGAAGAGCAGATGAATGCTGAAGATGTTCCCGAGATCCTCCCCATCCTGCCATTGAGAAATACAGTGCTGTTTCCGGGTGTTGTCATCCCCATTACGGTAGGCCGTGATAAATCGATTGCCCTGATCAGGGAATATTATAAAACTACCAGGATTATCGGGGTGGTTGCACAAAAAGATGCTTCAATTGAAGATCCTGAATTTGAGGATCTCAATGAGGTTGGAACCGTAGCGCAGATCATTAAAATCCTTCAGATGCCGGATGGAAGCACCACAGCGATCATACAGGGAAAGCGAAGGTTCCGGGTGACTGAGCTTATCCAGTCTGAACCCTTTATCAAAGCCAGAGTGGAAGCTTATGGAAAAGCCGAAATGCTGGTCCAGGAGGATAAGGAGTTCAGCGCCCTGATCTCCTCACTGAAAGACCTTTCGGTACAGATCATCAACAAATCCCCAAACATTCCTTCCGAGGCGGCTTTTGCGATCAAAAATATCGAGAGCACCTCCTTTCTGGTCCATTTCATCTCCTCCAACCTCAACATCGAGCTAGCTGATAAACAGAAGCTTCTTGAAATTTCTGACCTGCTTGAACGATCAAACATGGTGTTGCGGTACCTGACAAAAGAACTTCAGGTGCTGGAACTGAAACAGAATATACAAGAGAAGGTAAAGACGGAGATGGACAAGCAACAGCGTGATTACCTGCTTAACCAACAGTTGAAGACCATTCAGGAGGAACTAGGGGGTGGCCCTAACATGCAGGAGATTAATTCGTTACGTGGACAGGCGAACAACAAGAAGTGGTCTAAGGAGGTAGAGGGGATCTTCGAGAAAGAACTCGCAAAGCTGCAAAGAATGCATCCGGCGGCTGCGGAATATTCGATCCAGATCAACTACTTGGAAACGCTGGTCCAGATGCCCTGGAATGAATTCACCGTGGATAACCTTGACCTTGCCTATGCAAAAAAAGTGCTGGATGAGGACCATACCGGGCTGGACAAGGTAAAGGAGAGGATCATCGAATACCTTGCCGTGATCAAGCTGAAACGGGACCTGAAATCACCGATCCTCTGCCTGGTAGGCCCTCCGGGGGTTGGCAAGACCTCCCTTGGAAAATCGATTGCCAAGGCTCTGGGCAGGAAATACATCCGGATGTCGCTGGGTGGGCTCCGGGATGAATCGGAACTGAGAGGCCATCGAAAAACTTACATCGGGGCCATGCCCGGCCGGATCATTCAGAGCATTAAAAAGGTCAAATCTTCGAATCCGGTCTTTGTCCTGGATGAAATTGACAAGGTAGCCGGAATGAACTTCAGCGGAGATCCGCAGGCTGCACTTCTTGAAGTGCTTGACCCTGAACAGAATGTAGCTTTCTATGACAATTTCCTTGAGATTGAATACGATCTTTCGCGGATCATGTTCATCACCACGGCCAACACATTGAATACGATCCATCCGGCGTTGCGTGACAGAATGGAGGTGATAGAACTGCCTGGTTACCTCCTTGAGGAGAAAATCGATATTGCCCTTCAGCACCTAGTTCCGAAACAAATTGGTGAACATGGCCTGAAGAAGAACCAGGTACAGTTTTCACGGGAGATCCTTCAAAAGATCATCGAAGATTATACACGTGAATCCGGTGTCAGGGGACTGGAGAAATCCATTGCCAGGATTATCCGTTCCAGGGCGACCAGCATCGTGAAACAGGAGAAATTCAGCCGTAAGGTAAACGGTGAGGACCTGATAAAGATCATGGGAGCCTCGATCTTTCAGGTTGATAAGCATATTTCCAATGAACAGGCGGGTGTGGTGACCGGATTGGCCTGGACGGTTCATGGCGGGGAGATCCTTTTCATAGAGGTAAGCCTGAATAAAGGCAGAGGAGAGCTGACCCTCACCGGAAACCTAGGGGATGTGATGAAAGAATCTGCATCCATTGCATTGGCCTATCTGAAAGCTCATACCGACGATTTCGGGATCGATCCCTCAGTATTCGGGGAGTGGAACATTCACATCCATGTTCCCGAAGGGGCCACGCCAAAAGATGGCCCGTCAGCAGGGATCACGATCTTTACCGCGCTCGCTTCCGCCTTTACACAACGTAAGGTGAAGCGTAATCTGGCCATGACCGGCGAGATCACCCTGAGGGGGAAAGTGTTGCCGGTTGGTGGGATACGTGAAAAGATACTGGCAGCTAAACGGGCCCGGATAACAGATATTATCCTCTCTGTGGAGAATAAAAAGGATATCGATGAAATAAAGAAGGAGTATATCAAAGGGCTCTCCTTCCATTTTATAGAGGAGATGAAAGAGATCAGTCAGGAGGCCCTACTGAAAATAAAAGTCAAGAAACCGCTGGTGTTGTAATTTACCACGGTACTATGCAAAAAACCACAAGCGAAAAGCGAACAGCGAACAGCGAATCGCAAACTTACCTTTTCACCAGCTTTATCGTGCGGCTTTTTCCTGCAGCATCCATCCGGCAGAGATAGACTCCAGGGGAGAGGTTTTCACCTGACAATGAAAAACGATAGACCCCCCGGTTGAAAGGACGATCCACCAGTGTTTGCAATGTTTTACCGGATTGATTGAGCAACGTTATCACGATATATTGATCAATGTCAGTCGCATAAGTGATGGTTGTAATCTCCCTGAACGGGTTGGGAGTGTTCTGGTAGAGAAAAAAACCGGAGGGGTCCTTTTCCCTTTCTCCCACCACGGTGGTGCCATGTTTCAGTAAAATATTGCGATTCGGATCAAAAATCACGTTGCTGGGATATTTGTTGAAGATCCATTCCAGTATCTGGGGATTGGTATCATTCCATCCGGTGACAATGGTGTCGGTCCCGTCGTTGAAATCCACCTCCACCTCTATGGGCATCTTGAAAAAAACTGTGTTGGTCTGCGTCTGGTTCATATTCAGAATCACCTTGAACTGGCCGCCACCCAGATCCTCCATCTCCCAGACATTTTCGTAATAGGGATGGTTGGGGGAATAGATCCACTCGTCAAAGAACCAGGAATAGTCTTCTCCGGTCACGGCGTTGGTTACGGAAATGAAATCTTCCGTTACGGCACACTTATAAGTGAAATTGGTGTCGGTGGCATAGCTGTTCATCACCTCAAAGAAGAGGGAATCACCCAGTACATACCTCAATTGAAACAGAACGCACGCTCCTTTGTTGTAAGAGATGGCCACGTTGTAAAGGTCGTTGGCAGAAGGTGTTTGGATGGCCCATTCAGGCTGGTAAATAGGCCATCCCGGATTGCCGCTCAGGTAGGAATTGGCCAGGGCGTTCATTTTATTTTTGTATACTTCATACCCATTCTGATGTTCAAGCCAGAGTTGGGCACAGTAAGTGGCAAATCCCTCATTGAGCCAGATATCAGCCCAGGTCCCGCAGGTGATCATGTCGCCAAACCACATATGGGAGTGCTCGTGGGCGATCAAAGGCTCATCCGTATATCCGTTCGGTCTGAGGTTCACCATGGTCTGGTTTTCCATTCCCCCCCACGGGAACGAGGTAACGGTGGCGAACCCGATCTTGGTGAAAGGGTAGGGGCCGAACTTGCTGGCATAGAAATCGGTGAGCAAGGGGATCTTTTCCACGGCAGTAGTGACATTCTCAGTCGCTTTTTTATACAGCCAGATGGGAATGCTGTCATCCGGGGAATAGATGTTATTCCAATAAGAGACATGGATGTTCCAGATATTGGAAGAGCTCCACGTGATCAGATAGGTGGCGATCTGCTCATCACATACCCAGTGATACCATAGGGTGTCGCCCACGATCGTGGAATCGGCCAGGAGACCGTTCGACCCAAGCCTGACCGAAACAGGGACTTTTGTGGTAAGGTCCCAGGTGGCTTTGTCAGAAGGCCGGTCCCAGCAGGGAAACACTTTTCTGGCGCCTTCCGGCGGAAAATCGGTGAAAACAAACCCGTTCGAAACATATAATCCCTGGTCTGCCACATCTAGATGGTGGTAGTGAATCTCCACCTCTACTTCATCCCCCGGATTGTAGGTTTGGTCCAACTGCAGGGTCAGCGTATCGTTAGCATGGGTAAACGAGACCGCTGAAAGTCCCACGACATCAATCCCCAGCGAGGTGCTGATGGCATTTAACTTGATTGAGTTCAGGCTTGAATCCACCCGGAAGGTGATGTTCTCGACAGCGGAAAAGGTTTTCGGGAATGGGGTTGCATAATTTGCATACAGGTCAACCGCCAGTTTGTACTGTAGCACATCGTAGCTGTGCTCCATATACCAGTGGGCCGTGTCGGTTGTGATGGCCGGGGACAGGGAAGCGTGCCCGATGGCGAACAATGATGTAAATCCCAGAATAAGAGATAGCTTCTTCATTATCAACTAGTTATGATTATTTTATGATCACCAGCCTTTTTGTGACCTGTTCCCCGTTTGCTGTGAGCCTGTAGTGATAAATTCCGGGATTCAGGGGGCTGCAATCCAGGAAAAAGGTGTGCATGCCGGTAGATTCAGGCTGATTGACAAGGAGCTGCACCTGTCTGCCGGTCATATCGAACAGGGCAAGCTGAACAGTCATGGGTTCATCAATCTGGTAGCGGATCAGTGTCGTCTGATTTGCCGGATTCGGAATATTCTGGTACAGGTGGATCTTTGTTCCAGTGACTTCCTGCAAAGGCTCCCCAAGAATAGTCGATTGCTGTTTGATCACGATATTGTTGCCCGGATCAAACTGAAAACCCACCGGCCTTACATCGAATACCCAACTGAAGTACTGTTGGTTGGCATCGTTCATCACGTGGATGGTGGTATCCGAATAATCCTCAAAACGGATTTTGACCTCCATGGGCATCTTGAAGAATTCCGGGTTTGACTGAACCTGTTCCGTATAGAAGTTCACCTGCCACTGACCAGTCCCAAGATCCTCAAAGTTATAAGTGTTTTGGTACTGGGGATGGTTTGGCTCATAGATCCATTGATTGAAAAACCAGTCATAATCCTCACCGGTCACCTCATTGACAATGGCCATAAAGTCGGGGATCACAGCGGAGTTAAACCTCAGGTCATCATTCGTGGCATAGGCATGCATGGAGGCAAAGAAGAGGGAATCCCCCAGCATGTAGCGAAGCATGTGCAACACAGTGGAAGCCTTGGTATAGGTGATGGCATAGTTGAACAGAATTCCCGCCGGGGGAGTGTTTACAGCCCAGTCGGGTTCAGAAATCGCCCATCCGGGGTTGTGACCTAAATAATAGGTGGCATTGCCGTCGATATCTGCCTTGTAAGCTGCGTATCCTGCATAGCTTTCGTACCAGAAAGCTTCGCTCCAGGTGGCAAACCCTTCATTCAGCCAGATATCCGCCCAGGTTCCGCAGGTGATCATGTCGCCGAACCACTGGTGGGCATATTCATGTGCCACCAGGCTTTCTGACCAGCAGCTCTGGCAAAGTGAAGTAAGGGTCTGGTTTTCCATGCCGCCCCAGGTGAATTCATCGTTCAGGGTGGCAAATCCGTTTTTGTGGAATGGGTGTTCACAGTAATGCTCAGAATACCAGTCGGTCATGGGGCAGATCATCTGCTCGATCGGATCCGGATTCTCTCCCGCATTGAAATAAAACCGGATGGGTATGCTGTCGTCCGGGTTGGATAGTTTATGCCAGTAAACAATATCCAACTGATAGTCCACCTTTCCGGAAAGGACCATGAGGTAGGTGGCAATGTCGAAATCGCTCACCCAGTGATACCACAGGGTGTCCGCTACCTGGGTCGAGTCTGTCAATACGCCGTTGGAGCCAATCTTCACGGAGGAGGGGACCTTGACTGTCATATCCAGACGGGCTTTGTCGGAGGGTTTGTCCCAGCAGGGGAACCATTTGCGGGCCCCCTCCGGTTCGCAGTCGGTAAAGAAAAAACCATTATTCACATAAATAGCAGCATCTTCCACGTTATTGTGATGGTAAGAAATTCCCACCTCCACCGTATCTCCAGGGTTATATGTCTGGTCAAGCTGAATGGTGAGAAGGTCATCAGCATGCGTGAATGAAACTCCTGAGATGCTGACTGAATTGACCTGCAGGGAGGTGCTGTTGGCATTCAGGATGATGGAATTCAGGGCGGAATCAACTTTGAAGGAGATGATCTCGGTGGCATTGAAATCATGGTCATAGGGCGAAAAAAAACAGGTGTATATATCAAGGGATAGTGTGTATTTCAACACGTTGAAGGTGTGTTCATTAACAAACCGCGTGCCTTCATTGAGATCGGGCAGGCGCTTCATCTGTGATTTTTTCATGGAGCAGATCTCAGATCCTTTCATGGTGGCGATTTGCTGGGAATAACCCAGAATATTCAGGCTGATCAGAAAGACAGGTAAAAGAAGGGCATGTTTCATGGGGTTTCGTTTAGTTGTTCAGCAAAGATACATAAAAGAGCTGATGGAACGAATGGGAAGCATGAGATCCCCCGGATCCAGCATGGCATTGATCAGAGAGACAGATTGATAATGTCCCAGCGTGGCGGGTGTGATCCTGGTTGGGATCAATTGCCCCTGGTCGATTAAACGCTGGCGGCAAGTGCCGTTCAACAGAGGTCTGTCTGGTGTAAACCACAGATCGCCTGATAAAAAGGCAAGGTTGGTATAAGAGGTGTCCGTAACAGATCCTCCCTGTATCAGGATGATCTCTTCTGTTTCACCAAATTTCTTTCGCATCTGTTCAATGTCTGATCGGTTGAGGTACTTGAAGGGATAGCTCAGATGATCTGCCTTGACAAGGTGCAGTGCATCTATTTTCCTGGGTTTGTAGGGAAAAAACTCAACCTTGCTGAAATGGCGGGCATAAACAACCCGGCATTTGAAAATGCCTGATCTGAAAGGCTCCGGGATCTCAAGGGTGCCGAGATCCAATTGGCTTGATCCCGGAAATAATAAGGCCCTGCTGTTGTCCACTCGTGCCTGGTGGTAGTCCAGATGACAGAAGTTGCCCTCTTCAATCCGTATCGTTTCAAGTAAAAGGCACATAGACTTTATCGATTATTTCCTTATACTCCTCCATCAGCAAGCTTTTCGAGGTGATCCCCCCGCCGCTTTTGAACACCTTCCCATCCGGGGTCTCCTCGATGAAGCGGATCATCACGCCTGAGTCGAGGGATGAACCGTCAAAGTAACCCATGACACCCGTGTAATATCCTCTGTCGTACTGTTCTGCTTCATGTATGATATCGACTGTGCGTTTTTTCGGCGCTCCGGAGATAGAGCCGGCAGGCAGAACCCGGTAGAGGATCTCTCCAAGATGGCTGGGATAATCTGCGGGAAGGATGCCGCTGATCAGCGAACTCACCTGAAGAAGGCGGGTAAGATTGGTGTCAATCTCTTCGACATACCTGAATTTTTCAACGCGAACCTGTTTTGCCACACTGTTCAGGTCATTCCTGATCAGGTCCACGATGGTGTAATGTTCGGCCAGCTCTTTAGGATTGCCCAGCAGCACCTCTGTAGCATTGGGAACAGCAGCATCAATGGTTCCCTTCATGGGATTTGAAGAGATGATCCGGTCCTCAATGCGGAGAAAGATCTCAGGAGAAAAGACAACAAACTGATCAGGAACCAGAAGTTTGTACCGTGCCCTGCTCCTGAAAAAGATATCCCTAAGGGAAAGATTGGTTTCAAGCCTTGTTGGGAAGGTAAGGTTCACAAGGTAAGAATTCCCCATGTTCAGGTGATGCATCACCACGTTGAAGGCTTTTTGGTAGATGTCAAGCCCTATGGGGGTTTTTTCAAAGGAAAACGAGATGTCAGAAATGGGAGTGGTAGGAACGTTGCTCCTGTCGTGAAGCTGGTAGAGTATTCCTGCTTCGCAGGCCTCTTTCTGAGTGAAAACCAGCGGTTTCTTCAGGTCAAAGTCCAGAATGAAAAGAAAAGGGTTCCGCCTTGATCCCAGTTCATTCATCCGCTGAAAGCCCTCCGGTAACATCTCTCTGAATATTGTTAATTTTGATGCAATGTTACCCAAAAATCCGATGGCCGGCAACAAACGGATCCTGGTGATAGACAACAATGACTCATTTACCTTCAATCTGGTGCAATTGATTGAAGAAGAGAGCCCCATTCCTTACGAGGTGGTTGGCTCTGACATGCTGGATCCCGGTATGGCTGCCCGCTTCAGCCATGTGCTGATCTCTCCCGGGCCAGGACTCCCCACCGATTTCCCCCGGATGTGTGAAGTCATAAGGCGTTTCGGCCCGGAAAAGGATCTTCTGGGAATCTGCCTGGGATTGCAGGCGATCGCCGTGGTCTATGGGGGGCATCTGATCAATATGCCGCTCGTGAAGCATGGGGTCACAACCTCTCTCCATTTTCTGATTGGGGATCCAGAACTGTTTAGCGGAGTGCCTGACGGAACCCGGGTGGGTCTGTACCACTCCTGGACCGTTGATCATGCTACGCTGCCCGAATCCTTGGAAATCACCGCTGTTGACAAGGAGGGCAGGATCATGGCGATCAAACACAAAACCTTTAAAGTTAGGGGAGTTCAATTTCATCCTGAATCTTTCATGACTCCCGCGGGGAGGTTACTAATCCAAAATTGGCTCGTAAGCAAATGAAAATCATTTCGTTGTTCATAATCCGACCACTTCCTTTTCTTCTGCTGTGTATCCTTGTGTCCTGTTCCGGGAGGTTCGACACCCCAGGGGAAAAACAGATCTTCCGGTATAACGAGGCGGCGAATATTTCCTCCCTTGATCCTGCCTTTGCACGCGATCAGGCCACCATCTGGGGGACTCATCAGGTATTCGAAGGACTGCTTCAGTTGGATGACCGGTTGCAACTCCTCCCTTGTATTGCCCATTCGTGGGATGTCTCTGATGATGGGATGACTTACCGGTTTTACCTGCGGAAAGATGTTTTTTTCCACGATGATCCCTGTTTCCCCGGAGGAAAGGGTAGGAGGGTGACCGCCGGAGATTTTGTTTACAGTTTTGAGCGTATCAAGGATCCGGCCACCGCATCGGCCGGTGCATGGGTTTTCAACTATACAACGGACCATCAGCCTTTTCTTGCGATCAATGATTCCACCCTGGTCATCCGGCTGTCAAGTCCATTCCCTCCGTTTCCAGGACTTCTCACCATGCCATACTGTGCCGTAATACCTCGCGAGGCAATTGTCTATTATGGATCTGGTTTCAGGGAACATCCTGTAGGTACGGGTCCCTTTCGGTTCGGTTACTGGAAAGAAGGGGTGAAGCTGGTGTTGACAAGAAATCCAAATTATTTCGAATGGGAGAACGGAGAAAGACTTCCTTTGCTGGATGCGGTTTCCATTACGTTTCTTGCGGATAAGCAGGCTGCTTTTCTGCAGTTTGTGCAGGGGAAACTGGATTTCATGTCGGGCATTGACCCGAGCTACAAAGATGAGGTGCTGACACGTGACGGCCGGTTGGATCCAAAGTACACCAGCCGTTTTGAGATGACCACGCAACCTTATCTCAATACGGAATACCTCGGGATATTGGTAGACACTTCTCTTGAGAAAGCGCGGTGGACACCGCTTCATCATCTTCTTCTGAGAAGGGCCATCAATTATGCCTTCGACAGGAAAAAAATGATTCTCTACCTGCGAAACAACATCGGAACTCCGGGAATCTACGGAATGATCCCACCGGGTATGCCCGGATTTGATTCTTCAAGGATCTTTTTTGATTACCAGCCTGAACTGGCCCGTCGGTTGTTAGAGGAGGCCGGGTATCCGCATAATGGGAAAGGACCTGTCATCACGCTTGTATCCATACCGGATTACCTGGATATCTGCAAATATATCCAGCATGAAGTGGCTGAGATTGGCATCGATCTGGAAATTGAGGTCAGCCCTCCGGCCGCCATGAGAGAGATGAAAGCAATGGCCAAGATCCCTTTCTTCAGAGCATCGTGGATAGCCGATTATCCTGATGCGGAAAATTACCTATCCCTCTTCTATTCCCAAAACTTCTCTCCCCGTGGTCCCAATTACACGCATTATAGCAATGAGGAGTTTGACAGGCTTTTCAGGGAAGCCATGACTATGCAGGATGTTTCTGTAAGGGTGAAGAGGTATCGGATGATGGAGGAGATTATGATGCAGGATGCCCCTGTGGTTGTCCTCTATTATGACCAGGTGCTCAGGTTTATCAGGAACGATGTTCATGGGCTGGGGGGAAACCCGATGAATCTGCTTACCCTGAAAAGGGTGTGGAAGGAGTAACGGTTAAGGCTGATGCTTCCGGAGTAGCTCCAGCGCCTGCTGGTTGCCCAGAGAGGCCGATTTTTTCCAGTCTTCAAGTGCACCGCTTAGATCCTTCATGGCAAGTCGGCAACTTCCGCGACTAAGGTAAGCCTCGGCGAAATCCGGATCCAGGATGACGGCCGAATCAAAATCACTGAGTGCCAGCTGAAACTCTTTAAGTTCCGTTGCCCTGATATATCCGCGATTCAAATAGGCTTTCGAGTAGGAGGGATCGAGAAGGATAGCTTCGTTATACTGTACAATGGCATCTTGAATTGCCCCTGATTTAAAGAGATCATTACCCAGGTTGAAATGCCGGATGGCTTCAGCAGTATTTCGACAGATGGATGATCCGACTAAAGGGTGACGCTGGTTTTTTTCCGTTGAAAGGTCGAGCTCATGAACAACAGGATCTTCAGGATTGAACTGCCTTATTTGATTATAACAGGCGGATACCAGGATGGGGTTATTGTTTGCCATGTATATCCCAGCAAGGGCATAGTAACAGGAGACTGACGTACAGCAGGTCTCTTTCAACGTTTTAAGAAAATAATGTTCAGCCAGCGGAAGATTTTCGGTCTGGAGAAAAAAGGAGGCCATATTCTGGTCCCTCTGGGGGAGGCAGGAAGAAAATTTGTAAAATCCATGTAACCAGTCGGTAAACCCTGAGATCCTTTTCTGCTCTAGCAGCTTTTTTTTGCTTTCAAGGCTAAGGCCGGATAGTTCATCCGACATGCCGGCCAGCGTCGAAGTATCGGGAAACTTGATTTGGGTTGCGTATCCTTCCCTGGCAAAGATAGCCGACTGACCGTCAAGATAAATTGGGTGCCAGCCGTGAAGGGCATGAAGCTGCGGGGTCCAGGAAAAATACCTGCTATAGTCATATACCAGCAGATCGGGTTGGTATTTGTCTATCAGTGCGGGCAATCCTTCGTTCCAACTCTCTTCGATCTCCTTGTACAGAGGTTCGCCAATCACCTCCAACCGGGCATCAACAAAGATTGGCCTGGCAGTTCTCCAGGAGATCCACCCCCCATAACTCAGACTGTTTATAATTCTGCCATCCAGATGATTGGATTCGATGAATTCAATAACTCCTTCAGGAAATTGAAACCGGTCAAGACCGATCCCCGTTTTGTTGTAGGATAGGTTATCTGAATAATATGCGTTGGTGATCACCCGGGGAATCAGCGCAAGAATGAATGCCAGGATCAACACACCGAAAACCAGCTTGACCTTTTTCCCCCACTTTCCCTGGACAACTTTACTGCTTCGGCTGACCATTTCATCTAAGGCATTGCCTGTAAAGGAAATCGTGATGATGATGAATAGCGGGATATTCCGTATGGCCAATAGTGCAAGGATGGCAAAAATAATCCAAAGGATCACTTCATGTGTTTTCCGCTGTCTGATCGTAAAGATCATCCCAACCACAGAGACAGAAAAATAAATCAGGGAAGCATATTCCTTCAGTGTCCAGGTTTGTACCTGAAATATCGGCTGAAATTCCTTGATATGTTGATGAAAAACATTGCTCTGCTGGAATCTGGTCAGGAGTTCAAAGGGAAACAGGAGTCCCTTAAGACCGTAAGGGTTGATCAGGCAGACAGCCACAGTTGCCACTCCCCATCCCAGGAGTCTAAGGTCGGGTTTCCTGTCACGCACCCAGCCACTGATAAAATAGGCACCGATAAGTGCGTATCCCAGCATGAAAAGTCCCTCCATGTTGCACCAGATGAGCATGATGACAGGAAGGAAGATTAACCTGGAGGGTCGTTTCTCCCGGTACTCTCCATCCAAAATAATATGGTAAAATATGATAAAGATGGAAGTAACCAATTCTGGACGAAGTATGAATCGGGGTTCCATAACCAGGAGGGCAAGAAGCAGTAAAAAGATCATCACGGGGCAGCGTACCCCCGCGTTGGTCATTCTCCGGCCAATCAGGTAGAAAAGCCAGCAGATCAGAATACATAAAAGAAAACTTAATCCATGATATCCGGTCAGTGAATAAATACCGTAAATGATTACCTGAAACAGCCAGTGGAGATCGATGTAAATATGATCACTGACCGTATAGGTGGCGAAATCGTTTATCGGGAATGCACGATGCTGAATGATCCATCGTCCGGCGTTTAAATGGAATCCAAGGTCAGGGTCGGACAGCAGGCGCAATGAAAAAACAATGGTAAGGATCCCTAAGCCTGCGAGCGGCGCAAGCCAGAAGTTCCTGCAACCTGTTATCCTCCCCTGATCCAGGCAGGTATCCACTTGACCAGAAAAAAAGTTAGAAGGATATAAAAATAAAACTCATGGGGTTATATGAAAAAAAAAATCGCCAACTGCCGAAATCCCATGTATAAGGAAGCTTATTTTACCGGCGAACTCAGGAAAATTCTATGGAAAGACCATCCCAGGCCAGGAAAATGTTTTCCGGTAACTCTGTTTCCACCTCTGCATAACGGCCCATCTGGTGACTGATGTGTGTCAGAAGTCCTTTCTGCGGATGCAATTCAGTAAGAAGGGCCACAGCCTCTTCGAGGTTCATGTGTGAATAGTGCTTCTTCTTCCTTAATGCATTCACAATCACGATCTCCGACCCCTTGATCTTCTCCTTCTCCTCATCAGAGATCCTGAAGACATCCGTAAGATAGGTCAGGTTATCTATCCTGAAGCCAAACACAAACTGATCGTGCTGGTAATGGATCGCCTTGATAGGGATGACCATGGTATCTTCGATATGGAAAGGCTTATTGGTAAAGGAATGGAGCTCTATTTCGGGTACTCCGGGATACCGTTCTCCTCTGAAAGCATAATAGTATTCAATCCGGATCTCCTCCTGCATCTCTTCTGTGGCGTAGACAGGAACAGGCTTATGCTGAATATAGTTGAAGGCACGGACATCATCGAGCCCTCCAAGATGGTCTTTATGGGAATGGGTCACAAGGATTGCATCCAGCGAGCGGATCTTTTCCCTTAACATCTGCTGCCTGAAATCGGGACCACAATCGATCACGATCCGCTTATCCTTCAGTTCGACGAGCAGCGACGAACGCAGCCGTTGATCCCGCGGGTCCGTTGATTTGCAAACATCACACTGGCAACCGATCACAGGAACTCCCTGGGAGGTGCCGGTGCCTAGGAAAGTAATTTTCATTAGGTGTTGTGTCCAGACAAAACTATGAAATTATCAGGAATATCTTCTTGAAAAAATCTACGGTAAAATGTACCTTTGCAGCATGTTCAAGAGGGTTCGCACCCGCATTGGGGAATACATACTCCGCAGGGAGTCGGAAGGGGTTAACCGTAACCGGTCGATGGTCAACATGGCGGGTGCCAGAACCATCGGGATTCTCTATGCCCTTCAAACGGCTCCCGATTATGCCGAAGTGGAGAATTTTGTCACTGAGCTGCAAAAGGTACATAAGGAGGTAAAAGCGCTTGGTTTTGTGCCATACAAGGAGATGAAAGATCGTTTTCTTCCAAAGCTTTCGTATGATTTTTTTTCTCAGAAGGAGGTCAATTGGTTTTATAAACCTATGAATGACAAAGTTTCCGATTTTATTTCAAAAGATTTTGACCTGCTTCTTGATCTCACGATGGAGGACGCCCTTCCATTGAAATTCATTGCGGGGATGTCCCGTGCGCGGTGTAAGGTGGGCAGGTACTCTGATGAAAATAACCGCTATTATGACCTAATGATCAAGGTGGAAACGCACGAGAGGCTTCCTGAATTAATCAGACAAATAAAACATTACCTGACAATCATCCAACAGCATGAATAGACCTGTTTCAGCATTCCAAGGTACAGGTGTGGCGATAGTCACACCCTTCACCGACAGCGGTGGCATTGATTATGAAGGGTTTGGGCGGATGATCGACCACGTGATCAATGGAGGCGTTGACTATATTGTAGTCATGGGAACCACCGGAGAAACGCCCACCCTCTCAAAAGAGGAGAGGCATTCCCTGCTGAGGTTTTCCCTTGAAAAGGCGGCTTCCCGTGTACCCCTGGTCGTAGGGATTGGCGGGAACAACACAGCCGAAGTAGTTCAGAGCCTTCGTACGATACCCATGGAGGGTGTGGGAGGGATCCTTTCGGTCTCACCATACTACAATAAGCCAACCCAGGAGGGCATTTACCTTCATTTTAAAGCCATTGCTGAAAACAGTCCGTTGCCCGTCATTCTCTACACTGTGCCGGGACGCACCGGAGGGAACATCTCTGCCGAGACCACCCTGCGCCTGGCCAATGACTTTCCCATGATTGCCGGGATTAAAGAGGCTTCGGGAAACCTGTTCCAGGTGTTTCATCTGTTAAAAAACCGTCCTGAGAATTTCCTGGTGATCTCGGGGGACGACGGACTGACCCTTCCCATGATGTCCGCAGGGGCTGATGGATTGATCTCGGTGATTGCCAATGCCTATCCCGAAAAAGTTTCGACAATGGTACGGTTTGGCCTGGCAGGAGATTTCTATCATGCAAGGAAAATACATTTTGAGCTGCTTGACATGATCAATGCGCTCTTTGCTGACGGTAGTCCCGGCGGAATCAAAGCCCTGCTGGCACTCAAAGGATTGTGCAGCGAAGTGGTAAGATTACCACTGGTTCCCGTGAACAAACAAACCCGGGATCTGATTTATAACCTTGAAAAACAATTAACATAAATCTGAAATGAAACGTTTTATACCATTTTTACTTGTTGTCCTGTTCTTCGCACCTGTTTATTCCCTCTTTGCTCAAACAGAAAGCAATCGGTCAGTAGAGGAGCTGTTTTCAACATCCGGTGAGCTCTATTTCACCTTCCAGGTTGGATCATCAGCGGAGATTGAGCTGCTTACCCACATGATTTCCATTGACAATGTCATCGGGACCAAGGTGTTTGCCTATGCCAACAAAGCAGAATTTGCCAGGTTCCTCGAAACGGGCTATCCTTACGCGATCCTTCCTCATCCCGGGACGCTTCTTTCCAGGGAGGAGCTCCGCCCGACGGGGGCGGGGATGGAGCCGAGAACCATCTGGAATTACTATCCGACCTATGATGAGTATATAGGTTTCATGAATGATTTTGCAGCCAGTTATCCCGATATCTGTAAGCTCGTTCCCATCGGGACATCTATCCAGGGAAGATCGCTGGTGGCTGTCAAGATCAGTGACAACGTGAATGAGGAGGAGGCGGAACCCGAGTTTCTCTATACCTCATCCATCCATGGGGACGAAGTTACCGGATACATCCTGATGCTCCACCTGATCGATTACCTGCTGACCAACTACGGTGTGGATTCCAGGATCACAGACATGGTGGATCATACTGAGATCTTCATCAACCCACTGGCCAACCCCGACGGGACCTATCATGGGGGAAACTCATCTGTTTACGGAGCGCTACGATACAATGCCAATTATATCGACCTCAACCGCAACTATCCGGATCCCGAAGACGGGCTTCACCCCGACGGAAATGCCTGGCAAGTGGAAACAGTGGCTTTTATGGCGTTTGCCGACAGCAATCACATTGCCATGTCAGCCAATTTTCACGGTGGCGCCGAGGTGTTCAACTATCCCTGGGACACCTGGGCAAAACTGGCCGCTGACGATGCCTGGTGGCAGTTTGTAGGGCGGGAATATGTGGATACGGTGCACCTGCATGGTCCTTCCGGCTATTTCACCTTCATGAACAATGGTATCACCAATGGGTACCAATGGTACACCATCTCCGGCGGACGGCAGGATTATATGAATTACTGGCATGGCTGCCGTGAAGTTACCATAGAAATATCCGACAACAAAATGCCTCCGGCCAGTCAGCTTTTAGGCTTCTGGGAATACAATTACCGGTCGTTGTTGAATTTCATTGAAGAGGCCAACTATGGTGTTCAGGGTATCGTGACCGATTCGGTGACAGGAGAACCCTTGCAGGCAGGCATCTTTATCCAGGGCCATGACATCGATCATTCGGATGTGACAAGCAAACTGCCAACCGGTTACTATTCCCGTTTTCTGTATGAAGGAACCTACAGCCTGACCTTCACCTCCACCGGTTATTTCCCAAAGACCATTGATGTTTCCGTCACCAATCGTGAAACGACCAGGCTGGATGTGGAAATGGTTCCTTTGAATGTGTCACAAAGCGAACCCCGGACTGAACAGCTCTCCATGGTCTTTCCAAATCCATCCGACGGGATGATCAACCTTGTCATTCCTAAAAAAGGGACGGAGCAGGCCCTGGTGACCTGTTACGATTTGCAAGGGAGGGAGGTCTATTCGAAACAACTGGATCTTCACGCCACTACGAGTTCAGTGAAGATCAATCTGGGATCCCTCACGCCAGGTCTTTATCTGTTGAAGTTTTCGACAGGTGATTCCAGTTTTACCGACCGGATCATCATCCGTTAAAACCGGATCCCGATCCCGAAGACAATCCTGAAAAGGATAAGAATGACCAGTCCGATTGCCCCGGGTTTCCAGGCGAAACGAATCCCCTTTTTCTCTTCATCGAAAAAGAGGTCCTGCATCATGCCGGAGCGGATGAATACGGCAGCCAGCAGGATGATGACGGAAAAGTTCAGAAAAACCTCATACATGGAAATGAGGGGAAGTTTGATCAGGACGATGATGAAATTGCCGGCAAGAAAGGGGATCACGTATTGAAAAAGAATGAATCGCCTTGTGAGATCACCGGGAAGCACATTCAGGTAAGTGTTTGCCGTGAAGAGCAACTGTCTGGTCATCAGCAGTCCCAGGGTGAATAAGCTGGTGAAGGCAAACAGGGTAATGATCATCTTCCCGGTATCCATAAAATAAAGATACATGATCACATAACCAAATCCCTTACTGAAAAGGGCCCCCATCATCATATCCCCAAAAAAATTCTGCAAACATTCCAGGACCATCCAAACCACCAACAGTTTAAGCAATCCTGTCTCCTCTGCTACATTGACATACAGGATCCATAAAAGGATTCCTGCGATGAGTGCGAAGATCGGGCCGGTGCTGAAAATGACCTTCACCGCATCGGATGTCCAGTCGTAGCTCCGGATGAAATAGAGGATCTGGTCGTAACGGATCTCAGTGGTGATATGAAAGGCCGAAGCTGATAATGCGTTTAAGAAGCTGGTGGTTGAGAATATCAGCAGGTAAGCGATCAGGAAAAGAAAAGTGGAATTGGCAGCAACAACAATCTGTTGTTTCCGGCTCATCATGAGGATCAGTATTTGTCAGCCACTTCCGGGAATGTTCCGTCGCTGTATTTACCACTGTCGAGTTTCTCCCTAACCTCCGAAAAGGCTTTAATAGTATATTCTACATCCTCCATCGTATGGGCAGCTGTCGGGATCAGTCTCAGCATCAGCACATCCTTTGGCACCACAGGATAGATCACCATGGAACAGAAGATACCGTAATTCTCCCGGAGGTCGGTCACAATTTGCGTGCCCTCGCCAAGGCCTCCTTTCAGGAATACGGGCGTGACGGGGGAGGCGGTCTTACCAAGATTAAATCCGTTGTTTTTCAATCCACTCTGAAGGGCATTTACGATGGTCCACAGTTGTGCTTTCAGTTCCGGGCGGGTGCGGAGCAATTCAAGGCGTTTCAGCGCACCAATCACCATTGGCATGGGCAATGACTTGGCAAAGATCTGGGATCGCATATTCCAGGCTAATGCTTTGATGATCGGCTTATCAGTGGCCACAAAGCCTCCGATACCTGCCATGGCTTTGGCAAAGGTGCCGAAATAGACATCCACGCCATCCATCACCTGTTGCTCTTCAGATGTTCCTGCCCCCGATCTTCCCATGGTACCAAACCCGTGCGCATCGTCAACCAGCAACCTGAAGCCGTATTTATCCTTGAACTTCAGGATGCCCGGAAGATCTCCGAGATCCCCGGCCATTCCGTACACCCCTTCGGTAATCACCAGGATCCCACCACCTGTTTGGTCAGCCAGTTTTCTTGCACGTTTAATGGAGGTTTCAAATTTATCCATGTCATTGTGAGGATAAACGAAACGTTTTCCCATATGCATCCTCAATCCATCGAGGATGCATGCATGTGCTTCAGAGTCGTAGACAACCACATCGTGACGGTCAATCAATGAATCGATGATCGAGACCATTCCCATGTAGCCATAGTTCAAGAGGTAGGCTGCCTCTTTCTTTTCAAAGGAGGCCAGTTCATGTTCAAGTTGTTCATGGTGGGTTGTTTGTCCAGACATCATTCTGGCTCCCATTGGATAGGCCATCCCATATTCCTCAGCGGCCCGGGCGTCGGCTTCACGAACTTCCGGATGATTTGCCAACCCGAGGTAGTTGTTCAAACTCCAGACTATCATGGGTTTTCCCCTGAAGGTCATGCGGTTGGAAATCTCTCCCTCAAGCTTTGGGAAATAAAAATATCCATAGCCATAATCGGCATACATGCCCAATGGCCCCATATTCTTGATCACTTTATCAAATAGATCCACGATTCTTGCGTTTTATGTTAATTCCGGAATTTATTATGGCCACAAAAGTATTCAAAAATTCGTAATTTTGCAGCATGAAAAGGATCAAACAAATTGCATTTCTTGTCCTGATTCTCCTCACAGTCGTTTCTTGCAAGTTTAACAAACTGTTGAAGAATCCCGATCTGGACACCAAATACAATGCAGCCATTGCCCTTTACAATGAAAAGGACTATTCGCGCGCCTTGCAGCTGTTTGATCAGATGATGGGGGCGATCAGGGCGACCGATAAAGCCGAAGACCTCTACTATTATTATTCATACTGTTATTTCCACCAGAAAGACTATACGCTCGCATCCTATTATTTTAAACGGTATTATACCAGCTTCCCCAATACAAGCCGGGCAGAGGAGTGCCTTTTCATGAGCGCTTACTGCAATTATCTGAATTCACCTTCTCCCACCCTTGACCAGGAAAGTACTTATGAAGCAATCAAGGACCTGCAGTTATTTATGAACATCTATCCGAAAAGCAAACGGGTGCCTGAATGCAATGACCTGATCGATAAGCTGCGAGCCAAGCTCGAGATAAAGGAGTATAAGATAGCGAAGCTTTATTACCGGATGAAGGATTATGCGGCAGCGATCATGACCTTTAAAAATATTCTGAAAGACTACCCTGAAACGATTCACCGCGAAGAGATCCTTTTTCTTGTGGTAAAATCGTATGCCAAATATGCTGAACTAAGTGTGAAAGAGAAACAATATGAGCGATATACCAACACCACGGTAGCGTTTCAGGATTTCTACAAAGAATTCCCTGCCAGTAAATTTGCCGGAGAGGCAAGCGAGTTGAATGAGAAATCCCGCCAGGAGCTTTTAAATCTGGTGAATAAAAACAAGGACCTGATAGAAAAACAAAGTAATCGAGTAAGATTTAAATAACGATGGATTATAAAAAAGTAAAAACAGATTTGGTATCGGTCACACGTAATATCGAAGATTTTACAGAAGGCACAAGCAATGTCTATGAAACGGTTTCGGTGATCTCAAAACGCGCAAACCAGATCTCTTCTGAAATGAAGGAAGAGCTGAATCAGAAGATCTCTGAGTTTGCCACCACAACAGATAATCTGGAAGAGGTTTTTGAAAACCGGGAGCAGATTGAGATTGCCAAATATTACGAGCACCTTCCAAAATCAACCCTGATCGCCATTCACGAATACCTGAACAACGAGATCTATTTCCGGAGACCTGATCTGGAAAAGAAAGAGGAGATTATCTAACCATTCCTGATGCTGAAGGGGAAACATATCGTTATCGGCATCACCGGCGGAATTGCTGCCTATAAGATTCCTTTCCTGATCAGATTGCTTGTCAGGGAAGGTGCCGAGGTCCGTGTCATGATGACGCCCTCTGCCAGGGATTTCGTAACACCACTGACCCTGTCGACCCTCTCCAGGCACGAAGTCATCATTCAGCCCTTCAATCAGGAGTCAGGGGCCTGGAACAGCCATGTTGAACTTGGTCAATGGGCTGATCTGATGCTTATTGCGCCTGCCACTGCCAATACGCTGGCAAAAATGGCCAATGGCATTGCGGATAACTTCCTCGTAACAGCTTATCTGTCAGCAAAATGCCAGGTGATGATCGCCCCTTCCATGGATTTGGATATGTATCAGCATCCCACCACCAGGAAGAACCTGGAAACGCTCCGGGTTCAGGGGAAGACTATCCTGGATGCCCAGGTTGGCGAACTGGCCAGCGGGCTTTCAGGAAGGGGGCGAATGGAAGAACCGGATGAGATCTTTCAGGCCATCAGCAATTTTTTTTTTCAGCACCATGAGCTAACGGGTAGAAAGGTCCTGGTGACGGCTGGACCTACCTTTGAAAAGATAGATCCCGTAAGGTTCATTGGGAACCATTCGTCGGGATTGATGGGGTTCAGCATTGCCGAAGAGATCGCCGCAAGGGGAGGAGAGGTGACCCTGATTGCCGGTCCGGTTGCCCTTCAAACCGGGCATCCCGCCATCCGGCGGGTTGACATTACCACCGCTTCCGAGATGCATCAGGCTTGCCTTGATCACATCGGTGAAACCGATATCCTGGTAATGGCTGCTGCAGTTGCGGATTATACTCCGGAAAATCCCGCTCCTGAAAAACTCAAAAAAAGAGAGGAAAAGCTGTCCATCACCCTTTCTCCGACGCAGGACATCCTGAAGGAACTGGGAAAGATGAAAAAGCCCGGCCAGTTGTTTGTCGGATTTGCCCTTGAGACTGAGGATTCCTTGGCTAATGCGACAAAAAAGTTGCAGGAGAAATCCCTGGATATCATTGCCGTGAATTCATTGAAGGTGCCCGGGGCCGGATTCGGTACACCTACCAACCAGGTGACCTTGCTTTTCAGTTCCGGCCGGAAAATCGAAGGGGGGGTGAAACCAAAGAGAGAAGTCGCTTCAGATATCGTGGATGAAATCGTGTCATACTTAAAATCAAGACAGGCATTATGAGAAAATCGCTGGTATTTCTTCTGCTGCTACTCGCCACCCTGCAGCATAAAGCCCAGGAGCTGGACTGCGTTGTCAGTGTCACCTCGCCGAAACTGGAAGGTACCGACAAACAGGTGTTTGAAACATTGCAGACGGCTATTTATGAATTTATGAACAACCGAGTATGGACGAATTACCATGTTAAACCAGAGGAGCGTATCGAATGCACCATCCTGATTACCATCAATGACCGCCCTTCCGGAGATGAGTTCAAGGGAACGATCAATCTGGTGTTGCGCCGGCCGGTGTTCAATTCTTCATACAATACCATCCTGCTAAACTATATCGACAAGGATTTTACTTTTAACTACATTGAATATCAAACACTTGATTACTCCGATGGGGTATTTAATTCCAATCTGACCTCTACACTTGCTTTTTATACTTATGTTTTTCTTGGGTATTATTTTGATTCCTTTGTCCTTTACGGCGGAACACCGTTCTTCGAAAAGGCCCAGGAGATCGTCAATACGGCCCAGAGTGCCCAGGTGTCTGGCTGGAAGGCCTTTGAAAGCGACCGTAACCGATACTGGATGGTGGCGAATATTCTGAATCCTGCGAATTCGGCCCTGAGGGAATTCTCCTATACTTATCACCGTCAGGGATTGGACCAGATGTATGAGCGAGTGGATGCAGGCAGAAGCAAGGTGGTGGAGAGTCTGAACAATCTTCAAAAAATCTCTGAAGCACGCCCAGGCTTGTTCAGTCTGCAACTTGTTTTAGATGCGAAAAAAGATGAGTTTGTCAATATCTTTTCAGACCAGCGGGTACCCCCTATGGAGAAGAACAATGTGGTGACCCTTTTGAAAGACATTGATCCTGCCAATAGCTCGAAATACCAGGAAATTCTGGAAGGAAAATAATCAATAATCAATTA
>Ga0163209_1000028_pt1 | contig 54525 bp, 39 predicted proteins | sample Kivu_160m_FD_113538 | JGI IMG/M metagenome (GOLD analysis project Ga0163209, IMG submission 113538) | Freshwater microbial communities from Lake Kivu, Western Province, Rwanda to study Microbial Dark Matter (Phase II) - Kivu_160m | ecosystem: Environmental > Aquatic > Freshwater > Lake ...
GCGGCTTCGTCGATCTTTCCCGCCTTGCCCAGCTCGAGGGCGTTGTTGAGGTGCTGAATCGCTGCCTGGGTGGCCGCCTGTTGATTGGCGGCCGCGGCTTTTTTCGCTTCGGCGGCGGCGTTGGCCTTATCCCTCTGCTGGCGGAGCTGAGAGATCCAGCGCTCGAACTCAGGGATGCGTGAGTTGGCGGGATCGATCTTCTTGGCTTCGGCGACCTCGGCGGCGGCTTCGTCCAGCTTGCCCGCATTGGCCAGGTCAACCGCTTTGGTGAGATGCTCGGTCGCCGCCTGAGTGGCCGCCTGCTTGCCGGCCGCCCCGGACTTGGCCGCTTCGGCCGCCTTCTGCTTCAAGCCCGCCAGTTGAGCCTCGGCCGCCGCCACGAGCGGAGACCCGGGAACGAGCTCTTTGGCCTTGGCCAGCGCAGCTGAGGCCTCGTCGACCTGCCCCTTTTCGCCCAAAGAGCGCGCGTTGTCCAGAAGACCCGCGAATTGCGTTTTCGTCGCTTTGAGCTGGGAGAGAAAGCTCGAGATCGGCTTGCTCGCGGGGTCCATCGCCGCGGCCTGCTCCGCGATCGCGATGGCCTCATCCAGCTTTCCGTCGGCGGCCAATGCGCTGGCTTCTTTGAGCTTTGCCAGGGCCTCCGCCGTCTTGGAGACCGGCTTGGCGGGCTCGGTCTTTTTGGGTTCGGCCGCCGGCTCGACGACCGTGACGCTGCTCGTGCCCGAGCCCAGGAAAATACCGTTGCCGTCGCGGATCGTAACGGCGAGATTATAGGTTCCGCCCCGGCTGGCGTTGCCACGGGTTTCCTGGCCGGCGGGGCTCATGAGAGAACAACCTTCGGGATCGACTGTCCAGGCATAGCGGAGCGATGCGTTGGCCGGCTGAGGAGTTATGGCCGCCTTAACTTGGAAATCTTGGAACGTTCCGATGGCCCGCGGCACTTCGACGAGGCCTTTCGCCTGCTCGCTCCAGATGCGCGGAGCCGGCCCGAGCCGGCTGGCCTCGCTGATCGTTACCTCATAGGGCTTGGCTTGTACGGTCGCGTTTGCCTGACCCAGATCGGCCCCGTCCTCCTTGGCCTTGCCGTGGACGGTCACAGTGATCGGCTTGAGGTCTTTGGGGATGTAGGTGTACTCGCGATTCTGCGCAATCGGTCCCTGGCTCATAGTGTTCCCGGAGATCTCCCACCAGTAATCCCACAGCGGCGCCGTGAAGGCCGGCTCCGAGGCGACCTTGAGCTTCACTTCTTGGCCCACGTAGGGATCTTTGGGTTCGACGGAAACAGTGAACTTGGGATTGACGACCTCGAGCTCGATCTGTTCGGATTCGGCGACGGTCGCCTTGACGCCTTCGCGCGTCTCGAAGACCTGTACCCAGACCTTGACCGGACCGGTCCGCTTGAATTGGGCCGTGGTCGTCGCGGATTTCTCGAAGGGCTGGAAGGCCACCTCGGGATGCGGCTGCCAAAGGTAATCGAAGGTCCCGGAGGCCTTTTCCGCACCGGCCATGACCGTAGCCGAGAATGAGCGCTTCTCTCCCACGACGATCGTCTTGTTTACCGGACTCATAGTGATCTCGGCAGCCAGGTTGGACGTGGTCAGCGTCACGCTGTGGGTCGCCGTTTTTCCCTTGCCGTCGGTGACGGTTACGGAAAGCTTATAATCTCCCGGCTCGCGAGCGGAAAAGAGGACTTCGGACTTATTCTGGCCGGCCCCGACATTGCCGCTCCAGGCATAGGCGTAGGGGGGATTTCCCCCCCTTGCGTTCGCTTGGATTCGAACGATTTCGCCGGGCGCCATTTTCGTCTTTTCCGGCTCGAGTTCGACGGCCAGCTCACCCCCGCCCGTCATCCCTTGCTCGTGGTATTTGATTTTCAGACTGCGGATTCCGGCCAGCATCTCCTGATAGGCCAGCTGAGATTCTTTGAGGAGCGCCTTTCTCACCTCGCTGTCGTCTCCGAACGCCTGGCCTTCCATTTCGCCGCTGACCTGGACATAGCTGGATCCATGATTGAGCTCGGCTTCGGCTTTGCCCTTGTAACGCATGTATCCCGAATCATCTTTGTTTTCGAACTGTGCGGACATGGATCCTTGATAATCTCCCAAGGTCAGGGCTTCTCCTCCTGAGGCCATTCCTTTTTCCGACGTCACTCCTTTGAAATAGAAACTCCAATGTCCGGTTACGATGTAGTATCCCCCCGAACGTTTTTCATCGCCAGGCACTGTCTGCCTGACGTAACGGCGCGTAAATGAAGCGCCGTCCCGGGATTTTTCCCAGTCTGAGACGACCGAAATATCCGGTTTCTTGAAATGGACGGAAGTTTTTCCGGAGCCGATTCCGTTGAAGGGTCCCGGATCTTTGGAGTGGACGATGACGTAGATCACCATCGTGTCCCCCCCGGTGACGGCGTCGAATACCGCCGCCGCACCTGATTGACTGACGGGCTTCTGTCGTCCTTCGCCGAACCATTCGTAGGAGCCCACTCTATCGGCGATGTCGGGGGGGATCTGGACGGAGAGGGTAAACCGCTCTCCGGAAAAGACCTCGGCCGGAGCTATGATGCTTAATTCCGACGGTCGGGAGGTGCCGGGAGGCGTCTTCGTGCCGGGCTGTTTCTCTTCGGGCTTTTCCGCGGGCGGCTTTTCGGCCGGAGGCTTCTCCTTGGTCGGGACTTCCGGTTTCTCCTTCTCGTCCGGCCTCGTCTTTTCGTCCGGCTTTGTCGCCGGCTTCACGGATACGGCAGCCTGAAGCTGGAGGAGGATCTTCTCGTTCTGGACGAGAATCGCCGTCACCGTGCCGTTCTGGCGGGCGACGAGGCCGACCTCTTCTCCCGCGCTCCCCTTCAGCTGGATCCCGCCGGCGGCCTGCCACTGCCAGCGGGCGCCGTTCGGGATCTGGCCTTTCTTGAGGACGGCTTTGGCGGTCAGCGATTCGCCTTCCTTGGGATTGGCGTTCGACAGCTGGATCGCCCCATCGGGCATCGACGCCAGACAGGCCGCCATCTGCTGCCGGCCTTTCGTCTTGGCCGCCTCGTATTCCTTGTTCAATCTCTCGAGCCGCGCCTTCTGGACGGCGATGGCTTCTTGATAGACTTGCGATCCCTCCCATTTCATATTGGCCCAGGCATAGGCGGCTTCGTAGTTCGTGGAAACGGACTCCAAGATTTCCGCCGGCAGTCCCTTGTTCGCGCCGATGGCCGCTTGGGCTTTTCGCAGGGAGTCGTCGCGGCTTTTTTCGGCCGCCGATTTCTTACCGGTCCATTGTTCGAGGACGAGCCGCTGGTCTTCGCTGTCGACGATCCGGACCATGATATTGGCCAGAGTCTTATGGAGCTCCGCGTCGCAGGGGTGAGGCTGGTTGGGATTGAAGACGTATTTGGCGTCCCCGGCCGCCTCCCTGTGGATGGCTTGGACGTCCTGACCGGTTTCGCGTAAAGCGCGGTTGATATAGGCCGTTTCCAGGTCCTTGATCCTCGGTCCGTCGATCTCCTCGAATCCGCTGAGCTTGAAGCTCGGGGCAGGCACACCGGCCTGGTCGAAGATCCCCCGGATCGCCTGAAGCGACTTCTCGATTTCGAGATACCCGTTCAGGTATCTCTGGGCCAGTTGGACCCTTCGGCGGGGAATGCTCTCGCGGACGAAGGGCGATTTGAGGCTCTCCGTGACGAACGTGCTGAAGCTGGTGAAGATCGTGTTGACGTTCTCGTAGAGAGGCAATCCCAGCCTCTGTCCCAGGGCCCGCAGCTGGGCGTAGATCTCTGCCGCCTCGCCGACGGTATTGCGGGCCTGGTATTCGCCCTCCACCTGTTCGAGGAACGTCTGGAGGGCGCGGGCCATTTCGGCGTCGACGATCTTCTTGGCGTCGACGAACATGACCATTTCCAAGCTCTTCGTCGGATTCCCTCCCGCGGCCCGAACCTCCGCGCCGAAGAGCACCCTCCCCGTCCTCTGCGGTTCCCGGAGGGTCTTTTTGAAGTCGAATGAGGGATAGAGCGCGCTCAGGGCCCGAAGGTACGATTGGAGCTTCTCGAGCTTGTCGAGGCCGTTCCTCTCGGCATAGAGATACAGTGAGTCGCGGATCGTCGTCCCGGCGAGCCCGCTCTTGTATCCGACATCCCCGCCGTCTAGAAGCGCCTGAAAAGACAGAGCGTGGCTCCCGCCCCTCTCGTCCAGGAGGGACTTCAGCTTTCCTTGCGCCGTGTCCCAATCGCCGGAGGCGATCCAGGCGTCGATCAGCTGCTTGTCCTTCCGGACGTCGAAGACGATCCCCGAGGCCTCATAGGCCATCAAGCCCAGGCCGGCGATCAGCGCGGCCGCTTGCGCCTGCGGATAGAATCCCGACAGGCCGATGGCGATCCAGGCGGCCGATTTGAAAAGCTTGTCCGTGCCTCCGCCGTAGGCGAATTCGCCGCCCTCGATCAGTCCCTGGGCGATGTCCCCGATGATGGGAAGCGAAGTTCCCCAGGCGTTCAGGATCTCATGTTGTTCCTGCCCCGGACTGAGATTCTGGTCCAGAATGGCTGCTGTCTGGACGAGCCCCATTGCTACGCCGATGAACGCATCCGCCGCCAGCGTCCCTCCAGCCGGATCTCCGAACAGCGTTCTTCCTTTTTGGTCGAGCTCCCAGACCAGGAACTTGTTGTTGGCGCCCCGGGCCCGGATCTTGGCCTTGATTTCGGGCCGTATGAGCTCGTTGAGCTTTCGGAATTCCTCTGTTTTCGCCGAACCGAAGATCGCCGCCAGGTCTTCGGCCGTCGAACCGGACTCGATCGCCTCGATGAACTTCACCAGGGTGTCGTCGCCTGGCTTAGATGAGAGCAGGAGATTCGGATATTCCTTGGCGATGTCCTGCAGGAACGACGCGGCCGACCCGCCCCGTACGCTGACGATCCTCATCTTAGCCACGTTCTCCAGCTCGGCGATGATGCGCTTGGCGTCGTCGGGGAGATCTTGGGGCCGCCCCTCGAGAAGAGACCGCACGGCCTTCGTATAATCGTCCTCGTTCTTGAGATATGATGAAAGAAGGGCGAGGAGGCGCTCTTGGGGCGTGACCTTGCGCAGCCTCCAAGCCGCTTCCATCTGGTCCATCAGATGGCCGCAGGCTTCGAAGATCCCCATCCGGTTCCCAGTGATCTGGCGGATCCGGGCGTTGGCCGTTACGATATCGATGGTCGAATCCCGGACCTGCCTGAAGATGGAGACGATGGCCTCCTGTTCAGCGGTCCAGGCGGGCTTGACACCGGTAATCCTCTCGATCTCGGCAAAAACCTTTTCAACCTGGTCGAGGTCTTTGGCCGTTCCGCGGGCCGCTTCGGTCATCGCCTCTTCGATGGTCAGGGTGCCGGCCTGGACCTTTTTTTGCATGGCGGCGACCTTGAACTTGGAGACGTCGACGGTCTGCTGGATAAGGTCCCGGCCCGCGACGCCCTTTCGAAGCACGGCGGCATCCAGATAGGCTTCGGGATGGAAGGCGGTCGTCGCCGTGAAGAAGGCGCGATCGGGAATCAGCGAGGACGTGCCGCCGAGCTCCTTGTAGAGCTCCATGTAGGCATTTTTGAGGGCCTCTTCGAGCTGCTCGTGGAAATTATCGACTCCCCCCGGACCGCCGAGAGCCTTGAGGATTTTTTGCGCCTCGTCTTTGTTTTCTGAAAGAAGCCCGACGTCGAAATCCATGGGCGCTTTCATGGCTTCGCGGCTCTCCTGCCTCTGGATGAGCTTGATCTGGTCGAGGACGGCCGGAGGCAGTCCGCTCAGCTTGCCCTTGGCTTTGCCGAGGACGCGATGGATGAGGCCGTCCCCCTCCCGAAACCAGGTCTGGAAGTATTGTTTGCCCAGCTCTTTGAACTCGTCCGATTTGAGGAGCAGCCGGGCGTAGTAGTCATTGGAGAGCTCCAGGGCTTTGACCTTTTTCAGGACGTCGATCTGGGCGTCCGTCAGCCCCTGCTGCGCTTTCAGGGCTTTGATGTTCTCGGCGTTGAATAGCTTCTGATAGTCGAGGACCTTTTGCCTGGCGGCCTGCTGGGCGAGCGCGTCCGCCTGGGGAGAGGGCGAAGGGAAGGCCGGCGATAGGGTAGACCAGGCTAGGATCATGGCTCCCAGCATAAAAGAGAATTTCTTTATGGCTGGATGTGCGTTCATCGTCATCGTCCCTCTCCTTCTCGGTCTAGAATGGAGATTGCTCGGTCTGGGATCCTCGTGATCCTGGATATGGGGGATGGCATCGCCCGACGGCCGAGATTCGTCCCCCATGGGCTTCAACATCCTCTTCCCAAGATTGATTGAATTGTATGCTCGGCGGATGATGGATGTCAATTTTAAAGGATCAACATGCAGTCGCCGTAGGAGAAGAAGCGGTATTTCGCGCAGACCGCTTCCCGGTAGGCGCGAAGGATGAGGTCGCGGCCGGCGAAGGCGGAGACCAGCATGAGCAGGGTCGATTTCGGCAGGTGGAAATTCGTCAGCAAACGGTCGACGACCTTGAACTCGAAGCCGGGATGGATGAAGAGGAACGTCGCTCCGCGTCCCGGTTGAATCGTGGACGGAGGATTTTTCGATAATTCCCCCTCGCGCCCCTTTAGAAAAGGGGGGGAGGATTTACTGCCCGGCGATGTTCCTGGATGGGCGGGGCTCAGCTTGGCGGCGCTTTCGAGAGTTCGGACGACCGTCGTCCCGACGGCCAGGACGGGCCGCGATTCCCGCTTTGCCCGATCGATCTCCGCGGCGGCCGCGGGCGTGATTTCATAGGTTTCCTCGAGCATCCTGTGGTCCTCGAGGCGCTCGGCTCGCATCGGCTGGAACGTCGCCGGCCCCACTTCGAGAGTGATGTCGAGGAGGCGCACACCGCGATTCCGGATCTCTTCGAGGACGGCCGGCGTGAAATGGAGGCCGGCCGTGGGCGCGGCGATGGCGCCCTCCTTGGCCGCGAAAACCGTTTGATAGCGTTTCAGGTCCTCGAACCGGTCCTTGAGGTCCTCCTTCCCGCGCTTGATATAGGGAGGGAGAGGGGCGAAGCCGATCTCCTGAAGGCGTCCGAGGACATCGACGGCGGCGAAGGCGAGCGTCCTTCGGCCTTCCTCTCCAGACCCTATCACCTCAGCCTCCAGCCCGCCGGGGAAGACGATGCGATCCCCAAAGCGGACGCGCCGGGCCGGCTTGCATAGGACGTCCCATGTCCCGGGCGTCATCTCCTTGATGAATAAGAATTCGACGGACACCGATTGGCGCTTTCCCCAGACCTTGGCCGGGATGACCTTGACGTTGTTGAGGACGACGACGTCGTCCCGGCCGAGGAAGCGGGGAAAATCCTTGAATTGCGCATGGGAGATTTTCCCGTCCTTCCTCTCGACGACCATCATCCGCGAGTCGTCGCGGCGGGCGAGGGGATGCTGGGCGATGAGCTCGGGCGGGAGGTCGTAGTCGAAGTCGGAGACGAGCACTAGTCTTTGAAGAGCTTCTTCTGGGCCGAAGCGTGAGCCCGGTCCTTCGCCGGAGGAGAGAATCCGAGGTGGGCGTAGGCCTTGGCGGTCAGCTTCCGGCCGCGGATCGTCCGCTCCAGGAATCCGATGCGCATGAGGAACGGCTCATAGATGGATTCGATGGTGTCCTTTTCCTCATCGATGGCGGCCGCGATCGTCCCGATCCCCACCGGTCCGCCGCCGAAATTCTCGATGATGGTCAGCAGGACCTTGCGGTCGACATCGTCCAAGCCGACCGAATCGACTTCCATCCTATCGAGGGCCTCGTGGGCTTCCTTGGCCGTGATTACGCCCTTGCCCTTGACGTCGACGAAATCGCGCACCCGCCGCAGCAGCCGGTTGGCCACGCGCGGCGTGCCGCGGCTGCGGAGGGCGATCTCCTCCGCCCCATCCTCGTCGATCTTGACCTTGAGGATGTCCGCGGCGCGGAGAATGACCTTCTTGATGTCCGCGTCTTTGTAGTAATCGAGGCGGTGGATGATGCCGAACCGGCCCCGCAGGGGAGCGGTGATCCGGCCGGCGCGCGTCGTCGCCCCGATCAGGGTGAACTTCTTCAGCCTCAATTTATGGCTTCGGGCGCTCGGTCCCTGGCCGATGACGATGTCGAGGTGGAAATCCTCCATGGCCGAATAGAGGATCTCCTCGACCGAAGGATGGAGGCGGTGAATCTCGTCGATGAAGAGGATCTCCTTCGACTGGAGGTTGGAGAGGATGGCCGAGAGGTCTCCCGTCCGCTCGATGACCGGGCCGGCCGTGGGCTTGATCCCGACGCCCATCTCCTTGGCGATGAGGTAGGCCAGGCTGGTCTTGCCGAGCCCCGGCGGGCCATAGAGGAGGACATGGTCGAGGTGCTCGTCGCGCTTGCGGGCCGCTTCGATGAACACCTTGAGGTTGGACTTGATGCTGTCCTGGCCGATGAATTCCTCGAAGGTGCGCGGCCGGAGGCTGTCCTCGAAAAGCAGGTCCTCCTTGGTCCGGACGGGGGTTAGTACAGCCGGCACGTCTTTGATCTTCATGTCATCTCACCCTGGGATCCTCGCGAAGAGCTTTTTTCCATTATCCGAACCGTCAAACCTTGGCCAGTTTTCCCAGGCATTCCCGGAGCAGTTTTTCGAATTCCGGTTTTTCCTCCTTGTGCGAGCGGAGGACGGCGTCGACGATGCTCTCGACCTCTTTCCGGCGGAAGCCGAGGTTGAGGAGGGCCGAAACGAGGTCCTCCTGTTCCTGCGTCCTCTTGACGCCCAGCAGCTTTTCCTTCTTCTCCAGTTTGTCCTGGAGCTCCATGGCGATCCGCAGGGCCGTTTTCTTCCCGATCCCGGGGATCGTCGAAATACGGCCGATGTCGCTTTTCTGGATCGCGTCGACGAGGTCGGCGGCGTTCATCCCGGAGAGGACGTTCATGGCCAGCTTCGGGCCGATGCCCGAAACACTGATGAGCTTGAGGAAGAGGTCCTTTTCGTCGGCGGTCATGAAGCCGAAAAGCGTCAAGGCGTTGTCCGAGAGGTGGGTGTGGATGAGCAGTTCGACCGGCTCGCCGACTTCGTCCAGCTTGAAATAGGTCGTCAGGGGGATCGAGGCGCAATAGCCCACGCCGTCGATGTCGACGATGACCTGATGGGGGAGTTTCTGGTGAATCGTTCCCTTGAGGTAGGCGATCATCTTGGCGCCATTTTAGAATAAACGGACGTTAAAATCAAAGCAGACACATGCTGTGTGCCGGCATGTGTCTGGGATGATCACTATTATTCGAACGTGGCATCGACGACAAGGATTTCCGAGTGGCCGACGGTGCGGACGCGCGGGCCCCAGAGCTGGATGCCGCTCGTTACGAAGAAATGGGCATCGCGCTTTTTGAGATAGCCCCAGCTCAATTCGTACTCGCGGTTGGTGATGATATTGACGGGGAAGAGCTGGCCGTGATGGGTATGGCCGGAGAATTGGATGTCCGTCCGCGTCCGGCTGACGTTGTCGAGGTCGGTGGGGCGGTGATCGATCAGGATAAGGGGCAAATCGTCCGGCAGGCCCTCCAATAGGGCGGCGATCGCTTTCCGGCCCGGGCCCCGGGAGCGGCCGGCGTCGTTCCGGCCGGCGATATAAAACGCGCCGTCCACCCGTTCCACCGCGTCCCGCAGGAGGGTCATGCCGGCCCGGCGGAAGAAATCGTCCCGGTTGCCGCCGAAGCCCTCGTGGTTGCCTGGAACGGCGAATACACCGTATCTCGATTTAAGCCGGCGGAATTGGGCTTCGAAATGGTCGAGCATCTCGTCCCGCCGGTCGCCTTCGAGGACATCGCCTCCGATCAGGATAAGGTCGGGGGTTTGGACGTCGACCAGGCTAACGAATCGATCCATGAAATCGGAGGCCGTCTGGGCCCCGAGATGAAAATCCGAGGCGAAGACGATCCTCAACCGGGTCAAGGACGATGAGCGGCGGGGGATCTCAATGCTGTATTCCTTGACCCGGAGATGATGGAAATTCCAGATCCCGAAGAGAACGAACGCGAGCGGGACGAGGACGACGAATCCAAGCCGGAATCGCCGGAAACGGGGCGCGCCGACGGTCTGCTTGGAGAGAACTTTCGTCAGGCGGAGGAGCCCGATGACGAGGTCGGTCAGGAGGATCGTCAGGACGAGATAGAGAAGCACCGGCAGGGCATAATAGCCGATGTCCATCGCCACCCGCTCCCAGGGCGTTCCTCCCCGGTGCGAGATCGTTTCGGCCGCCGGAAACGCCAGGATCAGAAGGACGTAGAAAACCGTCGCGAGGACCTTCCCGAGCTTTTTCGTCGGGAGCATCCAGAGGCGAACGCCGGCATACACGATGAGGGGTATGGTCGGTAGGATTCGGTTGATGAGCCACATCGGACGCCTCGATGCTCCTTGGACGAATGGCCGCGAGCTTACGCGTCGCGGAGCGCGTATTATAAAGCAGCGAAAAGTCTTTTTGAAGCCCGATTTCGCCTGAATGCAGATGCGGGGCCTGATCAGCGCCTGTCGCGCTGGTTCCTGATATCATTTTTTTTCGTCCGATATTTCGCTTGAAAAGCCTCTTTTTCTGTGATAAGCATGGGTGTATCTTGAACCCATCAGGAGGAGGAGAGATCATGAAGAGATTCGTTTTGTTCGCGACCATCGTTTTATTCGTGTTCGGCCTCACGGCCTGCAAGGGCGGCGGCGGCAAGTACGCCGACGTCAAAGACGTCATGGAAAAGTATGTCGCCGGCAACGAAGCGTTCGTCACCGCGCTGGACAATGTCAAGAGCGCCGACGACGTCGTGACCGCGCTCACCGCCTTGACGAAGGTGACCAACGATCTGGCCCCCAAGATGAAGGCGATCGACCAGAAGTACCCCGAGCTGAAAGACCTCCAGAATCCCCCCGCCGAGTTGAAGCCGCTGATGGACCGGGTCAACGCCGTCATGGGCAAGATGATGAGCGGCATGGAAAAGATGATGGCCTATGCCTCGGACCCGAAAGTCCAGGAAGCGCAGACGAAGTATCAGGAGGCCATGGCCGCCCTCAAGTAAGGATTGCGAACATAAAGTTCGAACACTGACGGATTGAGCGGGGCGGGTTCCGCGGGGATTCCCTCTCCGTTTCAATTTCATGGGGCGGGCAACCGCCGCCCGAAGGAGGGAATGATGGCTGAATCCTGGCTGGAGCAAGGCGAAGAGGCGGTCGGGTCCTGGTCGGTTTTCGTGGGCGACCCGACTCCCAACTCGGCGAAAATCACGGGGAAGGTCTTCGTGACCAACCGCTATGTTCGCTTCCAGGCGGGCATGTCGCTCGAGAAGAATGCGGCGGCATCCATCTCGGCCGCTTACTTCTTCAGGCACCGCCTTCCGCCGTTCGAAAAGATCACCGACCACGTCGCCATCCCCTTCAGCGAGATCGCGGATGCCTCGATGGTCAAGAAATCCCTCTTCCAGAAAGCTCTCCTCATCAAGCTGAAAACGGGCGAGGAGTTCGAATTCCAGTTCGGGGCGATGTCCCCCCAGAAAGCGCTGGACGGCATAAAGGCCAAGCTGTAGCCGGGAGTATCACGAGAGTTTTGCGCGAGACGAAAAGGCGCGAGCGCCCTTAGATCTTCGATTCTTCGACGGCTTTTTGGAACAGCCTCGTGTTGAGGTGGCAGAAGGCGCAGGCCAAAGCGTCGGCGGCGTCTTCTTCCATGCCCGCATCCTCGATTTTAAGCAGGGTTCTGATCATGACCCCGATCTGGCTTTTCTCGGCCTGGCCATAGCCCGTCACCGCTTTCTTGATCTCGAGGGGAGAATATTCGAAGAGCGGCCGGCCGGACCCGGCCACGGCGACGAGGATCGCGCCGCGGACCTGGCCCAGGGTGAGGGCCGTTTTGACGTTCTGAGCGTAAAACGGATTCTCGATCGCAACCTCTTCAGGCGCGTACTCCTCGATCAGCTTGTCCACGCCGTCTTTGATCTCGAGGAGCTTGTGCGCGAGGGAAGCCTTGCGCGAAGGTTTGACGGTGCCGTAAGCGACGACCCGATAGCGGTCGTCGAGGTATTCGATGAGGCCGTAACCCGTGGCTTGACTGCTGGGGTCGATCCCGAGAACCCGCATCGGCTACCGCCGCGTCAGGCGTTCTCGTATTCGGCGATGTCTTTCGCGTCGATATCGAAGTTGGCGGCCACGGTCTGGACGTCGTCGTGGTCCTCGAGCTCTTCGACGAGCTTGAGGGCCTGCTGGGCCTGCTTGCCTTCGACCTTCGTATAGTCCTGCGGGATATGGCCTACGTTGGCGTCCGCGACTTCGATGCCGGCCGTTTTGACCGCTTCGAGGACGGCCTCGTATTTTTCGGGCGTCGTCACGATTTCCCAGGTGTCGCCGTCGTCCCTGATGTCCTCGGCTCCGGCCGACAGGGCAATCTCCATCAGCTTGTCTTCTTCCGCCTTGTCCTTGTCGATGTCGATATATCCGCCGCGCTTGAAGCGGAACGCGACGCAGCCCTGCGTGCCGATCTGGCCGCCGTTCTTGGTGAAGATGTGGCGGATCTCGGAAACCGTCCGGTTCTTGTTGTCCGAGAGGGCGGTGATGTAAATGGCCACGCCGCCCGGGCCGTAGCCTTCGTAGACGACTTCTTCGTATTGGGAGCCTTCGAGCTGGCCGGTGCCCTTTTGAATGGCCCGCTTGATGTTGTCGGCCGGCATGTTGACGTTCTTGGCGTCCTGGATGGCCTTGCGCAGGCGCGGATTCATGTCGGGGTCGCCCCCGGCGTTGCGGGCGGCGACGGCGATCTCGCGGATGATCTTGGTGAAGACCTTGCCGCGTTTCGAGTCCGCGGCGGCTTTTTTATGCTTAATGGATGCCCATTTCGAATGTCCCGACATATGGATCTCCTTTGGAAACGAATCCTATAAAGTTTAACATAAATCGATAGGCGTGGCAATCGGCCTCCCGGCCTCCGGCCGTCGAACGGTTTCCTGGACAAGGGGGACACGATACCCTGTCCCCGTTTCCAAAGCGGCCTCGAGTGGAGCATTTCTTATCATGAAGCGGGGACAGGGAATCATGTCCCCGAAACCGTCCGACGGCCGGGTCCGGCTTCTTCTTCCCCGAAAAGCGTGTTAAAATGAGGGGCTTGCGAGCCTATGGAACAGACAGGATTTGATGGATAAAAAAGCCCGAACGAACGGCATAGTCGCTGCGGCCATGAGCGGCGGCGTGGACTCCTCCGTCGCCGCGGCCCTCCTCAAGGACGAGGGCTTCGACGTCATCGGATTGACGATGAACCTCTTTGCCCTCCCCGAGGAAGACTGCACGTCCGAGCACCTCAGGAGCTGCTGCGGCTGGAAAGCCCGGGAAGATGCCAACCGGGTGGCGGCGGCGCTCGGGATTCCGCATTATATCGTCGATCTCCGCCGCGAATTCGAACAGAACGTGATCCAGGATTTCTGCCGCGAGTACGGCCGCGGACGGACCCCGAATCCCTGCATCCGCTGCAATCAGTTCATCAAGTTCGGCCTGCTGTTCGAACGGGCCCGTCGGCTGGGCGCGGCCTTCGTCGCGACCGGGCACTACGCCCGTATCGATCTCGATCCGGCAACCGGCCGCCGTCTGTTGAAGAAGGGGACCGACGCCGGCAAGGACCAATCCTATTTTCTTTATGCGTTGACCCAGGATGACTTGTCGCGGGCGCTTTTTCCCGTCGGCGGCCGGACCAAAGCGGAGATCCGCAAGCTCGCCCGCCGGTACGGTCTGCCCGTCGCCGACAAGCCGGAGAGCCAGGAGGTGTGTTTCATCCCGGACGACGACTATCCCGCTTTTTTGAGGAACAGGGTCCCGGCCGCCTTTCGTCCGGGGCCGATCGTCGACCTTGAAGGCAGGACGATCGGCGAGCACGGCGGGATCGTTCATTTCACCATCGGACAGAGAAAGGGGATGCGGATCGCCGCCCCCCGGCCTCTCTACGTCGTGGCCATCGATCCCGAGCGGAATACGGTGGTCGCGGACGAGAGGGAGGCTCTCACCAGGCGCCGTCTCGAGGCGACGGCCGTAAATTGGATCTCGGTCGAGACTCTCGATGCGCCGAAATGGACGCGGGCGAGGATCCGATACAAGCATGATGAGGCGCCGGCGTTGATCTCTCCCCTTGATCGAACGCGGGTCTTGGTCGAATTCGAGAAAGCGCAGCGGGCTGTGACGCCCGGCCAGGCCGTGGTCTTCTACGATGGAGATGTCGTCATCGGCGGCGGTGTCATCGACCGCGTCCTGGATTGACGAGGGCGCGCCCTTCGCTATAATCAACGCCCATGAGCGAACGAGAACGAACAACGACCGAGCGGATCGACCTTCCCATCGGCGGCATGAACTGCGCCGGCTGCGCGGCAACGATCGAGAAGGCGCTTCGCGGCCTGGCCGGCGTCGAGAGCGCCAACGTCAATTTCGCCACGGCCCGCGCGACCGTCGTTTTCGACCCGCGGACGATCGGGCCGGCCGACATCGAAAAGACGATCGTCTCGGCCGGCTACGAGGTCATCCATGAGACGGGTGAAGAAGGGAGGGACGCCGAGCGGGCGGCCCGGGAACGGGAATACCGGCGGCTCCAGCGCGAATTTTGGACCGGTCTGGCCCTGAGCCTGGTCATCTTCATAGGCAGCTCTCTCCATTTTTTCCCTTGGCTGCCTCGTTTTTTAGGCAGCCCCTGGCTTCTTTGGGCCCTGGCCACGCCCGTTCAATTCTGGATCGGCCACCGTTTCTACAGGGGAGCTTGGGCGGCGTTGAAACACGGCCGGGCCGACATGAACACCCTGGTCGCCGTCGGTACGTCGGCCGCGTACTTTTATAGCGCCGCGGCGACGCTCTTCCCCGGCTTTTTCGAGGCCGGCGGAATGAAGCCCGCCGTCTATTTCGACACGTCGGCCGTCATCATCACCCTCATTTTGTTCGGGCGGATGCTCGAAGCTCGGGCCAAGGGTCGGACGTCCGAGGCGATCAAGAAGCTCATCGGCCTCCAGCCCAAGACCGCCCGCGTCGTCCGCGGCGGCTCCGAAGTCGACCTGCCCGTCAAGGACGTCGCCGTCGGCGACCTCGTGATCGTCCGGCCCGGCGAGAGGATCCCCGTGGACGGGCTCGTGGTCCAAGGCCGCTCGGCCGTCGACGAGTCGATGATCACGGGCGAAAGCCTGCCCGTGGAAAAGAAGACGGGTGACGAGGTCATCGGCGCGGCGATCAATAAAACAGGCAGCTTCACGTTCAGGACGACCAAGGTCGGCCGGGATACGGTCCTGGCCCGGATCATCAAGCTCGTCGAGGAGGCCCAAGGTTCCAAGGCTCCGATCCAGAGGCTGGCCGACGTCATCGCCGGCTATTTCGTCCCGGCCGTGATCGCCATCGCGATCCTGACCTTCGCGGCTTGGATCGCCTTCGGCCCGAGTCCGGCGCTGTCCTTCGCCCTTCTCAATTTCGTGGCGGTGATGATCATCGCCTGCCCCTGCGCCCTGGGCCTGGCCACGCCCACGGCCGTGATGGTCGGTACGGGGAAGGGCGCGGAGAACGGGATCCTCATCCGGGGCGGCGAAAGCCTGGAGATGGCCGGCCGCATCACGACCGTCGTCTTCGATAAAACCGGAACCTTGACCAAGGGAGAGCCGGCCGTGACGGACCTCTTCGCCGCTGCGCCTTTCTCCGAAGAGGACGTGCTCCGCCTGGCGGGAAGCGCGGAGCGCGTTTCCGAACACCCCCTGGCCGAGGCCGTCCTGAAAAAGGCCGGGGACCGAGGCGTCGTCCTCTCCCAGGCGACGGACTTCCGCGCCCTCGAGGGATTGGGTCTCGAAGCCGTCGTCGAAGGCCGGGCTGTCCTCATCGGCAGCGTAAAGCTCATGGCCGGCCGCGGGATCGGCATCCCGTCGCAAGAAGCCGGAACCGACGTCCTTTCGGGCGAGGGCAAAACGCCCGTTTTCGTGGCGGTCGACGGCCGTTTCGCCGGGTTTCTGGCCGTGGCGGATACCCTCAAGGACGATTCCCTCCGGGCGGTCGAGCGACTCAAGCAGCTCGGGCTCGATGTCGTCATGCTGACGGGCGACAGCCGGCGTACGGCTGAGGCGATCGCCCGCCGGGCCGGGATTGCCGCCGTCGTCCCTGAGCTCCTTCCGTCCGGGAAGGTCGAAGAGATCCGCAAGCTCCAAGGCGCGGGAAAGAGAGTGGCCATGGTCGGCGACGGCATCAACGATGCGCCCGCTCTCGCCCAGGCGGACTTGGGAATCGCCATCGGAACGGGCACGGACGTGGCCATGGAAGCGGCCGACATCACCCTCATGAAGGACGACCTGGCCGGCGTGCCCCAGGCCATCGAGTTGAGCCGGCGGACCATCCGGACCATCAAGCAGAACCTCTTCTGGGCGTTCATCTACAACGTCATCGGCATTCCCATCGCGGCCGGCGTCCTCTACCCGTTTTTCGGCGTCCTCCTCAATCCGATGATCGCCTCGGCGGCGATGGCGATGAGCTCGGTTTCCGTCGTCTCGAATTCCCTGCGCCTCCGGCGGGTCCGGTTAGAATCCCGATCTTGACGGTTTTCATATTTATTGCTCCACGATTTGAGCGCAGCCTGAAGGGAAGGAACAGGGCGCGAATTCATTTTCTTCGGCCCCTTAACATCGACTTCCCTTCGGGGTATCATAGAACCGACGTTCCGTAAGGAGGCCGGCCATGTCGACGGCGGAAGCGGTCTGGCAGGATCTTGTCCGGATTCGCGCCGAATCGCCGCTCATCCACAACATCACCAATTATGTCGTGATGAATTTCACGGCCAACGCCTTGCTCTCTCTGGGCGCTTCGCCGGTCATGGCCCATGCCGTGGAAGAAGTGGAGGAGATGGCCGGGCTGGCCTCGGCCCTTGTCCTCAATATCGGCACACTCAGCCGACCCTGGATCGAAGCGATGCTCCTGGCAGGCCGAACGGCCAAGCGGAAAGGCATTCCGGTCATCCTGGATCCTGTCGGCTGCGGGGCGACGCGTTTCCGGACGGAGACGGCGCTCCGGATCCTGAAGGAGGACCGGCCGGCCATCCTCCGCGGCAACGGCTCCGAGATCCGGGCTCTCGATCTTAAGGAGGGGGCCACCAAAGGCGTCGACAGCCGGCACACCGCCGAAGCGGCGCTCGAGGCCGCCCGGAGCCTGTCCCTTCGCTACGGCTGCGCCGTCAGCGTCAGCGGTCCGGTCGACGTCATCATCCACGGCGACGCCGTCATTCGCGTGGCCAACGGCCACCCGCTGATGCCCCGCGTGACGGGACTGGGTTGCGCCGCGTCCGCTCTGACGGGTGCATTCGCAGCCGTCAATCCTTCCCCTCAGCTCGCGGCCGCGAACGCCATGGCCGTGATGGGGATCGCCGGAGAGATGGCTGCCGCAGGGGCCGAAGGGCCCGGCAGCTTCCAGGTCCGCTTTCTCGACGCCCTCTACCGCATCCGCACGGAGGACGTCGTCGGCCGGTTGAAGATGGAGACGGGATGAGGCCCGCGGCGGATCTCTCCCTTTACCTTGTCACGGACCGCGAGCTCTGCCTCGGGCGGTCGGTGGAGAGCGTCGTCATGGAATCGATCCGGGGCGGCGTTTCGTGCGTCCAATTGAGGGAGAAATTCCTCACGACCCGCGCCTTCATCGATTCCGCGCGCGCCCTGAAAAAGCGGCTGTCCTTGCTCGGGATTCCCCTGGTCGTCAATGACAGGGTCGATGTCGCCCTGGCCGCCGAAGCGGACGGGGTCCATCTGGGCCAAGGGGATATGCCGTACCTCGCCGCCCGCCGCCTTCTCGGTCCGGAGGCGGTCATCGGCCTTTCGGTCGAGTCCATCGACCAAGCCCGAGAGGCCGACGAATGGGACGTCGATTATCTGGGCGTCAGCCCTGTCTTCGCCACTCCGACGAAAACAGACACCCATGCGCCTTGGGGGCTGGACGGGCTGCGCCGGCTCCGGGAGCTTTCACGCCACCGCCTGATCGCTATCGGGGGGGTCGATCCTTCGAACGCGGCCGGGATCCTCGAAGCCGGAGCCGACGGATTGGCCGTCGTGTCGGCCATCTGTTCCGCGGCCGATCCCGAGGGCGCAGCACGGCGCCTTCGCGGCATCGTCGACCGCCATCGTTCGGAAAGGACCCGAGGATGAAGCTCTTCGACATCGGCGAATTCGGACTCATCCGCCGGTTTTCCCCGGCGTTTCTTAGAAATCTCCCGCCCGGCGTCACCGGCATCGGGGACGACTGCGCGGTCCTGCCCTGGGCCGGCGACAGGCTCCTCCTCGTGACGACCGACCTCCTCGTCGAGGACGTCCATTTTCTCATGGCCCGGATCGGGGCGCGCGACCTTGGCTACAAATCGCTGGCCGTCAATTTGAGCGACATTGCGGCGATGGGCGGGCGGCCGCTGTCGGCCTTTCTCTCGATCGGCCTTCCCCGCGACACGGACCTCGGCTGGACGGACGAGTTCTTCCGCGGTTTCGCCGGGCTGGCCAGAGCCGCAAAGGTGAGCCTGCTCGGTGGGGATACGACGGGATCGCCCGGGCCGCTGGTGGTCAACGTCGCTCTTCTCGGAGAGGCGCGGCGTCAACGCGTCAAATATCGCTCGGGCGCCCGAGCCGGGGATGCCGTCTGCGTCACGGGATATCTGGGCGATTCGGGTGCGGGATTGAGGGTGCTCCTCGAAGACCGCCCTCTGGGCCGCGACGAGCGTCGCTTGGTCCGGAGCCACAACCGGCCGCGGGCCCATCTCGCCGAGGGGGCGTGGCTGGCCGCCCAAGTGGGCGTTTCGGCGATGATGGACGTTTCCGACGGCATCGACTCCGACCTGCGCCGGATCATGGAACAATCGCGCTGCGGGGCGGCCGTCGACCTCGGCCGCCTGCCTGTCTCCGCGCCGCTCCGGCGCGCCGCCGCAGCCTACGGCTGGGATCCGGTCGAGCTGGCGGCTGCGGGAGGAGAGGACTATTGCCTGCTGGTCACGATTCGGCCCGATCGTTGGGCGCGAACCTCGGCCGCGTTCGAGAAAAGATTCCGACGGCCTCTGTTCAGGATCGGAACGATCAACCATCAAAAAGAGGGTTTGACTTATTTCCGGGAGGGGCGGCGCGCCGTCCTGAAGCGCCGCGGCTTCGACCACTTCGGCTGAGGGGCGTAAGCCGTCCCGGAGTTCCCTGGTTTCGGCCGTCGCGCGGCGGCTATTTCCGGGCCGCGGCCCGGGCCGCCCGCTCGGCGGCGATCTTCTTGTATTCCAGGGGGTGGAGCGTCCGCAGTTCGTGCCCGGTGATCTTCCCGTTCAGCCAGACCTTGCTCATGGGAAAAACCTCGGGATTGAGATGGACGTTGTACATGTGCCAGATGATGATCGTCAGGAAGGCAAGGATGGCCTCGTAGCCGTGGATGATGATGAAGATGTCGTGGACCCAGAGGGGGAAGAGCCGCAGGGACAGCTCGACGTTCCACATGAAGAATCCGCTGGCGATCATGACGAGGGATCCCCAGGCCACCCCGATGTACTCGAATTTCTCGATGAAATTGTAGCGGCCGAACTCCGGCTCGTTCTTGAACAGCCAGTACGGATGCTTCTCGAAGAAGGCCTTGAACAAGCCTCTTTTGTACAAAAATCCCGTCAAGCCGATGTTGTGCCAGAACACTTGGAAGGCGTCTTTGGCGTCCTTCCATCCGGGCATGAGCTCCCTGAAATTGCTCCGGCCGCGGGGTGTGAAGATGGTGTAGGCGATGTGCCAGAGGATGTTCGCGATCATGAGGACGGCGGCGACGCGGTGGACGATGCCGCGGATGTAAAAGGCTTTCTCGAACGCGAAGAGCGCCTTAAAGATCTTCATCTCGTAGAGGACGAGGGGCAGGCCGGTGAGGATGAGGGTGGTGAACGTGACGATCAAAAGGATGTGCTGGAGCCTCTCGGCGAAGTTCATCCGGAGGAAGACCTCGTCGTCCCGTATGAGAGGGGAGGGGATCAGGCCTTCGTCCATCGGGTTCGTATCCTGTAGAAAAGGTCGGAGGCGATGAAGAGAAGGAAGACCGAGATCAGCCCGCCGATGATGACGATATAGATGAGCTTGGCCACGTGGCTCCCCTGGCTCTCCGTCTTGGCCGAGACGACATGGATCTTGCCTTTGGCGAAGTTGACCCCGGCGCCGGGATGGCACTTCCCGCAGGTCGCGGCGAGGTTGGCCGCATAGATCGGGGACTTGGGATCGGAGGAGGTCCGGATGTCGTGGAAGCCGTGGCAGCTGGCGCAATTGGCCACGCGCGTCTCCCCGAACTTCGACGCCGTGCCGTGATAGGAGGCGGCATACGTCTTCAGCCGGGAGGTGAGGAAGCCGTACTGCCGGCCCAAGCGCTCGTCGTCGTGGCAGCGGGAGCAGACGTCGGCGACCCGAGTCGCGTAGACGACGGAGCCCGGATCGGTCGGAGATAGGATGCCGTGCTCGCTGTGGCAATCCGTGCAGACGGGGACATCCTTGATGCCCTTGAGGTAATCCTTGCCGTGAACGCCTTCCAGGTAGTCTTTCTTGATCCCGACATGGCACCGGCCGCAGGTTTCGATGATCGACTTGCGCGAGACGCGCGACTGCGGATCGCGGGCGGCCTTGACGTCATGCCCGCCATGGCACGTCACGCAATTCGCCGACATGCTCAGTCCGGCCTTCCGGAGGGCCTTAAAGTGCGCGCTCTGCAGGTACTGTTGGACGAAGCCGCTTCCGTTCCTGATCTTGACCCGTTCGAGGTGGCACTTGTTGCACGTGTCCGGGATATTGATGGAAAAGACGGAGGACTCCGAGTCGTCCTTTTTCCGGATGTCGTGAGTTCCATGGCAGTCGGCGCAGGTCACGACGATCGGGTTTTCCGCGCGGTGGGGCTGCAGGTGAACGCTCGCCCGCAGCTGGGCGGCTTCCTGATCGTGGCAGGCGGAGCAGTCGACGGGCTTGAGCTTTTCGGCGTGAGGAAAATCCTTCACCTTGGCCAAATCGGCGTGGCAGTCGACGCAGGCGATCTCCGCCTGGCCGTGGATGGAAGCGGCGAATTTTTCGGCGTCCACGAACATCGACGCGCCCGCCCCCGACTTCAGGTCCTTGTCGCCGTGGCAAGTCAGGCAGTCGTCGTTGGACGACGCCAGGCCGGCGGAGGCGGCCCCCAGGCCGAGGACGACGGCCAGGAGGGCGGACCGAGAGAGGGCTCGGACGTTCATGGAGTTTTCGGCCGCCGGCGCCGCTCGATGAGCTCGAAGAAAAACCAGATGACGGTGATGGCGACGACGACGATCAGAGCCCAGAACAGAATCCTGTTGATGTAATAGGATGTCCCGGTCTGCTTGACGAGCGACTCGCGATGGATCTTGGCCGCGGCGATCTTCTCCGGCATGCCGGGATGGCAGCTGGGCTGGCCGCAGGTCTTGGGGATGTTCGTGGAGTGGACCGTGGATTGGGGGTCGATCGCCGGCCGGATGTTGTGCACGCCGTGGCAATCGGTGCAGCTCGCCTCGGCCTTGTCGCCCAGGCCGATGGCGATCCCGTGGAAGCTTTCGATGAACGTCTGGATGCGGTCGGCCGGCACGCCGTATTTCTTCATGATCTCGGGCCGGGCGTGGCATTCGGAGCACGTGTCGGGGATGTTTTTTTTCGCAGTCGGCGCCGCCGCATCCCGGACGGCGGCGACCTTGTGTTCGCCGTGGCAATCCACGCACAGCGGAACGTCGATGTTGCCTTTCAAGGCCTGCTGGCCGTGGATGCTGTTCTTGTACTCGTCGAAGATGAGGACGTGGCATTTCCCGCACGTGGCCGGGTCCTTGGCCTGCATGTGGACCTGGCCGATCCCCTGGATGTTGTGGACGCCGTGGCAGTCCGTGCAGACGGCGGCGAACGTCGCCGTGCCCTTGGTTACGAGCGCTTTGCCGTGGACGCTCTGGATGTATTCCTTGTAGGGCGATTCTGCGTGGATGTTGTACTTCAGGACGACGTTCATGTTCTCATGGCAGCGGGAGCAGACGAGGGGGATGTTCTGCCGGCTGACGACCGAGTCCGGGTCCTTGACGGGCCTGATGTTGTGCTTGCCGTGGCAGTCCCAGCACTTCGCCACGTCCTTCTCGCCGCGCTCGAGATAGCCCTGGCCGTGGACGCTGTCGGCGTAGAACGACGGGCTCAAACCGGGTTGGGTCCGCTTGTCGTCCCGGTGGCATTTCGCCGTGCAGTCGACGGGCGGGATGGCCTTCGCCGGGGCATGGGGCACGTCCTTGGTCTCGCCGCCGGCTGGGATCGCGTGGCATTCCGAACAGGCCAGCTTGGCGTGGACCGAGCCCTCGACGAGGCTCTCCTTGTGGCAGGCGAGACAGGCCGCGTTTTTGGCGTTTCCAACCGCCTGGGCCGGCACGGCGGCGGCCGCAGCGCCCGCCGTGGCGACGGCCGCGGCGAGGACGAACAGCCGGGTGATCGAAGAAACGGATGGCTTCATTCTCATATCACCAACCCGACGCCCTCGGGGACGTCCGGGCCGATCTGCGGATGCGGGCGGATTTACTTGGCCGGAACGTCGTGCTTGATCTTGGCCCAGGCCGCGGCGAAATCGAAGGTCTTGCCGTGGGCGTTCTCATGACAGGTGAGGCACTGCGTCTTGATCGCGGCCTCGTTGGCGTAGAGCTTGAGGCCGTTCTTGACCGCCTCGTCCTTGTTCTTCATGATCGTCAGGGTTTTATAGCCGCTGCCGGGTCCGTGGCAGACCTCGCACGAAACGCCTTCGGCCTTGAGCTCGGCGGCCTTGTCGGCCAGGGGCGCGTGGCATTTCAGGCACTTGGCATCGGTCGCGGGATCCTTGACGCCGAGAGCTTGGGCATTGGTCGCGGCCTGGGGCGTGCTCAGGGCGGCGAACGATTTGGCGTGGTTGCTCATTTCCCAGATAGGATACTGCTGGCCCTGCTTTTCGGTTTTGTGGCAGATCTGGCACTTGGCCGCGCCGACATAGGTGAAGCCTTGGGCCGAGGCGAATACGCTCAGTCCGAAAACGGCGAGCGCAACGAACGGGATGACACTCTTCTTCATAAGGTCCTCCTCAAAATTTTGAAAGAGATTTATAAACGATGCGGCTCGGAATGTCAATAGAAAACCGCATGAGGCGCGCCGGGCGCGCGGCCGGGGCGGGACCTTGCGGCCGCGAGCCGGCCGGCGCGATCAGGCCGGTTTGTGCATGGACCGGATCTTGAGAAACAGGGCGATCCCGAAGAGAGCCAGAAGGGCCGTGGCGATGATCAAGCCTTTGCGGCGGAACCTGGCCTCGTCAAGAGCGGCCGCGCCGGCCTTTTCGACGTCATTCAGAGTCTGGTCGCCTTCGGCCAGCTTCGTGCGGATCTCGTCGACGGCCAGCCCGTGGACGAGGTTCTTGGCCGAGACGAGGACCGTGTTCACGTCCTGGAGCTTGAACGCCGCATCGCTCGTTTCGACGCCCTTCTTTTCGGCCAGGTCGAGCGTCGCACGCTCCTTCTCGATCTGGACCTCGAAGCCGTCGATGAGTGTTTTGAGCTCGGCCGCTGCTTGATAGCCTTTGGACCCCTTGTCATGGCACTGGACGCAGACGGCCTTGTCGTCCGTGCCGAGCATGGCCGTCGTCGGCCGGACGATCCTGTGATTGCCGTGGCAGGCTTCACATTCGGATTGGCCCAGGTCGTCGAAGGCCTTCTTGTGGGGGCTCTTGGCGAAGAGGTCTCCCGTCGAAGGGTGGCATTGGCGGCAGACCGAGCCGATCGATTTCACCTCGGGGGGAAAGGCGCCGTGGTTGCCGTGGCAGGAATTGCAGACCGGCGCGCTCATGTCTTTCTTCTCGAACAGGGCTTCGGCGTGGACGCTCTCCTTGTATTGGGCCGCCTGGTCGGTCGGGATGCCGTAGGCTTTCATGTAATCCGCGTCGGCATGGCAGCGGCCGCAGGTCTGCGGGACGTTCCAGGGGAAGGTCGGCGACTTCGGGAATTTAGCCGTCTGGATGCCGTGCACGCCGTGGCAGTCGGTGCAGACGGCGACCTTGACGTCGCCTTTCTTGAGGAGTTTGCCATGTTGGCTCGTCTGATATTGGCTGAGCTGGTCGACGCGCAGGCGCGGGTTGAACTTCCGCATATAAGCGGCGTCGCCGTGGCAGGAAGCGCAGAGCTCCGGAATTTGAGCCCGCTTGGGCGCCCCCTTGAAGGTCTTATCTTTGGCCTTGTCCTCGTCGGCCAAGGCGGGATTCCCGCCGTGGCAGTCCGCGCAGGTCAAACCGGCCTGCTGATGGACGTCCTGGGCGAAGTTCGCGGCGGGCGCCTGCAGCTCGGCCTCGAGGCCTTTGTGGCACTCGAGGCAGCTGTTTGTTTGGGCGGCGGCACCGGGGGGGACGAAGGCCAGGGCGGCGAGGAGCGCGATGGAAAAGATGGTCTTGGGCATGGCTGTGTCCTTCATGGTCCTAAAGCTTGGGGACCGTGTACGTCAGGACGGTCATGACGACGATATAGAGAAGAAGGATGATCCCGATCCACGTCGCGGCCGGGCTCCTCTCGCCGCGGGCGGCCTTCCGGTCAAGGAAGGGGGCGAGCATCCAGAAGATCCCGCCGACAAGGAAGGCCAGGATGGCCAGCACCTCGCCCTCGACGAAGAGGACGTGGGACGGGACGAGCTTGAGCGTCGTGAACATGAAGGTGAAATACCACTCGGGCTTGATGCCGAGAGGCGTCGCGGCGAACGGGTCGGCCTTCTTGCCCACCTCCCAGGGCAGGAAGACGCAGATGACGCCGATGAGGACCAGAATGAGCGTCCAGCCCAGGGCGTCCTTGTAGATGAAGTCGGGGAAGAAGGAGATCTCCTTGAGTTTCTTATCTTTGAGCTTGATGGGCACGCTCATCCCCAGGATCTGGACGAGAAGGACATGGATGGCGATGAGAGTAAAGGCGGCCAGGGGAAGGAGGGCGACGTGGAACCAGAAGAACCGGGACAAGGTCGCCTGCGAGACCGTTGTTCCGCCGAGGATGACTCCCTTGAGCCATGTCCCGACGAGCGGCAGAGCGCCGGCGATGTCCGTTCCGACGCGGGTGGCGAAGAAGGAGAGCTCGTTCCAGGGGAGCAGGTAGCCGCTGAAACCGAAGGCCATGAACAGGACGAGAAGGAAGAACCCCGTGATCCAGGTCAGCTCGCGCGGCTTGCGATAGGCCTTCAAGAAGAAGGTCGAGAACATATGGACAAAGAGGATCCCGATGAGGATGTTGGCCGTCCAGCTGTGGACGGAGCGGATCAGCCAGCCGAACTTGACCTGGCTCATGATGAACTGGATGCTCTCGTGCGCGGCGTCGATCGAGGGCGTGTAGTAGAGGAGGAGCATGATGCCCGTGGCGACCTGGATGCCGGACAAAAACAGGGCGATGCCGCCGAAGTAATACCAGAACGAGTATTCGTGCTCGGGGACCTTCTTGTGTTCGGCAAAGGCGAACAGTCCCTGGAGCTTGAAACGCTCGTCGAGGTAGGCGAACAGATTTCGGCCGAGGGCTTTCATGTCAGGCCTTCCTTGAGACGAAGATGTCCTCGCCCACGACCTCGACCGCGTACGCTTCGATGGGGCGGGGGGGCGGTCCCGAGACCACGTTCCCGGTCATGTCGAACCGGCCGTTGTGGCAGGGGCAGTACAGCGTGCCCGTCGAAGCCTCGAAGCTCACCGTGCAGGTCAGATGGGTGCATACCGCCGAGAACGCCAGCAATTGGCCCTCCTGGGTGTTGACCAGGATGCCCGGCGTCGCGCCGAACTTGAAGATCTTGGCCGAGTTCGGGGCGAGTTCGCCCACTTTGCCCGCGGCCACTTTTTTCTGGAGGGCCTCAGCCTGCTTGGGGGGAAGGACGTACTTGATCACCGGGTAGAGGAAGGCCGCCAGGGTGGCCAGGAACGACCCGCCGAGAAAGAAGTTGATGAAGCGTCGTCTTTCCATCGTCTTACGTTTTCCCCCATGTCGAGATTTTTTTCAGCATTTTTGTCAAGGCGTCCTCGGCGAAGGCATGGTTGTGGATGCCGAAGCTTCCGTCGAGCTCGAGGGTGCGGAGGAGGGATTCGACGGCCGCCAGCTCGGTCTTCTGGGCGTCCGTGAGAGCGGCCCGGTTCAGCGCCCGGAGGGCGGCACGCGCCTCGCCCATCATTTTTTGGATTCCGTCGCGCCACCCCTCGAACGTCTTCTCATAATTCTTGTCGTGGCAGCCGACGCAGGGCGCCGCGCTCGGCCGGACGACCTGATTCTTGTCGTTGACGTGGCAGGCGGAGCACTCGGTCTCGGCTTCGGCCATGATGTCCTTGTCCGCCTTCTCGCCGGCGATCGTCCCGCCGCCGTAGAGGATCTTCTGGAGCCCGTGGCAGCTTCCGCAATCCTTCTTGACGTCCGTATGATGGCACGCGGCGCAGAACGGCTTCGTGGCGATGAGCTCGCCGTGTTTCCTGGAGTTGGAGTGGCAGCGGGTGCAGGGCATCTCCTGGACGACGACGTGCTTCTTGTGCGGGAAATTCATGCCGAAAGCCGGCGCCGTGGATTCGTCGATGCCCTGGTGGCAGTTGAGGCAGGCGTTGGGCGTTTTCTGCTCCTTGAAGGAGGTCCGGTCCGGCCGGTAGGCCGAGCCGGCGAGTTTCAAGGCCTCATCGAGTTTGTCCAGGGAGACGCGGAGGAGCTCCTGGGCGTAGGAGACGTTGTGGACGCTCTTGCCCCGCTCGACGATATCGATATTGAAGGCGGCCTCGTCGAGGAGCGCTTCAGCCTTCGTCCGCGCGTCGGCCTTGCCCCGCCGCACTTCCTGAGCGGTCCTCTGGTATATTTCGCCGATCGTCCGAAGCTTGGCTCGGGTCGAGGTCTCCCAGAGCCTCAGGATCTTCCCGAATCCCCCGCCGTGGCAGGATTCGCAGGCCTGCTCCCGGGACACGGCCGTGCCGCTCTTGACGAGACGGCCTCCGGTCTCCTCGTGAAACATGTGGCAGCCCTTGCAGCTGAGGCCCTTTTCGAGCATGACGTTGGGCATGGGGTGCTCGACGCCCTTGCCTCCTTGGCCGACGTACAGGATCGTCTGGGCTTGATGGGAGCCCGTGTGGCAGGTCCGGCAGTCGGCGATCGTCTCGACGTCCTTGACGATCTTGTGCTGGATGGCCAGGTGGCACTGGGTGCATTCGATCTTGTTCTTGGCGATGTGGTTGGCATGGATGAGATTCGTCTCGCCGTATTTATCCAGCCGATCCCTCTCGAAATGGCACTTGTAGCAGTTCTCCCTAGGGACTTCGCCGTCGCCGACGATGACATGGCTGTGGCACTTGTCGCAGGCGAAATTCTTGTCGTAGACGATCTGGTGGTTGTAGCGGGCCTTGTCCGAGACGAGAAACTCCTTCGTGTGGCAGTTGGCGCAGGCACTGACCTGGGGGAAGTTCTCGGCTTTCTTGAAATGGCAGATGAAGCAGCTGCCTTCGGTGACGCTGATATGTTCTCCTTGAACGATCTGTGAATGGCAGCTCGTGCAGCGGAGCTCCTTGCCCCGGCGAAGATCGGCGAAATGAGCTTTGTGGTCGAAGGCGACGGTTTTGAACAGGACCGGCCCCTCGAGGAGGCGCTTGTCGTGGCAGCCTTTCTGGAGGCAGCTCTGGTCCTCGATCTCGGCCCAGGGCTTCGACTTCGTATAGAGCTTGGTCCAGTAACGCCCGACCATAACCAGACCTTCCATTTTAGCCCGGATGGTCCCCTGGATCCCTACGGGGTAATGGCAGACTTTGCAGGCGATCTCTTTATGCGAGGATTCTTTCCAGCTCTGGATGAAGGGCTTCATGTAATGGCAGGTCGAGCAGAACTTGGAGGAGGACGTCACCTCGATGGAAACAACGAACACCGCCAGGAAGATCCCCAGGGCGATGAGGACGGTCTTCAGGCGGAGCTTCCGTTTTTTCTTTTTGGGAGAGGCGTCCGACGACTCCGCGCCGCCGGGCCGAGACGCGGGAATTTCGTCCGAAGACGTTCGCGGATCATTCATCATCTTTTTCCCTCGAAGCCGCATTCATGCGTCGCATCCGAGGATGCGTTCGCATCATACTCTTTCCCAAGTTTGCGTCAAGAGGGGTTGACGGAGCGATCGGACCGCGCGCCCCTCTCGTCACGCGTAGCTGTGAAGACCGGCCAAGAGATAATTCACTCCGAAATAGGTGAAGAGGGCGGCCAGGAAACCGATGATGGCGATGATCGCCGACCTCTTTCCCTTCCAGCCCATGACGATCCGGGTATGGAGGTAAAGGGCGAAGACGAACCACGTGATGAGGCTCCAGACCTCCTTGGGGTCCCAGCTCCAATACGTGCCCCAGGCTTTGTAAGCCCAGACCATGCCGAAGACGAGCCCGCCCAGGGTGAAGAGGGGGAATCCGACGGCCACACAGCGATAGCTCACCGAATCCATCCGGTCCTTTTTGTCCGGTTCCTTGGCCGCGAGGTACATGATGCTGGTGATAAAGGCCACGGCGAAGAAGGCCTCGCCGAGAAGGGTGACCGAGACGTGGAGCCAGAGCCAGTAGCTCTGGAGAGCGGGGACGAGCGGCGTCGCGTCCTTGGGCATGAGGGGAGAGGAGGCGAGGGCGACCAGTCCGACGACGATCAACAGAAGGTAGGCGCCGATTCTCGGGACGCCGAATTTCTTGTCGATGATGATGAAGGCCAGGACCGAAGCCCAGGCGAGGAACGAAAGCGATTCGTACATGTTGGTGAAGGGGGCGTGGCCGCTCTCCACCGTCCGGATGACGAGAGCGGCGGTGTGCAGGACGAGCCCGACGATCGCGATCGCAGAGCCGACCTTGGCCCGGCCGGGCTTTTTGGAGAACAGGAAGGCCAAGTAAAAAAGGGCGGCTATAATATAAAGGATGAAGGTCAGGGTGAAGATGGTCGATTCGTTCATTTCGAGCTCCTCAAAGCGGTGATGATCTTTTCGAATTCGGCGTTGAAGGCCTCCCGGCTCTTGGCCGCGATGCCGGCGGCGACGAGGTCGGTCTTGCCCTGGCTTTCTTCGAGCACCGCCTTGATTTCCCAGGTCGGCCAGTAGAAGGCAAGGGCAAGCCCTGCAACGAGCAGGACGCAGCCCGTCCAGATGAGGGCCGCACCGGGATCTTTGGCCGCCTCGAGGACCGAATACTGGGCGGAATCGAAGCTCTTGAGCTCGAAGGACAAGTCGGTTTGGGTTTCTTTCCCCGGTTCGCCGGCCGCGTGCATCTGGGCGAAGTCCGGGTAGTTGGCGAAGATCCAGCCGGAAAAGACCTTGTCGGCGCCGCGGAAGCCTTCGACCAGGGCGGCCGGATTGTTGGGCTGGTCCGAACGGCTCTCGGGCGCGTTCGCTTCGCCCAGGACGAAATCGGGCAGGAACCTCTGAACGGCGACGGTCGTCTTGTCCTTGTCATCCAACAAAGCGCGCTCGCCGACCTTGAGGATCAGCTTTTTCAGAAAAGCCGCGTCGGATTTGCTCTTGGCCCAGATCTCGACTGTCGGATTTTGCCAATTATAGCCGTAGCTCGTCTGGTAGAAGGAGTAGCCTTTGTAGGTCAAGGGATGATTGACGGAAATGGTCTTCGACACGACGGGCTTCTTCTGTTCCAAGACCGTCACATCGCTTTTCCAAGCCTTGACGCTGCCGTCCGGGTAATATTCGGTGGTGAACTTGTCCAAGCGCACCTCGAAGGCGGCTTTGGGCGCGGCTTGGATGTCCCCTTCGTTGAGGGCCAGGTGGGCGCGAACGCTCGTCGCCCCGCTGACGATGCCTCCGGCCAGGATGACGAGGAGGCCGAGGTGGACGACATCGGAGCCGAAAATCCCGCCGATCCTCTTGCGGCCGAGAAGGGACGTCCGGGCGCCCTGCGCCTCGGCCCGGACTTTGTAACGCGCTCCCTTGAGGAGCCCCGTCACTTCGGACTGGATGACGGCGAGGGGGGCGCTGCGCTTGAAGCGCGCATTGACTTTGAGAGCGGCGAGGCTTTTCGGGTCGGCCGCGACATGGGGCTTCGTCGCCCGGCGCCATTTCGGGGCGAGTCGCTCGAGCGTGCAGACGATAATGTTGAGAGCGAAGAGGCCGAGGAGGGCCAGATACCAGACCGAATGATAGAGGCCGGTGAGTTGGAGGCGGATGAACAGCGTGGACAAACCGCCGTAGCGGACGGCGTACTCTTCGGCGCTCCGGCCCTGGGGGATGAGGGTGCCCAGGACGGACGCGGCGGCGAGAATGATCAGGAGGACGATGGCCAGTTTGACCGAAGTCAAAAACTTAATGACGCGTTTCATGTCACAGGATTCCTTTCCGCCGCGGGAGGCGGACCGATAAAGACGAGAAATATTATAGGAATTCTAGATTCTTTGGCAACTGTTTTGTTTGGAGCGGCGCGCGCCTCCCTTTTCTCATCGTGTTTCGGAATTCTATCCCACGGGGGAGGCCGAAGTCAAAAGAGAGACGCCGCCCCGGGTCGGGAGCCTCGTCGGGTGGAGAAGTGCCGCGGAAAGCGGCGGCGGAGCGAGCATAGCTTTGGGTGAAATCCCCCATGTTGGGCTGGGTGATTTCCCCCACAGGTCGTGCATAAAGCGCTTTCGGCCTGACTCATGATCATGTATTTTATTTAATATAAATAACTTGGAATATTCGAAAAATTTGGCATGAATACTGCTTTATAATGCCGCTAGGAAAAAAAATGGCGTCTCGAATTTTAGTGCTGGACGACGAAAAGCTGATTCGCTGGTCGCTGGACAAGATCCTCACGCAGGAAGGATATGAGGTCGATACGTCCGCGGATCTTGCAGAAGCTTTGAAGCTCGCCGATGGACCGCCCTACGACCTGATCATCACCGACCTCGAGATCTGCGGCGACCAGGCCCGGCTGTTCTTTTCGGCCATGGCGGCGAAGCAGCCCAAGGGGCGCGTCGTCATCCTGACGGCCATGGCCAAGGACCTGGCGGAACGAACGCTGAGCGGCATCGCCACGCACGCCATCATCGAAAAACCGTTTTCGTCCGAAGAGATCCGGACGGTCGTCAAGAACGCAGTCGGCCCCATGAGGGAACCCGTTCTCGCTTGAAATGTCCATGAACATGTTTTCGATAGAGAATCTGAAGGAGGTCTAACGTGCCCACGAACCGACACACCCAGCTGATCGCCTTGTCGCTCAAGACGATCGCGCTCTTCGGCCTGGCACTCCTTGTCGCCGGAGTCCTGTCGGCCGCCAAACCCGGCCGGCAGACGGCGAAGGACGCCGAGACCTGCGGCCAGTGCCATGAGGACGCCGTCAAGGGGTTCCTGAACAAGCCCCACGCGGCGATCGGAGCGGCCGGCTGCACCTCGTGCCACACCGGGTCCGAGAAGCATATCCAGGAAGGCGGCGGAACGAACATCTTCGCCTTCAAGGCGACCGACTTGGCCGCCCCGAAGAACGCGGCCTGCCTGAAGTGCCATGCGGACAGCGGCGCCCGTTTCGCGGCCGGCCCGCACGGCAAGGCCGCGCTGGACTGCACGACGTGCCATTCCGTGCACGCCCAGCCGACGAAGCCGAATCTTCTCAAGGCCAACGCGACGAAGACCTGCGCTTCCTGCCACGAGGACGTCATGGCCAAGTTCGCCCTCAACGAGCGGCACCGCCTTCAGGAAGGCATCCTGACCTGCACGACCTGCCACAATCCGCATGAGCCCGCGACGAGCGGACGGCTCGGGGGCTTCAAACAGGAGGCCTGCCTGAAATGCCATACGGACAAAGGCGGCCCCTACCTCTACGAGCACGGGTCCAGCCGGGTCGAGGGATGCACGATCTGCCACGAGACGCACGGATCGCCCAACCGGCATATGCTGACCACCCAGAGCGTCGCCGACCTCTGCTTCAGCTGCCACATCGTCGCTCCCACGTGGCACGGCCGGTTCAGCGAGAAGACGACCAACTGCACGACCTGCCACGCCACGATCCACGGCTCGAACCTGAGCAAGATCTTCATCAAGTAAGGGAGCCCCAGTGATGAAAACCAAAACCCTTTGGATTTCAGCCCTCCTTGCCGTTCTCGTCCTCTTCGCCCCGGTCCTCCGGGCCCAGGAGAGGGAGAAGAACTTCACCGGACAATTCTCCTTCGGCTACCGCGCGGTCGACACCAGCGGCGCTTATGAGAAGTACAGGGAGCACATCAACCTGGAGAAGGGCGTTCGGCTCTTCAATTTCAACCTGACCTACCTCGCGACAAACGACCTCAAGAAGCTCTTCGACCGGGTCGACGTCGCCGCCACGAATCTCGGCGGCGATCCATTCGAGACGATCCACGTCGCCCTCCAGAAATACGGGACCTACAAGTTCCAGTACGACCGGAAAAAGTCCGACTATTATTACAGCGACCTGTACCAGGACGGAAGCGGCGGCCTCTACGATTACCGCAGCTTCGATTTCAACCGGATCTCGGACAGCGCGGTCTTCACCCTGACCCTGGCCAAGGCCGTCAACGTCTACCTGAATTATGACCGCTATACGAAGACCGGCGACAGCACAATGGCCCTCGACCTCGAGCGCATCGAGGCGGAGACCGAAAAGCCCGTCTCGGAAAAGCTGTCCGAGGTGGCCGTCGGCCTGGACCTCCATGTCGCCCGCTACGGCCTGGTCGTCGAAGGCCGGCGCCAGGAATTCAAGAACACGAACAGCCTGTTCCTGCCCGTCATGCTCGGCGGCGAAGGGGGATTTTATCCCACGGCGCTCTATGAGTATCAGCAGAGCCAGCCCTACGACTTCACGTCCAACATCTATTCCTTCCGCTTCAACGCCCGGCCGTTCGACAGCCTCATCGTTAAAGGTTCGGCCCAGCTCAGCAAGCAGGACACGACCCTCCATTACGCGGAGCTGGGAGCGGGCGTCGATTACCTCGACAGCAGCTTCGTGATCGACGCATCCGGCTCCGGAACCTTCAAGCGCGAGTTCCAGATCTACGACGGTGACCTCACCTACCTCCTCGGCCCCAAGCTGGCCGTCGGCGGGGCCGTACGCTACGGCAATTTCTCCCAGAAAGGCACCCTGACGGTCGACGGCGACGCCGAGACCGTCGATTTCGGATACAACAATTTGGGCGTCGAAGGCGGCCTCCAGTACCAGTTCAATGCCAAGTTCTCCCTGGCCGCCGGCTACCGCTACGAGAAGCGCGAGCTCACCGGCGCGGAGGCCGACTCAGAGGAGCCCTTCTTCGAAACCGTGACCGCCGGCGAAACGACCGTCCGGAACGGATGGTTCGGCACCCTGCGCTACGACCTCAAGAGCCTCAAGATGACCATGGATTATCAGCACGGCGCCTACGACGATCCGTTCACCCTGATCTCGCCGACCTCCTATAGCCGCTTCCGCATGACGGCCAAATACCAGATCAAGGCGTTCTACGCCTCGATGACGGTCCTGTCGTCGCGGATCAAGAACGAGATCGAAGGCGGAGTGAATTTCCGGGTCAAATATGCGGACGACAATTACAGCGATCTGTGGAAGTCTTCCAACGACCAATTCAGCCTGCGCCTCGGGTATAACGCCTCCACATTCAGCGCTTACGCCGGATTCTCATACATCCTGTTCAAGAGCAACAGCGACCGCAAGGTCGAGTACAATCCGTTCTGGTCGGGCGCCGGCGGCACCTTCCTGTGGGCGATCAACTACGAAGGCAAGTCCACCCTGCTGGACGCTTCGGTCGCCTGGACCCTGAGCCCGAACTGGAGGGTCGGCGCCTACGTCAACAGCTATACGAATTCCGGCTTCTGGCCGCTCGAACGGACCATGCTCAAAGGCTACGTCGAGTACACGTTCACGGGCGGGTTCGTTTCCCAGGTCGCCTATCGCTGGCAGAACTTCAAGGAGAAGGACGGCGGCTATAATAACTATAAAGCCGGCATCCTGGAGTTCTCCTTCGGCTACCGCTGGGAATGAGATAGGAGGATGACATGTTCAAGAAACCCATTCTGATCAGCCTCTCGGTTGTTCTGGCCGCCGTCGTTCTTTTCCTCGTTTTCCCCAGTTCCAACGGCCAGGCCGGCGTCAATTTCAAGAAGGCGCTGGCCGAACGGATGTGGGCCAAATCCGGCCACGGCGACAAGAAAGCCGAAGCGTTCAACGATTGGAACGACGCGGGCACGATCCCGGTCGGCTGCGCCAAGTGCCATAGCTCGCTCGGCTTCCGCGACTTCCTCGGCGCCGACGGAACGGCCGGCGGCGTCGTCGACAAGGCCCCGGCCGTCGGGACGACGGTCGATTGCCTCGTCTGCCATACGGACAATGAGAAGGGCATTCTCCGGCAGAATGCGTCCGTCCAGTTCCCCTCGGGCGTCGTCGTCGACAACCTCGGCCCCGAAGGGCTGTGCATCGAATGCCACCAGGGCCGTCAGTCGAAATCCTTGGTGGACGCCAAGATCGCCGGAGCCGGCGTTGCCAACGACGACACGTCGAGCACCAAGCTTAGCTTCTCCAACATTCACTACTTTGCTGCGGCGGCGGTCCAGTTCGGGACGGCGGTCAAGAGCGGCTACGAGTATACCGGGAAAGAATACGATTACCGCTTCTCCCACATCACCGGCTATAATTCCTGCACGACCTGCCACAATCCGCACTCCCTCGAGGTCAATCTCAAGGCCTGCAACACCTGCCATATCGGCGTCAAGGACCCCAAGGACATCCGCTACATCGGCTCCCAGGTCGATTACGACGGCGACGGCGACATCACGGAAGGCATGTACTACGAGATCCGGGACATCATGGACAAGGCCTATGCCGCGATCCAGAACTATGCCCGGACCGTCCTCCGTCGGCCGATCGTCTACAACGGCGGTGCCAATCCGTACTGGTTCTTCGACAACAACGGCAACGGCGTCGCCGACGCGGACGACACGACCACGTACAATGCCTTCTCGGCCCGGCTGCTGAAGGCGGCCTACAATTACCAGATAGCCATGAAGGAACCCAACAATTACGCCCACGGCGGGAAGTACATCATCCAGCTCCTCTACGACGGCATCGAGGACCTGAACACCAAGCTGGCCGTCCCGACCGATTTGAGCGCGATGAGCCGCGAGGACGAGGGCCATTTCAACGGCGGGTCCATGCCCTGGCGGGACTGGGACGACAGCGCGACCAAGGAAGTCCAAGCCGCCTGCGCCAAGTGCCATTCCGCAACCGGCTTGGAAAAATACCTCGCGTTAGGCCAGCCATCGACAGGCTTGACCGCCGGAGAGCCCATTTCCAACGGCATGCTCTGCACGACCTGCCATACCTCTCCTCCGGCCCTGCGCAGCGCGCCCAGCGTCATCTTCCCCTCCGGAATGATCGCCACCCTGGGCGACGCCAGCAACCTGTGTATGGTCTGCCACCAAGGCCGCGAGTCCATGGTCAGTCTCAACACCAAGATCAACGCCAGCCCAACCTCGAAGAATCTCACGTTCACGAACGTCCATTATTTTCCCGCTGCGGCCATCTTCTTCGGAACCGAAGTCAAAGGCGCTTACGAGTTTTCCGGTAAGGCGTATTCCGTCCGGCAGCCCTATCCCAACCATGGCGGCCGATTCAGCACCTGCGTCCAGTGCCATATGGGCAGCGCGAAGGTCAAAGAGGAGCACAACTGGACGATGCGCAACCACAATGTCGCCGAACCGATGAAGGAATACTGCGTCGGCTGCCACGGCCAGGACATCTCGCAGACGTTCAAGGGCTATGACGCCGAAAAGTTCGATTTCGAGCAGATCCGTCCGGGCAACATCCCCGACTATGACGGCGACGGGAACACGCGGGAATCCCTAAAGGACGAGATCCTCGGTCTCGAGAGCGCCCTCTACGCCCAGATCCTCGTCTACACGAAGAGCATCAATCAGCCCGTGATTTATAGCGGGGATGCGTATCCCTACTGGTACAAAGACCTCAACGGCAACGGCCTGCTCGATCCGAACGAGGCCACCAGCGCGAACAGCGCCCGCTTCGACGCCAAGGGACTTCGGGCCGCCTATAATCTCCAGGTCAGCAGCAAGGAGCCTCACGGCTTCATCCACAACGCCCGCTATATTGCCGAGATACTCAGCGATTCGATTCAGCATCTCGGGGGCGATGTGAGCCGGCACACCTGGCGGTAAGAGAAGAGCCCGAGCGCTCTATTCCGGCCTTTAATAGGGGCGGCATCGTGAGATGCCGCCCCTTTTTTTTCGACGATCCCGCCTCTCGACGCGCCCGCGTGTTCAGCCCCTCCTCTTCTCTCATGCGCCCGCCGGGCGGGGGGCCCTTGTGCCCGACCTCCCGGTCGGCTATAATCTCTCCTATCTTTTTTATCGTAACAGTAGAGATTAGAGGATCATGGGCATCAGGAATTGGACGCTCCGGGCCAAGGTCATTTTTCATATCCTCGTCCTGGGCGCCCTCTCTGCGGGGATCCTGACCGTCCTCTATGTCACGACCCAGCGCAGCGTCATCTACTCGCTGATCGAACGGGAAGCCGAGCTCGTCGGGTCGCTGACCAAGAGCAGCGTTTTTTTTCTCAAGAAATGCGGCCGGGTCGAGGATACCCAAGCCGAGATCCATGAGCTCCAGACCACCACCCAAGGCATTCGGAGAATCCGCGTCCTGACGCTCGAAGGGAGGATCTTCGCGTCGACGCGGGCCGAGGAAAAAGGCGCCGCGCTCTCCGCCGACGAGCAGCGGACGATCCGGGCCATGATCTCCGATAAAAGCGCCCGGACGACCGTCTACTCCAGATCCCAGTCCACCATCCGCAGCTTCATGCTCGTCGAGAACGGCCCCGCCTGCTACGCCTGCCACGGCGCGGAACGCCGGGTCAACGGCTTCCTCGAGGTCGAATTCGACTATCGAGCCGCCTCGGCCCTGCTCTGGAAAAGCCAGCTCAAGGGGATCGTCCTGGCCGTCCTCAGCCTGGGCCTCCTGACGTTCGTCATCCTCAGGCTCTTCGAGCGGTTGATCAACCGGCCTATCTCGCTCTTGAAGGATAAGATGAAGAGAGTCCAGGAGGGGGACCTGTCGGTCCGCCTGGAACCGCGAAAGAACGACGAAATCGGCAGCCTGACGGTGAGCTTCAACCTCATGGTCGAGAGGCTCAAGGACGCGAACCGGAAGATCGAAACCCTCTTCAATCAGCGGATCGAGAGGGCCGAACATCTCGCCGCGTTCGGAGAGCTCGCGGCCGGCCTGGCCCACGAGGTGAAGAACCCCCTGTCGGGCATGAAGGGGGCCCTCGAGATCATCAACCAGAACGCGACCGTCGCCGACCCGCAGAGGGAAATCTTCCAGGAGATGCTCGTCCAGATCGACAAGATCATCGCCGTTATCCAGGACTTCCTGAGCTACGCCCGGCCCAAGACGCCGCGCTTCAGCCGGGTCCATCCCAACCTGTTCGTCGAAAACGCCGTCCGCCTGGCCAAGACCCAGCTCCACGGAAAGGACATCCGTTTCCATTTCCAGCCCCTCAAAGGAGACGTCCTGATCTGCCTCGACGAGGACCGCATGCAGGAGGTGATCCTGAATCTCCTCCTCAACAGCATCGCCGCGATCGAAAAGGAAGGGGATGTGCTCCTCTTCCTCAAGGTCGTTCCGAGCCGGGCGCTGTTCATCTTCCTGGCGGACAAGGGCCGCGGGATCAAGGCCTCTCAGCTCGTCCAGATCTTTCAACCGTTCTTTTCGACGAAAAAGGAGGGGACCGGCCTTGGGCTCTCGATATGCAAAAAGACGGTCGATGCCCACGGCGGGACGATCTCGGTCCGGAGCCGGGAAGGGAAGGGGACGACCGTCACGATCCGCCTGCCGCTCGACCTGCCGTGTGAGTGACCATGCATAATAAAAAGATCCTGATCATCGACGACGAACGCCTCGTCCGCTGGTCTCTGGCGCAGAAGATGACCCGCTGGGGATACGAGGTCGTCGAAGCCGAAAGCGCAGCGGCCGGCCTGCGGGCCCTGACCGAGGAGAGCCCGGACCTTCTCCTCCTGGACATGAAGCTGCCGGACGCGAAAGGGACCGACGTCCTGGAGGAGCTCCGGAAGAGCTGGCCCGAGCTGCCCGTCGTCATGATCACGGCCTTCGGGGTGATCGAGGACGTCGTCACGGCCATGCGCCTGGGCGCCTATGATTTCATCACGAAGCCCGTCGACGATGCGAAGCTCCAGAGCGCCGTGATCCATGCCCTGGAGGCGGCCTCCCTGAAGAAGACGATTGCCGCTTACCGGCAGATCGAGAAATCGAAAGATATCGGCGGTCCGATCGTCGGGGAGACGCCGGTCATGAGGCAGCTTCTGGACGTCGTCAGGAAGCTTGCCGAAAGCGAAGCGTCGATCGTCCTCCTCCAGGGCGAGAGCGGAACCGGGAAAGACCTCTTGGCCCAAACGATCCACCGCTGGAGCCGGAGGAGCGAAGCGCCCTTCCTGGCCATCAACTGCTCGGCCATCCCGGCGAACCTGCTCGAAAGCGAATTGTTCGGCTATGAAAAAGGCGCCTTCACCGACGCCAAGCAGCAAAAGCGCGGCCTGGTCGAGCTCGCGGACGAGGGGACGCTCTTCCTCGACGAGATCAGCAGCCTGGACTTGTCCCTGCAGGCCAAGCTCCTCCGCTTCCTGGAAACGAACACCTTCAAGCGCGTCGGAGGCCTGAGGGATATCGACGTCGACTTGCGCGTCGTCGCCGCGACCAACCAGGACCTGGACGCGCTCGGCCGCGAGGGCAGGTTCCGCAAAGACCTCTTCTATCGGCTGAACGTCTGTCCCGTGCACATCCCGACTCTGGCAAAGCGCAGGGATGACATCCTTCCCCTCGCCCGCCATTTCATCGTCCAGTACAATAAGAAATTCAACAAGGCCATTCGCGGCCTCGAGCCGGCCGCGGAAGAGCTCTTCGTACGATACGGGTGGCCAGGCAACGTCAGGGAGCTGAAGAACGCCATCGAACGGGCGATGATTTTCGAGGACGGCCCGTTCATTTCGGCGGGGCATGTCCCCATCCGTATCGAAGGCCCGGCCGCCGATGCGGCCGCGGCCGTGCCGGCTCCGGCCGTCCCCGAAGGATTATCGCTTCCCGAAGCGGAGCGGCGGATGGTCGTTCAGGCGCTCGAGAAAGCGGGAGGAAACAAATCTCTGGCGGCCCGGATGCTGGGGATCAGCCGCGACACGCTGCGCTACAGGCTCGCCAAGCTCGAGGAGCGCCCGCCGCGGAAACCTTGAGGCTGCGGCCTACTTGAGCTTGGTTTTTTTCTTGGCGGCGGCTTCTTTTTTCTCGCAGATCTCCAGGGTGTCCTGGAGAGTCAGATGTTCAAAATAGTTCCGCAGGATCTCGGTGGCGCCCTTCCAGATCTCGTGCGTGCCGCAGGTCTTGACCTTGCCGCAGAACGTTTCGTCTTCGATGCATTCGACCAGGCTGCAGCTCCCCTCCAGGGCGTGGAGGATGTCGCAGACATGGATCTCGCTCGGCTTGCGGGCGAGGATGTAGCCGCCCCCGGCTCCCCGGATGCTCTTGACGAGGCGGTTGATCTTGAGGGGGATGATGATCTGTTCCAGATACCGGATCGAAATGTCTTCTTCCTCGGCTACGTTTTTGAGGATGGTGGCTTCGTTGCTGTTCTTGTAATGGCGGGCGAGATTGACCATGAGGCGCGTCCCGTATCGGCCTTTCGTGGATAGCTTGATCATGCCGTGCTCCTTCGCGAGCAGCCGTACCGGCCGCTCCGGTCCCCATCCTACCGCAAGACGCGCCGTATTTCAACATAAATTTATAGGATTTATCGAAATAGTTGAGTTACTAAGCCGGGCAATACATTATCGACACGAGATTTCTTAATCGCCCGGCTAGTACTCGGGGAGCAGTAAGGATTATACAACATATTTGCTGCTCCCCGTGGTAATGAGCCTTGACTCAGCGCGGCCGAGATTGTATCCTAGCTCTTCCTCATCGGTGGCGGGGCCCGCCGCCCCCGTCGACGCCGCACTCCCCGGGGATATCCGCCCTGCGGCGGCGTTTCGACCCGCGGGCCTGGCTCCGCAACAAAGGACGCAAGCATGGCCAAAGAAATCTTGCTCGGAGACGAAGCGGTCGCTCTCGGGGCGATCCACGCCGGCCTGACGGCCGCCTACGCGTATCCCGGGACGCCCGCTTCGGAGATCACGGAATACTTGATCCGGACCGCCACGAAAACGCGGATGTTCACGGCCGCCTGGTCGGTCAACGAGAAAACGGCTTTCGAAGAGGCGCTCGGCGTTACCTTCGCCGGCCGCCGGGCGCTCGTGGCGATGAAGCACGTCGGCCTCAATGTCGCCGCCGACCCGTTCATGAGCGCCGCGCTGACGGGGGCCGGCGGCGGCTTCCTCGTCGTCATGGCCGACGATCCCGGCATGCACAGCTCCCAGAACGAACAGGACAGCCGGTTCTACGCCCAGTTCGCCCAGATCCCCTGCTTCGAGCCCGCGGATCACCAGGAAGCCTACGACATGACGCGCGAGGCTTTCGACCTGTCCGAGCGGATGAGCCTTCCGGTCATGATCCGCCTGGTCACCCGGCTGTCCCACAGCCGGGCCGGCGTGGAAACCCGCGACGCCCGTCCCCAGAACGACCTCCGCATGGGCGACCGGCAGTGCTGGACGCTCCTGCCGACCAACGCCCGGACCCGGTTCAAGCGCGTTCTCGCTCTCCAGCCCGAGCTGGTTCGATTCTCCGAGGGGACGCGTTTCAACATCCTGGATCTGAATCCGGCCGACCGGCAGTTCGGGGTCATCGCATCCGGCATCGCCCATAACTACGTCCTGGAAAACGTCCGGGCCGGAGCGGTCCGGCCGTCGATCCTGAAGATCACGACCTACCCGATCCCCGAAGGCTTGGTCCGGAAGCTCGTCTCCCACGTGGAGACGGTGCTCGTCGCCGAAGAGGGCTACCCGCTGATCGAGCGGAGCCTCAAAGGCCTCTACGGCATCCCCGGCAAGACGCTGATCGGCAAGCTCAGCGGCCATCTGCCGCTTGACGGCGAGCTGTCGCCGGAGTCCGTCCGGACCGCCCTCGGTCTGAAACCGCTCGAGCGGCAGGCGCCGAGCGAGCTCGCGCTGTCCGGCCGGCCCCCGCAACTATGCGTCGGATGCCCCCACGCGGATACGTTCAAAGCCTTGAACAAAGCGCTCGAGGGACAATCCAAATCAAATGTATTCAGCGACATCGGGTGCTATACGCTTGGCTATTTCCCGCCCTACAACGCGATCAACACATGCGTCTGCATGGGCGCGAGCGTGGGGATGGCGAAAGGAGCTGCCGAAGCGGGCGTCTTCCCCGCGGTCGCCGTCATCGGCGATTCGACCTTCGGCCATTCGGGGATCACGGCCCTTTTGAGCGCCGCAGCCTTCAACACGAACATGGTCGTCATTGTCCTCGACAACTGCACCGTGGCCATGACCGGAGGCCAGCCGACCTATGCCTCGGGGGACCGGCTCCTCAAGATCATCGAGGGCGTCGGCGTCGCCAAGGAGCACATCCGGGTGATCACGCCCCTGCCCAAGTTCCACGAGACCAACGTCCGCATCCTGAAGGAGGAGATCGCGCATTCCGGACTGTCCGTGATCGTGGCCGTCTGCGAATGCCTCGAAGAAGCCCGGAAGAAGAACAAGAGGGAGCAGGCGTCATGATCGCGAACCGAAAGCAGGACATCATTCTGGCAGGCGTCGGGGGACAGGGGATCCTGTCCATCGCCTTCGTCATCGACAGCGCCGCCCTCAAAGAAGGCTACTACGTCAAACAGGCCGAGGTCCACGGCATGGCCCAGCGGGGCGGGGCGGTCCAATCCCATCTTCGTCTCTCCCGGGAGAGGATTTACAGCGACCTCATCCCCCGGGGCGAAGCCGACCTCGTCCTCAGCGTCGAGCCGCTCGAAGCGCTCCGGTATCTGGACTTCCTCCGGCCGGGGGGAAAGCTCATCACCAGCAGCGCGCCGTTCGTCAATATTCCCGATTACCCCGACACGGCGGCGCTGATCGGCGAGATCCGGCGAATCCCGGGAAGCGTCGTCGTCGATTCCGACGCTCTGGCCAAAGCGGCCGGAACGAGCAAGGCCCAGAACACGGTCATGCTCGGCGCGGCGGCCGCTCATCTTGTCGTCGGTGAGGACAGCCTCCGCGAATACATCCGCGTTCTCTTCGCCCCGCGCGGGGAGAAGATCCTGGACGCGAACCTCAAGGCGTTCGAGCTCGGCCGCCAGGCCGCCGGCTGATCCTCATGGCCTTCGATTTTACGTCGATCGACCGCCTTTTCGAGAAGGCCGAGGCCGAGGGCCGCACCTTCCTCTTCGAGCATGAAGTCTATCAGATGCTTCGCGCGGCCGGCCTCCGCACGCCGCGCTTCGTTTTCGTGCCCAAGGGCGAAGCGGTCCGGGCCGCCCATCTTGCCGGCTTCAAGTCCCGGGGCCTCGTCCTGAAAATCGTCGCGCCCGCCATCCAGCATAAAACCGACGTCGGCGGCGTCGCGTTCGTCGGAAATTCCGTATCCGCGGTCCGCGCCGGCATGCGGAAGATGCTGGCCAGCGTTCCCGGCCGATTCTCCGCCTGGACGAAGGCGTTCGACCGCCGCGGCGCCGCGGCGAAGCTTACGCCGGCCGAGGCCGGAAAGGATATCCGGGGCGTTTTGATCTGCGAAAACGTCGAATTCGACAAGTTCGGATTCGGAACTGAGCTCCTCGTCGGCATCCGGAACACCCGCGAGTTCGGCCCGGTCGTCACCGTGGGCGTCGGCGGCGTCGAAGTCGAGTACATGAACGAGAGGATCAAGGACGGCCAAGCGGTTTCCATCGCCTCGGCCCAGCTCCTCCGCGGTCAGGACGTCCTGAAGCATCTGGAGCCTTTGGCCGTCTACGACAAGCTGGTCCGGCCGTTCCGGGGCAAGCCGCCCGTTCTCGAGGCCGGTGAGCTTCGCCGCGTCTATGCCGGATTCCGCCGGCTGGCCGCCCGCTATTCGCCCTTCACGCCCGCCGGCCGCTACGTCATCGAGGAGGCCGAGGTCAATCCGTTCGTCGTGAAGAGCGGGGCGCTCCTCCCGCTGGACGGATTGTGCCGTTTTTCGAAGACGCATATCGGCGTCGCCGGCCGGCCCTTTGCCGGCATCGCCAAGCTCCTCCATCCGGAATCCATCGCCGTCATCGGCGTCTCCGAGAAGATGAACCTGGGGCATATCATCCTCAGGAATATCCTGAAATGCGGATTCCCGGCGGAGAAGGTCTTCGTCGTCAAGCCCGGCCATCACCGGATCGACGGCTGCGCCTGTGTTCCCGACGTGGCCTCGCTTCCCGAGCCGGTGGACCTCTTCGTCCTAACCCTCGCCGCCGACCAATGCTATGGCGTCATGTCCGACCTCGTCGCGCACGGAAAGGCCCGCTCGGCCATCATCATCGCCGGCGGGATGGGAGAAAAACAGGGCGCCCAGTCGCTCGAGGAGCGCATCGTCGACCTTATCGCCTCCGGCCGGCGCGCGGGAAAGCTCGTCCCGGTCGTCAACGGCGGCAACTGCCTCGGGGTCTATTCGAAACCGGGCCGCTACGACACGACCTTCATCCCCGAGCACAAGCTCTCATTTCCCAAATCCGAGCGTTCGCATCTGGCTTATATCAGCCAGAGCGGCGCGTTCCTCATCTCCCGGGTCAGCCGGCTGCATAGGTTCGAGCCGCTCTACGGGATTTCGCTCGGCAACCAGATCGACCTCCGCGTCTCGGATTATTTGATGTTTCTGAAGGATGACCCCCGCGTCAAAACCTTCGCCGTCTATATCGAGGGCTTTAAGCCCGGCGACGGCCATCTCCTGGCCAAAGCCGTCCTGGACATCACGAAGACGCCGGGTCGAGCCGTCGTCGTATATAAAAGCGGCCGGAGTCCCGAGGGGCGGCTGGCGACCTCGAGCCACACGGCCTCCGTGGCCGGAGAATATCGCGTCTGCAAGGCCGTGCTCGAGAGCGCCGGGGCCATCGTCGCCGAGAGCCTCTTCGATTTCGAGAGCTTCGTCAAGGGGCTCGTCGACCTGGCGGACAAATCTGTCCGGGGCCGCAGGGTCGGCCTGATGAGCAACGCCGGCTTCGAAAGCGTGATCATGGCCGACAGCTTGGGGAATGGCGACCGGCTCGAGCTCGCTTCGTTTTCGGCGGCGACGAAGAAACGGCTGGCTGCGATCCTGGCGCCGCTCGGGATCGACAAGCTCCAGGACGTCAAGAACCCGCTCGACGTCACGCCGGTCGCCGACGATGCGGCCTTCTGCGCATGCGCCCAGGCCATCCTGGAGGACCCGGGCGTCGACGCTGCCGTCGTCTCCCCCGTGCCGATGACGCCGGCCATGCAGACCCTGGCCCCCGGCGAAGGGCATGCCGAGAATATTTTTCACGAGGGGAGCACATCTTCGAGGCTGATCAGGATCGCCCGCGAGACCGACAAGCCTTTCGTCGTGAATATCGACGCGGGCCAGGCCTACGATCCCCTCGCCGCCCATCTGGAAGCGGCCGGCGTGCCCGTCTTCCGGCGTTCGGACGAGGCGGTCAAGTTCCTCCGCGCGTACGTGAACGCCCGCCTGAAAAAATAGGGGAAATCCTCCGCCGGCCCGCCGCGCATATTCCCAAAGCTCCATAATTCTGCTAGAATCCCCGGCGTGGCGACACGGGGAGTGCGGTCCGCTTTCGTCCTCCTCCTGACCGCTCTAGCCGGGAGGTTACTCATCATGGGCGCCGGTCAAAAAGCCGCCGACAGCCGCTTGGCCTCGTTCCTTCCCGCCGATGTGCTGGGATGGAAAGCCGAGCCCGGCGATGCCGTTTACGACCGGGAGACGATTTTCGAATACATCGACGGAGCCGGCGAAGTCTATCGGGCCTACCGTTTCCGGGAATTGCTTTCCCGCCGTTTCGTGAAGGGAGGGCGGCCGGACCTGGTGGCCGACGTCTTCGACATGGGCTCCTCTGCCGACGCCTTCGGCGTTTTCAGCAACGACCTCGAGGGCGACGACGCCGGCCTCGGGCAGGGCTCGACCTACAACGCCGGTCTGCTGGCTTTCTGGAAGGGCCGCTATTTCGTTTCGCTCTCCGCCGACCGGGAGACGGAGGAGACGAAAGCGGCCTTATTCGCCTTGGGTCGTTCGATCGCCGCGGCGGTCCAAGAGGAAGGCCCCAAGCCGTCTCTCTTGGCGCTCCTGCCTCCCGAGTTCGCCGGGCCGAAATCCGTTCGGTTTCTGCACAGCCATATCCTTCTGAACCGCCATTTTTTCGTCAGCCACGAAGATATCCTTAGCCTGGGCCGGGCGTCCGGGGCGGTCCTGTCGAAAGCCGGGACAAAGGGGGAGAGGGGCGTCCTCCTCGTCGTTGAATACCCGGATCCTCGGACGGCGGCGGAAGCGGCGGCCGGCTTTTCCAAGGCGTATCTCGCCGGGGCCAAAGAGGCAGGCCTGGTCCGGACCGAAGACGGAACGTGGACGGCGGCGCACCTGCGCGGGACCGTTCTGGCCGTCATCTTCCACGCTCCCTCGGATACGGCGGCTAGGGAGGCTTTGGCAAAGATCGAGTGGAAGGCCCGATAGGGACATATCTCGGATCCGGGCGGTCGAGAAATCCCCGGCATATAAGGAGGTCCATCGGATGGCCAAGATGATCATCACCCGACGCGATTTTCTGAAGGCCGCGGCGGTCACCCCCGTCGCAGGCGCGATCGGATGTTGCTGTACGGGCGCTGCGTCCGTTCCGCCGAGGCCGGGGCCATCGGACAGCGAGGCCGCCGCGGCTCTCCAGTCGGCCCCGCGCGGGTCGCGGGTCGTCCTCGTCAGGGACCGGAACGCCGTTGCCGCCGACCGGACGCCAGACGCCGAGGCGATCCAGGCCATGCTGGACGATGCGGTGACGGCCCTCTTCAACGAGAAAAGCCCCGCAGCCGCCTGGAAAAAGATCGTCGCCCCGGGTGACACTGTGGGGATCAAGTCGAACGCCTGGAGGCAGCTGCCGACGGGCAAAGAGGTCGAGAACGCGATCAAGAAGCGCGTCCTGGAAGCCGGGGTGCCTGCGGACAGAATCGGAATCGCCGACCGCGGCGTGTTGAACAATCCTCTCTTCCAGAACGCGACGGTTTTGATAAACGCCCGGCCGGCCCGCGTCCATTACTGGGCCGGCATGGGCAGCTGCCTCAAGAACTATATCCAGTTCGTCCCCAAGCCTTCCGCCTATCACGACGACGCCTGCGCCGACTTGGCGACGATCTGGAATTTGCCCATCGTCAAGGACAAGACGAAGTTGAACATCCAGGTCATGCTGACGCCGCTGTTCCACAACATCGGGCCGAGCGGATTCAACGAGAAATACCTCTGGACGTACGGCGGTCTGATCGTGGGGCAGGACGTGGTCGCCGTAGACGCGACGGCCTATCGCATCATCCAGGCCAAGCGGCGGCAGTTTTTCGGCGAGGATCAAGCTCTCGAAACGCCCGCCCACCACATCGCCCTGGCGGATACGCGCCACAAGCTCGGAACAAGCGACCCGGCCAAAATCGAGCTGATCAAGCTGGGCTGGATGGAAGGCATCCTGATCTGAAGCCCGGCGGCGAAGCCGGTCGGAAACGGGAGCCTACGGCCTCGGGCCGAAGATCTTCGTCCCGACACGGACCATGTTCGCGCCCTCCTCGACGGCGACCTTGTAGGAATTGGTCATGCCCATCGAAAGGCGCCTCATTTCGACGCCCGGCAGTCCGAGAGTCTTGAAATCTTCGAACAGCCGCCGCGTGACGCGGAAAAAGGGCCGGGCGTCTTCCGGGTCGCCTTCGAACGGGCCCATGGTCATCAGGCCTTGGATCCGGACGTTCGGCAAGGACGCGACGGCCCGGATGAGGGCTTCGACGCCCGCGGGCCGCACCCCGAACTTCTGCTCTTCCTCGCCGCTGTTGACCTCGATGAGGATTGGCATGGTCTTCCCGGCGTTCCGGCTGCGTTTGTCGATTTCGGCGGCGAGGCCGGCGGAATCGACGGTCTCGATCATGTCGAAGATCTCGACCGCCTTTTTCGCCTTGTTCGTCTGAAGATGGCCGATGAAGTGCCATTCCACCTTGCGGCCGACGGCGGCGAAGGCATCGGCTGCTTCCTGGACGTAATTTTCGCCGATGATCGTCACGCCCGCTTCGGCGGCCTCGAGGATCTCGGCGGCCGACCTGGTCTTGGCCGCGGCGACGAGCTCGACGCCCGGCGGAAGCTCGGCCAGGAGGGCGCGGACATTCTCCCCGATGATCGACATCGAGAAAATTCTAGCAGAAGGGACGGCCCAAGGCAAAAGGCAAATCCTTTCCCGGCACAAGCGCCCCCGGCCGGACGAGCCGCGCTTTCGTTCTTGCCCCTTTATCCGATGCCTCGTTTGGGATAATATAGCGCGTATCGGACTCAGGACCCATGAATATCCGGGACGAGCTGGAAGAGACGGAAGCCCAGATCCTTTCGCCCAAGGCCTGCCTGAGCCGAAACTCGAAAGGACGGGTCCGGCCGGAAGCGCCGCACTCGTTCCGCACGGCATTCCAGCGGGACCGGGACCGCATCCTTCACTCCAAATCGTTCCGCCGCCTCAAGCACAAGACCCAGGTCTTCCTGGCCCCGTTCGGAGACCACTACCGGACGCGGCTCACCCATACCCTCGAGGTATCGCAGATCGCCCGGACCATCGCCAAAGCGCTCCGCCTGAACGAAGACTTGACCGAGGCCATCGCCCTCGGCCATGACCTCGGCCACACGCCCTTCGGTCATTCCGGCGAAGAGACTCTGGCCAAGCTCCTGCCGGGCGGCTTCAGCCATTACGAGCAGAGCCTCCGCGTCGTGGAGAAGCTCGAGTACGACGGCAAAGGCCTCAACCTGACCTTCGAGGTGAAGGACGGCATCTCCCGCCATTCCAAGGGCCGGGGCAAGATCCTCGACCGGAAGAAAGAGGACCTCCCGTCGACACTCGAAGGGCAGATCGTGCGCATCTCGGACGTGATCGGCTATGTCAACCATGATATCGACGACGCCCTGCGGGCGGGCATCATCAAGGAAAGCGACATCCCCCGCCACCTCGTCGGCGTCCTCGGCCGCTGGCACGCCAGCCGGATCGACAGAATGGTGGTCGACGTCGTAGAATCAAGCCTGAAGGCCGACCTGGAACGGATCGCCATGAGCGACGGGATCATGAAGGCCGTCGTCGAGCTCCGCGATTTCCTCTACGAGCGCGTCTACTACAATCCGGCGGCCCGGGAGGAGCTGCGCAAGACCGAAAAGATCATGCGCGACCTCTTCGGCTACCTCTTTAAGCACCCCGAGGGCTATATCCGCGATTTTCCCGCCGGCGACCCGCTGGAGATGCGCGTCGGGGACTTCATCGCCGGGATGACCGACCGCTACGCCCTGACGCTGTACGAAAAGATCTTTTTTCCGCGCTCCTGGCAGAGCTGAATTTTTTTCCGGGCCTGATGAGGTCGTTGATGACAAAGAAAACCATCCTCGCCTTCGCCTTCTTTATCCTGGCTCAAGCCGATCTCCTCAGGGCCCAGGCGGCCCGGGTCTGGGAGGAGGCGCTGGTCATCCCGACCGACCTGACCGAGGCCCCCGAGCCGAATCCCGTCTTTTTCGGCGGCCGCGCCTATCAGGGGGCGAAGGGACCGGTCTATCCGTATCCTTTTTTAGACCGGTTGACCGACAGGCGCGTCGATAAGACCTACAAGGCCGTCTATCTCGAGAATCCCTATGTCAAACTCTGCGTCCTTCCGGAGCTCGGCGGCCGCCTTTTTTCCGCCGTCGACAAATCGAACGGCTACGATTTCGTCTACCGCCAGCACGTCATCAAGCCGGCGCTCATCGGCATGCTGGGCGCCTGGATCTCGGGCGGCGTCGAATGGAACATCCCCCATCACCACAGGGCGACGACGTTCATGGAGGTCGACCATGCGGTCGTCCAGGGCCGGGACGGGAGCGCCACGGTCTGGGTCGGCGAAATCGAGCTCCGGCACCGGATGAAATGGCAGGTCGGGCTGACGCTCCGGCCCGATTCCTCCGTCATCGAAGTCACGATGAGAGTTTGCAACCGAACGCCCCTGGCGCATTCCATGCTCGCCTGGGCCAATGTGGCCGTCCACGCCGACCCGGACTATCAGGTCATCTTTCCGCCGGACGTCGAATTCGCGACCTTCCACGGAAAGAACCAGTTTTCCCGCTGGCCCGTTTCGACCGAAATGTTCAACCGGCAGGATTACACGAAGGGCGTGGACGTCACCTGGTGGAAAGCCCACGGCGCCCCGACTTCGTTCTTCGCCTGGGATGCGCGGGGCGATTTCCTGGCCGGCTATGATCACGGCAAGGACGCCGGCGTCGCCTTCGTCGCCGATCACGCTTTCGTCCCGGGCAAGAAGCTCTGGACCTGGGGGACGGGAAACGAAGGCCGGCTCTGGGAGCGCATCCTGACCGAGAGCGACGGGCCGTACGCGGAGCTCATGATCGGCGCGTTCTCGGACAATCAACCCGATTACAGCTGGATCCAGCCGTACGAGACCCGGACGGTCAAGCAATACTGGTATCCGGTCCGAAAGATCGGAGGCGTGAAGGCCGCCAACGAAACGGCCGCCTGCGACCTGTCGGTCGATCCGGCGGGTTCCGCCCGGGTCGGATTTCAGCCGATCCGGCCGCTCGCGGCCGTCCGCGCGGTTCTCAAAGCGGGGAGCCGGGTCATCTGGGAAGACACCGTATCGGCCGGTCCGGACCGGCCTTTCGTGAAATCCGTCGCTCTCGGTCCGGATACCGGCGAGGACGACCTGACCCTGGCCTTCTTTGCTGCCGACGGCCGGGAGATCCTGTCCTACGCCCCGCCGATAAAAGAAAAAAAGCCGCTGCCGGCCGTCGTCACGGCTCCGCCCGCGCCCAAGGACGTCGCCACGGTCGAGGAGCTCTATCTCACGGGACTGCGGTTGGAGCAGTTCTACAATCCTGCCGTCGAGCCCGATTCCTACTACGCCGAGGCCTTGAAGCGCGACCCCGGCGATTACCGGACGAACACGGCCGTCGGGCTGCAATCCCTGAAGCGGGCCAAGTACGCCGATGCCGAGGAAAAGCTGCGGCGGGCCGTAGATCGGGCGACAAAAAACTATACGCGGCCCAAGGACGGGGAAGCTCTCTATTACCTGGGATTGGCCCTGCGCGCCCAGGGCAAGCGCGAAGAAGCGGAAGACGCGCTCGGCCGGGCGGCCTGGGCCCAATCCTGGCGCTCGGCGAGCTTTCTCCAGCTTGCCGAGATGGCCTCCGCGCGCGGGGATTCGTCGAAAGCCCTTGCCCTGGCCGAGGCTGCGCTCGATGCCGACGGTCTGAACGGCAAAGCCCTGAATCTAAAGGCGGCGCTCCTGCGGCGGACGAACCGGTTCGCGGAAGCGGGCGATGCGGTCTCCCGGGCGATGGTTCTGGACCCGATGGATTTCTGGGCGTGGAACGAATCGTATCTGCAAAAAAATACGGGAAGCCTCCAGGAAGACGTCGGCCGCGTTTATCAAGAGCTGTCGGGCCTCATGCGAGGCGCGGAGCCGAACTATCTCGAGCTGGCCGCCGATTACGGGGCCTGCGGCCTGTGGGACGAAGCGATCGGCGTCCTCGACCGTCTGGAAGCGCTCGCGAATAAGGAATCCAAGGCCTTCCCGCTCGCCCGCTATTTTCTCGCTTACTATCTAGACCGGAAGGGGGCTGGGAAACAAGCCGCCGAGGCGCTTTCCCGGGCCGTTCTGCAGCCGCACGATTACGGCTTTCCCTTTCAAGCGGAATGCATCGACGTCCTGCGCTTGGCCCAAGCTCGAAATCCGAAGGACGGCCGAGCTCCCTATTACTTGGGCAATTACCTCTTCGATCTCCAGCCCGAGGCCGCTCTATCAGAGTGGGAAAAAAGCACGGCTCTCGATCCGAGAAACTCCGTCGGCCTCCGCAACCTGGGTCTGGCCTACGCCAGGGTGAAGAACGACCTCCCGCGAGCCGTCGAGCTCTACCGGCAAGCTCTTGCCCGTATCCCCGGCGACGCGAAGCTCTATGCGGAACTTGACCAGCTCGAAGAAGCCGCCCGAACTCCTCTCGGGGAGCGCCTCGAGCGCCTCGAGAAAAACCAGGCCGCGGTCGAGCGGCGGGACGACGCGGTGGCCCGTGAGATCCAGCTCCTCGTCCGGCTCGGCCGCTATGACCGGGCCATTGGGCTTCTCGCGGCGCGCCATTTTCACGTCTGGGAGGGGGGCGGAGAGATCCATGGCGTCTTCGTCGAAGCCCATCTCCTGCGAGGGCTGAAATTCCTGGACGCCGGTGACGCTCGCGCGGCTCTTAAGGATTTCGAGGCCGCTCTCACATATCCCGATAATCTCGAGGTGGGGGAGCCGGCTGGAGGAGGGGGATCGGCCAAGATCTATTTTCTGGTCGGCACAGCCGAAGAGGCGCTCGGCGATGGAGCCGCGGCGCGTGCAGCCTACGAGCGAGCGGCCTCTATGGGCCGCGGCTGGTCCGAGCAGAGCTATTATCAAGCTCTGGCCCATCGCAAGCTGGGCCGCAAAGCGGAGGCCGCTGAGCTGCTCGAGGGCCTTGCCCGCGCGGCGGGCGAAAGATTGAAAACGTCGCCGGCCATGGATTTCTTCGAGAAATTCGGGGAGAAGCAGTCGGCGATGGCCCAAAGGGCTCAGGCCCATTATCTCCTTGGCCTGGGCCGCCTCGGCCAAGGACAGAGCGCCGAAGCGCGGAAAGAATTCGAAAACGCGCTGGAGTTGAACTACGGCCTGACCGGAGCCGCCCGCCTGCTGGAAGCGAAAGGAAAGGCGTTCTAATGTCCCTTAGGAATCCTTTGGCTCATAGGACACGTGAGTCAAAGTCGAACCCGGAGAAACGATGAAACATCGGCGAGATAGGCTCATTCTGGGGACTCTTCTCGTTTTGTCGATCTTTTCGACCGGCGCGACGAGCGTCGCCCGGGCGGACACTCAGCGATACCTCCCTGCCGCATGGGAGGCGGCCAAATGGCTTGATGCTTCGGCTTTGAAAACGGAGGCGGGCCTGGCCTGGCCGGCCGACCCGCGCGATCCGAAGACCGTCGGGTCGACCCTCTATGCGGGGACGCCGGGCGTCGTCCTTTTCTATCTCGAAGCGGCGGCCGCTTCGGCCTCATCGAAGGAGCGCGCCGCGGCGTTCCTTGAAAAAGCCAAGGCCGGCGCCGACGACCTCCTGGCCCGGCTTCCTCTGGAAAAAAGCTGCGGGCTCTATGAGGGGATGGCCGGAATCGGCTTTGCGCTCGAGGAGACGTTCAAAGCCGCTGCGGACATCCGCTATCGCAAAGGATTTCTCACTTGCCTCGACGAGATCCGCACGAGGGCCGTGAGCAAGGGGACCGGCATCGAATGGGGGACCGTCACCGATATCATCAGCGGAAGCGCCGGGACGGGCCTATTCCTTTTATATGCGGCCAAGGAAATCGGCGACAAGGCTTGGCTGGAGCTCGCCTCGCGGGCGGGCCGGAGGCTGATCGAGCTCGGCCGGCCGAAAAACGGCGGACTGGACTGGGCCATGGACCCCTCTTACCCCAGGCTCATGCCGAATTTCTCCCACGGCACGGCCGGCGTCGCGTTCTTTCTCGCCCGCCTCTACGCAGAAACCGGCAAGAGGGAGTTCTTGGACGCGGCCCTCGCCGGCGGCCGCTATCTCGTTTCGATCGCCAAGACCGAAGGCAACCATTGCCTGATTTTTCACGACGAGCCCGACGGCAAGGACCTCTATTATCTCGGCTGGTGCCACGGTCCCGTCGGCACGGCCAACCTTTTTTACGAGCTCTATAAATCCACGCGCGATCAGGCTTGGCTGGACTGGGTCCTGAAGGAGGCTCACGGACTTATGGACAGCGGCATCCCGGAGAAACAGACGCCCGGCTTCTGGAACAACGCGGGGATCTGTTGCGGGCTGGCCGGCGTCGCCGATTTCTTTCTCGGTCTGTACAAGATCACCAAGAACGAACACCATCTCTACTTCGGCCGGCGGGTGATGACCGTCCTGGACAAGCGGGCGACCAGGGATGCCTCTGGAATGCGCTGGATCCAGGCCGAACACCGCACCCGACCCGAGCTCCTGATCGCCCAGACGGGGCTGATGCAAGGCGCGGCCGGGATCGGCCTCGTCCTTCTGCGCTGGGCCGCCTTCGAAGAGGACAAGCGGCCGGTCCGGATCCGCATGCCCGATTCCGCCTTTTAATCGTTGTCGGCGGTCCATGACACGCTGGATGTTTCTTGACTTCGCTTTTCGGATTGTCCGGAACGTCCGAAAAAAATATAATGTCTTTTCCCGCATGCGAAACGCCCATCGAAGCCCGACGAAAGGGAGGATTCCATGAACCGCGCCGCCGCCCTGAAGAAGATCGCCGCAAGGCTCCGCATCCATTCGCTGAAGATGACGACGCGGGCAGGCTCCGGGCATCCGACGACCTGTCTGTCCATGGCCGAGCTGGCCGCCTGCCTGTTCTTCGGGGAGATGCGGTTCAATCCCGGGGATCCCTGGGATTGGGGAAACGACGAACTCGTCCTGTCCAAGGGCCATGCCGCGCCGATCCTCTGGGCGGCATACGCGGAAGCGGGGATCATCCCCCAGGCGGAGCTGATGGACCTGCGGAAGATCTCGAGCGCGCTCGAAGGCCATCCGACGCCGCGCATGCCCTGGGTCAAGACCGCGACCGGATCCTTGGGGCAGGGGCTCTCGGTCGGGGCCGGCATGGCCGCGGCCATGAGGCTCGGCAAATCCCCCGGCCGCGTCTTTGCCGTCCTGGGCGACGGCGAGTGCGCCGAGGGAGCGGTGTGGGAAGCGGCCAACGCGGCCGCATACCATAAGCTCGCGAACCTCCGTGCGGTCGTCGACATCAACCGGCTCGGCCAGTCCGACCCGACCATGCACCAGCGCGACGCGGCCGCCTACGCTCGGAAATTCCGGGCGTTCGGCTGGGATGCGCTCATCGTCGACGGCCACGACGTCGAGGCGATCCTGGGCGCCTTCAAGAAGGCCGGCGCGAACGGCCGGCCGACCGCGATCCTGGCTAAAACGGTCAAGGGAAAAGGCGTTTCGTTCGTCGAGGACAAGAACGGCTGGCACGGCAAGCCGCTGAAGGAGGATGAGCTCAAAGCCGCCCTCGCCGAGCTCGGACCGCTGCCCGACGTAGATGCGGCCAAGCTCGTCCGGCGGGCAAAAAAAACGGCCCGGCCGGCGGCGGCGGCCCGCTTCGATTTCGAAAGAACCGCTTACAAAGACAAGACCGCGACCCGGCTGGCGTATGGAAATGCGCTGGCGGCGTTGGGGAAGGTGCACGAGGGAGTCGTCGTCCTCGACGGGGACGTCAAGAATTCGACCTACGCCGAGAAGTTCTTCGAGGCGTTCCCCAAGCGGTCCTTCCAGTCGTTCATCGCCGAGCAGAATATGATCGGCATGGGCATGGGATTCGCGGCCAAGGGCTTCCTGCCGTTCATGGCCACCTTTGCCGCGTTTTTGACCAGGGCCCACGACCAGGTCCGCATGGCCGCCTATTCATGGTCCAACATCAAGATCTGCGGGTCGCACGTCGGGGTCAGCATCGGTGAA